>Ga0182737_1000905_pt1 | contig 34028 bp, 32 predicted proteins | sample eDN5th30CBELigOP_FD_128878 | JGI IMG/M metagenome (GOLD analysis project Ga0182737, IMG submission 128878) | Enriched Organic Plus compost microbial communities from Emeryville, California, USA - eDNA 5th pass 30_C BE-Lig OP (version 2) (version 2) ... | reverse complement strand
CGCCTGGCCCTGCGCCTGGACTGCGCCACCTTCGTGGTGGCCGGGACCAACGGCAAGGGCTCGACCTGCGCCATGCTGGAGGCCATGCTGCTGGCCGCCGGCTACCGGGTGGGGCTGTACACCTCGCCGCACCTGGTCGACTTCAACGAGCGCGCCCGGGTCAACGGCGAGATCGCCGGCGACGCCGCCCTGATCGCGCAGTTCCGCGCCGTCGAGGCCGCCCGCGGCGACGTCCCGCTGACCTATTTCGAGTTCACCACCCTGGCCGTGCTGCGCCTGTTCTCGCAGTCGGGCCTGGACGCGGCGGTGCTGGAGGTCGGGCTGGGCGGGCGCCTGGACGCGGTCAACATCGTCGACGCGGACTGCGCCATCGTCACCAGCGTGGACATCGACCATACCGACTGGCTGGGCGCCACGCGCGAGCAGATCGGGCTGGAGAAGGCGCACGTGTACCGCCCGGGCCGCCCGGCCATCTGCGGCGACCCGGTGCCGCCGCAGTCGCTGCTGGACCACGCCCAGGCCATCGGCGCCGACCTGTGGCGCTTCGGCCACGATTTCAACTATTCCGGCGACCGCCAGCAGTGGGCCTACGGCGGACGCAGCCAGCGGCGCAGCGCGCTGGCCTATCCGGCGCTGCGCGGCGCCAACCAGCTGCTCAACGCCTCGGCCGCCCTGGCCGCCCTGGAGGCGATGCGCGAGCGCCTGCCGGTGCCGCAGCAGTCGGTGCGCCAGGGCCTGCTCGCGGCCAGCCTGCCGGGCCGCTTCCAGGTCCTGCCCGGCCAGCCCACGGTGGTGCTGGACGTCGCCCACAATCCCCAGGCGGCCGCGGTGCTGGCGCAGAACCTGGGCAGCATGGGCTTCCATCCCTATACGCACGCCGTGTTCGCCATGCTGGGCGACAAGGACGCCGACGCCGTCGCGGCCAAGGTGGCGGGCCTGGTCGACCATTGGTACTGCGCCGGGCTGCCGGGCCCGCGCGGGCGTTCCGGCCAGGACCTGGCCGGGCGCGTGCGCGCCCGCCTGCCGGCGCCGCCGGCGGGCGAGGAGGCGGCCACCGTGCAGGCCTGCGACGACGTCGCCCAGGCCTGGCGCATGGCCCGGGAAAGGGCGGGCGAGGGTGATAGAATCGTCGTGTTCGGTTCGTTCCTGACCGTGGCCGCCGTCCTGGCCGCGCTCGGGCGCAAGGCTTAGTGTCCTGGCGCATCGGCCCGCGCGGGACCGCCTGCTCCGACAGCTAGGGATTCATGCTCCATGGGATTGTTCAGTCGCAAAGACACTGCCCCGTCTGACGGGCAGACGGGCAGGGCCCGTCCGTCCGTATCCAGCGAAGCCCAGGCTGCCGAACTCCGGGCCCGCGCCCGGCGTCGCCTGGCGGGGGCCGTGGCCCTGGTGCTGGCCGCCGTGATCGTGCTGCCCATGGTGCTGGATTCCGAGCCCGTGCCGGTGGCCGACGACATCCCCATCCGCATTCCCGACCGCGACCAGCCCTTCCAGCCGCAGTTGTCGCCGCCCCAGCTGCCGGCGCCCGCCGGCCAGCCCGAACCGGCCGCCGCGGCCGATGCGCAGGACCCGGGCTCCGCCCCGGCCGACGGCGCCTCGCCGCCGGAGCCGCCGCTGCCGGGCAGCCAGGCCGGCGCGGGGCAGGCCGCGCAGGCCCCCGCCGCGCCGCCGGCGCCGCCCGCCACCCAGCCGCCCGCGGCCCGGCCCGAGCGCCCGGCCCCGCCGCCTGCGCCGGCCGCCGCCCCGCGCCAGAGCGACGAGGCCTACGCCCGGGCGCTGCTCGAAGGCCGCAGCGGCGCCGGACAGGCCGCCGCGCCGGGCGCCGCCGGCAGCGGCTTCGTGCTGCAGATCGCCGCCTATACCGCGCAGGCCGACGCCCAGGCGCGGCGCGACAAGCTGCACGCGGCCGGCGTGACCAATGCCTTCGTGCAGCCGGTCGAGGCCGGCGGCAAGCGCCAGTACCGCCTGCGCGTCGGCCCCTTCCCGTCGCGCGACGCGGCCCAGGCGGCCCAGGCGCGCCTGCGCACGCTGGGCTACGACAACGGCTTCATCGCGGCGCAGTGACCGGGTTCGATTTCGTGGTGCTGTCCATATTGGCCGTCTCGGCCGTGCTGGGCCTGGTGCGCGGCCTGCTGCGCGAGATGCTGTCGCTGATCGCCTACGCGGCCGCCTTCGTGGCCGCGATCTGGTGGGGCCCGGTCGTGCACGGCTGGCTGACGCCATGGATAGACGCCGCGCTGCTGCGCATGGCGCTTTCGTACGCCGCGGTGTTCCTCGTGGTGCTGCTGGGGATAGGGCTGGTCAACATGACGCTGTCGGCGCTGGTGCGCAGCACCGGCCTGAGCCCGGCGGACCACGGCCTGGGCGGCCTGTTCGGCCTGGCGCGCGGCATGCTGATCGTGCTGGTGCTGGTGGCGCTGGCGGGCTACACCCCCATGCCCCAGGAAGACTGGTGGCGCGAGGCGATGTTCTCGGGCACGGCGGTGCGGGCGCTGCAGGCGGTCAAGGCGCAGCTGCCGGTCGACCTGGCCGCCTGGCTGCCTTATTGAATCGGATTCGGATATCTCCGGGCGGTCCCGGAAACAGGAAATCATCATGTGCGGAATCATCGGCGTCGTCGGCCGCGGCCCGGTCAATCAACTGATCTACGACAGCCTGCTGCTGCTGCAGCACCGCGGCCAGGACGCGGCCGGGATCGCCACCTCGCAGAACAACCACTTCAACATGTTCAAGGCGCACGGCATGGTGCGCGACGTGTTCCGCACGCGCAACATGCGGGCCCTGCCGGGCATGAGCGGCATCGGCCAGGTGCGCTATCCCACCGCCGGCTCCAGCGAGAGCGCCGAGGAGGCCCAGCCCTTCTACGTCAACGCGCCCTTCGGCATCACCTTCGCCCACAACGGCAACCTGACCAACTGGCGCGAGCTGCGCGAGTCGCTGTTCCGCGTGGACCAGCGCCACATCAACACCAACTCGGATTCCGAGGTGCTGCTCAACGTGCTGGCGCACGAGCTGCAGCGCGCCGCCAACGGCGTGTCGCTGGACGAGGGCGCGATCTTCCGCGCCGTGGCCGCGGTGCACCGGCGCGTGCGCGGCGCCTACGCGGTGGTGGCCGAGATCGCCGGCTACGGGGTGCTGGCCTTCCGCGACCCCAACGGCATCCGCCCGCTGTGCCTGGGCCGCCAGCAGGGCGACCAGGGCGACGAATGGATGGTCGCCTCGGAATCCGTGGCGCTGGAAGGCAGCGGCTTCGCCCTGGTGCGCGACGTGCAGCCGGGCGAGGCGGTGTTCATCGACCTGGACGGCAGGATTTCCCAGCGCCAGTGCGCCGACAATCCGCAGCTGGTGCCGTGTATTTTCGAGTATGTCTATTTCGCCCGGCCCGATTCGCTGATGGACGGCGTCTCGGTCTACGACGCGCGCCTGCGCATGGGCGAGCGCCTGGCCGACAAGCTGGCCCGCACGCTGCGCCTGGGCGACATCGACGTGGTCATGCCGATTCCCGATTCCTCGCGCCCGGCCGCCATGCAGCTGGCCGCGCGCCTGAACCTGCCCTACCGCGAAGGCCTGATCAAGAACCGCTACGTGGGCCGCACCTTCATCATGCCGGGCCAGGCGGTGCGCAAGAAGTCCGTGCGCCAGAAGCTCAACACCATAGGCATGGAGTTCAAGGGCAAGAACGTGCTGCTGGTCGACGATTCCATCGTGCGCGGCACCACCAGCCGCGAACTGGCCGAGATGGCCCGCGCGGCCGGCGCCAACAAGGTCTACATGGCCTCGGCCGCGCCGCCGGTGCGCTATCCCAACGTGTACGGCATCGACATGCCGACCCAGCAGGAACTGATCGCCCACGGCCGCGACGAGGACGAGATCGCGCGGCTGATCGGCGTGGACTCCCTGGTCTACCAGGACCTGGACGACATGCAGCGCGCCATCGCCGAGCTGAACCCGGCGCTCACGCGCTTCGAGGCGTCCTGCTTCAACGGCGAGTACGTCACCGGCGACATCACGCCCGAATACCTGGAGCAACTCGGCCGCACCCGCGCCGAGGCGACCGAGGAGGGCGGCCTGCAATTCAACATGGGCTACGCCGCAAATGATGTTTGATATCAGCCGCGGCGTAGCAGCGCCGCGGCGCCGAGCAAGCCCAGCAGCACGAAGAGTGCCAGGCTCCACAGCGCGTATTCGACGCCCAGCACGTGCACGACGGCGTCCATGCAGCTGGCCTGGATGCCGAACAGCCAGGGCAGGGCGGCGTCCAGCCCCAGCCCGCCCATGAAGCGGTCGGCGAAGGTCATGTCGCAGGAGAACATCTGCGCGGCCACGTCGTACTGGTACCAGGCGGCGGCCGCGCCGGCCGCGGACAGCGCCAGCACCGCCAGGGCGAAGGCCCGGCGCAGCCAGCGCCGGCGGCCCGCGGCGGCGCCGGCCAGCGCCGCCGCCGCGATGGCCAGGTAGATCAGGCGCTGCATCACGCACCAGGCGCAGGGCAGCATGCCGAAGGCGTATTGCGAAGTCAGGGCGATGCCCAGCGCGGCCAGGCACAGCAGGGCGACGAGGACGAGCAGGCGTTGGGCGATGAGCGTCATGGTGGCGATCGGACCGGCAAAAGGCGGCTAGGTTCCGCAGCGGCGCAGGGGCGCCGCGCCGGGCCTGCGGGCGGCCTGCGCCGGGGCGGCGGCCGGGTTGCGCCCGTCATGCCGCCCGGCTGCGGCCCGATTCGGGATCGGACAGCACGTCCAGGATGCTGTGCTCGAACTGCATCTGGCTGCGCGGCTTTTCCAGGGCCGGGCCGTCGATGACGAAGACGTCCTCGACCCGGTCGCCCAGGGTCATGATCTTGGCGGTCTGCAGGTTGACGTCGTGGCCGGCGAAGACCTGCGCCAGGTCGTAGAGCAGGCCGGGCCGGTCGGTGGCGGTGAGCGACAGGCGCCAGGACTTGCTGCGCTCGTCGGGGTGCAGCTCGACGTGGGGCGCCACCGGGAAGATGCGCGACAGGCGCGACTGGCGCAGCCGGCCGTGGCGCTCGGGCGGCGCCGCGGCCGCGGCCGGCTCGCGCAGGCGCTCGGCCAGCTCGTGCTCGACCAGCGAGGCCTGGGCGCGCAGGTCGCCGGCGGGCGCCAGCACGATGAAGCTGTCCAGCGCCCAGCCGTGGCGGGTGGTGTGGATGCGGGCGTCCTGGATGCTCATGCCGCGCGCGCCGAAATAGCCGCAGATGCAGGCGAACAGGTCGCTGGCGTCCCGCGTGTAGACCATGACCTGCAGGCCTTCGCCCTGCTCGGTGGGGCGGGCCTTGACCACCGCGTGCTCGGGCTTGGGGCGGTGGTAGAGGTGGCGGGTGTGCCAGGCGATGTCCGAGGCGTCGTGGCGCAGGAAATAGGCCACGTCCAGTTCGTTCCAGAAGGCCTCGCGGGCGTCGTCGCGCAGGCCGGCCAGGCGGGTCAGCCGCGCGGCCTCTTCCTTGCGCTGGCTGAGCACCGTGCCGGCGTCCGGCGCCTGGCCGCCCAGCACGTTCAGCGTCAGGCGGTAGAGGTCTTCGAGCAGCTTGCCCTTCCAGGCGTTCCAGACGTGCGGGCTGGTGCCGCGTATGTCGGCCACCGTCAGCAGGTAGAGCGCGGTCAGGCGGCGCACGTCGCGCACCTCGGCGGCGAACTCGCGGATGACGTCGGGGTCGGACAGGTCGCGCTTCTGCGCCACCGAGGACATCAGCAGGTGGCGGCGCACCAGGAATTCGACCAGGTCGGCGTCGGCCGGGTCCAGGCCGTGCTCGTGGGCGAAGCGGCGCACGTCGCGCGCGCCCAGCTCGGAATGGTCGCCGCCGCGCCCCTTGGCGATGTCGTGGAACAGCGCCGCCACGTACAGCAGCCAGTGGCGGTCGAACTCGGCGATCAGCTGGCTGGCCAGCGGGTATTCCTGCGCGTGCTCGGGCATGGTGAAGCGGCGCAGGTTGCGGATCACCGCCAGGGTGTGCTGGTCCACCGTATAGACGTGGAACAGGTCGTGCTGCATCTGGCCGACGATGCGCCGGAACACCGGCAGGTAGCGCGGCAGGATGTTCAGCATGGTCATGCGGCGCAGCTCGTGGACGATGCCGCGCGGCTGCTGCAGGATCTGCAGGAACAGCCTGCGGTTGACCGGGTTGCGCCGGAACTGCGCGTCGATGCGGTGGCGCGCGTGCCAGATCGCGCGCAGCGTGCGCGCCGACATGCCGGTCAGCTCGGCATGCTGCTGCATGGCCAGGAAGGCGCGCAGCAGCAGGGTGGGCTTGCGCTCGAAGGCGTCGTCGCGGCGGATGTCCAGGCGGTCGTGCAGGTTGCGGAAATCCTCGTCGATCACCACCGCCTGTTCCTCGGGGCGCGGGAACAGGCGCTCCTCGATGTTCTGCACCAGGATGGTGTTCAGCTGGGTGACCAGCCGCGCCGCCCAGTAGTAGCGCTGCATCAGGATCTCGCTGGCGCGCCGGGTGGCGCTGGCCGGGATGCCGTAGACCTGGGCCAGCGCCGGCTGCAGGTCGAACAGCACCCGGTCCTCGCGCCGGCCGGCCAGCAGGTGCAGCTCGATGCGCAGGCGCTTGAAGGCCTGCTCGGCACGGCGCAGGTCGCGCGCCTCGGAGGCGGTCAGCAGGCCGGCGCGCGCCACCTGGCGCCAGTTCTCGCCGAAGCCGGCGGCGCGCGCCATCCACAGGATCACCTGCAGGTCGCGCAGGCCGCCGGGCGATTCCTTGCAGTTGGGCTCCAGCGCGTAGGGGGTGTCCTGGTAGCGCGCGTGGCGCTGCTGCATCTCGACGCGCTTGGCCTGGAAGAAGGCGCGCGGGTCCAGGCGGTTCTTGACGGCGGCCTCGAACTGGCGCATCAGCGTGCGGCTGCCGGCCAGCCAGCGCGATTCCAGCAGGGCGGTCTCGACCGTGATGTCGGCGTCGGCCTCGCGCTCGCAGTCGGCGATGGTGCGCACGCTGTGGCCGGGCTCCAGGCCCAGGTCCCACAGGGCGGCCACCAGCCGCTGCACGGCTTCTTCCTCGGCCGGGCCGGGCGGGGCGGGCAGCAGGATCAGCAGGTCGACGTCGGAATAGGGGTAGAGCTCGCCGCGCCCGTAGCCGCCCACGGCCGCCAGCGTGGCCCCGGCCGGCAGCGGGCAGGCGCGCACCAGGTCGCGCAGCGCCTGGTCGGTAACCCGGCGCAGCTCGGCCAGCAGCACGTCGGGCCGCAGGTGGGCGCGGAAGTCTTCCAGCGCCGCGCGGCGCCGTTCCTGCATGCGGCTGCGCAGGGTGGCAAGGTCGGCTGCCGGCATGGCGCGGTCGGGGTCAGGCGGCCAGGCTGTCGGCGCTGGCGCCGCCCGTCACCCCGGCGAAGGGCGGCGGCGCGGGCATGCCGGGCGAGACGGTCAGCACTTCGTAGCCGTCCTCGGTGACCAGCACGCTGTGCTCCCATTGCGCCGACAGGCTGTGGTCGCGCGTGACCACCGTCCAGCCGTCGGCCAGCTGGCGGATCTCGCGCCGGCCGGCGTTGATCATGGGCTCGATGGTGAAGATCATGCCGGGCACGAGCTTGACCCCGGTGCCGGGCTTGCCGTAGTGCAGCACCTGCGGGTCCTGGTGGAAGCGCTGGCCGATGCCGTGGCCGCAGAATTCGCGCACCACCGAGTAGCCGTTTTTCTCGGCGTGCTTCTGGATGGCGTGGCCGACGTCGCCCAGGGTGCGGCCGGGGCGCACCTGGGCGATGCCCAGCCACATGCATTCGTAGGTGATGTCGGTCAGGCGGCGCGCCAGGATGGAGGGCTCGCCCACGTAGTACATGCGGCTGGTGTCGCCGAACCAGCCGTCCTTGATGATGGTGACGTCGATGTTGAGCACGTCGCCGTTCTTGAGCACCTTGTCGCCCGGGATGCCATGGCAGACCTGGTGGTTGACCGAGGTACAGATGGCGCCGGGGAAGGGCGGGTAGCCGGGCGGCGCGTAGCCGACCGTGGCCGACTTGACCTTGAGCTCGTCGGTCAGGAATTCCAGGCACAGCCGGTCCAGCTCGCCGGTGGTGACGCCGGGTTTGACGTGGGGCGCGATGAAATCCAGGATGCTGGCGGCGTCCCGGCAGGCGGCGCGCATTTTGTCGAGGTCGGCGGGATCGGTGACTATGCCCATGTGGCTTGAGTGCTTGCGTGGAAAAATAGTAGAATTATAGGCTTACCTGAATCCGCGCCAACTTTGCAGGCGGGGAGATGGGTCGGGTGGGCCCGAATGGGGAACTCAGGGGGAACCCAGGGGGAACTCGGGGCGAACCCAGGGTGAACCCGACCGGCAAGCCCGATGCAGTAAATCCTTGTAGCACTTTTGCAGTAAATACCTTTTTGCAGTAAATCGCGCGCCGCGCCCGGCCAAAGGGTGCCGCCGGCCACCACAGTGTGGCCGCGGTACAGGGGCGGCGCAAGACCCAACCCTAGGAGAAAACCATGTCCGTATCCATGCGCGAAATGCTGGAAGCCGGTGTCCACTTCGGCCACCAGACCCGCTACTGGAACCCCAAGATGGCCCCGTACATTTTCGGCCATCGCAACAAGATCCACATCATCAACCTGGAACACACGGTCGCCAAGTTCCAGGAAGCCGCCAAGTTCGTGCGCGGCGTCGCCGCCAAGGGCGGCACCGTGCTGTTCGTGGGCACCAAGCGCGCCGCGCGCGAGCTGCTGGCCGCCGAGGCCGCCCGCGCCGGCATGCCCTACGTCGACAGCCGCTGGCTGGGCGGCATGCTGACCAACTTCAAGACGGTCAAGACCTCCATCAAGCGCCTGAAGGACATGGAAGCGCTCGCCGCCGACGGCGGCCTGGAGCGCATGAGCAAGAAGGAAGGCCTGCTGTTCCAGCGCGAGATGGACAAGCTGAACAAGTCCATCGGCGGCATCAAGGACATGAACAACCTGCCCGACGCCATCTTCGTGATCGACGTGGGCTACCACAAGATCGCCGTGGCCGAGGCGCGCTCGCTGGGCATCCCGGTGGTGGCGGTGGTCGACACCAACCACTCGCCCGAGGGCATCGCCCACGTCATCCCCGGCAACGACGACTCGGCCAAGGCCATCGCGCTCTACACCAAGGCGATGGCCGACGCGGTGCTGGAAGGCCGCGAGCAGAACCTGAACGGCCTGGTCGAGGAAATCGCCGAAGGCGGCGAGGAATTCGTCGAGGTCGAGGAAGACAAGCAGCAATAAGCCGGAACGCCCGGCGGCCCCCGGTCGGGGCGGCCGGGCCTTCCTTGCCGGAGCCGGCCCCGCGGGGACCGGGCAGTCCGCACGCCCCGGCACGACCGGGGCATGTTTTAGATTACGGAGCGAACATGGCAGAAATTACCGCCTCGATGGTGAAGGAACTGCGCGAGAAGACCGACGCGCCCATGATGGAATGCAAGAAGGCCCTGACCGAGGCCGAGGGCGACCTGGCTCGCGCCGAGGAAATCCTGCGCGTCAAGCTGGGCAGCAAGGCCAGCAAGGCGGCCGCGCGCGTGACGGCCGAAGGCCTGATCGGCCTGTTCATCTCCGCCGACGGCAAGCAGGGCGCGGTCATCGAAGTCAACTGCGAAACCGACTTCGTGGCCAAGAACGACGACTTCGTCGCCTTCGTCAACGGCCTGGCCCGCCTGGTCGCCGAGCAATCCCCGGCCGACGTGGACGCGCTCTCGGCGCTGCCCTACGGCGACGGCACGGTCGAGACCACCCGCACCACCCTGATCGGCAAGATCGGCGAGAACATGGCGATCCGCCGCTTCCAGCGCATCCAGACCGCCAACGCCCTGGCCAGCTACGTGCACGGCGGGCGCATCGGCGTGCTGGTCGAATACGCCGGCGCCGAGGAAGTGGGCAAGGACCTGGCCATGCACATCGCCGCCACCAAGCCCAAGGCGCTGGACGCCGACGGCGTGGCCGCCGCCGACATCGCCACCGAGCGCTCGGTGGCCGAGCAGAAGGCCGCCGAGTCCGGCAAGCCCGCCGACATCGTCGCCAAGATGGTCGAAGGCTCGGTCCAGAAGTTCCTGAAGGAAGTCACGCTGCTGTCGCAGCCCTTCGTCAAGAACGACAAGCAATCGGTCGCCCAGATGCTCAAGGAAAAGGGCGCCTCGATCACGCAGTTCGTGCTGTACGTGGTCGGCGAGGGCATCGAGAAGAAGACGTCGGACTTCGCCGCCGAAGTGGCCGCGGCCGCGGCCGGCCGGGGCTGATTCCCCGCGCGGGGCGGGCCGGCGCCCGTCCCGCCTGGCTTACACTTTTCGTCGGTATTGCACTGGGGATGACCGCCATGAGCAGCAGATCGTACAAACGGGTTCTTCTCAAACTTTCCGGCGAAGCGCTGATGGGCGAAGACGCCTACGGCATCAACCGCGCCACCATCGTGCGCATGACCGAGGAAATCGCCGAGGTCGCCGCGCTGGGCGTGGAGCTGGCCATCGTCATCGGCGGCGGCAACATCTTCCGCGGCGTGGCGCCGGGCGCCCAGGGCATGGACCGCGCCACGGCCGACTACATGGGCATGATGGCCACCATCATGAACGCCCTGGCCCTGCAGGACGCGCTCAAGCACCGCGGCGTCGACACCCGGGTGCAGTCGGCGCTGAACATCGAGCAGGTGGTCGAGCCCTACATCCGCCCCAAGACCCTGCGCTACCTCGAAGAGGGCAAGATCGTCATCTTCGCGGCCGGCACGGGCAACCCCTTCTTCACCACCGACACCGCGGCGGCGCTGCGCGGCGCCGAGATCGGCGCCGAGATCGTGCTCAAGGCCACCAAGGTGGACGGCATCTACTCGGCCGATCCCAACAAGGACCCGACCGCGACGCGCTATGCGCGCATCAGCTTCGACGAGGCCATCGTGCGGCGCCTGGAAGTCATGGACGCCACCGCCTTCGCCCTGTGCCGCGACCAGAAGCTGCCCATCAAGGTGTTTTCGATCAACAAGCCGGGCGCCCTCAAGCGCGTGGCCGCCGGCGAGGACGAAGGCACCCTGGTACACGTCTGACCCATAAGAAAGCAAGGAATCGCCATGAGCGTTGCTGACATCAAGACTTCCGCGCAGAACCGGATGGGCAAGTCGATCGACACCCTGAAGGCCAATCTGGCCAAGATACGCACCGGCCGCGCCCATGCGGGCATCCTGGACCACGTCCAGGTCGAATACTACGGCTCGCCCGTGCCGGTCAGCCAGGTCGCCGGCGTCACCGTGATCGACGCCCGCACGCTGAGCGTGCAGCCCTGGGAGAAGAACATGGTCGGCCCCATCGACAAGGCGATCCGCGAATCCGACCTGGGCCTGAACCCCCAGGCCATGGGCGAGACCATACGCGTGCCCATGCCGGCCCTGACCGAGGAGCGCCGCCGCGACCTGACCAAGGTGGTCAAGGGCGAGGGCGAGGACGCCAAGGTGGCGGTGCGCAACCTGCGCCGCGACGCCAACGACGGCCTGAAGAAGCTGCTCAAGGACAAGGCCATCTCCGAGGACGACGAGCGCCGCGCCCAGGACGAGATCCAGAAGCTCACCGACCGCTACGTGGCCGAGATCGACAAGCTGGTCGCCCAGAAAGAAGCCGAGATCATGACGGTCTAGGCGCGCAGGCGGGCCTCGCGCCCGACTGCGCCGCCGCTGCGCCGCCATTCCCCCGCCCATGTCCGCCAGCTCCACCCAGGCCATCCCGGATACCGGCCCCGTGCCGGGCCACGTCGCCATCATCATGGATGGCAACGGCCGCTGGGCGACGCGCCGCCACCTGCCGCGCACGGCCGGCCACGCCAAGGGCGTGCAGGCGGTGCGCCGGGTGGTCGAGTTCTGCGGCCGCCAGGGCGTGCGCTACCTGACCCTGTTCGCCTTCAGCTCCGAGAACTGGCGCCGGCCGGTCGACGAGGTATCCCTGCTGATGCGCCTGTTCGTCCAGGCGCTGGAGCGCGAGGTCGAGAAGCTGGAAGAGCAGGGCGTGCGCCTGCGCGTGGTGGGCGATCTGAGCCCCTTCGAGCCGCGCCTGCAGGAGCTGATCGCCCAGGCCCAGCGGCGCACCGAGGGCAACGACAGGCTGCACCTGACCATCGCGGCCAACTACGGCGGCCGCTGGGACGTGCTGCAGGCGATCCGCCGCATGCTGGCCGACCGCCCCGACCTGGCCGCCCGGCCCGAGGCCATCGACGAGGCGACCTACGCCTCCTACCTGTCCATGGCCTGGGCGCCCGAGCCCGACCTCTTCATCCGCACCGGCGGCGAGCAGCGCATCTCCAACTTCCTGATCTGGCAGCTGGCCTACACCGAGCTGTATTTCACCGACCACTACTGGCCCGACATCGGCCCGCAGCAGCTGGCCGAGGCCTTCGCCTGGTACGGCGGGCGCGAGCGCCGCTTCGGCCGGACCAGCGCCCAGCTTGCGCGCGGCGCGCCCACTTCCTAGGAGACGGCCCTTGCTGCGCCAGCGCATACTGACTGCCGTGGTGCTACTGGCCGCGCTCGCGGCCGCGCTGTCGGCGCCCTCGCCGTGGCCCTTCATCGTCCTGCTGGCCGTCGCCGTGGGCTGCGCCCTGTGGGAATGGCTGCGGCTGGCCGCCGCCGACACCCCGGCCGCCGCGCTGGCCGGCGGCGCCATGGCGCTGCTGGCCCTGCTGCAGGCCTACGTCTGGACAAATCGGGGCGATCCCGGCACGGCGCTGGCCACCTACCGGCTGCTGATGCAATTCCTGCTGCCGCTGGCCGCCGCGGGCTGGCTGGTCGCCGCGCCGCTGCTGCTGGCGCGCGGCCGGGTCGGCCCGCCGGCGCGCAGCCCGGCGCTGGCGCTGGCCGGGCTGCCCGCGCTGTACTGCGCCGGGGCGGCGCTGACCTTGATGTTCCTGGGCCGCGGCGCGCTCTTCGTCGTGTCGCTGCTGGCGCTGGTCTGGGCGGCCGACATCGCCGCCTATTTCTGCGGCCGGGCCTTCGGCCGGCGCAAGCTGGCGCCGCGCATCAGCCCGGGCAAGAGCGTCGAGGGGGCGCTGGCCGGCGTCGCGGCCGCGGTGGCCTGGGTGCTGCTGTCGGCCCAGTGGCAGGGCAGCTTCGGCCACGAGCTGGCCGCGCGCTGGGGCACGGCCGGCGCGGCCGGCTTCGCGGCGCTGCTGGGCGCGCTGTCCATCGTCGGCGACCTGTTCGAGTCGCTGCTCAAGCGGCGCGCCGGGCGCAAGGATTCCAGCGGCCTGCTGCCCGGCCACGGCGGCGTGCTCGACCGCATCGACGCCGTCCTGCCCGTGGCGCCGCTCGGCCTGCTGCTGACGGGAGTGCAGTTTTGAGCGGCGGGCCGATGCGCGTCACCGTGCTGGGCTCGACCGGCTCCATCGGCGCCAGCACGCTGGACGTGATCGCCCGCCATCCGGATCGCCTGGCCGTGCACGCCCTGAGCGCGCACAGCCGCATGGAGCTGCTGGCGCAGCAGGCGGCCCGGCACCGCGCTCCGGTGGTGGTGGTGCCCGACGACGCCGCGGGCGCGCGCTTCGCCGCCGCCTGGCCGGACGGGGCAGGCGCCGCGCCGGAGATCCGTGTCGGCGCCGCGGCGCTGGCCGCCACCGCGGCCGACGGCGAGAGCCAGGCCGTCATGGCGGCCATCGTCGGCGCGGCCGGCCTGCCGGCGGCGCTGGCCGCGGCGCGCGCCGGCAAGCGGGTGCTGCTGGCCAACAAGGAGGCCCTGGTCGCCGCCGGCCCGGTCTTCATGCGCGCCGTGCGCGAGGCGGGCGCCGAGCTGCTGCCCATAGACAGCGAGCACAACGCCATCTTCCAGTGCCTGCCGCACGACGGGCGGGCGGGCGCCCCGGCCGAGCCCGCCGCCGGCGTGCGCCGGCTGCTGCTGACGGCCTCCGGCGGCCCCTTCCGCACGCGCGACTGGGACGACCTGCACGCCGTCACGCCCGACCAGGCCTGCGCCCATCCCAACTGGAGCATGGGGCGCAAGATCTCGGTCGATTCGGCCACCATGTTCAACAAGGGCCTGGAAGTGATCGAGGCGCACTGGCTGTTCGCCATGCCGCCCGAGCGCATCGAGGTTCTGGTGCATCCGCAGAGCGTGGTGCATTCCCTGGTGGAGTACGAGGACGGCTCGGTGCTGGCGCAGCTGGGCCAGCCCGACATGCGCACCCCGATCGCCTACGGCCTGGGTTTCCCGCAGCGGCTGGCGAGCGGGGTCGGGCCGCTGGACCTGGCGCGCCACGGCCGCCTGGATTTCGAATCGCCCGACCCGCGCCGCTTTCCCTGCCTGGGCCTGGCCTTCGACGCGCTGCGGGCCGGGCAGGGCGCCTGCATCGCCCTGAACGCCGCCAACGAAGTCGCCGTCGACGCCTTCCTGCGGGGCCGGCTGGGCTATACCCGCATCGCCGCGCTGGTCGATACCGTGCTGCAGTGGCAGGCGGGCCGGCGCTCTGATACGCTGGACACGCTCGACGACGTGCTCGCCCTGGACGAAGAAGCCCGGGCCTACGCGCGCGGCGCCGGCCCGGCCTGATACCATCCGCACGGCTGCCGCGCCGCCGCATTTCCCGACCCGCTCCCACCCGTACGCCATGCTCTACACCCTGCTAGCCTTCGCCGTCGCCCTGGGCGTGCTCATCACCTTCCACGAGCTCGGCCATTATTGGGTGGCGCGGGCCTGCGGCGTGCGGGTGCTGCGCTTCTCGGTCGGCTTCGGGCGCGTGCTGGCGCGCCGCACCGACCGCCACGGCACCGAATGGGCGCTGTCGGCCATCCCCCTGGGCGGCTACGTCAAGATGCTGGACGACCCCGCGCCCGGGGCCTCGCCCGACGAGGCGCGGCAGGCCTTCAACCGCCAGCCGGTGGGCCGGCGCATGGCCATCGTGGCGGCCGGGCCGGTGTTCAACCTGGTGCTGGCCGCGCTGCTGTACGCCGCGCTGAACCTGGCGGGCAGCGAAGAGCCCGCGCCCGTCCTGGCCCAGCCCGCGGCCGGCACCGCCGCCGAACTGGCCGGGGTGCGGCAGGGCGACCGCATCGTCGCCGTCGACGGCCATGCGGTGGCGTCCTGGCACCAGGCCCGCTGGGAACTGCTCGACGCCGTGTCCGGCCAGGGCGCCGCGGTGCTGACCGTGCGCGCCGCCGACGGCGGCGAGGCCAGGCGCGAGCTGGCCATCGCCGACCAGGGCATGGACCCGGCCGACGGGGATCCGCTGGCCGCCGCCGGCCTGCGCCTGCGCACCCCCAGCCCGATCGTGCGCGAAGTGTTCGCCGGCAGCGCCGGCGAGGCCGCCGGCCTGCGCGCGGGCGACCGCATCGTCTCGGCCGGCGAGGCGCGCGACCTGGACGTCGCCGGCCTGGTCGAGCTGATCCAGCGCCACCCCGGCCAGCCGCTCGCGCTCGGCCTGCTGCGCGACGGCGCGCCGCTGACGCTCACGCTCACGCCGCGCCCGGAAGCCGGCCCGGACGGCGCCGAGATCGGCCGCATCGGCGTGCAGCTGGGCGGCGAGCTGGAAATGGTGACGGTGCGCTACGGCCTGGGCGAAAGCCTGTGGCGCGGCGCGGCACGCACCGCCGACACGGCGTGGTTCTCGCTGCGCATGATGGGCCGCATGCTGACCGGCGACGTGTCCTGGCGCAACGTCAGCGGCCCGGTCACCATCGCCGACTACGCGGGCCAGACCGCGCGCATCGGCCTGGCCGCCTACGTGGCTTTCCTGGCCCTGGTCAGCGTCAGCCTGGGCGTGCTCAACCTGCTGCCCATACCCCTGCTGGACGGAGGGCATCTGCTGTACTATCTGATCGAAATTGCAAGGGGCAGCCCGCCGCCCGAACGCTGGATGGAGCTCGGCCAGCGGGCAGGGCTGGGGATACTGGCCGGCCTGATGGGGCTGGCGCTTTTCAATGACGTCGCGCGCCTTTTCACGTGAAAGGCCTTCTTGCCTTAAAATCCCCCGCCATTTGGTCCTTCGAAGGATAGCCCAGGATTATGTCTTTTAGCCGGATGTTTCTGCGTAACAGGCACGTCCTGTTCGGCCTGCTCGCAGGCTTGCTCATCCCCGCGGCGGCCCAGGCGTTCGAGCCCTTCGTCGTGAAGGACATCCGGGTCGAAGGCATACAGCGCACCGACGCCGGCACCGTGTTCGGCTACCTGCCGGTCAAGGTGGGCGACACCTTCAACGAAGACAGCGCCGCGCAGGCCATCCGCCGACTGTACGCCACCGGCTTCTTCAACGACGTGCGCATCGAGACGGACAACGACGTGCTGGTGGTGGTCGTCCAGGAACGCCCCACCATCGCCTCGATCACCTTCAACGGCATGCGCGAGTTCGACGCCAAGGCGATCACGGATTCCCTGCGCCAGGTCAATTTCGCCGAAGGCCGCACCTTCGACCAGTCCATGCTGGAGCAGGCCGAGTTCGAGCTCAAGCAGCAATACCTGAACAAGGGCCTGTACGGCGTGGAAGTCACCTCCACGGTGACGCCGCTGCCGCGCAACCGCGTGGGCGTGAGCTTCGACGTCTTCGAGGGCGAGGTCGCCAAGATCCGCGAGATCCGCATCGTCGGCAGCAAGGCCTTCTCCGAGAGCGAGCTGCTCGACCAGATGCAGCTGAGCACGCCGGGCTGGCTGACCTGGTACACCAACTCCGACAAGTACTCGCGCGAGAAGCTCGAGGGCGACGTCGAGACGCTGCGCTCCTACTACCTGGACCGCGGCTACCTGGAAGTGGCCATCGAGCCGCCCCAGGTGACCATATCCCCCGACCGCCAGGACATCTACATCACCCTGACCGTCAACGAGGGCGAGCCCTACACCGTGCGCAGCGTCAAGCTGGCCGGCGAGCTGCTCGGCCTCGACAAGGAAATCGGCGACCTGGTCCAGGTCAAGGAAGGCGAGACCTTCTCGGCGGCCACCACCAACGCCAGCTCCACGGCCATCACCGACTACCTGGGCGAGCTGGGCTACGCCTTCGCCAACGTCAACCCCAACCCGCAGCTCGACCGCGACAAGCACGAGGCCGACCTGACCTTCTACGTGGACCCGAGCCGGCGCGTGTACGTGCGCCGCATCCAGATCGGCGGCAACACGCGCACCCGCGACGAGGTCGTGCGCCGCGAGATGCGCCAGCAGGAAGCCGCCTGGTACGACGCGGGCGACATCAAGGCCTCGCGCGACCGCGTCGACCGCCTGGGCTACTTCAACGAGGTCAACGTCAACACCGAGCCCGTGCCCGGCTCGCCCGACCAGGTCGACGTCAACGTCGACCTCAAGGAAAAGCCCACCGGGGTCATCAACCTGGGCGTGGGCTACGGCTCGACCGAGCGGGCCATCCTGTCGGCCGGCATCAGCGAGGACAACGTCTTCGGCAGCGGCACCAACCTGACGCTGCAGGTCAACACCAGCCGCACCAACCGCGCCGCGGTGCTGTCGCACACCGACCCGTACTGGACGCGCGACGGCGTGAGCCGCACCACCTCGCTGTACTACCGGCAGACCGAGCCCTTCCTGAACAACGACGGCGACTACCGCGTCAAGACCATGGGCCTGGGCATGAACTTCGGGGTGCCGATCTCCGAGTTCGACCGCGTCTTCGTGGGCGCCAACGTCGAGCGCAACGAGATCACCACTTACGAGAACTCGCCCCAGGCCTACGAGGACTTCGTCAACGACTACGGCGAGAAGACCAACGCGCTGATCTTCACCACCGGCTGGTCCAAGGACACGCGCGACAGCGGCCTGGCGCCCACCCGCGGCTCCTACACCCGCCTGAAGGCCGACGTGTCCACCCTGGACCTCAAGTACTACCTGCTGACCGCCCAGCAGCAGTACTACTGGCCGATCTCGCGCGACTACACCCTGGCCGTCAACGGCATGGTCGACTACGGCAAGGGCTACGGCAACCGCGGCTACCCGGTCATCAAGAACGTGTACGGCGGCGGCATGGGCACGGTGCGCGGCTTCGAGGGCGCGTCGCTGGGCCCGCGCGACACGCGCACCGACGACTACCTGGGCGGCTCCAAGCGGGTGGTGGGCAGCGTGCAGCTCTACCTGCCCATCCCGGGGGCCAACCAGGACCGCTCGCTGCGCTGGTTCACCTTCGTGGACGCCGGCCAGGTGTACGGCGACACCCAGAAGATCGACTTCGGCGACCTGCGCTATTCGGCCGGCATCGGCCTGTCCTGGAACTCGCCGCTGGGCCCGCTGCAGATTTCCTACGCGCGGCCGCTCAACGACAAGCCCGGCGACGACACCCAGGCCTTCCAGTTCCAGATCGGCACCGGGTTCTGAGGCCGTCCGGATTGATGGCACAATACAAACCTTAGGCAATACCCCTTTTCCCAGGTGAGATTTTCATGATGTCTGATTACGCACGCAAACCGTCCGGCAGCCGCCAGGCCAGGCTCGGCGCCCTGCGCGGGCTGGCGACGGGCATGCTGTCGGCGCTGGCGCTGACCGCGGCGATGGCGGCGGCGCCGGTGCAGGCCCAGGGCGCGAAGATCGGCTTCGTCAATACCGAGCGCATCCTGCGCGACTCCGGTCCGGCCAAGGCCGCGCAGGCGAAGATCGAATCCGAATTCAAGCGCCGCGACGACGAACTGCAGCGCCTGGCCACCAACCTGCGCTCGCAGGCGGAAAAGTTCGACAAGGACGCTCCCGTGCTGTCCGAGTCCGACCGCGTCAAGCGCCAGCGCGAGCTGTCCAACATGGACACCGACCTGCAGCGCCGCCGCCGCGAGTTCCAGGAAGACTTCAACCGCCGCCGCAACGAGGAATTCTCGGCCATCGTCGAGCGCGCCAACGCTGCCATCCAGCGCATCGCCGAGCAGGGCAACTACGACCTGATCGTGCAGGACGCGGTCACGGTCAGCCCGCGCGTGGACATCACCGACCAGGTGATACAGGCGCTGGGCAAGTAAGGCGCGGGGCCGCCATGCCCGTGCTGCTGGAGCCGGACCGCGCGCCGACGCTGGACCGGCTGCTCGCCGAGACCGACACGCAGGGCCTGCAATGGCGGATCGAACCGGCCCCTGACGGCCGGCTTCCGTCCGTCGCCGGCATCGGCACCCTGGCGCACGCCGGGGCCGCCGAGATCAGCTTCCTCGCCAATCCCCGCTACCAGTCGCAGCTGGCCGCCACCGGTGCGGGCGCCGTCATCGTCACGCCCGAGGCCGCGCAGGCCCTGGCGCAGGCCGGCCAGCCGCCGTCCTTCGCCCGGGTGGTGTGCAGCCAGCCCTATTTCCTGTACGCGCGCATCGCCCAGTGGTTCGAGCGCGCCAGCCGGCCGCGGCGCCCCGCGGGGGTGCACCCCCTGGCCGTGGTGGCGCCGGACGCCGTGGTCGAGGACGACGCCAGCATCGGCCCGCACTGCGTGGTCGAGTCGGGCGCCCACATCGGCCGCGGCACCGTGCTGGGCCCGGGCTGCGTGGTCGGCCAGGGCTGCCGCGTCGGGCCGGACGGGCTGCTGCACGCGCGGGTCACGCTCTACCATGGCGTGCGCATCGGCGCGCGCGCCATCGTCCACAGCGGCGCGGTGCTGGGCGCGGACGGCTTCGGCTTCGCGCCCGACCCGGCCGGGCAGGGCGCCTGGGCCAAGATCCCCCAGCTGGGCGGCGTGGTGGTGGGCGACGACGTGGAAATCGGCGCCAACACCACCATAGACCGCGGGGCGCTGGACGACACGCGCATCGGCAACGGCGTCAAGCTGGACAACCAGATCATGATCGCCCACAACGTCCAGGTGGGCGACCATACCGCCATCGCCGCCTGCGTGGGGGTGGCCGGGTCCACCTCCATCGGCGCGCGCTGCACCATAGGCGGCGCCGCCATGCTGTCCGGCCACCTGGTGCTGGCCGACGACGTGCACGTCTCCGGCGGCACCGCGATCACCTCCAGCATCTCCCGGCCGGGCCGTTATACGGGCGTGTATCCTTACGCCGAGCACGGCCAGTGGCAGCGCAACGCGGCGGTGATACAACAGCTTTCGCAACTGCGCCAGCGGCTGCGCACCCTGGAAAAAGGCTAGGGCGGCAACGCGGACGGCGCATGCGCGGCGGCTGCGGGCCGGCGCGCGTGCGGCGGGCGCCATCGATACAATCCAAGCAGGAACCAGTCATATGGAAATCGACATCAAGGGGATACTCGAGCGCCTGCCGCACCGGTATCCCATGCTGCTGATCGACCGCGTGGTCGAGCACGTGCCGGGCAAGTCCATCGTGGCGCTCAAGAACGTATCCATCAACGAGCCTTTCTTCACCGGGCACTTCCCGCACCACCCGGTGATGCCGGGCGTGCTCATCCTGGAGGCGATGGCCCAGGCGGCGGCGCTGTTCTCGTTCTCGGACGAGACCGGCCTGAAGGGCGACGACAGCCGGACCGTGTACTACTTCGTCGGCATCGACGGCGCGCGCTTCCGCCGCCCCGTGGTGCCGGGCGACCAGTTGCGCATCGAGGCCAACGCCGAGCGCCTGAGCCGCAGCATCTGCAAGTACCAGGGCCGCGCGCTGGTCGACGGCCAGCTGGTGGCCGAGGCCAAGCTGATGTGCGCAATCCGTACCCTGGAGGATTGAATGCCGCGCATCCACCCCACTGCGGTCGTCGACCCGGCGGCCGAGATCGCCGAGGACGTCGTCATCGGGGCCTACAGCATGGTGGGGCCGGACGTGCGCATCGGCGCGGGCACCGAGATCGGCCCGCATTGCATGGTCGACGGCCACACCACCATCGGCCGCGACAACCGCTTCTACCGCTACTGCTCCATCGGCGGCATGCCGCAGGACAAGAAGTACGCCGGCGAGCCCACCCGCCTGGTGATCGGCGACCGCAATACCGTGCGCGAATTCGTCACCCTCAATACCGGCACGGTGCAGGACGGCGGCGTCACCACCCTGGGCAGCGACAACTGGATCATGGCCTACGTGCACGTCGCGCACGACTGCCACGTGGGCGACAACGTCATCCTGGCCAACGGCGTGCAATTGGGCGGCCACGTGCGCGTGGGCGACTGGGCCATCCTGGGCGGCCTGACCGGCGTGCACCAGTTCAGCCGCATCGGCGCGCACAGCATGACCGGCGGCAACAGCTCGCTGATGCAGGACATGCCGCCCTACGTGCTGGGCGCGGGCAACCCCTGCCGGCCGCACGGCATCAACACCGAGGGCCTGCGCCGGCGCGGCTTCAGCCCCGCCGCCATCTCGGCCCTGCGCGACGCCTACAAGCTGATCTACCGGCGCGGCCTGACGCTGGAAGAGGCCCGCGCAGGCATGCGCGCGCGCCAGCAGGCCGAACCCGGGGTCGCCGACGCCCTGCAGGTGCTGATCGACTTTCTGGACGTGGCAGGCCGCGGCATTATCAGAGCATAGGATGAAGGCCCCCCCCTACGCGCTTACGCGCGCCCCCCAGGGGGCGGCACTGGCGGACCGGCAAAGCCGGCTCCGCTGTGCCCTGGATAGTGCAGCGTACTTTCATACGCCGTGGCTCGTGCGGCGGACGGCGCGACGCGTTCCCGAGGCAGCATGACATTGGAGATCGGCATGGTGGCCGGGGAGCCTTCGGGCGACCTGCTGGCTGCCCGGGTGATCGCCGGGCTGCGCGGCCGCGAGGCGGACGTGGCCTGCCGGGGCATAGGCGGGCCGCGGATGGCCGGGCAGGGCTTCGACGCCTGGCATCCCATGCACGCCCTGACCGTGTTCGGCTACGTGGACGCGCTGCGCCGCCTGCCGGGCCTGCTGGCCACCTACGGCGACGTCAAGCGCCGCTGGCTGGCCCGGCCGCCCGCGGCCTTCGTCGGCGTGGACGCGCCCGACTTCAACCTCAAGCTGGAAATGCAGCTGCGCGCGGCCGGCGTGCCCACGGTGCATTTCGTCGGGCCGTCGATCTGGGCTTGGCGCTACGAGCGCATCCACGCGATACGGCAGGCCGTGTCGCACATGCTGGTGCTGTTCCCCTTCGAGGTGGACATCTACCGCAAGGCCGGCGTGCCCGTCACCTACGTGGGCCACCCGCTGGCCGGCGCCATCCCCATGGAGCCCGACCGGCGGGCGGCGCGCGCGCGCCTGGGCCTGGACGCCGGCGCGCGCGTGCTGGCCGTGCTGCCGGGCAGCCGCGGCTCGGAAATCCGCCTGCTGGCGCCGCGCTTCCTGCAGGCCGCGCAGCAGCTGGTGCGCCGCGATCCCGGCCTGCAGTGCATCGTGCCCATGGTCAACGCCCAGCGCCGCGCCGAGTTCGAGGCCATCCTGCAGCGCTACCCGGTGCCGGGGCTGCGCATCATCGGCGCCGACGACGCGCCGGCTGCGCCGGCCGCGGCGGCAGGCGCGCGGCCGGGCACGGACGGGACCGCCGGGAACGAAACCATCGGGAACGGTAGTGCCGGAACCGAGGCGGCCGGCACGGCGCCGGACGGGCCGCCGCCGCCCGCCTGGCTGGCCATGGAGGCCGCCGACGCGGTGCTGGTGGCCAGCGGCACGGCCACGCTGGAGGCCGCGCTGTTCAAGCGGCCCATGGTGATTTCCTATGTGCTGTCGCCCTGGATGCGCCGTATCATGGCGTGGAAGTCCGGGCAGCAGCGGCCCTACCTGCCCTGGGTGGGGCTGCCCAACGTGCTGGCGCGCGACTTCGTGGTGCCCGAGCTGCTGCAGGACGACGCCACGCCCGACAGGCTGGCGCAGGCCGCCTGGACGGCCCTGACCGACGAGGCCGCCGCCGCGCGCATCCAGGCGCGCTTCGCCGGCATGCACCGGGAATTGCTGCTGGACACGCCCGCGCTGGCCGCCCAGGCCATCCTGGAAGTCGCCCATGGCGGGGGCCGGGCAATGCGGGAGGCTCAATGACGGGGAAACGCGCGACCCTGCGCAAGGACGGGCGCGCCGCCGCCGCGGCCCAGGCCGACCTGTTCGCCGGCCTGCCGGCGGCCGACGTGGTGACGGCCGGGGTGGACGAGGCCGGCCGCGGCCCGCTGGCCGGCGCCGTCTATGCCGCCGCGGTCGTCCTGCGCGCGGACCGGCCGATCGACGGCCTGGCCGATTCCAAGATCCTGACCGCGCAGCGCCGCAGCGAGCTGGCCGGGCAGATCCGCGAGCACGCGCAGGCCTGGTGCGTGGCCAGCGCCAGCGTCGAGGAGATCGACCGCCTGAACATCCTGGCCGCGACCATGCTGGCCATGCGCCGCGCCGTCGACGGGCTGGGCATCAGCCCGCAGCTGGCCCTGGTCGACGGCAACTGCGCGCCCAGGCTGGCCTGCGCGGTGCAGACGGTGGTCAAGGGCGACGCCCTGGTCGCGTCCATCTCGGCTGCGTCCATCCTGGCCAAGACCGAGCGCGACGCCTACCTGCTGCGCCTGCACGAGCAGTATCCCCACTACGGCTTCGACCAGCACAAGGGCTACGGCACGCCCCAGCACCTGGAGCAGCTGCGCATCCACGGCCCCTGCCCGGAGCACCGCCGCAGCTTCGCGCCGGTGCGGGACTGGCGCGCCGGCCTGCCGGCGGCCGCGCTGCCGGACGCCCGGCTGTACGACGGCTGGGACAACCCCTCGGGCGACCAGGCGGGCAGCCCGCTGGGCGGCCGGCCGTGAAGCACGTCGCCTCGCGCGAGAACCCCTTGTTCAAGTCGCTCCTGCGCACGGCCGGCCACGCCGGGCGGCGCGGCGAGCCGGCGCTGCTGGAAGGCGTGCACCTGTGCCAGGCCTGGCTGCAGCACGCCGGGCCGCCGGCGCTGGCGGTGTTCGACGCCGAGCGGGCCGACCGGCCGGAGCTGGCCGCGCTGCTGGGCGGGCTGCCGCCCGAGCGGGTGGCGCTGCTGGAGCCGCGCCTGCTGCGCTCCCTGGAATCGGTGGATGCGGGGCAGGGCGTGCTGTTCGCCGTCGATCCGCCCCGGCCGGCGCTGCCGGCGCGCCTGGACCGCGCCTGCGTCTGGCTGGACCGCATCCAGGACCCGGGCAACGTAGGCACGCTGCTGCGGGTCTGCGCGGCCGCCGGCATCGGCCGGGTGCTGCTGGGGCAGGGCTGCGCGGCCGCCTGGTCGCCCAAGGTGCTGCGCGGCGGCCAGGGCGCGCACTTCGTGCTGGCGCTGCACGAGCAGGTGGACCTGGCCGGCGCGCTGCCGCTGCTGGACCTGCCGCTGGTGGCGACCGCCCTGGACGGCGCCGTGCCGCTCTACGGGTCCGATCTGCCGGGCGAATGCGCCTGGGTGTTCGGCCACGAGGGGCAGGGCGTGGCGCCCGAGCTGCTGCAGGCGGCCTCGCTGCGCGTGCGCATCGAGCACGAGCCGGCGGTGGAGTCGCTCAACGTGGCCGTCGCCGCGGCGCTGTGCCTGTTCGAGCAGCGCCGCCGCGCCATGGCGGCGTAGCGCAGTCCCCCCTCAATACCCCGTCTGCCGGTTCAGCTTCACTTCCTGCAGCACGGTGGTGGAGATCTCCTCGATCGACTTGGTGGTGGTCGACAGCCAGGAAATGCCTTCCCGGCGCATCATGCGCTCGGCCTCGGCGACCTCGTAGCGGCATTGCGCCAGCGAGGCGTACTTGCTGTCCGGGCGCCGCTCGTGGCGCACCTCGGCCAGGCGGTCGGGGTGGATGGACAGGCCGAACAGCTTGTCCCGGAAGGGCGCCAGCGCGGTGGGCAGGGTGCCGCGCTCGAAATCGTCCGGGATCAGCGGGAAATTGGCCGCCTTGATGGCGTACTGCATGGCCAGGTACAGGCTGGTGGGGGTCTTGCCGCAGCGCGAAACCCCCACCAGGATCACGTCGGCCTGCTCCAGCCCGCTGACGAACTGGCCGTCGTCGTGGGCCAGGCTGAAGTTGATCGCCTCGATGCGGTGGCGGTACTGCTGGCTGGTCGCGCCCATGTGCGAACGGCCGATGGAATGGCTGGACTTGATGCCCAGCGCCTGCTCGATGGGCACGACGAAGGTGCCGAACAGGTCCAGGAAGACGCCCTGGGCCTGCCTGACCCGGGCCAGGATGTCCGGGTTGACCAGGGTGCTGAAGACGATGGGCGGCTGGTTCTGCTCGGCCGCGCAGCGGTCGATGCGCTGGGCGGCGAGCTCGGCCTTCTCCAGGGTGTCGATGAAGGGCACGCGCACCTGGTTGAACTTGACCTGCTCGAACTGCGACAGCACCGAATGGCTGAAGGTTTCGGCGGTGATGCCAGTGCCGTCGGAGACGATGAATACGGTGCGTTCGATGGGGTCGGGCATGGAAATGTAAGAAAACAAGATATGGACGGGACGGTACAATCGCCTCCCATCTAGTCACCCCAAGGGCGGCCCAAGGCCAGTTTGGCCAGTGCCTGCGAACCAGGCCCTGACCAAACTCGCTTTCTTCCATTGTAAAAGGTGACTTCATGTCTTACGTCGTTTCGTTCGAGCAGCTCCGCATGGCGGATGTGGACTCGGTAGGAGGCAAAAACGCATCGCTAGGTGAAATGATCAGCCAGCTGTCCGGCGCCGGGGTACGGGTGCCGGGCGGGTTCGCGACCACGGCCGAGGCCTTCCGCCAGTTCCTGCGCGCGGCGGAGCTGGACAAGCGCATCGCCGAGCGCCTGGCCAGCCTCAACCCCGAGGACGTGCGCGAGCTGGCCTCGGCCGGCGCCGAGATCCGCCAGTGGATCGTCGACGCCCCGTTCCCGGCCGAGTTCGAGGAACAGGTGCGCCAGGCCTTCGCCGCGCTGGACGCCGACGGCAAGGGCTCGTTCGCGGTGCGCTCCTCGGCCACGGCCGAGGACCTGCCGGACGCCTCCTTCGCCGGCCAGCAGGAAACCTTCCTGAACGTGGTGGGCATCGAAGACGTGCTGGACAAGATCCGCCACGTCTTCGCCTCGCTCTACAACGACCGCGCGATCTCCTACCGCGTGCACAAGGGCTACGCGCACGCCGAGGTCGCGCTGTCGGCCGGCGTGCAGCGCATGGTGCGCTCGGACAAGGGCAGCGCCGGCGTGATGTTCACGCTGGACACGGAATCGGGCTTTCGCGACGTGGTGTTCATCACGTCCTCCTACGGCCTGGGCGAAACGGTGGTGCAGGGCGCGGTCAACCCTGACGAGTTCTACGTCTTCAAGCCCACGCTGGAAGCGGGCCACTATCCCATCGTCAGCCGCCGCATCGGCTCCAAGCTGATCAAGATGGAGTTCGACCCCGAGCGCCCCGAAGGCCGCGCCGTGCGCACCGTGGACGTGCCGGTCTCCGAGCGCAACCGCTACAGCCTGACCGACGAGGAAATCGTCGAGCTGGCCCGCTACGCCGTCATCATCGAGAAGCACTACGACCGCCCCATGGACATCGAGTGGGGCCGCGACGGCGTGGACGGCAAGCTCTACATCCTGCAGGCCCGCCCGGAAACCGTGAAGTCGCAGCAGACCGGCGCCGACGTGCAGCAGCGCTACCGCCTGAAGGCCACCGGCCAGGTGCTGGTCACCGGCCGCGCCATCGGCCAGAAGATCGGCGCGGGCGCCGTGCGCGTGGTGGGCGACGTGTCCGAGATGGACAAGGTGCAGCCCGGCGACGTGCTGGTCACCGACATGACCGACCCCAACTGGGAGCCGGTCATGAAGCGCGCCGCGGCCATCGTCACCAACCGCGGCGGGCGCACCTGCCACGCCGCGATCATCGCGCGCGAGCTGGGCATCCCGGCGGTGGTGGGCTGCGGCAACGCCACCGACCTGCTGCGCGAGGGCAAGTCGGTGACCGTGTCCTGCGCCGAGGGCGACGAGGGCCGCATCTACGACGGCCTGATCGAGACCGAGGTCGAGGAAGTGCGCCGCGGCGAGATGCCGCCGCTGGACGTCAAGATCATGATGAACGTCGGCAACCCGCAGCTGGCCTTCGACTTCGCCCAGATCCCGAATGGCGGCGTGGGCCTGGCCCGGCTGGAATTCATCATCAACAACAACATCGGCATCCACCCCAAGGCCGTGCTCGACTACCCCAGCGTGGACGCCGAGCTCAAGAAGGCGGTGGAATCGGCCGCGCGCGGCTACGCCAGCCCGCGCGCCTTCTTCGTCGAGAAGCTGGCCGAGGGCGTGGCCACCATCGCCGCGGCCTTCTGGCCCAAGCCGGTCATCGTGCGGCTGTCGGACTTCAAGTCCAACGAATACCGCAAGCTGGTGGGCGGCTCGCGCTACGAGCCCGAGGAAGAGAACCCCATGCTGGGCTTTCGCGGCGCCTCGCGCTACATCGCCAGCGAGTTCGACGAGTGCTTCCGCATGGAATGCGAGGCCATGAAGAAGGTCCGCGACGAGATGGGCCTGACCAACGTCGAGATCATGGTGCCCTTCGTGCGCACGGTGGGCCAGGCCGAGAAGGTCATCGGCCTGCTGGGCCGGCACGGCCTGGCGCGCGGCAAGAACGGCCTGAAGGTCATCATGATGTGCGAGGTGCCGTCCAACGCCATCCTGGCCGAGCAGTTCCTGGAACACTTCGACGGCTTCTCGATCGGCTCGAACGACATGACCCAGCTGACCCTGGGCCTGGACCGCGATTCCGGCATGGAGCTGCTGGCGGCCGACTTCGACGAGCGCGACGACGCGGTCAAGTTCATGCTGCGCCGGGCCATCAAGGCCTGCCTGGATGCCGGCAAGTACGTGGGCATCTGCGGCCAGGGGCCCAGCGACCACCCGGATTTCGCCCAGTGGCTCAAGGACGAGGGCATCCTGTCCATGTCGCTGAACCCGGACACGGTGGTCGACACCTGGCGCCGGCTGGCCGGCGACTGAGGGCGGGGCGCAGCCGGGCGGCACGGATGCGCCTGCGCGGCCCGCACCGCCCGGCGGCCGTGCCGGCTCAGGCCGGCACGCGGGCGTACAGGTCCAGGAAGCGGCGCGCCAGCGTCGCCGCATACGGGCTGGGCTGCACGGACGCCGCCAGCGCGTCCACGTCCAGCCCCATGCGGCGGTAGCGCTCGCCGCGGCGGCGCAGGTCGTCGCGCGTGAGCGCGTCGTCGAATTCCGGGTGGAACTGCACCGACACGGCGGCCGGGCCGTAGCGCAGGATCTGGCAGCCGTCCAGGGCGGATGCGCCCAGCACCCGCGCGCCCGGCGGCGGGCGCAGCACGCTCTGGGTGTGCTGCATCTGGGCCGGGAAGCGGGCCGGCGCATCGGCCAGCAGCGGGTCGCCCTGCGCGTCCGCGGACAGGGCGACGGCCTGGGTGCCGGCTTCGCGCCCGCGCGGGTTGTCGCCCACTTCGCCGCCCAGGGCATGGGCCATCAACTGGTGGCCGTAGCAGACCCCGAACACCGGCAGTCCCGCGGCGATCGCCTCGCGCAGCCAGGCGGCCGCCTGCTCGCTCCAGGGCTCGCGGTCGGTCACCATGGCGGGCGAGCCCGTGACCAGCGCCGCGGCGCATTCATGCGCCGGGGGCAGGGCGGCGCCCTGGAAGACCGGGACGATGCGCGCAGCCCCGGGCGCCAGGCCGGCGGCGCGGCGCAGCTGCTCGCCGTAGCTGCCGAAGCGGGCCAGGCCTTCGGCGTCGGGGTCGCCGGTGTGGATGATGAGGATGGGCAGGGAAGAGGGCATGGGGCAAGCGGCGTGGCGGTGTCCTGGCGCGATAGTAATTCAAGTGCGGCCCCGCTCCCGTACAATCCCCAGGCCTAATGTCTATGCTACGAGGAATCGGCCATGTGGTACTGGTTCGGCTTGGCCGCGCTCGCCCTGATCGGCGAAGTCGCCAGCGGCACCTTCTATCTGCTGCTGGTGGCCCTGGGCCTGGCCGCGGCCGGCGCGGCCGCCGGGCTGGGCGCGGCGCTGGCCTGGCAACTGGTCGCCTGCGGCGCGGTGGCGCTGCTGGGCCTGCTGGCGCTGCGCCGCGCGCGCGTGCTCAAGAAGCGCGAGGTCGACCCGGCGCGCAACGCCGACGTCAACCTGGACATCGGCCGGGAGGTGCAGGTCGAGGCCTGGTCCGACACCGGCACGGCGCGCGTGTGGTATCGCGGCGCGCACTGGCAGGCGCAGCTGGCCGCCGGCGCGCCGGCCGCGCCCGGGCCGCACGTCATCGTCGAGCTGCGCGGCTCGCAGCTGGTGCTGGCCCCGCGCGCGCAGGGCGGCTGAGGCCCCGACCGGCCACCGGCCCCGCAATCGCCCGCCGAGTCCCGAACCCGAACCCCCGAATCCGTCCCGTTACGCCGTCCGAGTCCCCCCGATTTTTTCCGGCCCTGCGAGGTTGCCATGTTCCTGGATAGTTCCACCATCGTCCTGATCGTCGTCGTCCTGCTGGCGCTGCTGATCGTGGTCAAGGCCATCGCCATCGTGCCGCAGCAGCACGCCTGGGTGATCGAGCGCCTGGGCAAGTTCGACCGGGTGCTGTCGCCCGGCGCGGGCTTCGTCATCCCCTTCATCGAGCGCATCGCCTACAAGCATTCGCTCAAGGAAATCCCCCTGGACGTGCCCAGCCAGGTCTGCATCACGCGCGACAACACCCAGCTGCAGGTCGACGGGGTGCTGTACTTCCAGGTGACCGACCCGATGCGGGCGTCCTACGGCTCGTCCAACTACATCTCGGCCATCACGCAGCTGTCGCAGACCACGCTGCGCTCGGTGATCGGCAAGCTGGAGCTGGACCGCACCTTCGAGGAGCGCGAGTTCATCAACAGCACCATCGTCTCGGCGCTGGACGAGGCGGCGCTGAACTGGGGCGTGAAGGTGCTGCGCTACGAGATCAAGGACCTGACCCCGCCCAACGAGATCCTGCGCGCCATGCAGGCGCAGATCACCGCCGAGCGCGAGAAGCGCGCGCTGATCGCGGCCTCGGAAGGCCGGCGCCAGGAGCAGATCAACATCGCCACCGGCGAGCGCGAGGCGGCCATCGCCCGCTCCGAGGGCGAGAAGCAGGCCCAGATCAACCAGGCCCAGGGCGAGGCGGCCGCCGTGCTGGCCATTGCGGAAGCCACCGCCAAGGCGATCACCCAGGTGGCCGAGGCGGTGCGCCAGCCCGGCGGCAGCGAGGCGGTCAACCTGAAGGTGGCCGAGCGCTACGTGGACGCCTTCGGCAACGTCGCCAAGCAGGGCAATACCCTGATCCTGCCGGCCAACCTGGCCGACGTGGGCGGCCTGGTCGCCTCGGCCCTGACGGTGGTCAAGGGCGCGCAGCAGGGCTCGCGCCCGCCCGCCTGAGCCCGGCCAGGACGACGCCCCGCGGCATACGGCGCGCACGACGAGGCCCGAGCGCACGGCACAGAGGATGGGAGACCCGGTCAACCTGCTGGTGCTGACCTCGCTGGCGGCGCTCATGTCGCTGCTGGTGGTGGGATCGCTCGCGCGCAGCGGCATGCCCGGCATCCGCGACTGCCTGTGCAGCAACGTGCTGCTGATGGCGGCCACGCTGCTGTTCGCCCTGCGCGGCACGGCACCGGATTTCTTCAGCCTGGTGCTGGCCAACGCCGGCATGCTGGGGGCGATCTGCGCGCTGTACGGCGGCTGCCGGCGCTTCTTCGGGCTGGCGCCGCGCTACGGCGTGCTGGCGGCGGCGAGCGCGCCGGTGCTGGCCGCGGTGGCCTATTTCCACTACGTGCAGCCGGACATCAACGTGCGCGTGGTGCTGATGTCGGTCTTCTACGCGGTGATGTGCCTGCTGATCGCCTACCTGGCCATGGTGCACCGCACGGCCGAGCGCTCCCGCTACGGGCATTATTTCCTGACCGGCATCGCGCTCTTCTGCAGCGCCGGCCACCTGCTGCGCGGGCTGGTCTACGCGGCCGGCATCGATACGCCGGCCAGCATGGTGCAGGCCACGCAGTGGAACCTGGCCTTCATCACCCTGGGCGTGCTGGCCATGCCCAGCCTGACCATGGGCGTGGTGCTGCTGATCCACGACCGCATGCTGGCCGAGAGCGAGCGCGCCGCCAGCCTGGACTTCCTGACGCGGGCGCTGTCGCGCCGGGCCTTCTTCACGCGGGCGGCCGATCTGCTGGCGCGCGGGGCGGGCGCAGCCGGGTCGCCGCCCGCGCTGCTGATGGTGGACCTGGACCGCTTCAAGGCGATCAACGACGAATACGGCCACGCCGCCGGCGACGCGGTGCTGCGCCACTTCGCCGGGCTGGCGCTGGCCTCGCTGCGCCCGGGCGACCTGTTCTGCCGCCTGGGCGGCGAGGAATTCGCCCTGCTGTACCGGCCGGGCCAGGAGCCTGCGCCGGCGCTGGCCGCCGAGGGGCTGCGCGAGGCGGTGCAGGCCAGCCCCTGCCCGTGGAGCGGGGGCGGCATCGCCTATTCGTTCAGCGGCGGCCTGGCCGCCTGGCGCGAGGGGGAGTCGCTGGACCGCCTGCTGGCGCGCGCCGACCAGGGCCTGTACGCGGCCAAGCAGGGCGGGCGCGACCGCATCGTCGTGCTCGGCAGCGACGACGCGCTGCCGCTGCCGGGCTTCACCCCCGGCGCCGCGTATCGTGCTTCATGACCTGGGCGCGCTCGCGCTGCCAGTCGCGGTCGCGCTCGCTGTCGCGCTTGTCGTGCAGCTTCTTGCCGCGGCCCAGGGCGAAGTCCAGCTTGATCCGGCCGTTCTTGTAGTGCAGGTTCAGCGGCACCAGGGTGTAGCCGCGCTGCTCGACCTTGCCGATCAGCTTGCTGATCTCTTCGGCCTTGAGCAGCAGCTTGCGCGTGCGCACGGCGTCCGGGTGGATGTGGGTGGATGCGGTGGGCAGGGGGCTGACGTGCATGCCCATCAGCCAGAGCTCGCCGTCGCGCACGATGACGTAGCTTTCCTTGAGCTGCACGCGGCCGGCCCGGATGGCCTTGACTTCCCATCCTTCCAGCACGAGCCCTCCCTCGAAGCGGTCTTCGATGAAGTAGTCGTGGGTCGCCTTGCGATTGTCGATGATGCTCATGGGATGGGGATGGCGCGCCCGGCGGCCGCGCTGCGGCAAGCCGGTAAAATCTTGCCATTCTAGCGATTTGCGATAGCCGATGCACAAAGTCGAGCGTTCCGTCCTGGTCCCGTACAGCGCCGCCCAGATGTTCGAGCTGGTGGCCGCCGTGGACAAATACCCCGAATTCATGCCGTGGTGCGGCGGCGCCGAGATCCGCTCGCGCAGCGAGGAGGGCATGCAGGCCTCGATCACCATCGCCCTGGCCGGCATCCGCCAGACCTTCACCACCCGCAACCGGCACGAATTCCCCCACCGCATCGACCTGGAGCTGGTCGACGGGCCGTTTTCCGCGCTGGTCGGCCACTGGGTGTTCCAGCCGCTGGCCGAGGACGCCTGCAAGGTCGTGTTCACCATGGAATACGCCTTTTCCAGCCGCACGCTGGAGGCGCTGGTGGGCCCGGTGTTCAACCGCATCGCCAGCAGCTTCGTCGAATCCTTCACCAAGCGGGCCCAGGCCTGCTATGGCGGCTGAGGTGGCGGGCGGCGGCTCGCCGCCCGTCCTGCGCGTGACGGTGTGCTACGCGCTGCCGGAGCGAACCTGGCTGCGCGAGCTGCAGCTGCCGGCCGGGGCCACGGTGGCCGACGCGCTGGCCGCCAGCGGCTTCGCCGACGCGTTTCCCGGCGTCGACCCGGCGCGCGAGGGCGTGGGCGTGTACGGCGCGCGCTGCGGGCCGGAGCAGGCGCTGCACGACGGCGACCGCGTCGAGATCTACCGGCCGCTGGCCTTCGACCCCATGGAATCGCGCCGGCGGCGCGCGGCGCACCGGCGCGGCTAGGCGCCGCCGTTCTGCGGCGCCCGCGAGCCGCCGCGAAGCGTCAGATGCCCGCAAGACGGGCGGGTTATCATCCTCCGCCAGGCGTACCGAGAGGAGCGGACATCCGATGGACGAGCCGGTGCTGTTCGAGGAACTGGCATGCCGCAACGGCATGCGGCTGGGGGTGGCGACGCTGAACGCGGCCCGCACCCTGAACGGTCTGACGCTGCGGATGTGCGAGCTGCTGCACGCCAGGATGCGCCAGTGGGCCGACGACCCCGGCGTGGTGCTGGTGCTGCTGCAGGGCGCGGGCGACAAGGCCTTCTGCGCCGGCGGCGACCTGCAGGCGCTGTACCGCAGCATGCAGGAGTCGCCCCGCGGCGATCCCCTGGCCAACGAGTACGCGGCCCGCTTCTTCGAGACCGAATACCGGCTCGACCACTTCATCCACGTCTACCCCAAGCCCGTGCTGGTGCGCGGGGCGGGCATCGTCATGGGCGGCGGCGTGGGCCTGATGATGGGCGCCAGCCACCGCGTGGCCTTCGACGACAGCCGCCTGGCCATGCCGGAGATCGCCATCGGCCTGTTTCCCGACGTGGGCGGCAGTTGGCTGCTGAACCAGGCGCCGGGCCGCGCGGGCCTGTTCCTGGCGCTGACCGGCGCGCAGCTGGGCGCATCCGACGCCGTGTTCGCCGGCATGGCCGACTACGCCATGCAGCGGCGCGACTGGCCGGCGCTGCTGGACACCCTGCTGGCGCTGCCCTGGAGCGAGGGCGGCAGCGCCGCGCGCCAGGCCCGGCAGCACGCCAACGCGGCGCGCACGGGCAACGACATGCTGCTGCACCGCGCCCTGCTGGAGGCCGCGCCGGCCGAGCCGCTGGAGCAGGGGCCGCTGCAGCGCCACCAGCAGCTGGTCAACAACGTCTGCGGCCAGGACGGCCTGCCGGACATCCACGCCGCTATCCTGGCGCTGGAGGGCCACGAGAACGAATGGCTGGCGCGCGCCGCGGCCACGCTCAAGGCCGGCAGCCCGGGCTCGGCGCGCCTGGCCTACGCGCTGCACCTGCGCACGCGCATGATGGCCCTGGCCGAGGTCTTCCGCACCGAATACTGGGCCGCGCTGGTCTGCGCGGCGCAGGGCGACCTGGCCGAGGGCATACGCGCGCTGATCGTCGACAAGGACCGGCGCCCGCGCTGGGACCCGGCCAGCCTGGACGGCGCCGACGAGCGCTGGGTGGCGAAGTTCTTCCAGCCGCCCTGGCCGCGCGAGCAGCACCCGCTGGCCGACCTGGGCGAGGACTGAGCCGGACGACGGCGCGGATCCGGGGACGGCGCCCGGCAGCGGCGGGCAAGCCGGGCTGCCGCGCGGGGGGCCGCCCTTGTATCTTTAAACCTCGGACCGGATCGGGTAGCCCGACCGCCCTCTGGGATGTTCGAAGCCCGTGCCTGAGCACTGGGCGCCTGAGCCGGACCGTCCTTCTCTGCAGCCCGAACGG
>Ga0182737_1000903_pt1 | contig 34104 bp, 25 predicted proteins | sample eDN5th30CBELigOP_FD_128878 | JGI IMG/M metagenome (GOLD analysis project Ga0182737, IMG submission 128878) | Enriched Organic Plus compost microbial communities from Emeryville, California, USA - eDNA 5th pass 30_C BE-Lig OP (version 2) (version 2) ... | reverse complement strand
TAGATACAGGCTTCGCTCAGCCAACTCGAATAACCCAGTCGTGAGCGGTGTGGCTCGCAGGCTTTCCCGGGCGAGGTGTGCACTGGTTGCGCACGTCTGTTGGCTGGGCAGGAAGGCATTTTCCCGCGCGTACTCTTCCCGGTTCGCGTTGCCGGGAGTGCCTGTGGTGACAGAATTGGTTCTATTTCGGCTCGACAGCCGAGGCGCGGTCATGGGAAATTTGGACCCATGTCCGTCCTTTATCGCAGTTGTAGGTTGCAGTTTCCTGTAACTGACAGGACCAAGGTGTCTGATCTGTCGAGCATTGCAGGTCAGGGACTACTTCGCGTCCCGAACGAGCATAAATGACTGAAGAACTCTCGCCCCGGCCCGTACCGCCGGTCCCGGTTCGCCGCTGGGACGAGGATAGCGAGTACGCGCCGCCGGACTATCACGCTCCTGTCGCAGTCGGCTCGGAAACGATCGACCTGAAGGAACTGCTTGCCGTCCTCCGCAGGAATGTCTGGCTGGTCCTCTACATCGCCCTCGCCACCACCGGTCTCGCCCTCCTCTTTGTCATGAATGCCGAGCCGCGCTTCCGCGCGCAGGCGTCGCTCCGCTTTCTGGATGAGCGCCGCATGATGACCGGCGGCATCGAAGCCGAAGTGCTCGACGGCGTCATGGGCAAGAAGGCCGACCCGCTGCTGTCCCAGATCGAACTGCTGCGCAGCCGCGGCGTGCTCGGCGAAGTTGTCGATGCGCAGGCCTTGCGGTTCACGCCTGGCGAGGGCGTCGCATCGCTCAAGGACGTCCAGGGCCTTTCCGTTCTGCCGGACGCGCCCGCAGACAGCTTCTTCATCACTCCCGGACCGCAGTCCTACGTCGTGCGCTCACAGCGCGGCGCCGCGGACACCGCCAGCTACGGCGAGTCGGTCCAGGTCCAGGGCGTTTCCTTTACGATCGAAAATGGGGCAATTGAGGAGGAAAGCTCATTCTCGCTCGGCGTTCGCGACGATGCGATCGATCGACTGGCGAGCAACCTCCGTGTGTCGCCCCGCGAAGGCACCGACATCATCGACCTGGTTTACGTCTCCACCGACCCGCTGCTCTCGCAGCGCGTCGTAAACGGGACTGCCCGGATCTTCAGGGAACGCAGCCTCGAGGCAGCAAAAACGCAGAGCCGGCGCCGGCTCGAGTTCATCTCCGCCCGACTCATCGAAACCCAGGCCGCCCTCGCCGCAGCCCAGCAGGCCCTGGCCGAATTCCAGTCTCAGGAGCAGGTCTTTAGCTCGCGGGAGCAGTTCGCCGTTCAGCAGGGAAACCTGAACGCGCTCGAACTGCGGAAGGAAGAGCTCGAAGCCGAGCGGCGGATGTATGCCGCGTTAATGGACCGGATCTTCCGGAACCGCAGCAGCCTCAGCACCGAACTCCGGACCTTCGTCTCCTCACCCGCCGTCTCGCAGAACCCGGTCGTGATCCAGTGGTACAACCAGCTCGCTCGCTATGAGTTCGTGCGCGACTCGATGCGCGCCGCCCGGGCGCCGCAGACCAGCCCCGACTTCACCCGCAACACCGCCCTGCTCGTGCAGGCCCAGGACGCGCTTGTCGACGCACTCCGCTCGCATACAAACGCGTTGGCGGCGCGAATCTCTGCGCTGGACGAGATGCGCTCGCGTCAGGCGGCGACCCTCGCCGGGATGCCGGCGGCGCAGGCGCGTGAAAATCGCCTGGTTGTCGAGGTTGAGACCATCCAGAAACTCGCTGACCAGCTCCGTCAGGAAGAACAGCGCGCCCGAATCTCAGAGGCCGTAGAAGCCGGTCAGGTCGAGATCGTCGACCTCGCCCCGCTGCCACGCCGCCCGATCAGCGACAACAAGGGCATGAAGATCATCCTCGGCCTCATCGTCGGCCTGATGCTCGGCGCGGGTGCCGCACTGCTCCGCGAACATCTCAACACCGCCATTCGCACCCGCGACGACATCGAGCTCAGGCTCCACTCCCCGAGCCTCGCCGTTATTCCGCGGATCGACGTTTCTAACGGCGCCGCACGCTTCGCACTCCCGCTTCCGCTTCCGCTTCCAGGACGTTCACAGCGGAGCAGGGCATTGGCGAACCCGGCCGTGCGCGGAATGGATAATCTGGTCACCCTGCGTGCTCCGCAGTCCGCGGCCGCGGAATCCTATCGCGCGCTGCGCACCAACCTGATCTTTTCGCAGTCGACCAGCACCATTCGCAACCTGGTCGTCACCAGCTCGCTGGCCGCCGAAGGCAAAAGCACTACCGCCGCAAACCTTGCCGTCAGCTACGCCCAGCAGGGCGTCTCCGTGCTCCTGGTCGATGCCGACCTCAGGCGCCCAACACAGCACCACATTTTCCAGATGCCGAAAACACCCGGGCTCACGGACCTGGTCCTCGAGCGCTGCACCCTCAACGAGGTGATCCAGCCGACGATCGTGCCCGGGCTCTGTCTGCTGACCTGCGGCGTTCTGCCGCCGAACCCGGCAGAACTCGTCGGCAGCGCCCGCATGCGCAACGCGGTCAAGAAACTCGAGGACGCGTTCGACCTGGTCATCTTCGACACCTCGCCGCTGCTCGCGACCACGGAGAGCGCCGTGCTGGGCGCACGTGCCGACGCTGTCGTCGTCGTGGTGCGCGCCGGCCGGACCGACCGCACCTCCGTGCAGCAGGCGATCGGGCAGCTCCGTACCATTGGCGCCCACCTGGTCGGCGTCGTCCTCAACGACGCCGACGGTGCCGTCGCGAAGTACACCGGCTACAACTACTACGCGTCCTACCTGGCGGAAAATGAGCCGCAACTCGCGTAATTCAGATCGTTCCCGGGTTTCCATGCAAGTGTGTTCAGGTACACGTTTTAGCGTGTTCCGGCCGATTGCCATTCGCTTCGTGGCGCAATACATTATGCCTCCTTGCGATGAGGCGTTCGGCGACCCTTTGTGGGCCGCTCAGAACGCCTCATTTCATTTAGGTCACGGGCTGACCCGGAAGGGAGATTCAGCTCCATTGCAATTGATCAAACCTCCCGTTTCAGCGGGACGACTTTGCCTGCAGAAGTTGAAGACGAATCACCAACCCTCGTCTGCGCTCTGTAATTGACGGGCACAGGGAGCACCTCACCGGAATCCATGGGCAACCGAAGAATGGGCGAAAAGTCTGGCACCGCACTACAGCGTTCCGCTGGAGCAACCCCGCTTTCACTTCTAGTAGTAAACCGGCGCAGATTCGCCATGTTCATTTACGCAGCCATTGTGGCGTTTTCCTACGCGTCCGCATTTTTGCTGCGCTTCGAATTCTCGATTCCCCCGGATTTCGTTTCTCTGCTTGCGATCACGATCGCGCCGTTGGTGCTGATCCGACTCGCCGTCTACAGAACGCTGGGCCTCACCCGTGAACGCTGGCGCTATACCAGCACCGGTGATGTATTGCGCTTGGGAGTTGGCACTGCAGTTGGAAGTATGGTTTTTTTTCTGCTCATTGAAGTGTTCGCTCCAACCACTTACCGCATCCCGCTTTCGGTCGTCGCATTGGAGCCCTTGCTCACCTGCTTCACCACTGCGGCCGTCTGGGTACTATATCGCGCGCTCGTGGAACACTCGGTCCGCCGTGCGAGCAATACGCCGACGCGCCGGGCTCTGGTGATCGGCGCGGGTGAAGCCGGTAACATGCTGGTTCGTGAAATGGTTCGATTTCCAACAGGCTACCGCCCAGTCGGGTTTGTCGACGACAACCCCGCAATGTGGGGTGCAAGCATCCATGGCTTGACGGTCTTCGGGCCCACCTCTGACCTCGTAAGTATCGCTGAACGGCTGAATGCCGAAGAAATTATTATCGCCGTACCTTCAGCCGACCCCGCAATGCTGCGAATCATCGTTCAGCGGTGTGAGGCGACCCAGCTGCCCTTCAAGGTGCTTCCAGGAATCAAGGAAGTACTTGCCGGCAAAGTCCGCATGGACCAGATCCGTGACGTGCGCATCGAGGACCTGCTCGGAAGGGAACCAATTCAGCTTGAGCTTCCAGAACTCGCGGAGGATCTCAGAAATGAGTCCGTCCTGATCACTGGCGCTGCAGGCTCGATCGGTTCTGAGCTATCGCGTCAGGTCGCGCTTCACCAGCCGCAAAGGCTTGTGCTCCTCGACCAGGCCGAAACCGAGCTTTTCTACCTCGAGCTGGAACTGCGCGAAAAGCACCCGGGTCTTAATCTGATTCCGATTGTGGCAGATATCGTCGATGCTGGCGCGATGGAGGAGGTATTCTCGTGCTTCAGCCCCAGCCGCGTATTCCATGCTGCGGCGTACAAGCACGTGCCAATGATGGAAGTCAATGTACGCGAAGCGGTTCAGAACAACGTGGTTGGCACGCGCCGGGTGGCGGAGGCGGCGGGACGGTTTGGCGTCAAGAAGTTTGTCCTGGTGAGTACGGATAAGGCGGTCAGGCCCGCTAATGTAATGGGCGCGACAAAGCGCTTGGCAGAGTTGACCGTCCTTGAGCTACAGTCACGTTACCCGGGAACAGTTTTCGGTGCGGTCCGTTTCGGTAATGTTCTGGGAAGCAACGGGAGCGTGATTCCTATCTTCAAGCGCCAGATTAGAGAGGGTAAACCGCTAACCGTCACAGATCCGGATACGACACGCTACTTTATGACTATTCCGGAAGCTGTGCAGTTGATCCTGCAGGCATCCCTTCTCCCGGAACTTCGCGGCCATATTGCCATGCTCGATATGGGCGAACCCGTTCGCATCGCGGACCTCGCCACAAATCTCCTGCGCCTTTCCGGGGCCGATCAGTCCCGCATCGTTTTCACGGGCCTGCGTCCGGGCGAGAAGCTTCACGAAGAGCTGTCGGCGCCGGAAGAGACGGCGCTTGAAACTCCGCTCAAGAAGGTCCAAATCCTGAAGACTACGGCAGAGCGCCTGGGAACAGTCAACGCTCTGATTGAGAGTTGGGAGAAGTTGCTGCGCACGCAGGGCCACGAGCGTGTTGTCAGTGATTTCCTCGAACTCTTTCCCCAAATTCATCGGATCACTGCTAAGCATGCGGATCGACCAGCGCATGCGAAGAGTACAGCCGTTGTTTAACGTAAAAATGCGTGTTGTTGTTGTCGCCGGGGCAAGGCCCAATTTCATGAAGGTCGCCCCGATCCTGCGTGCCCTGACGGCGCGCGGTCACGAAAGTATTCTCGTCCATACCGGCCAGCACTACGATGCCCGCATGTCGGACGCCTTCTTTCAGGATCTCGAGATCCCGGATCCCGATCATCATCTTGAGGTAGGCAGCGCGAGTCACGCGGTACAGACGGCGCGAGTTATGGAGGCTTTCGAGCCGATTCTGCTCGAAGCCTGCGCTGACTGGCTCGTTGTAGTTGGAGATGTCAACAGCACGCTTGCATGCGCACTTGTCGCAGCCAAGCTCACGGAACGAACGGGAACACGCATCGCGCACGTAGAAGCGGGCCTGCGCAGCGGTGACTGGCGCATGCCCGAAGAGGTAAACCGCGTCATCACCGATCGCCTCGCAGATCTCCTGCTTACACCCAGTCGGGATGCCCAGCCGAATCTGATAGCCGAGGGAATCGCAGTAGACCGGATCCGCTTTGTCGGTAACGTGATGATCGACACACTGCTCCACCAGCTTCCGCATGCGATTGATCTGAACATGCCTGGGAGTCTCGGCCTTTCCAGCGAAGAGTACGTCGTGAGCACATTGCACCGGCCAAGCAATGTTGACGATCGCGACGCCCTCGCCTCCGTACTCGGTGCACTCGCCGCAGTTGCCAGTGAAATGCCGGTCGTGCTTCCACTTCACCCCCGCACACGCAAAAATGCGGAGGCATTTGGTTTGGGAGCCGAACTCGCGAGGCTTCACGTTTTGGAGCCGCTCAGTTACCGCGAGATGCTCTCGCTGACGCAGGGTGCGGCGGTTGTCCTCACGGATAGTGGAGGGTTGCAGGAGGAGACGACGGCTCTCGGGGTACCCTGTGTCACACTCCGCGAACAAACCGAGCGTCCAATTACTGTCACCGAAGGAACCAACCGTCTGGCACCATGGCCCCTTTCGCGCGTTGGCGTACTCGACGCGTTTGCTGCGGCGCTTCGGCAGGGCCGGATAAAACCGGGCGAGCGTTGCCCGGAGGGATGGGACGGCCGGGCAGGGGAGCGCGTCGTAGTCGCGCTCGAACTCGCGGGTACGGTCGCACCCGCAGGTCGATTGGCGATCAGTCAATGAGCCGATTCCAGCAGATCGAGCGGGAGATTCAAAGTAATCCGCGCACGTGGCTGGTGACTGGTTGCGCCGGCTTCATCGGGAGTAACCTTCTCGATCGGTTGCTCGGATTGGGTCAGCGCGTAACAGGCCTCGACAACTTCAGCACAGGTTATCGCCACAACCTCGATGATGTGCGCGAATGTGTCGGTGAAGAGGCATGGTCGCGGTTCTCATTTATCGAGGGTGACATCCGCGATTTTAGAACGTGCCGCACTGCCTGTGAGTCCGTGGACTACGTCCTCCACCAGGCGGCGCTCGGAAGCGTGCCCCGCTCTTTACGTGATCCTATCGCGACGAATGAAAGTAACGTCACGGGCTTCCTGAACATGTTGGTCGCCGCGCGCGACGCAAGCGTGCGACGCTTCGTTTACGCCGCGAGCAGCAGCACGTACGGAGACCATCCCGCGCTTCCGAAGGTAGAGCATCAAATCGGCAAACCGCTTTCACCTTACGCGGTCACAAAGTATCTCAACGAGCTATATGCCGATGTTTTCCAGCGTTGCTACGGGCTCGAGACAGTCGGGCTGCGATACTTCAATGTGTTCGGGAGGCGTCAGGACCCTGACGGCGCGTACGCCGCGGTGATCCCGTGCTGGGTCGCAAGCCTGCTGCGCGGGGAGATGTGCGTGATCAATGGCGATGGAGAAACCACCCGGGATTTCTGCTACATCGATAATGTCGTCCAGGCGAATGTACTTGCGGCGATTGTGCAAGGTGAAGGCATTACGGGCGAAGTATACAACGTAGCGGTGGGCGAACGGACATCACTGAACCAACTGTTCACTGCGATCCGTGATGGTCTGACTCCCTACCAGCCTCAGGTGGCTGATGTCGAGCCCATTTACGGCGACTACCGGGCGGGTGATGTGCGGCATTCGCAGGCCGACGTAACAAAGGCACGGGAGCGGCTCGGTTATGATCCCGCTTATACCGTGGACGACGGACTTCGGGATGCACTCGATTGGTATGTCGCATCAATCGGTGCTGCAGGCACGTCCCCGAATGCAGCAGATAGGCAAGACAATGCCGTTTGAACTCGGTGCATTCTGCCAGCGTCGCGAAGATCAAGCGCTTCATGCAATATGGCGCCAAATTTCTCGCCATTACCGGCTTTGTGGGTCGGTTTGAAAGGTGTTCGCCCCGTAGTAAGTGCGCGATTGGGATTCGAGTGGTGTTAATTTTACACGGTTCCATTTGAGTTGTTGATACCGAATTGTCAAGAGGCCGCCGGTCGGAAACGCCGGCCTCATTTGCTTTGGATCAATCAGTTTGCAGTTGCTCCTGCTGCTGGTGGAGGCACTCGTCATTTCGAGATCGGCCGCGAACTTGTCCGTTTGGGCTGGGATGTGACCATTGTCGCATCCGATCTCAACCTCCAGACCCGGTCCTTTGACAAACGTACCGGAGCCGACGATCGAACGCCGATACTCGAGGAAATCGACGGTGTCCGTTTCTGCTGGGTATGGACGGCTCCGTACCGGGTGAACAATTGGCGCAGGGCGTGGAATTGGGTTTCGTTTGCGAGATCGGTCGCAAAACTCTCTCGCCACCTGCCCGCTTCCGCTCGTTCCCCGGACCTCGTAATCGGCTCGTCTCCGCAGCTTCTCGCTGCACACGCGTCCTTCAAACTCAGCAAGCGTGTGGGCGCGCCTTTCGTATTCGAAGTGCGCGACCTGTGGCCCGAAAGCCTCATCGCGGCAGGAGGGAAGCGAGGCATCGCCTACCGGGTTTTCGATACCATCGCGCGGGCACTCTATCGGTCTGCAGATGGCATTGTCGTCCTGGCGAAAGGCTCTGCCGACTATCTGATTCGCGAACGCGGCGTTGATCCGGAACGGATACGCTTTGTCCCGAACGGAGTGGATGTCGATGCGTTCAGCGTTCCGGCCCGCCCGAAACGCCCGTCGACGACCTTCGTGTACACGGGCGCTCACGGTCCCGCAAACGGCCTGGACGTCGTTTTGGACGCGGCGCAGTTGCTGTCACACCGCTCCGATATCCGGATTCTGCTCGTTGGCAGCGGCCCGGATAAGGAGCGCCTGCGGGCCAATGCGGAAGCGCGCGCGCTCGGGTCCGTCGAATTTCGCGATCCGGTTCCGAAACAGCAGATTCCGGCTCTGCTTGCGGAGGCCGATGCCGGATTGATGATCCTGCGTCCGTCGAAGCTCTTCGAGTATGGCGTGAGCCCGAACAAGCTTTTCGACTACATGGCGGCCGGGCTGCCGATCGTCTGCAATGTGCCGGGAGAAGTCGCTGACATGGTCGCCGAGGCGGATGCGGGCGTGCAGGTTGCCCCCGGCGATGCTGCTGAGCTTGCGCGCGCGATCGAAGAAATTGCGGATGCAGGTGTCGAGCGACGCGCGCTCATGGGCATTCGAGCACGTGAATGGGTCTCGCAGGAGAATACGCGGCCCGTATTGGCGACGCGTCTCGGCTCTTACCTGATGGCGTTCCTGCCCGAAGATCGAGCGCTCAGGTCAACGCGCAATTCAAGCCATTCCTACGAGACGATCGGCTAACGTTGTGAAGCGAGTAGCAATTATTCAGGCCCGTATGGGTGCCTCGCGGTTTCCAGGGAAGGTGCTCGCCCCGCTACGCGGCCGCCCCGTTCTCGAATGGGTTGTTCGCCGGGTTCTGCGAGCCCGTCTGGTGGACGAGGTCGTCGTCGCTACATCGACAGCGAGTGCCGATCATATCATTGAGGTGTGGGCCCGGGATCTCGGTGTGAAATGCTTCCGCGGCGATGAAGCTGATGTACTGGAGCGATTTCATGCCGCAGCCGTTGATGCTGGCGCCGATTGGATTGTTCGGATCAATGCGGACAATCCCTTCATCGATCCTCAGTACATCGACACGCTGCTCGAGGCCTCGCCAGGCGTCGATTACATCGGGTATGAAACGGCTGCACGGCGGCATACCATGCTCACGGGGATCGGTCTGTTTGTGGAAGCACTCAGCTCGGACTGTCTGGCACGCGCCGCTACCGATATTCAAGATCCCTGGCTGCGGGAGCACGTTACCCTCGGGATCTACACTGAGCCTGACCGCTACGCGCTTCGGATGTTGACCGTCCCTTCGTGGTGCGATCTGTCGTGGCTGAGACTGACCCTGGATACGCCGGAGGATCTGGACCTGTTTGATGCGATGACAGCCGTCCTCGGCGACACCGCACTCTCAGCAACCGGCCGAGACATTGTCGGAATCGCGCACGCAAGTCCCGCCTGGCAAGCCACGATGTTGGAAATTGCAGAAAGAAATACGAAAACAACTGGGAGACCGAACCAATGATAAGAGCTTCAACAGATGAGCAGCAGTCCACCCTTATCATCGGCGAGATCGGCCAGAATCACAACGGGAACATGGGCTTCGCGATGTCGATGATCGATATCGCGGCCCTTCCGGTCATCGACCACTTCACGCAGGAGCAGCTCCAGGGGGTAAACGCCATCAAGCTCACCAAGCGTGATCTTGAGGAGGAGCTCACAGCGGAGGCGGAACGTCAGCCGTATAACGGGCCTCACTCATTTGGCCCAACCTACGGTGAACATCGGCGGGCGATCGAGCTGAGCTACGAAGAGCATCGCGATCTCGGTCAATATGCTCACGAGCGTGGCCTGCTGTTCATCGAGACACTCTGTTCGCCCAAATGTGTCCGTTTGTGCGAGATGGTAAACATCGACTATCTCAAGGTCGCCTCTCGTGATCTGACGAACATTCCGCTTCTGACGGAGCTTGCCGCTACGCGTGTGCCGATCATTCTTTCGACTGGCATGGGCGATTTTGACGCGCTGGATCGCGCACTCGATGAGATTACGCAGTACCACGAGCAGATTACCATCCTGCATTGTATTTCGGAGTATCCTGCCCGATACGAGAACATCGGTCTGCCCCGGATTGCGGAGCTAAAACGCCGCTACCCGCAGTACCGGATCGGATATTCGGATCATTCGATCGGCATCATGATCCCGGTGGCGGCGGTATCTATGGGGGCCACCGTGATCGAAAAACACATCACGCTATCGCGTCGACTCAAGGGTGCTGATCACGCGGGTTCCGTCGAGCCGGACGGTCTCTGGCGTATGACGCGCGATATTCGAAACCTCGAACGCGCCATGCAAGCCGTGCCCGAAGACAGACGTCGTGCCGCCACCGCGAGCACGCGACTCAAACTCGAGAGATCGCTTGCTACCCGTCGCCCCATTGGTAAGGGCGAGCGCCTCACGGAACAGGATCTGGTAATGCTGAGCCCGGGTGGGGGCATGACCTGGGATCAGCGCGAACTCGTGGTTGGACGTCCGGCTCGAGACGAAATTCCGCAGCGGGCGCAACTCCAGCCCGAAATGTTCGATCTGTCCGCGTGAGTATCGATAGCGCCGGTTCTGTAAGTCTGTTTTTTACGATGATCGGGAGCACGAATGTCGTCACCTGAGTATGGTCCGTCATTTTCAGCATTTATTTTCGACGTAGGAGATATTCTCTACGACGCGACGGGCTGGCGCCGGGCCGTAACGGCATGGCTGCAGGAGAGGAATGTGGATGTCGATTACCCCCAGCTATGCGAACGGTGGGAGCGGCGGCTCGTCCCGGTTTATATCGGAAAGCAGGAGTATTGGCAGGCATTTCACGGGCTCCTCGAGGAGTTCGGATTGTCGCCTCGCCAATGCGACGACGGCATCAAGCATGGCAGGGAACTGGCTCGACGCGCAGAATCCAGGCAGCTGTTTCCGCATGTGCTGGACACATTGGCCGCCCTCGCTGACGCCAACGTCCCGCTCGGCGTGCTGTCCGACACGGAGAGCACGGAAGCGGAGGTACGCAGCCGGTTGGATCGCCTGGGTGTGGGGCGCTTCTTTTCTGCAATTATCACGAGCCGGGATGTTGGTTTCGTCAAACCCGAACGCGAAGCTTACGAATGTGCACTTACGGCGCTCGGCGCTCGTGCGCAACACTCAGCATTCGTTGGACATGACCTCGATGAATTGGAGGGTGCTGTCGCGGCCGGACTCTCCGCAATTGCGTTCAACAGCTCAGTACGTGGGGCCGACTATATTGCAATCGAGACGTTCGACGAATTGATCCGATTCGCAATTCTCCAAAAACCCGCGGCACTCTAGAATGCACGTTCCGCCCTTGCAGCACGCCCTTCCGTTAGCAGCGATCTACCTAACAAGCAATCGCTGCTTGGTAATACCGGGAGACTCGCACCCGGAATGATTGCTCCGTTGAGAACGGCGCTGCGGCTCGTTCTGTGGCCGGTCATACGCGCCGTCGTGTGGGCCCAGGCGCAGTTTGAAATCGCACACAACGAGGCCCTTCTCAAAAGGCTCGATGCCGATGATCGCAGGACGGTTGGCCTCTACGGGCGGATACGCATCGTTAAACCGGAAGGCTGTAAGGTCGGTGCGCATGTTTCCATCCACGATGCCGACTGGAATGCGACCGGCGGGATCACCATCGGACGTTACGTGCATTTCGGCCCGCGGGTCGCAATTCTCACCGTATCACATAACATCGACGGTCGCGCCATTCCTTACGATAACACTGTCGTCGCCAAACCGGTCGTGATCGAAGACTTCTGCTGGATTGGGCAGGACGTTGTGATTGCTCCCGGGTCGTATGTTGAGGAAGGCTTTGCCTCGCGGTACGCGCCCGTCGTCTCTGGTCGGATCCCGCGAGGTTCAATCATTTGGAGCGCAGAAATACCGCCTGCTCAGAACTCCCGACATGGACCGATTCGACGTTGAAGGAAGGTAAACAATTCCACTGAACATCCCGGCACTCCCAACTCCGACGGTCCCGGCGTCGGAGGTGAAGGTGCAAACTGCTTCGCCGCCGGTGCCGGGAATTCTGTCCCAGACGGCAGCCGTTTCGGCGGGTGCAGTCGTTGCTCGTTGTGTTTCGGTTGTGCGCGGGGTGGCACTTGCACGCCTGCTTGACCCAACCGGGTATGGGCAGTTGAATGGGCTGCTGCTGGTGGCAGAATACGGCGACCGATCGCACCTGGGCACGTTGAACGCCATGGGCAGGAATGCACCAATCTCGATCGGTGCCGGCGATCTGGAGGAAGCGGAGGCAATAGCCGGGGCAGCGTTGTTTGTTACACTCTGCACGAGTACGATCGTCACCGTCGGGATTCTTATTGCTGCCATCCTGTCGCCCTGGCCCATGAAGCAGCGGATTGCGCTCGCGCTGATGGGACCGGTCGTGTTCTGCTCCCAGCTACACCTCTTCCAGAATATCCTCGCTCGCACACGCTTGCGCATGCACCTGATGAGCGGCCTTCGTATGTGGAACGCAGTTGCGCAACTGGTTTTTGCGGTCGGCTGCGGATTCCTCTGGGGTCTGCCCGGCGTGGTCGGCGGTGTCGCAATTGGTACACTGCTCACGGTGATTCTCGGAAACCGGCGGCTGGGCGGCTATCCTCGAATTAAAACGGATTGGGCGCGGGTGAAGGGGTTGCTGCGGATCGGCCTTCCGCTGGTGTGGATCACTTCCATGTACACGGTTCTTGAAAGCCTCGGGCGAATCGCGGTACTTCGCTGGCTGGGAACGGCGCAGCTTGGCCAATTCGCGATTGCGCTCGTAGCCGTGTCGGTAATGGCATTCATTCCGAGTGCTGTGGGTCAGGTGCTGTCCCCGCGCATCATGCGTGCATACGGTCGGAAAGAAACTCAGGGCGTAGAGTTCCTGCTTCGCGAGCCGATTCTGCTTCTGGGATTGCTGCTGCCTATCGTGGGCGGCATTGGGGCGGTCGCGATGCCATGGGCCGTCGCGACCTTTCTGCCGCGCTTCGAAGCCGCGATCGTGCCTGGCCAGATTCTTCTGTTGAACTTCACGCCGTACGCCCTCAGGGCCTTCTCGAGTGAAGTACTCGTCGCCTCGTCCCGCCTCTACAGGATCGCGCTACTGCAGAGTCTCGGCATCGTGCTGCTGGCTGGGTTGGTCGCAATCTCCTTGACCATGGGTTGGGGCATCGTTGGCGTCGCAGGTAGCACGGCAATCGTCTACTGGGCCTATGGTGTCTCGATGATGGCCGCAGCGTTACGCGTGCGCCGAAAGCAACCAGGTGAAATAGCGCGTTTTGTGTCTTCGGCCCTGATCCCTACCGTGTGGATCGCATTTGTTTGCGTCTTCCTGCGACTCGCGGCGGCAAGCCTGGATAAAAACGTGGCGAGCCTTGGTTGGAGCATGGTTTCCGTGTTGACTATTGCACTCGCCTCGAGTCCGTTGCTCTGGTTTGCTATTCAGCGATTGAAACTGCTACGCCGTGCGCAGAGCCAGTAAGTACGCATGCACCGGCACTACACCCGTGATGATAGTGAAAAACGATTGCACTGCGACTTTCAGGGAACAGTGCCGACGCCAGTATGCCACGTTTCTTTCGGATTCATTCTGATGCGTTCACTCGCTTTCATCCCCACCAGCTACTTCTCGAATCGGGGAGTCGTCTCCGCGGTTGCTGCCAATGCGTGAATTTCCGAGTACCATGGTGAGGCAGGACTACGTCACCAGGCCGCAATCACTGCAAGAGTGGAGATCCTTTGCGTGGGTGACGCTCTTTGTCACGCTGTGCGGCACAGGATATCTCTTCGTCCTGGGTTTGAGTCGGCCGGCACTAATCGTTGCCGTGTTCGGGGGGACAATCGCCACGATCCTGAGCCCGGCCGTAGGCCTCTTCCTGCTGGTCGCGTCCTTTCCATTCGCAGGTCTGACCCTCCTCATCCCTGGTGCACTCACTCTCGTAAAGGGCATCGGGATGGTAGTCGGGTTCTCTACACTGCTGCGGATCGGCCGGATTGATATCCGTTCCATTCTGCGGGCGCGCACGTTCAGGCTGTATATAGCGATACTTGTATGGAGTCTTCTGCTGGTGCCGTTCACCAGCAATTTTCGGGCAGCCATGCTGGCCATTTCCGTTGAAGTGCTGATGGTCAGTCTGGCATTTCTCATTGTAGCCATTCTCCGCACGTCGACCGACATTCAGCGTCTCAGCTTTTCATTGATGATCGGTGCCGCCGCGCTGAGTGCGTACGCGGCCATCGCGGGCTTCTCGGAGTCAATGTCCAGGTCTGGCGCGCGTTTGTCCGCCGGCATGAACGAGAACCAGATCGCGGCCGTGCTTGGGTCCGCGTTGCTGCTCTCATTCGTCGGACTCGCCGCCAGGCGCGTGAGTCGGATGGTCATGTTCACCGTAATTGCTCTCGATTGCCTGATCATCCTCGCGCTCGGTTTTACCTTCAGCCGGGGCGCGATTGTGGCCCTCACCGGCGCCGTTGTCCTTGGACCATTGATTACGCGGGGTGTCCGACTGGGCCGACGCGCGGTCCTGACCATTGCACTTTCAAGTCTCGTGCTGATCGGCCTTACGACGGCGTACGTCCGAAGCCCTGCTATCGCACAAAAGCAGGTCGCACGCAGGATGTCGGGCGAGGGAGAATCGATTTCGAGTGGCCGACTCGATTTCATCTGGCCGAGCAAAATCCGCGAATTCATAGCAAATCCGGTAATGGGTAATGGCCCTGGTGGGAACGTCACCACCGGCAAGGACGCGCACAACGATTTTCTTTTCTTCCTCAGCGAGCGCGGGTTGATTGGTGGGTTGCTTTTCCTGGCCTTGGTCTGGGCCATGCTGAGCGAAGCGCAGCGCGTGAGCAAGCCGGGCCTGCGCGTAACGCTGGTGATGCTCATCCTCTTCACTCTTGGCATGGGACTCACGCACACCACCTTCCTGACGCGCCCGTTTGCCCTCGTGGTAGGACTCATTTCGGCGATAGTAGCGATCGGAATCTCAACTCATTCTCCAGTCCCAGGTGTACGCACGCGCGCCCCGTTAGCTGACCGCCAGGCCGCTTCCTGAAGGTGCCTGCTTTGAACCGCCCGCCGCATCAGGAGCCCTCAAAGGATGCGGATAGCGAGCAGGTCGGAAGGTTGCTGGTGTTGGCCCTCGACCCGCTCACCGAAGCCACCGTGGGCTGGATCCGTAGCCGGGCTGACAAGGCCGAAATTGTACTGCTGGATTTGGACGACACCCGATCTGCCTCTCCCGCGCCTGAATCTTGGCGGCAGCGGGCAATCCGCGAGTTCTTCGACCCTGAGCAGTTGCGCAGCGATTTTCTCGCGTTCCTGGACCGCTGGCCGACGCAGACACTTATCGGTCACAAAACTTTCGACCAGCTCCTCTCGATGGACGACGGTACCTCCCTCTGGTGGTGGGGTCCCGGATCTGCGCGTCATCCAGACAAGGGCGTTTTTCTCCAGTTCCGCGCAGTGTGGCTCGCCGCTCGTGCTATTGAGGTCGTGCAACCCAAACGCGTCGTGTTGCATTGCCGCGACGCGGCTGTCACCCGGGCGATCGCGTCAACGTGTGCTACCAGTAGCGTTCAGTTCTCGGTAACACCCGCATCGGCCAACCCCGAGTCATCGCCTTTTGAAGGACGTGGAAAGTGGTTGGCCCGTAGCATTGCCTGGGTTCCCGGCGCTTTGATTTATCGCGCGGTCCGAACCCTTGCTGCGCGAGTGGCGGCTGGGCGTACGCGCGAGCCCGCAGCGCACCGCTCTCAGCCCGCCGTTGCGTTCTCGTCCGCGATTCCACGGCACCTCAGGGAAGAATCGCAAGGCGGCGAGGTCTGGTTTTGGAGTGAGCTAACGCTCGCGCTCCAAGCCGACGCGAATCCGCCGCGAATTCGCTACCTACCGTACACCTCGTCCGCTGTACCTGGGTGGCGACAGGCGGCGAAGGTTTGGAGGCGGTTGCGCGGTGACAGCCGCTTCGCCCCAATTCCCGAAAGTTTCCTCTGTCTGCGCGAGATGATCCCGGCGGCCGCTCGGCAACTGCGACGGCTTTTTGCTTACGCCGCCTTGGAGAAGTCCGAAGCGTACCGGCATTCATTCAATCACCGCGGCTGTGATCTCTCCGGCCTCTACGTGCCGTTATTGCGCAGGACAGTCTCCGGCGCGTTGAGCGTCGAACTCGCGATCGCAGGCGTGACTCGGTCGCTGCGTGCGCTAGGCGCCGTGCGGACGCTGGCGGTCACGGAGGAGTTCTACGAGCTGGGGCGCATCCATATCTCGGCGGCGCGGCGCTGCGGGATCCCAACCGTTGGTGTCCAGCATGGGACGATTTTCCCCCTGCACCTGGTTTATACGTTGCCAGCCGGCCAGGTCTCGAATTCGCCGGTTCCTGACTATTTCGCTGCGTACGGCGACTACGCTCGCGACGTGCTCAGCAGTCACGGTGCATTTCCGGCAGAGCGCGTCTGGGTCGTCGGCGGTGCACGTTTTGATTGGCTCGTGAACTCGCCTCCTGACCAGACCGCGGCGCGCGCCCGTCTTGGTCTGCCCTCGGATCGGCGCATCGTTTTTCTTGCGACACAGTTCTACCCGTGGTTCCCTGCGGTCGGGCGAGCGCTCCTGGAAGCGGCCCGCGCGCATCCTGATTGCCTGGTCTGCATCAAGACCCACCCACGCGACCTGCCGCTGCAAAGCTATCGTGAGATCGCAGCTCAAGTCGGGGTAGAGAATGTCCGTTTGTTCGATTGGGGATTCGACGATCTTCTGGCCGCCTGTGATATCATGGTGAGCGGCTCGTCCACCGCGCTGTTCGAGGCAGTGCTTCTCTGTCGCGCCACCATAATGGTCAATTTCACGGAAGAGCCGGACCGTTATCCGTACGCGGAGGATGGGGCGGCCTTGCCGGCGCGCAGCCCCGCCGAGCTCGCTCGAGCGCTCGAGCGCCTGCTTGCTGACGCGAACAGCCCGGAGGTCATGGTCAGCCGCAAACGATTCCTTGCTCGGCACGCCGGGCCCACCGTCGAAGGCCGCGCTGCGCGGACTCTCGCACAGCATATCCTGCAATCACATGAGGAGCCCCTTGCCGCTGCCGGGTAGCGAGATGCCAGGCGTGCTGATCATTGCTTCTGCCTTTCATCCGGCGGCGAATATCGGCGCCCGACGACCAACCAAAGTTGCTATTGGTCTCCGCAACAAGGGCTGGGACGTCCGCGTTTTGACGCTGCCACCCTCATGCTTCGAGCGGCTGGATGCAGAGTGGAACGCAGAGGCTGCGGCTGGACTATCCGTGACACGAGTTGCATGCGGTAGCCTCTGGGCACACACCAGTCGTTGGCGGAACGCCCGAGGCACTGGACGCCTCGCACTGCAGGCCGGCAGGGCCGTTGCACAGGCGCTGAAGCCGCTCTGCCCGGTTGATGATCTGTACCCGTGGGTGGCTCGCGCCGCGGCTACCGGGAAACGCCTGGTTCAGGACACGAATACCAGACTGATCTGGGCAACGGTGCCGAAGTACAGCGCGCTTTGGTTGGGAGACCGCATTGCACAAGCTACGGGTGCAAAGCTGATCGTGGATTTCCGCGACGTGTTGGATCGTAATGTCCCCGGTGGGCAGGTCACACTGATTCCTCGCATGTACGAGGAAGAACGTGCGATCATGGCTCGAACCGATGGGTTCACGTACGTCGCTCGCTCCCAGCGCGAGGCCGTAATTGCCAATTACCCTGTCGCAGCAGAAAAATCGTCTTGCTTCGTGCCCAATTGGATCGACAGCAGCGCAGTAAGTGATGGTAACTCACGAACGTTCAGCAGTCCTACAATCGTTCATGGCGGGAGCCTGTATGGCGGGACCCGGCGGCTCGATGGTTTCGTCGAGGCTCTGGCGTTGGTGCGCTCCAATCCAAAGTTCGCTACGCTGCGCTTCCTGAGTTTTGGGCCGGAGGTGGACGCAGCGTATCTGAAGTCCCTGGCTGCGCGCTATGGATTAGAGGATGCGGTTGACGTTGAGGCGCCCGTCCCGGCAGATGCGTTCATGGAATACTGCCGCGGTGCTGCGGTGCTGCTACTTCCGATTGGGCGCGATTCAGGTGTTGTTTCCCATGCTCACGCGGTTCCGGGAAAGCTGTTCGACTATTTCGCGGCCCGCCGGCCTATACTGGTTACAGGACCTGCCGGCAGCGAAGCGGGAAGCATCACGCGTGACGTGCGGCGCGGTCTCGAAGCCGGAGATGATGATCCGCAGTCGATCGCAACGTGCATTGAAAACCTCCTTTCAGGTCAGGCGGAGGGTCATTTGGACCTGAGCGAGGAGGCGGTTCGTAAATACGGATCCGAGGACGTGATCCTTCGCCTGGATTCATTCCTTCGCTCTCGACTTGCTTGCTGATGTTAGCCTCTCCTGGCCGTTTAGCCTGAATGCGGACCGAGCCGATCATTCGAGATGTCCTTTAAGCGCTACTGGTTTCTTGTCCTGTCCGATCTCTACAGGATCGTCGGGAACGTCCGATCCACATCGCTGCTGCGCCAGCTTCTTTTTGGTGAATCGTTCAAATACATATTCTGGATGCGCACCTGCGAACTATTGTACGGTCGGCGCTTGCTACGCCTGTCTGCGTATCCACTCGCACGCTTAATTCTGCGGCATTACTCGTTCAAACTTGGTATTTCGATTCCGTGGAAAACGCGAATAGGCAGCGGCTTCTACATCGGTCATTTCGGTGGCGTCGTTGTGAACGGAAGCTGTGTGATCGGCAATAATTGCAATCTGTCACATGACGTAACTCTTGGCGTTGCCGGCAGGGCCGAGCGCAGGGGTGCCCCAATATTGGGGGACAACGTGTACATTGCCCCGGGCGCGAAGGTGATCGGGCCGATTACGATCGGAAATAATGCGGCGATCGGTGCGAATTGCGTGGTAACCAGGGATGTACCTGAAAACGCAGTTGTCGTTGGAATTCCGGGACGGGTTATTTCGCTGAGCGGATCCCACGACTTCATTAACCGCACTGATTATGGCGAGCATCTGCAGTGAGTAGATCAAAATGGTGAGTTCGCCCTATCGTGACGCACCTTCCGACCGGCGACCCATGCGCGTGCTGCATTTGATCGGACAACTGGCTCGTGGAGGCTGCGAGTTGCAGTTGGCAGGCATGGTGCCGCTTCTCGATCGAGGTCGCTTCGAATCAACCGTCGGCGTGTTCTGGTCCTCGACGGACCAGCTCATCTACGAGCAGCTCACGAGTGGTGACGCCGATCGTCCGGCGATCAGGGTTGAGTTGCTGGGGAAGCGACGGGGTTTGGATCCAGCGTTCGTGGAGCGGCTCGTATCGCTGATTCGTCAGTGCCAGCCGGACGTCATCCATGCGTGGCTAATGAGTGCCGGCCTGTGGGGTCGGATTGCTGCCAGGCTCGCGGGTAATCCACCGGTGATCGTCTCCTATCGAAGCGAGGGTGTTCACAACTGGCCAGGCGGCGTTTACCTGGATCGCCTCCTCGCGCGAGGAACACCGCTCGCCATCACCAATTCCGCGGAAGTGCAGCGAATCTGGGCTGAGCGCCTTCAGTGGGATCGGTCCCGGATCGCAGTCATTCATAATGGCGTGGATCTACAACGCTTTGCTCCATTAAGAGAAAAACGGGAAGTGAGGCTCAAGCTCGGATGGCCCACTGACAGCTTCGTTGTCACAATGGTAGGCACAATGAAGCCGACCAAAAACTGGCCGATGTTCATCGAGCTGGCCCAGGCATGTCCTTCGGCGCTTTTCGTGGCGGTCGGCGGAGGTCCCTTGCTCCAATCCATAGAAGAATTGGCACAGACACGGAATTTGAAAAACGTCATCTTCATGGGCAATTGCAGCGACGTTGCCCCGATCCTCGCCGCCAGCGACGTAGCTGTTTCGACATCGAATATGGAGGGCATGTCGAACGCTGTGCTCGAGGCGATGGCTTGTGGCCTGCCGGTCGTTGCGACTGCCGTCGCCGGCTCTGTCGACCTCGTGCGCGAGGGCAAAACAGGTCATCTCGTCCCTGCGGGTGATGTGTCACTCGCTGCCCGACGTATCAATGACCTGCAGCACAACCGGGAACAAGCCCTGAACATGGGATCGGCCGCTCGGCAGATCTGCGCTGCGGAGTACTCCATGGACATCATGGCTCGCCGCCACGAAGAGATGTACCTGGCCGCCGTGCGTAGCCAGCGCGAGCGCCCAGGGTCACTGGTGTGAGCATGACCACGCCACTCCGAATCCTGATCAGCGGGCCGCTGGACGATCGCATCGGCGGGATGAATACGTATTGTCACGAGTACCTGCGTACGGGTCTCCCCCGACTGTTCAACGTGACACATTGCCGCTCGATTCTCATACCTGGCTTTCTCAACAGGCACGGTGTTGTGCGGCTGCTACTTCGGGTCACCAACAGCGTGGCGGTCCTGATCGTCTGGATCTCCATGCTGTTTGCGAAGCGCCCGGACGTTGTGCATGTGCACGCCAATTCCTATGGCGGCTTTTATGTGAAGGGATTGCTTGCTCTGCTGGGGAGAGGCGTCGGTGCCGCATCGGTACTGCACCTGCATGGCGGGGAATTTCGTGAGTTCTACGCTGCCTGTGCCCCGTGGCAAAAGCGGATCATCCGGTTCCTGTTCAACGCGTCGTCAGCCACGATCGTGCTCTCATCGCAGTGGCGGGACTTTCTTGTTGGGATAGGCGTGGCCCCGGAGAGAGTCGTGGTGATGGCGAACAGCGTCTTCGTGCCTGACTACGAAGCGCGCCGCAACACGCGGCAAAAGCTTGTTGTCCTGTTCATGGGCCGGTTCGATGCGCGCAAAGGCATCTACGAGATGGTGCGCGTCCTCGAAAGCCACCCGGATCTTCGGGACTCATGCGAGTTCATTCTCGCGGGCCCGCGAACCGATGACTGGACGCCCGTAGCCGCAAGGACCTCGACGCTGGGTATGGGCGATGCCCTCAGCTTGCCCGGACCGCTCCTTGGTTCCGAAAAAGATGAGGCGTTTCGCCGTGCAGATGTTTTCGTGCTCCAGTCCTTCTTCGAAGGCATGCCGATCACTCTGCTCGAGGCCATGAGTTACGGTCTGGCCTGCATTACCACGCCGGTGGGCGGGATTCCTGAAGTCGTCACGGACGGCAGCAACGGATTGCTGATTCCGCCGGGCGATGCGGACGCTCTGGCGCTCGCTCTCCGCCACCTGCGGGACAATCCAGACGATCGCGTCCGACTCCAGTCGGCCGCCCGCGCAACGATCGAGCGGAACTTCGACTGGGACGTCCGTTGGCGCGAGATTGCTGAGCTCTATCAGCAACTAAGCAAGGGTAAAGTGGAATTGACCGGCAATGCGGCTGTTTCATCCTGATGTGCACTACGGTTTAGGCTAGGCGGTCTGCATGTCCGCTCGGGTGGTGATCCTGATCTGTGTCGCATTACGTGCGAGCATACGTTCGCGGATTGCGTTTGCTATCTGATCTCCAGACTACCAAACAAAACTTCATTCAGAACCTCAACGCGATTGCATGGGGCAAGTGATCAACCGTATTTGGAATGTGGCCACGCGCGAAGTGCTCCTGCCGATCGGCGACCATGTATTCGGCCAGCAGATGATGCGCAGGCTGCGGTTTATCGAGCAGGCGCAGTGGTGGACTCGCGACCGCATACACGAACACCGCAACCGGCTTCTACAGGAGCTTGTTTCTACTGCGGCCGCGGAAGTTCCGTTCTATCGCGACCTGATGAAAAGTGCGGGTGTCGAGCCGCGCGATATCCGTGCACCCGAAGATTTGCAGAGGCTGCCGGTCGTCACGAAGGACATGCTGCGCCCTGCGTACCCCCACGCGATCACGCGGCAAACGGCTCATCGCACATTCGAAGTGAGTTCATCCGGTTCTACGGGTGAAAATTTTCGTGTCAGGTCCGATACCCAGACCGTTGGCTGGCACCGCGCGACGCATATGCTGGCACTGCACTGGGCAGGCTGGCGGATCGGCGAGCGGCATATGCAGACGGGCATGAATCTGCAGCGCACGTCCGATCGCCGATTGAAGGACATGCTGCTGCGGTGCTATTACGTGTCGGCATTCGACCTGAGCAATGAAGCGCTGGACCGCGCGCTCGACGTGCTCGACAGGAACCGCATTGATCACCTCTGGGGTTATCCTGGCAGTTTGTACTATTTGGCGCGCCGAGCGCTGGAGCGGGGCTGGAATCGCAATCTGCGCTCAGTGGTAACCTGGGGGGATATGCTCTACCCACAGTATCGCGAAACCATTGAACGTGCGTTCGGCAAAAGGGTAACCGATACGTACGGCTGCGGTGAAGGGATGCATATCGCTGCGCAATGTGGTGTGGGCAATCATTACCATATTCATGAGCTGGATGTGGTGGTTGAATTTCTCGACGGGGACGGCCGGCCGGTTGCGGATGGTACTCCCGGTAACGTCGTGCTCACCCGTCTCCACCCCGGTCCAATGCCGCTGATTCGCTATCAGGTAGGCGATCTCGCCATTCCAGCAGCGGGAGCGTGTAGTTGTGGACGTGGTTCAGCGCTCATGGCGTCGATCTATGGGCGCGATACCGACGTGATCATAACACCGAGCGGGAATCGACTGATCGTTCATTTTTTCACGGGCATCATCGAGTACTTCCACGACATCGCGCAGTTCCAGGTAGTACAGGATGAGCCCGACGCAATAATCCTCCGCGTTGTTCCCGGGCCAGGTTACACGGCCGATACCGCGCGTCGCGTGGTGGAGGAGTTGAAAGTGCGCGGGGCCGACATCGACATCAAGATAGAACTGGTTGATCGCATCCCCGTTGCGCCCTCGGGAAAAAGACGCTTCATCATCAGCAACTACGCCCGCTCAATAAATCGAATTGCAATTGAACGCTAAATCCGTTCGTCACATCGTCGGGAGCGTTTGCCAATCGCATGGAAGCGGCAGGCCGCCAGCAAGGTATGATCTGTGAAACGCCTCTTTGATGTGGTGGTAAGCGCCGCTTTGCTTCTTCTCCTTGCGCCTGTGCTGTTGCTTTCAGGCCTGCTGATCCGGATTGCCCTCGGCTCACCCGTCTTGTTCAAGCAGATGCGCCCGGGGCTGCACGGTCGCCCGTTCGAACTGATCAAGTTCCGAACGATGCGTGACAGCCGCGACAACAAAGGCGCACTGCTGTCGGATGAAGAGCGATTGACCGCTGTTGGCGCATGGCTGCGCCGGTCGAGCATCGATGAGTTGCCCGAGCTCATGAACGTACTGCGCGGCGACATGAGCCTGGTTGGTCCCCGGCCGCTGCTCATGGAATACCTGCCGCTCTATAGCGAAAGGCAGGCACGGCGGCACGAAGTCCGCCCCGGCATCACAGGCTGGGCGCAGGTTAACGGCCGCAATAATCTGGCTTGGGAACAACGCTTCGAGGCCGACGTCTGGTACGTTGAGAATCAGTCGCTCGTGCTTGACCTGAAGATCCTGTTCATGACTATCGCCCGCGTGTTTTCGCGCCGCGACGTCGCTCAGGACGGTCATGTCACCATGGAGAAGTTTCGTGGATCGGCGACCTAGGCGTTGGTTGATCTGGGGCGCGGGCGGCCATGGAAAGGTTGTGGCTGACCTCATTCGTGCGGTTGGAGACGAAGTCGCAGGCTTTATCGATTCTGACCATGCGAAGCTAGAAACCAGTGCTGAGCCGGGTGGCGCGAAGGTCGTCATGACGCGGGAGGGTACTGCCTTCATTCAGGAAGGTACTGCTTTGCCAGGCGGCGCGGACGTGGTCGTCGTCGCGATCGGCGACAACGCGAAGCGAGCGCAATGTCTTGAGGCACTTGGCACGCGCATCGGCCCCGCACTGGTTCACCCGTCGGCCGTGGTGAGCCCGTCCGCTCGCCTCGGTCCGGGTGTGGTCGTTTTTCCGAACGCGGTTGTGAACGCTGCAGCGAAGGTGGGTGACGGTACGATCATCAATTCCGGCGCGGTGGTGGAGCACGACTGCATTGTGGGAATCTGCGCACACCTCTCACCCAAGGCTGTTCTTGCCGGGGGCGCCGTTCTGGAAGACCTTGCCTGGCTCGGCGCAACGGCTACCGTGATTCCGGGTGTAACAGTGGGCGCACGCTCGATTGTCGGCGCGGGAGCCGTGGTCCTCGACGATGTCGAACCCGGCGCTACCGTAGTTGGCGTTCCCGCCCGGACTCTCCGACGTTAATCCCGTCCATGATTAGAGCCCGCCACACCGTTGAGGACGCATGAAGCGAATCTATCTGTCGTCTCCCCACATGGGAGGCGCCGAAGAAAAACTCGTGGCTGAAGCCTTCGCTTCCAACTGGATCGCCCCGCTCGGTCCGCACGTGGATGCATTCGAGCAAGAGTTCGCCGCTCTGGTTGGCAGTAGACACGCACTCGCGCTTAGCTCAGGAACCGCCGCGCTGCACCTTGCATTGCTGCTCGCGGATGTCGGCCCTGGGGATGAGGTGCTGGTTTCCACGCTCACCTTTTCCGCGAGCGTGAACCCGATCGTCTATCTCGGCGGGACGCCCGTGCTGGTGGACAGCGAGGCGCACTCCTGGAATATCGATCCGGACCTCGTGTGTGAAGAGCTCGACCGCCGTGCCCGCATCGGCCGGCTGCCGAAGGCGATTCTGCCGGTGCATCTCTACGGTCAATCGGCAGACATGCAGCCGGTCCTTGAGGCGGCGTCGAACCATGGTGTGCCGGTCATCGAAGACGCCGCCGAAGCGCTCGGCGCGACGTATCGCGACCGCATGCCCGGCACGCTTGGGACGGCAGGAATTTTTTCCTTCAACGGCAATAAAATCATCACTACCTCGGGCGGCGGCATGCTCGTCTCCAACGACGAGGCCTTGATCGCCCACGCGCGCAAGTTGTCCACGCAGGCGCGCGAGCCGGCCCCGCATTATGAACACACGGAAGTCGGGTATAATTACCGCTTGAGCAACATCCTTGCGGCTATCGGACGGGGGCAGTTGCCGTTGCTCGAGGACCGCGTTCAGGCGCGCCGCCGGAACTTCGACTATTACAAGCAGGCGCTCGGGGCGTTGCCGGGGATCAGCTTCATGCCGGAGGCTTCCTGGGGACGTCACACCCGCTGGCTCACGACTCTGACGATCGACCCCGTCCAGTTCGGAGCCGATCGTGAGCAAATTCGGCTCGCGTGTGAGGAGCGCAACATCGAAGCGCGCCCGGTTTGGAAGCCGATGCACATGCAGCCCGTCTTTGCTGATGCGCCGTGCATCGGTGGCGATGTGTCACGCGAGTTGTTCGAGAGGGGTTTGTGCCTGCCGTCGGGCTCGAATCTCACGACCGCGGACCTCGATCGTGTCATCGAGGTGATTGTCGAACTCGCCGCGACGTATGCCGGTGCGTCCTGATGTCGAATGGAGATTTCGATTTGCGGAATTGTTGGTTCGGTTTCCATCCCTACTGCCGGTGTATTCGCAGATCACTTTTCTCAAATACACGCCTACCGGTGATGTCCTTCGTGTGACCTGATTCGAATGCTTCCTGGTGGAAAGACGCGGAAACTCGTTCAGAATGCGTTGCGTGTACGCGACTGGCTGGACCAATCGATATTGCGGAATGCGTGCAAACGCCCTCCGGAAGTCGAGCCCGGTGCGTGGAGTGTTGCATTGCACCAGGAGCGCTGTGCTGCCTTGTTGCTTCAGCGCCTCGGGTCCCTGGACTCTGTTGGTCTGGAGTCCGGGTGTGCGGAAGTTATCCGGTGGTACGCTGCGGAGGAGATGAAGCGAATTCTTTCCGCAAAAGCACATTTGCTCACAATCCGGCAGGTTGCGAAAGACACTGGCCTGCCGATAGTCGTTCTGAAGGGCGGCGTAGAGCTCGCGCTGGGCTCCAATGTTTTCGTAAACGATCTCGACATCCTTGCCCCACCGGAAAAAGAGGAATCAACGGCATCCGCCCTGGATGAACTCGGGTTCAGGCCCGAGTTCAAAGGAGGGCAGTATCACTTGCAGCCCAGGGTCGTCGATCATGCGCTTCCGATCGAAGTCCACCGATCGGTTCTGGGCTTTGACACCGCTGATCAGGTACCTTGGGGCCGCGTCGAACCGATTCTATCGCTTAGTCCCCTTGTCAGGTTGGCATGGCAGGATCATGCATGGACGGTGCTCTGCCAAATGGTGCTGAAGCACCCCGATCGGTTGTACCGAATACGGGATCTTTTCCTCTTGCAACGTGCATTGTCCGCCTGTACCCAATCCGAGCGGCAATCCCTTGAGAACCGCGTTGCGGCTCATCCTCTTCGCGTTGATTTCAGGCGCGCAATTGCCACCGCCAATGCGGGCTCCGACGTTTCAAACAAGAAAGATCTGAGCCGCGTGCTAAATCGGGGGTACCTTCTCGTCGCAAGATCGTTTCGAATTAAACTGCCTGGTTCCGCGAATACCATCGAACGGCGTATGCTCGAAACTGCTTTCAACGGGTATGGGGCAGAATGGCGTCGAAAGTTGGGGTCGCATGCTGGGCCGTTTGGACACATTCAACGGACACGCCGCGCTATCGCGCAAATGGGTATTACGGTCCTGACAGAGATGCTGACGCTGGACTCCTGCCTATTGGAGAGGCAGCCCTGAGGGGATCAGGGACACGAGTGGCCCCAGCGGCACTCATGGGCTAGACTGAATACACAACTCACTTCTTCACGCTAGGTCGTATGCTTGTCGTCATGAGTCAAACCGCTACGGATGCGGATATCCGGCGCGTAATCACAACCATAGAAGAGATGGGATACGATGCCCGTCCTATCCCTGGGCGGCAGCGAACCGCGATTGGTTTGATCGGCAACGATGGGAAAGTAGATGGCACGCGACTCGAATCTCTTCCTGAGGTCTCGCAGGTCATTCACGTCACGCAACCATACAAACAGGTAAGTCGCGAGTGGCGAGCCGAGCCGACGATCATACGGCTTGCGAACGGCGTCGAAATCGGGGGTAATGCTGTGGTTGTGATGGCCGGGCCCTGCTCGGTCGAAAGTGAGCCGCAGATCTTGGAAATCGCGTCTGCGGTCAAAGCTGCCGGGGCAACAATCCTGCGCGGCGGGGCGTTCAAGCCGAGGACCTCACCGTATGCGTTTCAGGGACTGGGCAAGGAGGGACTCCGACTGCTCTCCCTCGCCCGCGAACAAACCGGGCTGGCGATCGTTACCGAAGCGCTTGAAACAGACACGGTGGACCTCGTTGCAGAGCATACCGATATCATCCAGATCGGCGCCCGCAATATGCAGAACTATCCGCTGCTGCGCAGGGCAGGGAGGACCGGCAGGCCGGTGCTCCTTAAGCGAGGACTTTCGGCAACAATCAAAGAATTGTTGCTTAGCGCAGAGTACATCCTGGCTGAAGGCAACGGCGACGTGATCCTGTGTGAACGCGGCATTCGCAGCTTTGATGATCAGACCCGGAATCTGCTCGATCTGACGGCAATTCCCGTCGTGAAATCGTTGTCACATCTGCCGATCATCGCGGATCCTTCACACGGTACAGGTGTGCGATCGAAGGTCACGCCCATGGCACGCGCAGCCGTTGCCGCGGGTGCTGATGGCCTGATCATCGAAGTACATCCGAACCCCGACCGTGCACTTTCAGACGGGGCGCAGACATTGTGGCCCGAGCAGTTCGAGGAAATGCTGGCGCAGGTGGATACGATCGCGTCAGCGATTGGGAGAAAAGTGGCCAGGCTGCCAAGCCTGGCCGTTACCCGCTAATACTCCTCAGCTCGTCGCGGCGACGCGTGGCCACACGTGACGCCGCGACGGGTCCGCGTACTCTCCTGTTGTATCTGTTCCCGACAGAGTAACCACCGTCGCATGTCCCGCCGTTTCGCGCCGCAGCACACCACGAGTGTCCAGGATCAGTGAAGCATGATCTGCCACGAAATGGTAATCCACGCTCGAATGATCCGTGGTGATGATCACGAGGTCCGCGAACGAAAGGGTTTCGTTGGTCAGTGGGACCGACTGCATTGGTAAGCCCTGCAACTCCGTATGACCGTCGTCGTGGATGACGGGACAGTGTGGGTCGTGGTAGGCGACTTCCGCGCCCTTTTCCTGCAGAAGGCGGATGATTTCGAGTGCCGGGCTTTCACGCAGGTCGTCGATGTCCTTCTTGTACGCCACACCCACAAGCAACACAGCCGACCCTGAGATCGCTTTTCCGCGAGTATTAAGGAAATCCGCCGCTTTCCGTACCACAAAACGAGGCATTTCCGCGTTGATGTCACTCGCGACTTCGATCATGCGAGTCTTGAATGCGAGCGTACGCATTTTCCACGATAGATAATGCGGATCCAGGGGAATGCAGTGGCCGCCTAAACCTGGCCCCGGAGTAAACTTCATGAACCCGAAAGGCTTCGTTGCCGCTGCATCGATGACGTCCCAGACGTCTACGTTCAACTTCTCGCACATCTGCGCCAGTTCGTTCGCTAACGCGATGTTGATCATGCGGAAGGTGTTCTCGTAAACCTTCACGAGTTCCGCCGCTTCCACGCTCTGCACAGGAACGACTGTCTCAAAAACTCTACCGTAGAACTCCTTTGCGAGCTCAAGATCCGTTTGCGCGATGCCGCCCAGCACTTTTGGCGTATTACGTGTGTTCCAGATTGTGTTCCCCGGATCTACACGTTCCGGGCTGAAACAGAGGAAAAAGTCCACGCCCACTTTGAGGCCGGACTGCTCGAGAATCGGCAGCAGAACATCGCGAGTAGTTCCGGGGAAGGTTGTGCTTTCCAGGATGATCAACTGACCGGGACGAAGCACCTTGGCGAGTGTCTGGGCTGCCGCCGCAATATAGGACAGGTCCGGATCCTTAGTCTTCGAAAGCGGCGTCGGAACACAGATCGAAATAGTGTCGCAGCTCCGCAGCGCACCCGCATCCGTTGTTGCGGAGAACAACCCCTCGCCAACGAACGCGCGCAGAATCTCCGAGGAGACATCCAGAATGTGGCTGTCGCCGCGGTTTACCCGTGAAACAACGCTTTCCGAGACATCGTAACCGATCGTGCGAAATCCGCTCCGCGCGACTTCCATCGCGAGCGGTAACCCCACGTACCCGAGGCCGATCACGCCTGCAACCGCGGTGTTGGAGCTGATTGCTTCCCTAAGGGTGTCCGCGGAAGCATTTCGGGTCGAAGATTCCATACCTGTCCTCCCTGCAAGCCACTTACGAACGAGCTAATCGTCCCCGTAGTACTTGTAGGCGTAGTAGTGATAGCCTTCGCTGGCTTCGATCTTGGCGTCGGGATCGTTCAGGACTGCACCGGCAATGCGGGTGCCAACCGTCTGAAGCTGTTCAACTGCGGCCTTGGCAGCGGCACGCTCGGTTACGCCGGCGCGTACCACGACTAATGTCGCGTCCGTAATTGTGGCCACGATTGACGCGTCGCCAGCGACGAGCACCGGCGGCGCATCGATCAGAACCAGATCGAACTCCTGCTGCAATGCACGTACAATTTCGGGCATCCGGGGGCTGCCAAGCAACTCCGAGGGGTTCGGCGGCAACGTGCCCGCCGTGATGATGGACAGGCCTGGAACATCCACCGGCCGGATTACCTCTCCAAGTTCTGCCTGACCGATCAGAACCTCGACCAGGCCCGGTTCACGAACCGCACCGAACACCTTGTGCACGCGGGCTTTGCGTAGGTCTGCATCGACGAGCACAATTTTCTTGCCCTGCTGGGCGAATGCAACGGCCAGATTTGCCGCCGTTGTCGTCTTTCCTTCGGATGGAAGCGCACTGGAAATCATCAGCGAACGCATCTCGTGGGTGGCTTCCGAGAAGAGGAGATTGGTTCGCAGGGTACGATAGGCTTCCGCACCTGTTGAGCGCTCCGCGGTCGCGGTCACGAGCTGCGCGAGCGGTCGTTCGACGTGCCCGTTCCCGTTACCATTCCGGATCGGCAGGCGGAGCGGCAGCGAGGGTTTGGTTCCGTTGGTGTCAATGCGAGGGATCACCCCGAGAGCTGTGAGACCCAGCAGCCCCTCGATGTCTTGCTTGCCCCGGACACGATTGTTCAACTGCTCCCGCACGAAAGCAACGCCGAGGCCCGCCATCAAACCAAGTATCACTCCGAGTAGAACCTTCGCCGACCTACCGGTACCGATCGGCTGCTGGGGCCGACCCGCGGGATCGACTGTGGTCACCTGGCCGACTTCCACTGCTTCTGCAACCGTCGCGGCTTGGTACTGCTCACGCAGACGGATGGACATTTCGCGAATGGTTTCCAGCTTCTGGGCCAGCCGCATTTCTTCCGCTTCCTTATCGGGAAGCGCGCGAATATCGGCCGCGCTCCTGGCGAGCAGATCGTCATGCGCCCTGATCCGCGCGTCGAGTGCGGCCAGATGGCTCTGGGCTGCATCGATCAGCGACTCTTCCGTGCGATCAATCAGAACGTTCAGGCGTTCGACGTCCGGGTTGTTGGCAGCGCTGCTCCAGCGACCTGTTACGAGCGAGTCCCGCTGCGTTTGGTAGCGCACCAATTGCTGGTAGAGCTGCGATACCACGGCATTCTGCGCCAGTCCCGGTGCCGAAACGAGGGCCCGAAGCCCGCGCTGGTCTGTGGAGTCGGAGCTTGGGCCGAGCGCATTGAGAAGCGCTACATAGACGCTGCGGTCAGCACGCAGCTCTTCGCGGCGCACCTCCAGGTCGAGAATTCCCGACTGCTGTGCAGCGAACCGATCTCGCGAACTGAGGACTTCTTCACGCCTCCGAAATTCGCTCAGTTCCGCCTGGGCGGCTGCGAGACTGGAATCGGATTTGGCCAACTGGTCTTCCAGAAATTCGCGGCGCCTGCGCGACTGCTCCTGCGCCTCACGTGCGTTGACTTCCTGGAACACTGCGATCGTAACATTGACGATCTTTTGCGCGAGTTCCGGACTGCGTGCAGTGTAGGATACCTCGACCACATCGGTGAACTCGCGACGCAACGCGTTCAGGTTCCTGCGGAAGTGTTCAACCGCGACGTCCCGCGGGAGAATGGCAAAATCAGCCTGGTCCAAACCCGGGCGAGTAGGGACCGTGAAATGCACGCCGGAATGAGTGACTGGAATCCCATACTCTGACTTCAGCACGCCCGCATTGCTTGATACCTGATACTCTGCCGCATTGAACCGAAAATGGAGTGTGTCCAGCGGTGCGCCTTCTTCGACGCGAGCGTTGGACAGGAAGTTCCGCTGAGCGCCGTCACTGGCCGGAACCAACTGCAACCCGAGACTATCAATGACGGCCCACGCGACTGTTCGGCTGCGCATGACCTCCATCTGCGAGAGTAGCGGATCGACGCTTCTCCCGAGCATCTGATCGGCCATTGCCCCATCAATACCGCCTGCGAGCGCTTCACGCTCATTTTTCAGGCGTATGATGGCCGTCGCCCTGTATTGAGGTGCCTGTCGGGAATCCAGGTAAAACGCACCCGCTCCGAATACTACGACACAGGCAAGAATCAACCATAGATTCCTGCGCAGGAGCGCCAGGACTTCGCGGATATTGATCGTTTCGTCGGCATCCGAATGCTGCGAGTCAGGATACCCAGGAGTGGGGTACCCTTCCGGAACGCGTCCGCTCGGAAGCCGTTCACCGCCAGAACCTCTTGTTGGTAAAAATCCGGTCACCACTATCCTCAGCGATTAATGATGATGTTGGTGAGTGCGGCAGCGGCTGCCAGGAGGCTCGATGCTGGTACTATGTAATCCCTCCACACAGACGCCCTCCTTTCCACAAAGAGGCGGTCACCCGACTGAATCGGTGTATTCGCCATCGCTCCCGGAGAAGGATCGAGCAGATCCATTTGAATTTCCGCTCCGCCGCGCTGCAGGCGCACCCGATCGATTCGCCCGCGCTCTGTCGGGCCACCCGCCGCAGCTACGGCTTCGGCCAGGGTGGTAAAAGGCGCAAGCGGGTACACACTCGGCTGCCGAACTTCGCCGCCAACGGCAATCCGGTATAGCGGCTCGATTACAAAAGACGGCTCGGCTTCAAACCGGCTGAGAAAGCTGCGCAAACTGTCGTTCACAGCGCTTAACGGAATGTCCGTGACGCGCACTTCCCGGTAGAGCGGGTGGCTGAGACTGCCATCGGCGAGGATGTTGAATTCACCACTCATCTCCTCGTTGCGCCAGACGACTACGCGCAGTACATCACCGGGGCGCAGTACGGTCTGTGGGAGCGACTGCGCAGATACACTGGTGGCCAGGCCTGTTGTGAACAGCAGGGCACAGATGAACAACCGCAGCCGGGTCATATTGAGTTCCATGAAGTCGAGCCAAGAAAGTTTCGCGAAAGCCGACCGCCGCGGGGGCGGGATCCCGGGGAGAGACCCAACGCGTAGCCTGACGCAAAAGTAAGACCCGGTCCCGGGGGCGTCCGCTTCTGGAACGAATCCGGGTCGGGCTTTTTACCGCGCACGTCCGGTCGAGCGGTGAAAGAGTAGCCCCGACCCGCGCGCGTGTAAAGACTTGGCCGCACATAAAATTACGGTGGCGCGACGTATTGATCGAATGCCGATTTTCCGTTATCTTCCAGTCGGCCCCAGGAACCTCAGGCCGCAAGCTCACGAACCGCGTCAGGGCCCCGCAGGCAGCAGCGCTAAGTGACGTGAGCGGCGCTGTGGACCTCCTGGGGTCAATTTTTTTGCCCTGAAACGTCGGCTTGCTGCGGCTGGTATCAGTACCTAACCTTTCCGACCCGCTGAACCCGAAGAAACCTGGCCGAATGACGCAAACCCGTACAGCACTGGCGCGACTCTACCGTCCCCGGCAGTTCGCCGAGATGGCGACGCAGGAGCATGTCTCCGCGACGCTCCGCTCCGCCGTCGCGCGCGGGCGTGTCGGGCACGCGTACCTGTTCACCGGGCCGCGCGGGGTGGGGAAGACCACCGCCGCGCGTGTACTGGCGATGGCGCTGAACTGCCCGAACCGCTCCGCCGAAGGCGAGCCGTGCGGGGAGTGCGAAAGCTGCGAGCGGATCTGGTCGGGGCGCACGTCGCTGGACGTCGTCGAGATCGATGCCGCCTCCAACCGCGGTGTGGACGACGCGCGCGACCTGCGCGAGCGGGCGCTCTACGCCCCCACCGACGAGCGCCGCTTCAAGGTGTACATCGTCGACGAAGCGCACATGCTCACGCGCGAGGCGTGGAACGCGCTGCTCAAGATCCTCGAGGAGCCGCCGCCGCGTGTGATCTTCGTGTTTGCGACGACCGAGCCGCAGAAGATTCAGCAGTCCGCCGCGCCGATTCTTTCGCGCTGCCAGCGCTTCGACTTCCGGCGAATAGGCGTCCACGACATCGTCGCGCGGCTGTCCGAAGTGCTGTCCGGCGAGGGGGTCGAGGCGGAGAACGAAGCGCTGCTGCGCATCGCCCGTCGCGCTGAGGGCGGGATGCGCGATGCCCTTTCGCTGCTCGACCAGGTGCTCTCTTTCACCGGCGGCCGGGTCACCGGCCCCGACGTAGGCCAGGTCCTCGGCCTCGCCAGCGAGGAGCTGTACCTCGACCTGTTCGAGATCCTCGCCGAGCGCCGCCACGCCGACGTCTTCCGCTTCGTCGAACGCATCCTCGACGAAGGCTACGACCTCGCCGAGTTCTATCGCGGTCTTGCCGATGCGATCCGTGCCGTCCTGCTGATCCGCCTCGAAGGCACCGCCGCCGCCGAGATCCGCGAGGACCTCGCCGAACGCTACGAGCACACCGCCGCCGCTTTCGGCACCGGCGATCTGCTGCGTATGCTCGCCCAGGTCGCAGAGATGGACACCGAAGGCCGCCTGCGCAAAGCCGCCAACCCGCGGCTCCTGCTCGAGGCCCTGCTGCTGCGCTTCGCCCACCTCGACCGCAGCGCCGAGCTCGAACAGTTGATCCGCGCCGCATCCGGCGCACCGATGGCAGAAACCGCCCCCGCTCGCCCGTCGAATAGCAGGCCCGCGCCCCAGCCAAGGTCGTCGCCGCAGCCGAAGTCGTCGCCGTCAGCACGGTCGTCGTCGTCAGCAGGGCCGTCGTCGTCAGCACGGTCGTCGTCGTCAGCAGGGCCGTCGTCGTCAGCAAG
>Ga0182737_1000899_pt1 | contig 34238 bp, 33 predicted proteins | sample eDN5th30CBELigOP_FD_128878 | JGI IMG/M metagenome (GOLD analysis project Ga0182737, IMG submission 128878) | Enriched Organic Plus compost microbial communities from Emeryville, California, USA - eDNA 5th pass 30_C BE-Lig OP (version 2) (version 2) ... | reverse complement strand
GGTAGCCATGGTTTGAGCCTTTGTTCCAGGAGATGATAGAGGCGTTGTTAACGCATGCACCAACTCCACCGCCAGCGAAGATGTCGCTACCGAAGACTTTGAGGTACGGTCGGGCGACGACATTGAGACAGGTTTCTTCGGTACTAGCGGCCTTGCCGATGAGGGCAGGGTTTGTGGCAGAGATAGTTGCGGTCAGACAGACACGATCCCCGTAGTTTGACGAGGCTGTGTAGGCGTAGGTTGCAGTTATATCTGCCGGATCCTCCTCGGTAAAGGTTTTGCCACAGCTGCCAGTGGCTAACTCGGAGCTTGTGTTGGCAGGCGGTGGCGCGTAGCGTGTTACCGTGTACGTACAGCTTACCGTGTAGCCTCCCCAGCTGGTCCCGCCTGCATTAAAGTCGGTATCCCCCAGGATAACTTCCATGTCGCTCCGTTGTTCTGGCTCGAGGTATATGGAGTGGCCGCTTTTTACTCTGGTGCTGACTTTGGCTTTGCCGCCGACAAGTGTAGCGCAACCTGCCACTGGAGAGCTAGCGACCCCTCCACCCCACGAATTTGATGAGCCTACACTGTAGGATTGACAGTATGTTTTTCCGAAAAATCCTACTTCTGAAGGGCCACGAAGGGTGTTGAGCGGATTAGCTATGCCCGTTGCGCCAACAACGAAATTGCCAGTTGCAGACGTGCCGCTTAGCGGAGGGTTGGCAGATTGCTTGCTGGACGGATCATAATCATAGGTAGCCCAGTGGTAAATATTGCTGGCAGTAACGTTCCCGTGATTGGTAACTGTATGGGTAAATGTAACGTCAGTCCCTGCCTCAAAATATCCCGCAGAAGCACTGGACGCTACAGTGAGGCTCCATACTTCACAAGTCAAATCGTCTGTTCCTCCTGCTGAATATCTCCAGCTGCCGTCAGCCAGGTGAGTCCACCGTTCGATATAGACACGTCGCTCCATCTGCCCTTCCGGGCTAGGCCAATGGAAGCTGAAGCCTATTGGTTGGTCATCTGAATTGGTTATATTATATGAAGCATACACAGGCACGTGAGTAAATGTCTTCCAGCGGAAATTAGGGTCAGCCATCGAACTGGCAGTTTCACGCTCAGGCGGCGATGACGCAACAAAATCCTGCTTTTGATAGAAGCCTGTGAAGCGATAGATGGAGTTCGCACCAAGCGCATGTGAATATACACTACAGTTCGGCTCCGCATCAATCTCGCCGGGTATGTCGGGGGGACCCGCGGTATATCGAGATTCGTACTTAAGGACGATCCAGTACTCGCTCGCGTTGATATTTGCGGAGTTCCATGTTGGCCATCCATCATTCGTTGTTTCCAGGGCACGTTGATGTGTGTATGGATCACGGTCACCCAGCTTAAAGACATTGCTGTTTGTGCCTGCTGCGTTCTTTGGACGCTTATCTGTACCTACTCCATCCCAGTTACTACCATCCCATCCAGGGGGGTGCTGCTCGACTTTCCATGTTGGAGGTGTATTCCAACAGCTATCATGAATAGTACGGTCATTATTATTCCCATCCCCGCCTACCCGATTCCAGTTGCCTGGCGTAGCTGAAGTGCCAGTGTCACTAATAGCAAGGGCTTTCCCAACATTGCCACAAGTATCTGCCGGCCCCACCTGTTCCCCATCTTTCGAGACTCGGTCAGAAGCTTTTCTCTCAGCGCTAATAATAGCATCCGTTACCATATTCCCTGACGTTACGTTGTATGCGACAACCGTAAAACGCGCATAGTGCCGACCACAAATGTCATCCGCAATCTGTGCACGAGCTTTTTCAAGACCGACAGATGTTATTGTCTTACCTACAAAGCCAGCTGCACCCAGAATATTGCTCTTTATAGCAGATGCAACGATACCTAACTTCCCGTCAGCATAACGTTTTTTATATGAGCTCAGCAGATCATTCCAGGAGTCATAGGCCCCTCCTGTTTTTTTATCAAGTCGGATTACCATAAATGCTCCGGACTTTGAAAGGAAAACGTCTGTATAGTCGCCCACGTTTTTGAGGTTATCTATTTTATCATTGGTAGTAAGTGGCTTTAAGGTTTCGGCACGAATATAGCTCGTCTCTTCTATGTCGTTGAAGTATGTGACGCCCTTTTGGTAATTCTCCAGTGTATCGACTGCCATAGCTGGAGCGCTCATATACAAGAATAGGTCTTGGTTGCCGTCATCTTTGTTGAGATACCACGCGGTATCAGCCTTCTTGGCGAGTTCTTCCTTAGACGCACCCTTTTTCATAAGAGGAACAATCTCCGTCTTGAGGCGATTTATGGCCTTGTCGTACTCCTCTCTCGCTTTATTCTCCGAGATACTAAAAAAGTACGGCGTGTCGATCATCACATTAACCATGGTAAGATCTTTTTTAGAAATAAGTTTATCCTCGAGTTTTTGCTTGTAGACTTGAGCTTGCAGCCTTACCCATGTGCGCGCATCACTCCTATAGTGCTTGTCTAGATAATTCTTCTGTGCCGACTTGGAGTTGAACTCTCTTTCTAAAAACTTTGCGATATCTTCATCAGCCACACTGATATTGTGTTTTTTTGCTTCTTTCTTTAGGGCCGCATCGAGCACAAGGTCGTTGACGGCCTCTTCTCTGTCCGTACCTTGAATAACCAGTGAAGGATCTTCTCTCCTAGCTCGCGCAACACTTTTCGTATACTCGTCAATGTCGCGCTCTGTTATACATATCTCACCGATACATATTTTCTCTTCACGCATGGCATATGTGACCACAGCTATGCCTGCCAACACAAGCAGAACGCCAAGAAGAATTAATTTGTGTTTGCGTGGTCCAAAAATCTTACGCAGACTAATGCCAATCTTGTCTTTTACGTTATCCTTCTTCATCACAATGAATGGCTGGCTCTTGGGTCATCCTGCGTCTCTTCCTTGCGTATAACTATAGCATAAGCACGAAATGAAGTACTTGCATACATGTAATTGTGATATATCTCACGTGTCGTTTGTGGCATAAACCATATGTTCAATACACATTACGTGGTATACGTTAATTAGAGCCCTTTATAGTGGTTAGGTGGCCATAATGAATGAATTGAAACTAGCAAAACAAACCCTCCCCCAGCCCTATGCTGCTGACATAGTCAAAGATGCCTATACCTACCACAATCTTGTAACCGATACTCAACTCAATGCCAGTCCCGATACAATACCGAGAGCATTAGCACGTCCGCTCCTCCTAGAAGCTAGGCCTACTCCTCTCCAGTGCGATACCCGAAACTTCTTGAAAGGCTTGGCGAAAAAAGGAGCACTGTGCCTTATGGGTGCTGCACTCGTTACTGGACATATATCTACTTCTGCTCCCGCAAACGAATCCCCCAGCAAGTCCGCACAGGCAACACGCTTCGAAGAAGCACCGCAAAATGGTGTCTATCCTCGACCTACCGAAGGGCTTGATCGGACAAGATGGGGATATACTCCCCGTGGCTGCGTATGGTTTGTAGGCTGGAGGTTATGGCTCGAAGGAACCGATAAGCGTCGATTCTCTGGACTAGGCGAAGCAAAAGACTGGGAGAGAAACGCAAAAAAGAGATTTGAAAAAATCGACAGCACACCCGCCGTAGGTGCAGCCGTCATAATAGATAATGGAAACCCAACTGGGCATGCTGGATTTGTTGAGGCAATTGACGAATTGGGCAGGGTAACGTATTCGGAATACAATGGCTCTAGACCGCTAGATTATGCCCTACATACTATCGACGCTGATACCGCTAAAAAGTTACGATACGTACATTTTTATTTACCTCCGGTAGCAAACGGCGACTTTGTCGGCCTAACCGATCGGAGCCACGTTTCCCAGGGTGCAATCAACATTAATCGCGGACTCACAAAGGGTGAATTCATAATCTCAAGAAATGGAGATTACAAACTAGCAATAGATAAGTCAAATCGCCTGGTGCTATACGACCAGCTGTTCCGCCGCAAGACCCTTGGGAAAAATGTACTATCTGTCCAGCTCGAGAAGGATAAAAAAACCAACAAACTTATATATATTGGCAAGCGTAATCGTAGGATAAAAACCATACCTATCGGCAACGCCACGAAAGTAGTACTACAAAACAACGGAAATCTCGCAGCTGTCAGAGGCAATGCTACTCGAGTTATAGCTTCAGCAAAGCGAAAAACCAAGTCTACAAAAACCTCAGTAGGACTTGGCGCCCTCACCGAAAGACCCCAAACTACAGAACAACAAGTCATCGCACAACATGCTGGAGTGCTGATGCTGCTTGCCAGCCGCCAGCCTACTACCAGTTAAGTCTTGTACAACTAGTCGGAAGTTTTTCGTTCTAGATTAAAACGTCCTTAAGTTACACAAATACATAGTGTAACGACATGCCGGACTGCTTAAATCCACTCAAGAGAGTGGCGACATATCAATTACACTGGCCATGGCCGGGAGAGTCCTGGTGGACTATGGGAACGGTATCGAATCCGTCCTCACTGAGGATCATCACGATCGCTCACTCCCGGCTCTGAAAGCCGCCACGTCTAGCGACGAGGCAGCTGAACGGTTACCGACTGCGGCTTCTTGGAGCCTCCGACGACCGTGATCCTGGCCTTCCTGGACTTCCCGAAAGCGCGCTTGGCCTTCGGACCGAGCTTGACCTTGTACGCCTTGGTCATGCTCGGATTCAGGGAAACCCTGATCCTACCGATGACGGCCTTCCCCTTCTTGAGGGTCAACGTCGCCTTGCAGGGCAGGTCGCCGTCTGAGCACGAGACCTTGACGGTCGCGCGCTTGACCTTCCTGTCGACCTTGATCTGGCCGACGACCTTGAGTGCCGAGAGCTTCGGCGCGGGGTCGACGACGACCGGCGGGTCCGGAATGATGACCGGCGGGTCCGGGGTCGGAGTGACCACGGGCGTCGGGGTCGGAGTGACCACGGGCGTCGGGGTCGGAGTGACCACGGGCGTCGGGGTCGGAGTGACGGTCGGCTCGGGCTCCTCGGGTTCACCTGGGAAGCCGTCGCATGGCTGAACGAATGCGTTCCAGGTGCCGTCGTTCGGCGGCTCCCAGACCCAACCGTCGTCGGTCTCGAACGTGTACTTCAGCTGTCGCTTGCCAGCAACGATGGGCGGGGCGTCCTCAGGGTCGCGCCTCAGTGTGACCTCCCCGGTCCAGTTATTGGAATTCGGGTAAGCCATGGCCACGAAGGGCATAGAGCCGTCTCGCAGCCACCCGGTGACCTTCACCGACTTATGCATCCCGTTCAGGATGTTGGCGACCGCGACGAGAGCAGTACCGGCAGACGATCCGTCCATAGGCGAGCAGGTGCTCACCTCTCGCACGACGTTCTCGTCGAGCCAGCCCCACACCTTGTCGGCGGGAATCTCCTGCGCCGAAGCGGGTACTGCGCTGACAGCGAGCAAGCTCGCGGCCAGTCCTGCGATGACGATGAATCGCCTCATGAGCGAGTCATCTCCTTTCTGGTCGTACTACGGATCAGTGTCGAATTGTGCTACTGAGAGTATTAGATACGGGCAGAATACCCACCTCACATATACGTACAGTAACCTGCACGTATCTAATAACTCTCTGGTTGTAATAGACGATATGTTAAATACAGTCCGGCATGTCAATGTGCAAGTTCTATGACTTCCTGCGAGTTCCATCCTAAAATTGCTCAAGCAGAAGCACTATAAAACTGCATTTACTATTGTAGCATTTTCGGTAAAATTTGTCAATACATTACACTTGTGCCCTGGTATCCCCTACTCTGTTACTAGGGCATGGGCAAGTTTTTCCTCTAGCTGGTGGATCTTTTGCTCCAGCGCATGCAAGTCTCTGTCATTTTGAGCATCTGAACCCCATATTTTCTTGATGTAGCGCCTTCTCAGGGAGAAAAGCTGATTCTTAAGCTTCAGATACTCTGCTTCGGTTAATTCAATCTGTTTTGCAGCATGAAACATTTCAATTTGCGACATATACCCTCCTCTCCTCTGACAATCTGTACGTACACTTATAATGCATGCTGTGCACCTCTGTTTGCTGTCAAATTTCTTACTATTTTACTGGGGTGGCGTGCCATTTATTAAGAAATGACCGCAAAACCATGGCTTACCCACCCCGCCAAACCTACAATAGCGATATGACGAGAGCAACGAAACAGTCTTATACACTTGCAGACACCAGCTTGGTATCCGCGAGGCCTTCGGAGTATGTGCTACGTGTTCGTGACTTACCTCGTCACCAAAAGCCCCGTGAAAAATTACTCGATGCCGGGCCAAGTGAACTTTCTCTGGCCGAGTTGATTGCGATCCTGTGGGGTGTTGGCACGCGCAAGGAGGAGGTGCTTGCTATGGCTCAGCGTATTACTCACGAGTACGGCGGCAAGGCGCTCGCAGCCACCGATGATCCACAGCGACTTGCCGATGCAACGGATATTCCGCTGACCAAGGCATGTCAGATTGTCGCCGGCTTTGAAATCGGCAAACGGTTTTACTCGCAGCAGTACGGTCGACCGGTGTTTATTCGCAACGCCACCCAGGCGTATACGCACCTCAGGGGCATGGCCGAAAGCCAAAAAGAGCAGCTGCGCGGCTTATACCTCAACAGTCGCCACCGCCTGATCCATGAGGAAGTCGTCTCTATTGGCACACTTACCGCCAACATTGTGCACCCGCGGGAAGTCTTCAGGCCAGCTATAGAACATGGCGCAGTCGCAGTCATCATCGCCCACAATCACCCTTCGCGTGATGCTACGCCCACCGAAGACGATCTGGAAGTCACGAGCCAGCTGGTCGCTGCCGGCAAGCTGATTGGCATTGATTTGCTCGACCACCTCGTTATCGGCGATAGCCACTACCTGAGCATTTTGGAGTCCGGAGCCGCCCAGTGAATACCTATGCTATACAACTGGGTGCCTGTCTTGTGTTCGAAGATCACAGGTCAGCCCTGATACTGCGCGACATCCCAAGTGACAGATCGTATGAGCTGCGAGCCCAGGTAGCATCCGGTGACTATTTTATTGCACTGGCCACCCGACTAGACCAGATAAGTCAACACCTCGACGACCCCGACGCACGCCTACATTTAGAGCAAATTATTGCCGATTTGAACCATCTCTATACATACTACGAGGTCTGCCAAAAAACTCCCTGATACGGGTTAGTTTTGCTATGCTGTAGTATATGATTCGTGCTATTTTCTTTGACTTTTACGGGGTCTGGCTGCCTGATGTGTTTGCAGAGTACCTGGCAGAAGCGGAACAGCTCGGCCCACAAGTGTCTGACGAGCTCGTGGTGGCAGTCAACCAGTATTACCACGGTGAGATGAGCTTGAATGACCTGGCTGGCAAGTTCAAATTTAGCATGAACCGGCCCGATATCGACGCCGACAAGCTACTACTTGACCAGCGCAATATTTCGCCAGCAATCATCAGTTTTATGCGCGAACTACACGAGCACTTTATTAAGCTCGGGGTGCTGGCAAACCTCGGCGTACAGGAGTACAAACTACTGAGTGACTTCAACGAGACAAACCAGGTACTCGAGGTGATTGCTGGACCGCTACCTTTTCGGAGCCCACAGCCGCTACTGAGCCCTGATATTTTCTCCCAGGCGCTACACGCCATCGGCGAACCGCCCCAGTCATGCCTAGCCGTCACTGGCAACACTAATTACCAGCACTTTGCCGAGAGCCTCGGCATCCAGGTACTACCGTTTGAAGGCTTCCCAAAACTTCGCGAAACTTTGCTCGCACGCATCACCAGCGAAGCCCAACAAGCAAATAACGCCTAAGTTTGCCTTAGGCGTTAGTGTTATTTGCGATGTAACGTACCTAGCCTTCGCCGCCGCCAGAGAGCCTTTTCCCAACGTCAAGCGGATTTTCGACCTGCGGCATACCCCCGGAAATATAGTCATTACCCGAAACAGGACCGGCGTAGCCGCCCTGTGTTTCAGAGACATTTGCTGGCCTCTCATTGCTCGAGCTCGATTCGTCGACTGGGTATGATGACCTTGATGGCCCAAAGGCAGTAGTGGCACCGCCACCACCCCCGCCACCTGAGCCAGGAAGTTTCAGCTTCTGTCCAGGTCTGATGAGATTAGGGTTTGCAATACCGTTTAGCTTCACGAGCTCTTCGACTGTCGTGCCATGCGCCCTTGCAATCTCTGACAACGTATCGCCAGACTGAACAGTGTACGAAGACCCGCCGCCACCTGCGCCTGTTCTCGCCTTCGCTTCGTCTAGCGCGGCATCACGTCGTGTAGCGCCTTGGCTTTGGCTGCTTTGCTGTTCCTCTCTCGCTTCATTCCGACGGTTCTGGAATTCACGCGCCCGTTCAATGTAATCTGCCGACGGTGCTTCTTCACCGCCAGTGGTCGCAGTGTCTGGCGCATCCACCCCTTTCGCCGGACCTTTTTTCGCCACAAATATTACATGCCGTTTACCGGTGCCTGGTTCGATATACTCACGCTTTTCACCAGGGTTACCTTTACTGTCTTTATCATCTGTTACCCGATATCTCCAGTTATGCCGCGGGCTGCCTGGCTCATTATTTGTGAATGGGTAGACTTCGTTTATGTAAGCCAATGCTCGATCCTCGTCAGTCACCTTAGGTGGCGCAGGGTTAGCAGGAGGTGGAGCAGCTGGGGCTGGAGCCGGTGCTGCTGGTGGAGGTGGCGGTGGCGCCACGGGTGCAGCCATAAACACCGGTTTTTCATTGCGATCATAGTAGATATGCCACCATCCTTCCCTACCTTGACTATCCTTCCCCCAATACCTTTTGTATTTCTTGCCGCCTTTCGCTGGGTTTGGTATCCCCTCGCCTGCAATTTCACTGTAATCTGGAAGTTTTACCATTGTGCAGTTTCCTCTAAGTTAAGTGGTTCTGAGTTGTTTTATACATAAGCATAAGCCTGATTGCAAGCAGCAACTTAGCCTGCAGGGGTCACATTGTTGGCACCATTGAACGGGTCAGGCTGCGGCGGCACAGTGTTGATATGTGCAGGGTCACTGGGGACATCTTGCACCCCGCCGCCATTCACCGCAGCCAAAGTGCCTGGTTTTAGGTTAATTTTTTGACCTGGTCGGATGAGGCGAGGATTTTCTATCTGGGGGTTCAAGGCCACGAGCTCACCGAGCGACATGCCGTTGGCTTGGGCAATGTCCCACATGGTGTCGCCTGGTACGACGGTGTGTGTTGCGCCACTAGACACCTGTCCTGTCTGGTTTTTGTACGATGAAGCCCGCGGATAACTGGCACCACCTGGGGCGAGATTAATCTTATCGCCCGGATAAATCAAGCGTGGGTTCTCGATATGCGGATTCAGTGCCACGAGCTCACCGAGCGACATGCCGTTGGCTTGGGCAATGTCCCACATGGTGTCGCCCTTAACAACCGTATGGACGCTGCCGCCACTCGGAGCGGGAGCAGCTGGGTTGGTAGTTTGCTGCGGTGCAGGCGCTGGCGCACCGCCACCACCTGTCGGCCCTGAACTGGTACTGTCTGAGCTCTGACCTTCATTTTGGGGAGTCGGCGCGCTTGGCGCAGGTGGTGTTTGGGGAGGTGGCGGCGGTGGCGTGGTCGACTCCGGATGTGTTTCGGGTTGCTGCGTGGGTGGAGGTGGTGGGGGCGGCGGAGGTGGTGGCGGAGCGGTTGATTCCGGATATGTTTCAGGCTGCTGGGGCACACCAGATGTAGCCAAACGATTTATCAGATCTTCATACCTGGACGTACTCGTACCAGTCTGCGAACTACCTGCCGGCCGTCCTGCACCAATAGGCTCAGGATCAGGCGGTGTCTGGTGAGACGGCACCACTACCTGTGGCTGGTTAGGCGGAAGAGGCGGGGGTATATTTACATTTGATGATTCTGGTTCCGCCATATGCTTTTTCCTTTTTTATAAGCGTAAGCCTATTTATACAATAAACATAAGTATTAATGCAAGCATTGCTGTATTTGTTACTATATCTGACCGTTGAGCTGTAGCTGGTAGGTGTACTGTTCGACGCCGCCAAACTGCTGGACATCCACTAGCTGTCCGTCATGGAGTACGTACACCTTATCCATAAGGTTGAGGAGCGGCAGTCGGTGGGTTACCAGCAATACGGTTTTTCCTTCAATCAGCGAACCGATGGAATCGTGTATTAGTTTTTCTGAGCGATCATCGAGCGCTGAAGTCGGCTCGTCCATACAGATAATCGGCGCGTTCTTGAGCAGTGCCCGGGCAATCGAGATACGCTGTCGCTGGCCTCCACTCAAAGAAGAACCGCCCTCGCCCGCAATCGAGTCCATCCCCATCGGCAATCTACTCACAAATTCTTCAACATTCGCCGCCTTAGCCGCCCAGGCTACTTCTTGCGGTGTAATATTCCGGTAGATATCACCGTCCTTCATATTCTCGAGGATTGAGGTCGCAAACAGCTGCGGGTTCTGGCTAATCCAGGCGATGTTCCGCCTCAGATGCTGCAAATTGACCGTCTGGATATCATAATCATCTATCAAAATACGTCCTGCTGTCGGCTCAATATACAGAGCCAGCAAACGCATCAGTGTACTCTTACCCGCCCCGCTCGGCCCGATAATTGCAATCTTTTCGCCCGGCTCAATCGTCAGGTTGAGCTGGTTCAGCACATTATTACCCCTATACGCGTACGACACGTTCTGGAAGCGTATCCGACCTTTCACACGCGGCAGCGGTTTGTCTTCGCGTAAGTGCTCGACACCCTCATGGTCGCTAAGCACTTCGTACACACGCTGAACGTTCACAAGCTTCTGGCGCCGAATCGTAATCTGAGAAGTAATCTCCTGGATCGGCCCAATCAGATAGCCCAAGTAGGTAATGAAAATCAGGAGCGATCCAAACGAGAACTTGCCTTCGAGTGCCTGTGTACCTCCAAAATAAATCACGATCGACGTACCAAGAATCACGATCAACCCGTTACTAAACTCGAACGCCTTACCCCACAACAGACCGGCCCGCGACACACGATATGTCTCCCACCAGAGATTTTTGAGCTTCTGTACCTGGCGTTCTTGCAGCGTAAACGCTTGCACCGCCTCGGTGTTATCGATAGATTCATTGATGAGCGATGCGGTACTGCTCTCCAGTTTCGCGAGCTTCTGCCCGAGCTTGCCCATCAGCGGTCCAAATGCCCAGATAGATAAAATCAAAAATGGAATCACGACCAGCGTAATGATAGTCAGTTGCATATTCAGCGAAACCATAACGCCAAGCACGCCGATAATCATAATGATCGAACCGATAATCTGCGACGTCGAATTCAGCACCAAATCTGACAAGCTATTTGTCACTTCATTCTGCCGATAGACATAATCCCCTTTGGGCAAACGTCCTTCATGATACAGAGGCAGATGCAGGATATGGCGGAATGCCTCCTCCTTTATTGAACGGTTGAGCCAGTAGCTAATCTTGAGCAGTAAAAAGTCTTTCAGCACACCAAACAGCTGACTCACCACAAATATCGTCAGTGTCATCAGCGCCACAATCAAAATCAGTGTTGGCGTGTGAGTGTACGGCTCAAACGGCCCGGGAGCCGGCTTCGTGCCAAACGCCGAGTCTGCCAGTATCTTCAGTGGCCACGGCTGCGTCAGCGCTATCGCCGCTGCAATCGCATTGAGCGTCACCATCAAAATGACCGCTGGCTTCGCCTGCCGGTAGTACTTTTTAAGCCATGGGCCAAATGCAGTCGTTTTCTGCTTGCGCCCGTTGGCAAGCAGCCACTGCTCAATCGCTTCGCGCACCATCGCTTGGGGCCAGCCGGCGCGAATCAAACTGTATTCAATAAAATCAACGGGGACGCCTTTCGCCACCCCCTCAGCTATCGCTCGACTTAGCCGCTGATTTTGATCTTGCATATACTTGTTTCTCAAGCATAAGCATATCATTTCACCTCTGTTCTGGCTAGGCTATTTGTAATTGACCTCCTGCAGATATCTCGGTTAGCTAATGTCTGTTTCGGCCTCTTGGCCTCGTCAGAACGATGCACTAATCGTTGACAGACAGCAAGCGAGAAGACGAGATCAAAGGGAAGAAATAACCATGAGTGCCCCCCTGTCAAGTCATCTGCTTGCCGTCTGTCATGCGTCCAAGGGCTTAGTAACTAGCGCTTGGCGCAGATGGTGAGGCTGTTGATGTACCCGTCCGTGGCATGACGCAGCCCACCATCGACAGTGTGATGCCTTATCCGCTTTTCGTCCTTTTGGACTCATCAGCATGAACGCACATTCATGAAAGCGAAACATGACAAGTAGACGAAGGGAGGAACAAATAGAAAAAATATATACGCATATGTGCGCAAACCTTTTCCACTCCTCGTCCACGAGTCATATTTCGCTAACCTTGCGAGTTTACGCGAAGAGCGTGACCAGCAAGGTGATCAGACCGGCGAGGATCAGTACGCAGATGAGCGCGATGCCGATGGTCGCCAGGAGCAGCTTCGTCGCGTGTCGCGGCTTGAGGTAGAGGTACATGATCACGATGATGATCGCGAACATGAAGAAGAGCCAGCCGATGACGATGTTGGCCTTGGTCATGGTCTCGAGATTGGTGTTTCCGACCCAGATGGCCAGGCCGAGTGCGCCGAGCTTGGCGATGGCTCCGACGAGCATCATCCAGATGTACGCAGCACCGCTGCCGCCATGGCGCTTGCCGAACTCGGTCAGCCTGTGGTAGCCGGGCTCGTGGAGCGAGGTGACGTTGGAGGTGGTCTCCATGGAAATTCCTTCCACTAGTGGTTCGAATAGGTCTAGCATGGTATCACTGTTAGGAGTGATGCCGTCTTAGACCTATTCGTCACATGTCTACTTGTCAATGTGCTTCGGAGTAAGTGTTTACTCAACGAAGTATATAAATTATAGCACAAGCACGATCTTTTGTCAATATTACCGACCTCTGTTATAATAGCTTTACATGAGTTCACTATCTATTGGAATTGTGGGGCTGCCGAATGTTGGCAAGTCTACCCTGTTTAATGCGCTGACTGGCAGTAATATACTGGCCGCGAATTATCCGTTCGCAACTATTGAGCCAAATACGGGTATTGTGCCGGTACCAGACGCCCGTCTGCAAAAGCTAGCCGACATGTACAATGCGCAGAAAATTGTGCCAGCTACCGTTACGTTTGTGGATATTGCCGGGCTAGTGGCCGGAGCGAGTCAAGGCGAGGGCTTAGGCAATCAATTCTTGAGCCATATCCGCACCACTAACGCGATCGTGCAGGTAGTCCGAGCATTCGACGATCCGAACGTGACCCATGTTGATACGCAACATGACCCAAAGAAAGATATCGATGTCATCAATACAGAGTTGGTGCTAGCCGACCTACAAACTGTTGAGAAGCGTTTGCCTCGTGTACAAAAAGAAGCCCGGGCAAACCCCAAGCTCAAGGCCGAAGCCGATTTTCTCGAGCAAGTCAAAACAGTTCTCGACGCTGGTGAGCCGCTATTTAATAAACCAGAAATTCTCAGTCACGACCTAAGAGATTGGCTGCAAAAAGAGCTACAACTCCTAACGCTCAAGCCGATTATTTATTTGTTTAATCTGGACGAGAACGGCCTAGGCGACCAAGTACGGCAAAAGGAACTGAGCGAGCTAGTAGCCCCGGCGCTAGCCTTGTTCGTATGCGCGAAGCTCGAGAGCGAGCTGCAAGGGCTAGATGAGGCTGACGCGGCTGAACTGCTTGAGAGCTATGGCGTGCACGAATCTGGACTAATCCAGCTCATCCATGCGGCATATAACACACTAGGGCTCCAAAGTTATTTGACAGCTGGCGAAAAAGAAGTTCGCGCCTGGACCATCCCAAAAGGCGCTACTGCCCCTCAGGCCGCTGGCGTCATCCACGGTGATTTTGAGCGTGGCTTCATCGCTGCATCAATTGTCAGCTACGAAGATCTGATCGCCGCTGGATCGGAAGCTGCGGCCAAGCAAGCCGGCAAAATCCGCACCGAAGGCAAAGACTACGTCATGCAGCCTGATGATGTCGTCGAATTCAGATTTAATACATAGCAAATCCGACACAAAAAACAACGCCTTGTCTTAAGCACAACCTAGAAACTTAATCTAATAAAACGAAGGGAATTTCCGCCGTCGGGACAGAAGCGGCATCTTTTTGTACGGATTTGTCTGTGTTGGCAGCTGCATGCTCGCGTCGCCGCCCTGTAACGCCAGCTGCGCCAAGGAAGGGGCTACTGGATCAACAGCGGCATCAGACTGTGGCACAGCATCGACATACTCAGCCTCGGGGATCGCAATATAGTGTCTCGGCGCGGCACGACGATACGGTCCAGTTGCAAATTGGAACTGCTCACGCATACGGCTATGTACATGGTCACCGATGGCCTGGGCATGCTGTTGTCGAATCTGCATAACCCGCTGCTGCAGATGCTGGACAAGCGTGCGGAGGCGCTGATGATTCCAAGACGTAAATCTCAGTGACTTATTGGTTGAGTGAATATTAACCGTGGCATTGAGCAGGCGATGGTTGAAGTCGATTTCGGCAATCATGTCAAAGCGTACATCTTCGATAGTCAGAAACATCGGTTTGCGGTCAACGAGCAGCAGACGGTCATCGGTGACAACAAGCAACGCAAAACCGCCCTCATAAAAGCCATTCGTTGCCTGGGCAATCCTCTCGCCTGGCAACAATATCTTCGCCAGCTCACGCACCTCAGGTCTACCAAAGAACCTGAAGTTGCAGCCGACTGCCTTGAGCTGTCGCTCCACTTCTTGAATTGTTACCATAATTGCTCCTCTCTACCCCGTGCGTTTTACCCCTACTTTAATAGTAGCCTTTGCGCGCCAATACAAACGGTAATCTATTTCACACATGAGAAGAGATTAATATCACATAATATTTACAACAAAATTTAATATTCGTATGGTGCACGATCTTGGGTATATCGTCATAACATGACATAATAAAACTATGTCGTCTGCCCCGGCACAGTGTAAGGTGTTAATTGACTTTTTTCACCAAGGGACGCGGTTAACGTACAAAAAAGGTGAATTCATAATTCGACCTGGCGAAAATCCGCCAGGTGTTTTTTTAATCGAAAAAGGTCTTGTCAAAACATACGACATCACCAAGTACGGCGAAGAGAATTTGCTTGTCATCCGCCACGAAGGGGAGCTGCTCGGCATGACCTGGACAATGACCCATAAAGACGTCCGGCGCAGCATTATCTACTCAGCACTCACCCCCACTACTGTGTGGCTCATGCCGCACGAGAAGTTCCACAAGTTCTTGCAGAACACACCGGAGGCCGCATTGCCATTACTCCATATGGTGGTCGATATGTACCGGATTAATGCTGAGCGGATTATGAACTTGGAATACCGCACTGTTCGTGAACGACTTGTCTCATTCCTCCTCAGTATGGCCAATCGCTTTGGGCGCGAAACCCCAGACGGAATACTTATTGATGTGCCGCTGAGGCACCAGGATATCGCAAGCTCAATTAGTGCTACCCGGGAAACTACCGGCCGTGAAATTACCGCGCTCGAACGGAAAAATCTGCTCAGCAACTCGTCTTCACGCATCACTCTCCTCGACGTCGAGAAGTTACGCGACTTCTTGGCTTAACCCCATGTGCCAGCCCGATACTACATGATCGATAGTCTTGATAATGACATCGTGATCCGGGATGTCTTGCGTGTCGTAATAGTGGTTGACTGCGATGAACTCCTCGAGCACATTGAGACAAAATATGTCATCAGTCTTGATATGCATCAGGTCGACCGCAGACACGCTTGCCAGCGGCGTCGCTACAACCAGCTTCTTCGTGCGAATTGGCTTTAAAAATTTGAGCGCTAGATCTAAGGTAAAGCCGTCCTCCAGCCCATCGCTGACAAGGATGACCACATGGTCTTCAAGCAGCTCTTTGCGAATAAGCACACCTTCGGCATTCGCTCGGTTCATGGCGTGGACACGTCGCATTTTCTCCTGCTCGATAAAGTTATGGTACTCGCTCACCATGTCATCGAGCTCGCCTGCCGAATAATCACTGTCATTCAGGCTAAAATCACCACCCATAGTAATGCCGCCGATTGGATCAGGCTCGCGCGGCAGATCAACATCTTCAGTAAGCAACATCATGATAATTGTGTGGAGCTGCTTGGCAATCTGCATGCCAACCACCGCGCCACCATCATTCAGCGCAACGACAACGCACTTCTCATGCTTGTATTTTTTTGCAATCTGGCTCGCCAGCAAGTTTCCCGCCGCTTCGCGACTTTTGAAGTACATAACTCTATCTTACAATACGCTCAAGCTTTTTGAGTAGATAAAACCGCTCCAGGTTGCCTTTTTCGCCCGCCACCTTTGAATCGGCCTTATCAACAACCACAAACCGCTGGCTCGCCCATCCTTCAAAATCCCTTAGAATATCCCGGCGCATCCGGTCATTCTTGATAACACCTTTGTGTTTCAGATTGCTCGCGGTCGCCTCAAATTGCGGCTTCGCCATCGCCGCTATCAGTGTGTGTATATTTGCAAGTTTCGCGACCGAAGGCAGTATCTCTCTGAGGCTGATAAACGACACGTCCGCAACAACGATGTCAATCGATTCAGGCGTCTTAAAATCTCGAATATCGGTTTGTTCGTGGAGTTCGATACGCGGGTCCCCGTGCAGGCTTGGATGTAATTGATTTGTACCGACATCAACTGCGAACACTTTTTTTGCACCATGTTTCAGTGCGTAATCGGTAAATCCACCGGTGCTGCTGCCAACATCGAGTACCGTTTTCCCCTTAAAATCCAAACGAAATAGCTGCGCCACGCTGGCGAGCTTCAACCCTGCCCGACTAACATACTGCTCCTTCGCCAGCAACCGAACGTCGGCGTCCGGCACAATCAAAAAGCCAGGCTTAGTGACAAGCTTGCCCGCCACTTTCACCTGGCCCAATTTAATATATGTCTCCGCCTGACTGCGCGTCGGAACTAGTCCGCGCCCTACCAACACCTGATCAAGCCGTTGCCTCTGCATTAATTACCGTCGATTGCTTCAATGCCTGCAGCAAGAAGCACGAGTGCGCCGAGCCCGACAAATATATTCCAGGCCCACTTCTCACCGTTGCTTTTCGACTGCTCCTTGCTCTTTGCCATACTTTTATTATATAACTTCTTGTCTAGTCTTTCACACGTTCGCGGTATGCACCAGTGGTCGTATCGACAGAAATAACATCACCCTGCTTGATAAACGCCGGCACTTTTACTGTGATGCCGGTCTCAAGCTCAGCATCTTTCATCACGCTACTCGTCGTGTCGCCCTTCACTACATCCTCGGTGTACGTCACCTTGAGCGGCACGTTCTTCGGCAGCTCCACGTTAATTGGCGTGGCATCGAAGAACTGTAGTTGCAAACGGTCACCTTCCTTCATATACCCCGCGCCGTCACCAACTAGATCGGCGGCCACCTCAAACTGCGCAAAGGTCTCTTCATTCATAAAATGGAAGTTTGTACCGTCGTTATAGAGATATTGGACATTCTGGGTCGTCACATCGGCGCTTTCAAGCTGTTCGTTGCCCTTAAAGGTCTTTTCCAAAACCTTACCGTCTATCAGGCTCTTAATTCGTACATTCACGATTGAGCCACCACGACCCATTACTTTCTGACCGTATTCAACAACTCGGTACGGCACGCCATCCAGCTGAAAGACGGTGCCTTTTTTCAAATCTGTAATGCTTAGTGCCATATTCTCTCCTAGATTTCATTATGAGACAAACTCTGTAGCTTAGAGGGTTCACTTCTATGAACCTTCGAGTGCAGCGAGAATCTCATCTGCTTCTTTTCCGCTCAGTGCATTTGTTGTCACCATGACATGCACGATACCTGCAAGCTGATCCAGCTCCCCTGTCGTTGTGTACGTATGGATTGCCTGGTTCAACTGAGGCTGAAACGACTGTGGGTGCGACATGGTCGACGGCGTACCGCCAATGCCTATGCCGTGGTTTGCATGCATTAAGCTAACCTTCAAAATTTTGCTCAGTGCCGCCTGCTTATCCATACTTACAGTATACGCCTGCAACTAAATTAGTTGCTGGCAACAAATGGCAGCAGTGCAATATGCCGTGCACGTTTGATTGCACGGCTCAGGTGACGCTGCTGACTTTCGGTTAAGCCCGTCTTCTTGCGGGTTTCAATCTGCCCGTACACGTTTACAAAACGCTGCAATGTCTTGACATCTTTGTAGTCAAAGTATGCTACATCTGTTTTATGCTTAAAAATCTTCGCCATATAATAAATCTCCTATATTACATTGAATTTTTCTGTCCTCACACTCGCTAAGTACTCTCTTCCCTGCGTAGACTGCAGTTGCTATTGCATGAGGGTCGAGAAAGCGCTTTTCTTCAAGCTCTTCGTAAATGAGAGCTGCGGGATCAACGATGCGGCCACTCCTCATCGTGTCCTCTGCTATCCACCACATAGCAAACGTAGTTGCCGCCGTAGTGTTAGGATTTAAGGACATGTATGCCTCTATCGGGCACTCCTCGCATGGGTTGGTAAAACATTTCATATGTCTACCTTTCTTAAAGAGAGAATGCTTCCCTAGAACGGAATATCGTCGAGGTTGATTGGCTGATCATCGATATCCTCGATGACTACATCATCTTTTTTCTTTGAGGTAGACGAGCCGCTTGATGTAGATCCAGCGACCATACCACTACCATCATCTGAACTGCCACGATTGTCAAGGAAGGTGACATCGTTTGCCAGCACCTCAACCTTGCTGCGCTTCTGGCCATCCTGCTCCCAGCTCCGGCTCTGCAGCCGTCCCTGCACGAGTGCACGACGTCCTTTGCTCAAATACTGCGCGACACGCTCACCAAGCGGACCCCAGGCGACTACATCGATGTAGTCGGTAGCCTCTTTCCAGTCGCCGCTGCTCTGATCTTTATACGCTCGGTTTAGTGCCAAGCTAAAGCTGCAAACGCTCTGGCCACTCGGGGTGTTCCGAAGCTCCGGATCTCGTGTTAAGTTCCCCATTAAGATGACTTGGTTGACACTTCGTGCCATATGACCCTCTCTTTCTAGCCGGACTTTTTAGGTTTTGGTAATGCCCTGGCTGCGAATTCAGTTTGTAATGATTTTATAGTACTCTATTTTTCGTCGCTGTCGCCAGACTCTTCTTCAGAATCTGAAGAATCGTTCTTGAGGCGAGCTGCCTGCTTTGCCTTCTGAGCTTCAGCCTTGGCAATCGCCTTGTGGTCCGGCTTCGTAATCAAGAAGCGGATTACCTCATCGGTAATATTCAGGGTCTTTTCAATCTTCTGAACACCTTCAGCTGGAATGTCGAGTGTATAGAACACATAGACTGCTGATTCGTTCTTCTTGATTGGATACGCAAGCTTGCGCTTGCCCCAATTATCGACGTTTTTAACTTTGCCGCCGTTGTCAGTGAAGATCTTCTCGACACGAGAAGTTGCTTTTTCCAGATCAATTTCCAAATCTGGATCATACAGAATTGCGATTTCGTATTCTGTCACGCGTTTCCTCCTTTGGTTAAAGCCTATGCACCTGTCGTCATAAGCTGAGTTGATAGTGGGTATATTTTAGCAACTTTTTACTTCTTAGGCAAGGGGTATACCTAACAGTAAACCCGCGGTTGCCCGCGGGTTTAATCATCGAAGCTCCATGAAAGGTTGTAGGTGAGGTAAGCAGTTGCCAGTCTCTCAAAAAGCAATCACGTTACCCGCACCTACACCCTTACATTTGACGTCTTTGTTTTAACTCTATATTAAAAGCATAAGCGTGCGTTTGCAAGCCAATTGCTGTGGAATGTTATTGGGTTAGGTACTCGTCTTTATCGGACTGCTCCGGCGCTGCGCCGCCGAAGACATCATCCAGACTGTGTACTAGCACTTCGCGTGGCCTACTACCGTCAGCCTGGCCAATGATACCCTGTTCTTCCATTTCCTCCATCAAACGCGCTGCCCGGCCGTAACCGATACGCAGTTTGCGCTGGAGCAAACTGGTGCTGGCCTTGCGTGACTCAATTACTACCCGTACCGCATCCTTAAACATATCGTCGTCACTGCCGTCACCGCCGCCGTCGGCCACAATGCCACCCTTGCCAATCTGGACCGGCTGACTAATAATCTCGTCGTCGTACTGTGGCGGACGCTGCTCACGGATAAAATCAGTCACCTTGGCAGTCTCGGCGTCCTCAATCAGTGCTGCCTGGACACGTTTCGGCTTCGGCATGTCACTGGTGAGCAAAAGCATATCACCCCGGCCTAGTAACTTCTCAGCTCCCATCTGGTCGATAATTGTACGCGAGTCAACCTGACTGGCGACGGTAAATGCAATACGCGCCGGCACATTCGCCTTAATGAGGCCGGTAATAACGTCAACCGATGGACGCTGGGTTGCGAGCACCAGGTGAATACCAGCAGCACGAGCTTTTTGTGCTAGACGCACAATCAGTGCTTCTACATCGCGCGCCGCCATCATCATGAGATCCGCCAGCTCGTCAATGACAATCACGATGTACGGCATGCCTTCTTCTTTCTTGAGTGTGTTGTACTCACCAATGTTACGCTTGCCAACCTCTGCCATAGTGCGCAGGCGTCGTTCCATCTCGGCAACTGCCCACTTCAGCGCGCTGATGCATTTCTCGGGTTCATTAATCACCGGTGTTAGCAAGTGCGGAATATCGTTGTACGGCGCCATTTCAACCTGTTTTGGATCAACCAGAATCAGCTTCAAATCAGATGGCGAGTTGCGATAGAGCAAGCTCGTCAAGAATGTGTTTATCATGACCGACTTACCTGAACCGGTCTGACCGGCTACCAGCATGTGCGGCATTTTCGCAAGGTCCGCCACAATAGGCTTGCCGGCAATATCCTTACCAATCACAAAACCTAAAGGACTCTGAATGGCATTAAATTCACTCGATTCTAGCAACGAACTGATGCGGACCGTTGCCGGCTTGATATTCGGCACCTCGATACCAACCGCCCGCTTACCGGGAATCGGCGCTTCAATACGGATAGCGTGCGCCGCTAGGTCAAGCGCCAGGTTGTTCTCGAGCGCCGTAATCTTTGTTAGCTTCACCCCAGTCGGCGGCTTCATGGTGTACTGTGTTACGCGTGGCCCAACATTTGCCCCTTCCATCTCAACCTCGATATTGAAGTTCGCAAATGTTTCCCGGATGGTCTGGGCGTTGCCATTTACGTCACCGGCGTTTGCTTTGTCTTGTTTTTGGTTCAGTAGGCTAATTGAGGGGAATTGCCAATCTGGATCGCTGGCTGTTGTCAGTGCAGCGTGGTTCTCGGCTGGGGCCAATTTTGGTGCGCTATTTTTGAGCGAACTCAGCCGTGCCCGGCCTGGCTTCTCGTCACCATGCTCCACCGGCACACCCTCATTCAGCTTAAAGCCATTCTCTGCGGCCTTAGCTTGCAGCTCAGACAAATCAGTATCTTCCTTGTCGCCACCCCTGAACATGTCAAACAAGTGCAGGATAACCTTCGGTGACACACTGAACGCATAAAATACCGCCAGCAACGTAAAGATAAAGAACATGATAGAAGCCGGTACTTTGTCGAGCGCCTGTAATACCGCGCCGCCGATAATACCGCCGACCCAGCCGCCATGCCCTTCGCCCCAACTGCCGTCAGGCTGCTTGCTCGCAAACGCGGTAAAAAACCAGCTCGCGCTCACTATGAGTATGGCAATCATCGAAGAAAACTTCGGCAGCGGGACGCGATGGTCTTCGGCGGTAAATTTATACACTCCCCAGTACACAAGCGCGAACGGCGTCAGATATGCCGCCCAGCCGAGGGTCGCATATGCCCCCTCAAACAATCCGACCGGCAAAGCCCCGCCCGTGCCAAAACCACCGAGCAACAAAAAGAGAGCGATTGCGAACAGTAAAATGGCGCCCGACAACGGCCAAAACGATGAACGTTCTACGTGCTCAACTGCTTCGACTTTCTTTTTTCGGGTGGATTTTTTCTTTTTTGCCATCGGTTTTTGTTATTTTACTACTTTCACGCTGATTGCGCTAGTGTTACATAGTGATATTATAGCAAAATTAACAACAAAAGTCAACTTACAACTCGCACTGCGCTTTATCTTCTTTTAGAATGCCAGAACTTCGCTCTTTTCGACTGATTGCGCTGACTCAGTTCTGAAGGCTATATAAGCGGCTCCCTGGGCAGCACGACGCATCCCCTCATAGGGTGGGCGACGTGCCGCCCACACCTCTGGACTAATAGGTTGCCCCGTAACATCTGACTTAGCGCCTGGCTGTGTCATAACCAGCTCAGTAAGTTCGCGAATTGCAATGGGTCTACGCAGTAGGTAAGACCACAGCTTAGTTGCCTGCTTTTCCGGGAGCAGCATCGCGTAGCCCATCCAAGCACCCGTGCGTCCTTCACTGTCCCTGTAATCAAACCCAAAAGCCTCCCGCACTTCATTACCTACTGTCCTATACGTACGTTTTGGGCCAGCATCGAGCTTCTTATTTGAAGTTGTCATCGTCATGTACTGAAACACCCGGATGCGTTGTCCGGCAAGCCTTCTACGAGATAGTGTTATGTTATACATCTCTTCACCTACAGGGAAATCAAAATCCACTGGCGATGCGAGCGTGACCACTTCGCCAATACACTGCTCAATGAACGGCTTACTCATCTCTCCTGGCCTAATTGACTTTGCAAGAACTTGCAGTACCTCGTCAGTAAAGTACGCCTCGGATGAGTCCGCGCGTACTCGACTAGGTCTGTGGATGAGATGTACTGGTCGAGCGAGGTCGATATATGCACCGAACATCGAGGATTCTGCGAGGGATGCAAGTGACGCTCGCGTGAATGACCTGCTACTTTCAGACCTATGCGCATCAATCAGAGTAACGTTAGTCAGATCTTGAGATTCCAGTGGGTTTATCTTTGGCGTTGCCATAATTCACTAAGTAATAGGACCTTATGTCCGTATTGTCAACTATGTCCGTGTTGCGTCGTATTGTAACGTATAGCTATTTAGTCTGTCCGGGCGTCTTGGGTTAAGAGTTTGGCGCGCAACTCCTGGAAACGTTTCTGTTGTTCGGCCGCAATCTCCTCACCCGTCTTGGTGCGACCACCTGAAACTGTCTTGGTCTCACCCTTGCCGCCGATGACGTTGACGACCGGGATGACAATCGGGCTGCGCTGCGTGTGCTCAAAGAGGTAATGAGTGACGTGATCCTTGAGCTCTGCCTTGAAGCGGTCAAGATCAACGCGCTTGAAGCGCTGCTGGACCGCACGCCGTAGCTCCTGGCGAAGCCCGTTCATAATCTCTTCGTTGTCGCGCATGTAGATAAAGCCACGACTGATGATGTCAGGGCTTGTCAGTAACTGGCCAGACTTCTTATCGATGGTCAGAATAACTGCAACCAACCCCTCTTCAGCAAGCAGTACGCGGTCTTTGACGACGATATTATTCACGATAGTGCCAGTTTGGTCGACCAGAATGGTGCCATGCGGTACCTCGCCGATAATTTCCATCTTGTCGGGAGTCAGCGCAATCACCTCGCCGTTTTCAGCATTGACCGTGTTCGCACGCGGAATACCCTGGTTGATAGCGATGTCGATGTGACGCTGCTTTGACCGATATGCACCATAAATCGGGATGAAAAATTTCGGCTTGAGCATGTTGATCATGTCTGCATACTCTTCCTGGCTGGCATGACCTGAGGTATGTAGCGGACCAACATTATCGAGCTCGTGATAGCGGTGCTCGTAGACGTGTACACCCTTTCGCATCAAGCCGTCAACCATTTCGCCAACCAGTTTGTCGTTGCCTGATTCAGGGATTGGCGAGCTTGATAAAATCACGGTGTCCTGCTCCTTGAGCTTGATATGACGGTGCTCGCCGCTCGCCATACGCTGCAGCGCTGAGCTCGGCTCACCCTGTGAACCGGTACAGACCACGACAACTTCGCTGTCTTTCATATTCGGCACGCTGGCAATTGGCACGAACGTACCTTTTGGCACCTTCATAAAGCCGTGGCGAATTGCCATCTCAAGCGTGCTGACCATACTGCGGCCGTCCATGGCAATCTTGCGGTTGTGGTGGATGGCTGCGTTGATAATCATCTGGACGCGGTTCATGTTCGTGCTAAACAGTGCTGTAAAGATACGCCCCGGCGCCCGGTCCATGATGTCAATAAAGCTCTGCTCGATGGTCGACTCTGACGGCGTGCGCCCGATACGGTCTGTGGTGGTGCTCTCGCTCAAAAGCGCCAATACACCTTCGTTACCGAGTTCGATTAGCCGTTCGGTATCGGTCTTTTCGTGGTCGAGCGGATTCGGGTCAAGTTTGAAGTCACCAGTGTTAATGATACGGCCAACCGGCGTGTCGACGACGACAATAGTAGAACCTGGTATCGAGTGCGTTACGCGGACGAGCTCAACATAGAACTCGCCGATTTTCAAGCGCTCGTGGGTATTTTCATTCATGATGACTGTGCGAAGCTCAAAACCCTCAGGCATCGGCAAGCCAAAGTTCTGAAAGATCTCCTCAACACGGCCAATCGTAAAAGCTGAACCGTAAATTGGCGCTGGCAGCTCAGGCACGATATGCGGCAGCGCACCGATATGGTCGAGGTGTCCGTGCGTAATGACGTAAGCGCGAAGCTTGTGCCGGACATTTTTAAGATAAGCAACGTCAGCGATACCATAGTTGATGCCCGGCAAATCAACGCTCAAATCGTTACCAGCGTCGATAACGATCGCATCGTCCATGTACTCAACGACGATCATGTTCTTTGAGCCGCCGCCGTCCATGCCGCCCAGGCCGATAATTTTCAGTCGCGGGCTGTCGTCGATAAAGTTCGCTCGGCGTTCAAGCTGTTCAGGATTTGCAGCCTGGTACTGGTTGGCGATGCGTTGCGCATCCATTTGGCTGCGCTTCTGGGCGCGTACCGCAGCACCGCGGGAATTTTTGCCGTTCACCAAGGGTTTTGGCTGCTTTGGCTGTGCGTTACCAGTACCGTTCTTCTGTCTCGGCGGCTTCTGGTTCTTTGGATTATTTTGTTTCATGTTCATTTCCTTTCCTTGTGTCAAAGGTTTAGTTTCGTTACTGTTTCAGTTGTTCTATGACCGACGGGATATTCGCAAAGTCATCCAGAAGTGTCTGACGCATGCCACCGTTGTACAGTGCAGCTGCTGGATGGAACAGCGGTAAAATCACCAGTTTCTCCCCGCCAAACGCCACACGTTTCGGCTGGCCATGAATTTGGGATATTTTTTGTTCCGGCAGAAAATATTCCATGCTGTGCCGGCCTAAGGTGATTACGAGTTTTGGTTGAATCACCTTGAGCTGGCGCACCAAGTATGGCCAAAATGCTTTCTTCTCCTCTGGCAGTGGGTCCCGGTTGTTCGGCGGCCGGTATTTGACGATGTTGGTAATATACACGTCCGAGCGGTTAAGCCCAATACTTTCCAGCATCTCGTTTAAGAATTTACCGGCAGCTCCCACAAACGGCAGCCCTTGCAAATCCTCGTTCTTGCCCGGCGCCTCGCCAATGAACACGATGTCGGCATCTGCGTTACCATCACCCATGACAAGGTTCGTGGCTGCTAACGCCAGGTCTGGGCAGACATTATGTTCTACAATGTCTGCCTTAATCTGATCAAGAAGCTGCTGTTTATCCCTGCCAACCACTTGGGTTTCCTCTTACGAAGCTGTGTAGAAGCTTGCTGCAACTCTGAAGCATCTTCAGGATGACATAAACGACAGTACCCAAAAATATAGCTCCGGCAATCTTAGCAAACAAACTTAGCTCACCTAGCAAAAGAAACACAACCATAACATACGCTCCTAGGGCAGTCGAAAACGCGACAAGTAGCGTCAAGAGGAGTGTCACGAGTTTCACAAACACACGCAGTCTTATTACCGCCCTCCAAGTGTAGGGACTGCCCGGGAATAAGCTATCGAGTATCATTATTGGCATCAGTAGCGTCCTTTTGTCTAAATCTTCGTTGCTTAGCTTCAGCAAGCTCATATCATTTTTTAAGTTCGCGGGCGGCGGCCTTCATTGAAAGTTGCAGGCGGCCGCGGTCATCGATGGCTACGAGTTTGACGGTTACTTTGTCGCCTTCCTTCACGACATCGCTTGGCTTGTTTACGCGCTCTTCGCTCATTTCACTTACGTGCACCAGTCCGTCTTTGCCTGGTAGAATCTGCACGAACGCACCAAAGTCCATCACACTCACCACCGGTGCGTCTTCGTAAATCTTGCCGACTTCCGGCTCAGCCACAATGGTGCTGATCCACTGCTTCGCGGCAGCGATTGATGCACCATCCGGGCTGGCAATCATTACGGTACCATCATCCTTAATATCGATCTGCGCACCGGTTTCAGCAACAATCTTCTGGATCGTTTCACCGCCCTTACCGATAACTTCACGGATCTTCTCAGGATTAATCGTAATGCTTTCAACACGCGGCGCATACGGGCTAAGCTCTTTGCGTGGCTCCTTGATAGTCGAGAGCATGTGCTCGAGGATTTTGGCGCGCCCCTCTCGCCCCTGCAAGAGCGCCTGCTTCAAGGTTTCAACTGGCAGGCCGTGCACTTTCATGTCCATTTGTAGCGCCGTGATGCCTTCGGTGGTACCGGCAACCTTGAAGTCCATGTCACCGGCGAAGTCTTCAGCATCAGCAATGTCGCTCAAGATATACGCCTTATCGCCGTCGAGCATCAGGCCCATCGCGATACCGCTCACCGGTCGCTTCAGCGGCACACCAGCGTCCATCAGACTCAGACAGCTGGCACAAACCGCCGCCTGGCTGGTTGAGCCGTTCTGGCTCATGATTTCGGTCACGGTGCGGATCGCATACGGGAATTCGTTCTCATTAGGCAACACTGCTACCAGCGCACGCTCTGCAAGCGCCGAGTGGCCGATTTCGCGGCGACCTGGGCTACCGAGTCGACGAACTTCACCGACGGTATAACCTGGCGCGTTGTAGTGATGCATGTAGCGCTTCTCATAGTCGTTGCGCTCCATCGTATCGAGCAATTGGGCAAAGCTCAGCGGTGCGAGCGTAGTCACGTTCAACGCCTGGGTCATGCCGCGGGTAAACAAGCTTGAACCGTGGGCGCGAGGCAGAAAACCAACTTCGCTGGACAACGGACGAATCTCATCGAGCTTACGGCCGTCTGGGCGGATATTTTCCTCAACGATACCCCTGCGCACATCCTTATGCAACGCCATCGTGAAGGCTTCGTCATATTCTGGCTTCAGATCCTCATACTGGTCACCGTGCTCGAGCTCAAATGCCTCGTGGAAGCTCTTGCGCAGGTCAGCCACCAGCTCGTTGCGCTCTGGGTATGGTGCGCGGAGTGCTGCACCCATTTTGCCTTCGACCCACTTGTCAACCTTGGTCTGGATGTCATCGTTTGGCTTAACTAGTTCATATTCAAGTGGTGTGACGCCAACTTTCTTGACCAGCTCTTGCTGCAATTTGATAGCTGGCTGCATCGCGGTGTGCGCAAAGGTCAGCGCGTCAGCAACGGTATCCTCGGATACCTCCCGTGCCCCTGCCTCTACCATCATAATGGCATCCTTAGTGCCGGCCACTACGAGGTCGAGCGGGCCATCGTGCAGCTCATCTGTCGTAGCAAACGCCTTGAATTTACCGTCGACGATACCAACGCGTAGACCTGCGACAGGGCCGTCAAACGGCGCACCAGTCAGCATAAACGCACTGCTCATCGCAATCATTGCAATCATGTCCGGACGGAAATTTGGATCCATACTGAGCACGGTCGCCACACCCTGCACTTCCTGGCGATAGCCTTTCGGCCACAGCGGACGGATTGGTCGGTCGATCAAACGGCCAATCAATACTGCTTCGTCGCTCGGACGGCCTTCTCGCTTAATAAAACGACTGCCGCTAATCTTACCGGCTGCGTAAAATTTTTCTTCATAGTCGATGGAAAGTGGAAAATAGTCCATGCCCTGAACACTTTCAGGCTTCACCATAGCGGTGCCGAGCACGACCGTATCGCCGTAACGTACCAGTACTGATGCTGAGGTGCGGAACCCGACACGGTTCACTTCCAAGCTCAGGGTGCGACCGCAAAGCTCGGTCTCTACTTTAATAATGTCTTTGCCAAATGGGTTGATTGTTGCCATTTGTTCCTTTCTCGAGGCTTCATGCGCCGAGTGCAAATATATAAGCAGCGTCTTGTGCTGACAGGGTGCGGCTATATATCTGTTGCTCGTACGCGTGAACGTCTCGTATTAATGTGCACAAGCTTTGTGTCTCGAGCTTCGAGACACATGAGTCTGGGCACTTAGCGAATGCCGAGTTTCTTCTTGAGGTCCAGGTAGGCCTGGCCGTCTTTTTCAGCGATGTACTTGAGCAGGCGCTTGCGCTTGCCGACCAATTGTAGCAGCCCGCGGCGCGCAGCAAAATCCTTTTTATTTCGCTTGAGGTGCTCAGTCAGCTCCTTAATGCGTTCAGTCGCAACTGCAACTTGTGCTGCAGCTGAACCGGTGTCATTTTTATGCAATTGTGCGCTCTTGATAGCAGCGGTCTTCTTTTCGCTAGAGATCATTCACTTCCTTACTTTACTTTAGAGAATATCGATGGCGTTAGAGGTATTCTACCACATCTGTTAGCAGAATGCCAGCACCTTTTTACTCTATACCTATCTTTTAATTATACCACGATATTGGCATAAATGTCAAGTAGTGCAACTCGCGTCTGTGGTCTACAATAGAGCTCAAAGCAGGAGGGTACGTGAAGTTTCGGAAAGTTGATGATGCACAGCCGGTTATTCGGTATCTGACCGAGGCTATTCAAACCCACCTTGACACTGGTGAACGTGTAGCGTGGATTGTCCCGGGCGGCTCGGCTATCTATATCGCAGCAATGGTGAGCCAAAACCTGGCCAACACCGATACCTCCCGCCTGTCTGTCACTCTGACAGACGAACGCTACGGCATGCCTGGCCATGCTGATTCTAACTGGCAACAGCTGATTGACGGTGGCTTCAGCCTGCCAAATGCCCACCTCTACCCTGTCCTGCGCGGCAAAGAGGTGATAGACACCGTTGACGACTACCGGGAAATACTCCGGCAGGTTATCGAGGAAGCCGATTACACTATCGGCCTGTTTGGTATGGGACAAGATGGGCACATCGCCTCGCTCTTCCCTGGCCACCCAGCGCTCGACGAGCCGATCTCATATGCGGTGATTGCTGACAATGTGCCGAAGCCGCCACCGCTCCGACTAACAATAAGCCCGGTCGCCATAAGAGCCGTCGACGAAGCGGTGCTGTATGCGGCCGGCCCCGACAAAGCCGAGGTGATTACCAAACTCCGCACCGCCCTACAGCCAGTTGAGCAGCCGGCCCAGCTGTTAAAACTTATAAAAACTACGGTATTTAACGACCTGATAGAGGAGGAAATATGAAAATAGCAGTCGCTGGACTTGGTCGTATGGGCATGCAAATCGCCCAGAAACTTGCCGAGGATGGGCACGAAGTTATTGCGCATAACCGAAGCAATGAAAAAGTGGACAAGGCAGCCGAGTTTGGTGCCATAAAGGCCTATGAAAAAGCTGACGTCGTGCGCGCATTTGCAGGCGAGCAGGCAGTGGTATGGGTCATGGTACCGGCCGACGCGATTGAGCACGAACTGAGCCAGTGGCTTGAGCTATTGCCTCAAGGCAGCATTATCATCGACGGCGGCAACACCGACTACCGCTTGGACAAGCAGCACAGTGAACTGGTTGTATCTCGGGACTCAGCTCTACTCGACTGTGGTACTAGCGGTGGCGTCTGGGGATATGCACGCGGGTTTTCAATGATGATAGGTGGAGACCATACAGCCTTTGAAACTGTCGAACCGGTATTTCAGACGCTCGCTCGCCCAAACGGCGGCTACCGGTATTTTGGAGAACCAGGCTCCGGCCACTACGTGAAAATGGTACACAACGCCATTGAATACGGCATGATGGAGTCTCTGGCCGAAGGCTACCGCATGCTCAAAGAAGGACCGTACAAAAACCTCGACCTAGTGGCAGCCGGTGACGTCTGGCAACAAAGCAGTGTCATTACCTCGTGGCTGAATGAGCTGACGCGCGACGCCCTCAAAGAAAACCCTGAACTTGCAGGTATCGACGGCTACGTCGCTGAATCTGGTGAAGCCCGCTGGGCAATCGAAACTGCACAAGAACTCTCCATACCCTTGCCCGCCATCGAGGCATCGTTCCAGGTCCGCTTGGAGTCGCAGCAGGGCAAGACAAACTTCGCGACAAAACTCCTCTCGGCTATGCGCAATAAATTCGGCGGCCACCAACTCAATAAGTAGTTATGGAACGAATCACCCAGCCCACTATCCTCATCATCGTCGGCGTTTCGGGCGACCTGTCGCAGCGCTATCTGCTGCCGGCCATCCGCACCATTGCAGCCAGCGATGTGCTACCAGAGCAATTCCATATTATCGGTATCACCCGTCAGACTGACTTACACATCGACGACGTGCTACCAGAGGGTGATAACAGCTACCTGCGTGAGCATTTTGAGCTGTGGCAAATGAACCTGGCCGAAACCAGTGACTATGTTGCCCTTGGTAAGCACCTAGAGGACATTGAGGCGCGGTTTAACGGGCCTGCCCAGCGCATCTACTACCTCTCCGTGCCACCGCAAGCCTCCCAGCCGGTGATTAACCATCTCGGCGCCTCCGGCCTAGCCGCAGCACCGGGGACGAAGCTGCTACTCGAAAAGCCATTTGGCGTTGACCGTAGTTCAGCCGAAGAGTTGATTGAGCACCTGACACAACACGTTACCGAAGCGCAAATCTACCGCATCGACCACTACATGGCCAAGGAGATGGCGCAGAATATTCTGTCGCTGCGCACCAATAATCCGCTGTTTCGCTGTACCTGGAATAAAGATTTTATCGAGTATATCGAGATTTTGGCGCTTGAAACGATCGATATCGAGGGGCGGGCGAGCTTCTACGAACAAACTGGGGCGCTACGTGATTTCGTACAGAGCCACCTGTTACAATTGGCTGCGCTCACACTCATGGATGTTACCGAATCCGAGACACCGATACCTGAGCGACGAGCGCGGGCACTTGCCCACCTCCTGCCACCGGATGATGTCACCGCCAGCGCCATTCGCGGCCAATACCAAGGTTATCGTGAGCAGGTCGGCAACCCGCGTAGTACGGTTGAAACATTCGTATCACTATCACTGCACTCAACAGATATGGATTGGCGCGGCGTACCAATCACACTTATTACCGGCAAGGCACTGAATGAACGCAAGACCGAAATTCGCGTCCACTACCGCCGCAAAGTCGAACACGAACTCGGCAACACGCTGACCATTCGCGTACAACCCGACGAAGGCATTACGTTGAGCCTTTGGGTTAAGCAGCCAGGCTACACCAACGACGTCAAGGAAGTGCCGCTTGACATAGATTATGGTGAGCACTTCGATATACTACCGAACGCCTATGAGCGCGTTTTTGTCGATGCAATGCGCGGCGACCGCAGTCTGTTTACTACCAGCCAAGAAGTACTGGAGTCCTGGCGCATCCTCGACCCCATACAACATACCTGGAGCATGCACGACGGCGATCTGCGATTGTACGAGCCAGGCAGCACCCCTGACGACATCACAGCTGGCGCAAGCGTTCGGTAATAGTCTCGACGGACAGATCCTGTACAGCGACCGCGTCATCTAGAGAAAATCTGTCGATTGCGGTACGGCGAAGATCTGACATATACGCACCGGTGCCGAGTTTTTTGCCGATATCTTCTACCAGCGAGCGGATATAGGTGCCACTGCTGACATGTGTAGTAAATGCAACATATGGATAGCTATATGTTGACATGGTTATGCTTTTAATCTGTACTGGACGAGCTTCCAGTGCTACTTCCTTGCCCTCTCTGGCGAGTTTGTACGCGCGCTGGCCGTTAATTTTCATGGCTGAAAACGCCGGCGGAGTCTGCATAATCTCGCCTTCGAATGCTAGCAGTGCCGTACTAATATCCTCCTGGCCCGGCTGCGTATCTGATACAGGCGTTTTTTCGCCTTCCTCGTCGGCAGTTGTACTGGACTCGCCGAGCTTCATGGTGACCTCATAGGTTTTATCAAGCTTAGACAACTCGCCAGCCCGACGAGTGTACTCCTTACCTACTAACAGCACGAGTAGCCCGGTTGCAAGCGGGTCGAGCGTCCCGGTGTGGCCGACTTTGACATTTTTCGGCTTTTTACCCTCGTGGGTAGCCACTATCTTACGCACATAATTCACCACATCAAAACTCGTCCAAGTTTTAGGTTTATCGACTAATAACACACCTTGCATACAGGTAAGTATACTAGGGTTACCTCAAAATCTACTTTTGAAACGGTACGATGGGCGGCGGAACCTCAGGTGGCGCATTTGGATCCTGGGGCTGGTCGGCATTACTTTGCGGCGGTTGCTGACCTGGGGATGACGGCAGTGGCATAGTCATAGCCTGATCAGGTGGCACATCAAGCCCCGGCATCACCGGCATATTCGGGTCACTCGGTGGCGAGACGACCGGTACGTCAGCGACTTTCTCGGTTACGGGGTGCAGGTTGTCAACCATGATGTTGCTATTGAGTGCCTCGGGTTTTTCCGGCGTAGACTGTCCCGCGACAGCCTGGGCAACGGCATCACGAGCGGCATCAAGATCCGGTGTCGGCTCCTCATCGATACCGCTCGGCCGCTGAAGTTTGCCTAGATCAAGCTCTTCGAGCGGATTATCTGGTGCGGCTGGCTGCTCTTGGGGTGTAGGGCTGGCAAGATGCGGGCTATTCACCTCTTTTTCGAGATCTTGCAAGGTATCTTTGACGTGATCGCTCGGTGGTTGCACAGGCGGCGTTGCCGGCAGCGGTGGCTGCGGGTCTACCGATGGTAGATTAAGCGGATTTGCGTACTGAGCCAACTGCTCTTCCTTCTGTGGTTCAATCGCGCTGGTGAACGCAGGCTGACTCGTCACTGGTGGCGTACTAATGGCAGTGCGTGGATTATCGTAGTTTGCCGGTGCCTTTGGCGGCTCAGCCGGCGCCTGATTTTCATCTGGCCTGTCTTTGTTCTCCTCTGGCTCCTTGAGCGGTTCATCTACCGTAATATCTGGCTCTGGTGCAGGTTCACCAGCAGGAGTAGTCGTGTCGTCAGCTGGCTTCGGCGGCTCGTCAGTATCATTATTCTTGTGGTCAATTTCCAGCGTACCGTCTTCGGCGATCTTCACTTCAGAAAGCTTATCTGACTCCGTAGACTTCTCTGCTTCGTCAACAACAATTTCATCACCGAGCGATTTTTCCTTTGGTGGCTCCTGGAGCTTCATGGCTACAAGCTGCTGGTTGGCCCCGGCCGCCATAAGTGCTGCGCTGGCATTCATGGTGCTCGCTGTCGTTTTATCATTACTGAAACGTTCGGTCTCAGCCACAATACCCGTCAAGAGTGCAGTAGCAATCTGCTGGTCGAGCAAGTCTGGAGCTTCAAACAGATGAATAAGGTTGGTCACCATCTCTGAAAGGCTGCTCGCGGTAGTATTCAGCCAGTTGATACTACCGAGGTCGGCCCCTGGCTGATTGTTCACTGTAATTACCGTGGCATCATGCATGATACGGCCATGTGCGGTAATTGCCTGGTCAAGATCCTTCTGCTGATGCACGCCCAGGGCTAATACCACGTCAACATTGAAGTCGCCCTGGCTAAATTCGAGATCCTGGTCGGAAATACTAGTTTTGTACGGAGTAATGAAGATGCGGACAACGCGGTCTTCGACTTTGTAGCGTAACTTATCGGCCTTGGATTTATCGAGCGAGATGATGAAGTCTCTTAGGCTATCGGTATTTTTCTCAAGCGTCTCCTCTGGCTGCAAGAACTCAATCGTTGAGGGTACTTCGCCACTAAACACCGCTGTAGCGTGCTTGTCGAGCTTATTGAGCGCAATAGTCAGCCCAATACACGCCGCCAGCTGATCAACCGACGGATTATTGCTTACTGTGACCAAGACATTATTGGCCTTTTTCAGCCGTTGTACGATGTCTTGCTCTTGATTATCCATGTTTTTATTTTATCCTTTTGCATCAAGCGTATCATAACCCGCTTATGCTGTCCAGGATGCTACCCCTCCCACCGGGCCAGCAACATGCTGAGGTCACGTAGTTCTACTTTGCCGTTGCCGTCAAGGTCGGCGATGTTGTTGGGTCCGGTTTGGTTGTAGCGGGCCAGGAGCATACTGAGGTC
>Ga0182737_1000898_pt1 | contig 34266 bp, 33 predicted proteins | sample eDN5th30CBELigOP_FD_128878 | JGI IMG/M metagenome (GOLD analysis project Ga0182737, IMG submission 128878) | Enriched Organic Plus compost microbial communities from Emeryville, California, USA - eDNA 5th pass 30_C BE-Lig OP (version 2) (version 2) ... | reverse complement strand
GATCAGGACTCGCCGCGCCGCCCCCGCGGGCATCGCGATGCTCTCGCTCCTCACTCTGGCCGCCTGTTCGGGCGGCGGCGACTCGTCCGCCGGCGGCTCCGACGACGGGCTCGGCCTCGTCTCAGCGGGCACGCTCACGGTCTGCGCGAACCTCGAGACGCCGCCGAACATCTTCGCCGAGGAAGACGGAACGCCCGCGGGCGTCGAGGTCGAGATCGCGCAGGACATGGCCGACGAGCTGGGCCTCGAGATCGAGTTCAAGGAGGTCAACTTCGCCGGCCTCATCCCCGCGCTGCAGGCCAAGCAGTGCGACACGATCATCTCGTCGCTCTACATCAAGCCCGAGCGCGAGGAGATCGCGAACTTCGTGCCGTACCTCCGGTCCGGATCGGGCGTCGCCGTCTCCAAGGAGAACCCGAAGAACATCACGGGCTACGACGACACCCTTTGCGGCGTCAGGGCGATCGGCATCACCGGTGCCACCGGGGCCAGCCTGCTCGAGGAGAAGTCGGCCGAGTGCGAGGCCGACGGCCTTGACGCCATCGAGATCACGCTGACCGACAAGGCCGCCGACGCGCTGCAGCAGGTCATCGCGGGGCAGGCCGACGCGTTCATGGACACGTCAGAGCTCGTCGGATACTACGAGAAGCAGTCCGACGGCGAGTTCGTCCGAGCGGGCGAGGCCGTGGGCGAGATCGAGATCGGCGCCGCGTCGCTCAAGCAGAACGAGGCCCTGCACGCCGCACTCCAGGAGGCGTTCGACGCGGTCGTCGCGGACGGGCGCTACGGCGACATCCTCTCCGAATGGGGCTTCGAGACCCTCGACATCACCGAGGCCTGACCTGACCGAACGGCGGGGTGGCCGAAGCCACCCCGCCGCCGATCCGAAGGATCCGCCATGAACTTCGACTGGACCTACTTCTGGGAGAGTCTCGCGACGCCGAGCCCGCGCTTCCTGAACGGCCTCGCGCTGACCGTGATCATCTCGATCGTCTCGATGGCGCTGGCCCTGCTCCTCGGTCTGATGATCGCCCTGATGGGCCGGAGCCGGTTCCTGCCGTTCCGGCTCTTCGCGAGCGTGTACGTCTGGGTCATCCGCGGCACGCCCCTGCTCGTCCAGCTGGTGATCATCTACACCGGGTTCGCCGCGGCCGGGCTGTTCAGGTTCGAGGATGTCGACCTGTTCGGCGCGCTCATCAAGGGCGCCGTCCAGGCCGCGATCGTCGGCCTCACCCTGAACGAGAGCGCCTACATCTCCGAGATCGTGCGCTCTGGCTTGGAGTCGGTCGACCGCGGTCAGAACGAGGCCGCGCTGTCACTCGGCATGACCCCGATGAAGTCCATGCGGCAGATCATCGTCCCGCAGGCGGTGCGCATCATGGTGCCGCCGCTCGGCAACTCCTTCAACGGACTCATGAAGAGCACGTCGATCCTGTCCATCATCGGCGTCGCCGAGGTGTTCCAGGTCGGGAGCACCATGAGCTCGGCGACATTCAAGGTGTTCGAGATCTACATCGTCGTCGCGCTGTACTACCTCGCGCTCACGACGATCTGGACCATTGCGCAGACCGCGATCGAGAACGCCCTGAACGCGCGCGCCGGGCTTCCGCGCGCCGAGTCGGCGTTCAAGCGCCTGTTCGGCTTCCCCAGTCGGAGGTCCCGGCAGGTCGCCACCCAGTCCGCCGCACCCCAGTCCGCCGCACCCCAGCCCGCCGCATCTCAGCCGGCCGACGTCGCCTGACCGGAGGAATCATGACGTACACCGCTCCCACCGGCATCCTCGACGGTCCCATCGTCAGCGCCAGAGGCGTCTGCAAGTCCTTCGGCGACAAGCAGATCCTCACCGAGGTCGACATCGAGGTCGAACGCGGCGAGGTCGTCGTGCTCGTCGGCCCCTCGGGCGCCGGCAAGACGACCATGCTGCGCACACTCAACCGGCTCGAGGCCATCGACCGCGGCGAGATCCGGGTCAACGGCGAGCTCATCGGTCAACGCGTGAACCAGCGCGGCAAGCTCGTCGAGCGTTCGGCCCGCGACCTCGCGCGCCAGCGCGCGGACATCGGATTCGTCTTCCAGCACTTCAACCTCTTCCCGCACATGACCGTCCTGGAGAACGTCTGGCACTCGGTCGTCGAGGTCAAGCACGAGCCCAAGAAGGAGGCGGTCGCTTACGCGCGGGAGCTGCTCGCCCGCGTCGGACTCGCCGAGAAGGCGGACGTGCGCCCCCGATCGCTCTCGGGCGGCCAGCAGCAACGCGTCGCGATCGCGCGCGCCCTCGCCATGCGCCCCGCGCTCATGCTGTTCGACGAGCCCACGAGCGCGCTCGACCCCGAGATGGTCGGCGAGGTGCTCGCCGTCATGCGCGACCTGGCCGAGGCCGGCATGACGATGATCATCGTCAGCCACGAGATGGGCTTCACGCGCGAGGTCGCCGACCGGGTCATCGTCATGGACACGGGCCGCATCATCGAGACCGGCCCGCCCTCCCAGGTGTTCGCCGCGCCCACGCACGAGCGGACGCGGCAGTTCCTGTCGAAGGTGCTCTGACCGCAGCCTCCCCACCCGCGGTCCCCAGATCTCCTCATCGCGGACCACGGCGGCATCGCTGAACCCCGGTGGGAGGCCATCCGGTCGACAGGCCGCCAGAATATTACTACGCTCTTCCAGGCCGTGTCAGTGACCCACGGCGGGAGGGATCGAACGGCGTGAGCGAGCGAGTCGCGCGACGCCGGCTCACGGCGGCGGCCTGGGCCATCGGCGTCGGCATGCTGGTGTCGACCTCCGTCACGCCGGCGACGGCACAGGCGGCCGAGCACAGCACGCCGCTCGTCGGCGGGTTCGGCCTCGGTGACGGGCTCGAGGCCGCGGTCGATGAACGAGCGGGCGCGCTGCGCTTCACCGCTCCGGCCGGCGGCCTCGACCTGGCGTGGGACTCGCGGGGATCCGGCGTGGACCGGTTCGGGCTGGGCGCGGGGTGGTCCTGGGGGCTGGACGTGGTCGACCCGGTCGGCGGTGTGCACGTCCTGACTGCCTCGGGCGGCCGGCATGCGGCCGATGCGACGACGCCTTCCGGCCTCGCCGGGTACGGCACGGCGGATGTCGCGTTCGAGCAGCGCTCGGGCACGCTGCCGAACCGTGCCGAGCGCCCGCCCGGAACACCCGAGCACGTCGCGTTCGCCTTTGTGCTCCATGCGCTCGGCGGCACCGAGACCTACTTCTCGGCTGACGGGGACCCGGTCGCCCGCTTCGACCGACACGGGGACCGCATGCAGGTGACGTACCCCGACGGCGCCACGATCGGCTCGACCTTCGACGCGCACGGGCGCCGGACCGGCGGGACGGACACGGCCGGCACGACCACCCGGCTGACCCACACCCCCGACGGCCTGATCGAGCGCGCGGTGCAGTACGCCGCCGACGGCGGCGAGCTCGCCAGCGTCTCCTACGAGTACGACACCTTTCGGCGGATCTCTCGTCTCAACCGGGGCAACGGGGTCGACACGGCGTACACCTTCACGGCCGCATCCGAAATCGCGAGCGAACACACGACGGATGCCTCGGGGCGCACCATCGCCCACCGTGAGTACGCGTACGACACGCACGGGAACCTCCTGAGCCGCGAGGACGCGGTGGCGCCCAACGGATCCGAGGAGCCTGGCGAGGCCGGCGTGCGCTCGACGACGTACGCCTACGACGCCCGCGATCGACTCATCCACTCGGCCGTGCACTCGCCCGGATCCGGCGCGCTCGTGCGCGAGACGAGCTACCGCCTGTCTGCGTCAGGCGACGTGCTGACGGAGACGACGGATGCGGCGGACGTCGCCGCCACCTCGGACCGCGCCGACCGCCCGGAGGCGGGCGATCGGCGGGTGACGACGCGCTCGTACGCCTACGGTCCGCGAGGCGAGCTCGTCGCCCGCACGGAGACGGTGCAGGCCTCGGCGGGGACGCATTCGACGCACGGCGACCAGTCGTGGGATTCCGCCGGAAACCTGCGGCGGAGCCTTGACGGAACGCTGACGGAGTACGACGCCGCGAACCGCCCGATCACCGAGCGCACACCCGATGGCTCAGTGACCGACATCCGGTATTGGGCCGACGGTACCCGGCGCGACCGCACCACCGCCCACGTCGACGGCGTCTCCGAGACCACGGGGTATTACTGGGACGGCAGCGAGCTGGTGAACGACACGCACGCGGGCACCGACCAGGCGGGCGCAGGCACCGCCTCGTACCTGCTCGGCACCGGTCGGCACGCCCGCACGACACAGCGCGGCGACCACGGTCAGAGACTCGGCGGCCACGCGCAGCACGGCGTCGACACGACCTACTCCATCACCGACCGGCATGGCAGCATCACGGAGACGACCGACGACACCGGCACCACGACGCGGCTGACCGGCTACAGCGACTACGGTGCGCCGGAGGCGACGGGTCCCACACCCACCGCGCTCGACCGAGACCCGTTCGGCTTCGCCGGCGAGTACACCGACGAGCGCGGGCGGCAGCTGCTGGGCGCGCGGACGTATGACCCGAAGACGCTGCAGTTCACGTCGCGTGACGAGGCCGATCGTCACAACCGCTATGCGTACGCCGATCTCAACCCGATCATGAACGTCGACCCGACCGGCCGCACGCCGGCGCCCGACGCGTGGCATCCGGTGATGCTCGGACTCGGCCTGCTCTTCAGCGTCGCGATCGGCGTGGCGTCGTTCGCCGCGGCGGCGATTCCCGGCACGCTCGGCACGTTCGGCGTCGTCACCGCCGTCGGCGGCCTGCTCGGGAGCACCTATTCCATCGTCGTGAGCACCGGCGGCCTCCTCGCGGCCTCGGGGACGCCCATGAGCGCGGGCGCACGGGACTTCTTCGCGTCCGACCTCGCGTGGGCCATCGAGGTGGTGGTAACGGGGAGTGGGCTCGCCGCCGGCTTCCTCGGAGTGAAGGCGTATCCGCAGCTCAAGGCGTGGTTCAGCGAGTCCTCCCTCTGGCGGGCGTGGCGGCGCCCGCAGATGATCGAGATGCAGCCGATCGGCGGCCCTCCGCAAGGCGTGCGGCTGGACGCACCCACCCTGCTCGCCGAGTGGTCGAGTCTCGCCGAGGCCGCGGAGGCCGGGCCCATGGCGGCCATGACGGGCGGGGTGGAGCAGTTGATCGTGCGCACGGCGTGGGGTCTGTACCATGATGCGTTCGCCACCGTCAGCCGTCAGACCGTCACGCTCGGGAGTCGGCACCTCGGGGGCCTCCGCGCCTGGCTGGCGACGAATCACGGCGTCCCGCCAGAGCTCAGCGCGCTCATCTACCAGCAGGCGGGCCTCTCGGAGGGGCTGTTCGGCCAGCAAGCCCTCGCCTCGCGGCTCGAACCGCTGGTCGGGACGGTGCTCGCACAGCACCGGCAGTTCCTGCCAGGCCTGCCGGGCGACCACCTGACCAGGGCAGGCCGGATGGAGGGCATGCTCGACAGCCTGCACAAGCGCATCCGATCGCTGCTCGGGATGGGCGATGACCGGGTGTCCGAGATCGCGGACCCGATCGACGCGTTCGGGGCGTTCTGACGAGGCGCCGCCGCCCGCGCGCGGCGACTTGCATTCCTCGGCGCGAACACCGACACTCGACGCTGGGTATCATCTGCTGCGCACCGCAGCCTCGACAGGTTCAAAGGAGAACTCGATGTCGCACCTCGACGTTCAGGCACCCCGCACCGCCGAGCGGGACGTCATCCTGGCCTTCCTCGAGATCGATCGCAGGCTGCAGCGGCTTCAGCGCCTCGACGCGGCGGCCTCCGGCCGCCTCCGATTGGCCCTGGTGAGCCTCCGCCAGCGCGTCGAGCGCGGGCAGCTCACGGCGGATGCGGCCAAGCGCGAGGCCGAGCTCCTGCTGCGTCGGGCGGATGCGACCGAGGCGCGCCTGCGCTGAGGCACCACTTCTGACCGCTCGACGGGAACCGCCCTCATCGACCTCCGGGCGCCGGTCTCCGGTCTCCGGTCTCCCGGCTCAGGGACGAGGAATTACCACGTCCAGGTACAGTCCTGGAACTCCTCCGGTCAACTGACGTCCAGCAAGAACTCGAACACCCTCACAGCCACCTGCTCGCCCCGTGTGCGTTGGCCCGGCCCGCACGGACCTGCGCGCGCCGGGCCCGCCTGAGACGCCGACATCTCAGGCGATCGCAGCCAAGGTCCGAACCACGCCGCTGCCGTGTGGGTAATGTATTAGAATGTCACAACGCTGGGTGTCCGGTCGGCTCAGGTTCGCGCAGCCAACGCCACATCATGACTTCGTGCCTGAAGCCGACGAGGAGAGCGGGCGCACAGTTCCAGCGGAGGTGACCGGGTGGGTTGTCGCCATCGCCATGGCGCTGGCCACGTTCGCCTATCTGGGTGCAACGCAACCTCGGATGCTCTTCACAGACGGCGACTCGCTCCTGCCTGTTCTGCTGATCAAGTCGCTCCAGTCTGGTGAAGCACAGGACTGGGCCATGTCCCCGGTGCTCTTTCTGCCCGAACTGGTCATCTACGGTGCGCTCTCAGCTCTCGGCTGGACCATCAGGGAGACCCTCAGCGCAAACGCCGTCGTGAATTTCCTGTTGCTCTACGCAACACTGAGGGTCGTGAGCGGGCGCCGAAGCGACCGCAACCGCGGACCCGTGCCCGCAGCTCTCGTCGCGTTCGGTGCATTCTGCCTGTTGGCGGTCTTTGACGCGAGTTCTGATCGCTCAGGGTTCGCGCTCGCGTTCGAGCTCGCGATGACGACCCACTATTCGGCCACCCTTCTCGCTGCGGTCCTGGCCGTAGGGCTTCTTCGACGGGCTCTGACGCACCCCGCGCGGGCGCGAGGGCTGCTCCGTGCAGTGGGCGTGATCTCAGCGGTCTCCGCGCTCACCAACCCGCTGTACGTGGTCTGGCTGGTCGTCCCGATCTCGGCAATTCTTCTGCTGCTCTGCGTGCTGCGGCGCACCAGTCTCCGTCTGTCCGCGAGGGCCGTCGTCGCGCTCGCGATGGGGTCGCTGCTCGGTCTCCTCCTGCGACTGCCGCTCTCACCCTGGATCGTGGCACAGGGCAAGGACTATGTCCGCATCGACCGGTGGGTGACCGCACTGGACTTCTCTGCGGAGCAGCTGGGCGCGACGACGAGCTCGGTGGGCGGCGCCCTCTCATTGGCCCTCATCCTTGGGCTCTGGGTGGCCTCGGGAGCGGCGGCGCTCCAGGGGCTCCGATCCGACCGCCTCGAGACGGCCTTCCTCGGCGCGTGCGGATTCATCGCGCCGCTGATCGCATTCGCAATCCTGATCGTCACGGGCACCGAAGCCGCTCGGTACATGCAGCCGTGGGCGTTCTTTCCCGTCTTGGCCCTTACGGCGGCACACCCCTGGGCGGCGCTGCCGCGGATCCGGCGACACCGTCTCATCCCGGCCCTGGCCGCATCCTGCCTGGCTCTGACCGCGATGGTGTCGGTCCCGGGCGCGACCGCCGCGGCCACCGCGATCGACACCGACCTCCGATGCGCGGTCCAATGGATCGATGGATCCCGCAGAACCGGGGCGGGGCAGTTCTGGTCGGCCAGAGCGCCCAAAGCCTATGCACGCGACCAGCAACGAGTCATCCAGGTCGATCACCGGCTCGACGTCTACACGTGGCTGACCAATCGGGCCGACCGGCGCGGCGCCGTGGTCACCTATCTGATCACCGACGCGAACACCCAACCGTTCAGCTATCCCATCGGCATATCCGAATCGATGGCAAGGCGGATTGACTGCGGGCGATATACCATCCTGGACTTTTCCCCGATCGAGCTCCCGCTCGGACCATCCAAGCCGTGAGCAAGGCAGGCGGTGGGCCGTCGTCGCCGAGTGCGCCGGCCTCGGCGACGACGACGACGGCCCGTCGGACACGACCGAAATCAGCTCGTCACGACGCCACGGAGGCGTATGCGCTCTCGGCCACCGATCCCCAATACGGCCCGAACATCACGTCGTCGAGGCCCACGTAGCCGAAGCTGTTCGTCGAGTTCTGCACACCAGACGTCAGGAACCAGGGGCCGCCCGACGATCCGCCCGTCATGTCGCACGGGATGCCCTGCGACTGGGTCTGGAGGAACGGATCCGCGACCGCGGTGCCCCGGCACGACCGTGCCGTCTCACCGTCGAACGGGGGCGCGGCCGGGTACCCGAACGCGGTGTAGTCCAGCCCGCGCGCCTGGTTGAACGCGATCGCGGACGCACCGACCGTCTGCGTCAGGGTGTGCCCGGCTACCGTGCCGACCTTCACGAACCCGGAGTCGTACGAGATGTCGTTGCCCTCCGACCACTGCTGCGGCACCGAGAGCGAGGTGGCCGCCCAGACCCCGAACGGCGCCTCCCCCTCGTGGTACCCCGGGACGAAGACCCATTGACTCGCGAACGATTCGCCGGCGCCGCCGCCGTGCACGCAGTGCGCCGCGGTCGCGACCACGCTCCCGTTGGCCGAACCCACCGAGTTCCCGGAGCACACGTACCGCGAGCCGTTCAGCTCGAAGAACACCTTGCCCACGCCCGGCCCAGGCGCGGGTCGCCCGCTCGGAGCATCCTCATCCACGTCAGCCGATGTACCGGCGTAGGTCACCGGTGCGCCCACATCGACCCCGGCCGCACTCGCGGACACCTCGGCCTCAGCGAGCAGAACGTCGGCGGGGATCGCCGCACGCATCCGCTCCGGAGTCCAGTAGTCGGCCGCCACGGCGGACGACGACGCCGACACCTCGATCGTGTCCGCCTCGGGCGCCGGCACGGGCGTGGCACCGGCCGCGGTCGGCGCGGCGAGCAGCCCGCAAGCGAGCAGAGCGGCGCCGACGAGTCCGGCACGGAGTGGGGTGCGAATCATGATGGTCCTTTCAGCACAGGAGAATGCTAGAATACTATCTCGGCACTGACCATTCCCTGGCAACGTCACCAGGGCGCGGGGGCGCGGGGGCGCGGCGTCAGCCCGGCCGGCGGCTCACCCCACGGCGGCGAGGAAATCCTCGTGACGAGAGCCTTGCCGGTCGAGCACGAGCACGCACGACTCCGGCACCTCGATGAACGCGCCCGGCAGGTCGGTCAGCGGTTCCGACACGATCACCCGCGCCGTCGCGTCGAAGGCCCGCAGCTGGGGCACGTCGGGGTACATCTCCTGCAACGCCGCCATGTCCGCCGAGTGGAACAGCGTACGCGAATGGTGCTCGGTCGAGTAGCGGAACGCCCAGATCGTCTCACCGTCGGAGACCGCGAACGAGCCCTGCACCGCGTTCTCGATGCCGTAGGTCGCCGCGACGCGCTCGATCTCGCGCAGCGTACGGCCCATGGCCGCCACCGGATCCTGCTCCAGGCCGAACGTGAGCGCCAGATAGAACACCACCTCGGAGTCGGTCGTGCCCTTCACCTGCGCGAACAGCTGCGGTTCGATCTGCAGCATGAGGTCGCGCCGCAACTGGGGGAACCCTGCGATGACGCCGTTGTGCATGAACAGCCAGTGGTCATGCCTGAAGGGGTGACAGTTCGTCTGCTGGATGGGCGGGCCCCCGGCCGCGCGCACGTGTGCGAAGAACAGCGGCGATTGGATCGCCCAGGTCAGCTCGCGCAGGTTCTCGTCGTGCCACGCGGGCTCGATGCTGTGGAAGAGGGCTGGCATGACGCCGGGTGCGGTGTCGTCGGGGTACCAGCCCACGCCGAACCCGTCACCGTTCACGGTCTCTGCACCCAGAGGGGAGTTCAAGGACTGCGCCACGAGCGAGTGCCTCGGCTCGAGGATCAGCAGGGCGGGCCGGATCGGCTCTCCCCAGTACGCAAGCCACCGGCACATGTCATCGCCTTCCGTCAGCCTTCCGCGGGTGGTGGGGGTGGTGCACAGCGCGCGAGTTCCTGCATACGCTGCGTCGCCTGATCGACCGACCACGGCAGTTCGACCAGGGGCTGGGTCTCGCCGGACGCCGCCGGCGTCTTGGATGCGACGGATGCGAGCGCGAACGCCGTCTCGCGCACGAAGTCCTGCCCGGCGCTCGAGTTGTTGAGCGCGACGACCACCGTCAGGCCGGTCGTCGGATCGGTGAACGCCGCGGTGAGTGCGCCCGTCGCCTCTGAGGCGAGGCCGCGCAGCGGGCCGTAGACCATGCCGCCGATGCCCTGGGCGACCCACGGCTCCGCACCCGGGACCGGTGTCGTCGTCCACTGCTCGCGGGCGGTGCGCTCGCTGAGCAGGAGACCCGATGCGAAGGCCTGGCTCAGCCGCACGACATCGTCCAGGTGCGAGCGCGCCCCGGCCGCGGCGCCGCCCATCGAGCTCGACTGGCGCGAGTCATCCAGCCTGGCCGCACAGTCGGGCGCGCCGTCCGGGCCGGGCAGAGCGGCGTAGGCCCCGATCAGGCCGGGGACATCCAGCGTGGTCGGCGAAGGCAGCGTCGTGCCCGTCAGCCCGAGCGGCCCGGCGACGTACTCCTCGACGAGATCGGACCAGCTGCGATGGGTGGCCCGCTCGAGCGCGAGGCCGAGCAGCAGTCCATTCGTGCGGGAGAAGGCCACGGCCTGGCCGGGTTCGCCGATCCGGGGAACGGCGAGTGCGCTCGAGATCAGTTCGATCGGCGACCAGACCCGCGCCGGGTTCTGCATGAAGTTCACCCGGAGCTGGGGATAGTAGTCGGCGAGTCCGGACGTCTGCCGACACAGGTGCTCGAGGGTGATGCCATCGAGACCCGGAATGTCGATGACATGCTCGCTCACCGGATCGTCCAGTCCGAGCACCCCGTCGTCGGCGAGTCTCAGCAACACCAGGCAGGTGACCTCGGACGTCACACCGGCGAGGTGGAACACCTGACCGGGCTCGACCGCCGCCGCGCCGTCGTCGAACCCGACGGTCCCGGCCACGCCTCGCCATTCGCCCGCCCATGGTGCGGCCACCGCGGCGAGCCCACCGCTGGACCCGCTGAGCGCGACCGCGTCGGCCAGCAGCTGCTGCAACACGGTCGCCGTGTCACCCGCGATCGTGTCGTCGACGGCCCCGAAACTCGCCCCAGGGTCGATCGTGCCGCCGGTGCATCCGCCGAACGCGAACGCAAGGGCCAGGGCGCCTGCGATTGCCGCGACGCGCCTCTGACGGCGACCCAATGATCGGCTCACTCAGCCCCCTAGCCGTGCACCCTGCAGCGATTGTATCCCTCACCGACGACGGGTCCTGAGCGCGCCTCAGGCCTGTCTGGCCGAGGGCGTCCCGAGCTCTTGCACGGCACCCGCCATGAAGCGCTCCACGTTCGGGTCGACGATGATGTCGCTCGGCCGGAGCGGGCGCGCGAGGTAGAGCCCCTCGAGGCTGGTCAACCGGCTGAGCGCGACATAGGTCTGTCCGGGGCTGAACACGCGCGAACCCAGATCGACGACGGCGGTGTCGTAACTGGCGCCTTGCGACTTGTGGATCGTCACCGCCCACGCGAGCCGCAGCGGGAATTGCGAGAACTCCGCGACGACCTCCCGTTCGAGCTTCTTCGTGCCGGGATCCCACGAGTACTTGTACTTCTCCCAGATGGCCGGCTCGACCTCGTGCTGCACGCCCTCGACCTCGACCCGGACCACCTTGTCGAGCGAGGTCACCGTGCCGATCGTCCCGTTCACCCAGCGGGGCCCCTCACCTCGGACCATGGTGTCGTTGCGCAGGAACATGACCTGCGCGCCGACCTTCAACTCCAGCCGCTCGTCGGCGGGAAACGCCCGACCGCCGAAGTCGCCGGCGACCTCGGCGGCGTTCGTGAGCGCCCGGCCGGGCAGCCGCTGTAGCTGGGCGCGATTGATCCGGTTGACGGCGTCGTTGCGCGTTGCGAGTGTGATCGCGCCCTGTTCTGGCAGCGGGCGCCGCGCGCCGGTCGCATTCAGGACGCCGGCGATCTCGGCCGTCACCTGCCCGAAGCGCACTGCGTTGAGCATGTGCTTGAACGCATCGTCATGCTGACGATGCACCTCGCCCAGTTCGAAGATGCGGAGGGATGCCTCGCGCCACACCTTCGCGTCGAAGAACCACATCGACGGATAGGTGTCAGCGAAGTACCGGCGCTCGTCGCCGTCTCCGGGGACTGGCGCCAACTGGTACGGGTCGCCGAACAGCACGACCTGAACGCCGCCGAAGGGCTCGGTCGCGCGCTGCCGCGCTTGCCGAAGCGACCGGTCCATCGCGTCCATGAGATCGGCGTTCACCATCGAAACCTCATCGATGACCAGCGTGTCCACCGCATTCAGGATCTTGCGTACGGCGTCGTTCTGCTCGATACGATGATCGGCGATCAGGCCGATCGGAAGTCGGAACAGCGAGTGGATCGTCTGACCGCCGACGTTCAGCGCTGCCACGCCCGTCGGCGCGCAGATCACGATCTGCTTCTGGGTGTTCCAGTTCAGGTGGGTGAGCAGGGTCGATTTCCCTGTGCCGGCCCGCCCGGTGACGAAGACATGGTCGCGCGTGTGCTCGATCGCGTGGAACACCGCCGCTTGCTCGGAGGTGAGGGTGACATCGGGCACGGTCCACTGTAACGCCGTGCGGCGGCGCTGGATCTCGACCACCGCCAGCCCCAACATAGACTGGCCGAATGGGGAGACGGAGCGCGCGCGGCCAGTCGGTGTCGTGGCTCGCCGTCCTCGGCTGGAGCAGCCTCGCCGTGCTGCTCGGCTGTGCGTTCTTCGCCGCGTTCGGGGCCTTGAACCAGAACCTGTACGGCGCATCCAGCTTCGTCGAGCGCTATCTCGAAGCCATCGCCGACGATGAGATCACGACGGCGGCAACGACACCGGGCGTCGCCCTCGATGAGGCCGAACTCGAGGCCATGGGGCTGCCGTCCGATGTGTCGACCGCGATGTTGCGCTCCAACGTCGTCGACGCGGGTCCGCAAGACATCCGGATCATCGACGACGAGGCTCGCGACGACGGCAGCCACCTCGTGACCGCGAGCTACCGACTCGCCTCGAGCATCGTCGAGACCACCTTCGAGGTGCAGCCGATCGCACCGCTCTACGGGGTCCTCAACCGGTGGGAGTTCGCGCGCAGCCCGCTCGCGGTCATCGATGTCACGGCCGCGCACAACCCGTTCTTCACCGTCGGCTCTCTCACCCTCGACACGCGAGCGCGCAAGAGCGGCGACGAGCTCGCTGCATTCACGCACGCAGCGCCGTACCTGGCGATCGCGCCCGCGGTGTACGAGTTCGACTACGACTCGACGCTGCTGACGGCGCAACCCGAGCAGGTGTCGGTGGAGCCGTCCGAACGCACGTCCGTCACCGTTTCCTCTCAAGCGACCCCGGCGTTCACCGAGCGGGTGCAGGCGCAGGTCGACCAGTTCCTCGAGGGATGTGCCGCGCAGCCCGTGCTGCAGCCGACGGACTGCCCGTTCGGCGCGGTGATCGACGACCGTGTGGTCGGGGAGCCCGCCTGGACCATCTCGGCCTCGCCGATCGTGACCCTCACGCCGGGTGAAGACGCCTTCGTCATGGCGCCGACCGCCGGCGTCGCGCACCTGTCGGTCGATCTGCAGTCCCTCTTCGACGGCGACTACTACACCCTTGAAGAGGACGAGACCTTCACCCTGGCCCTCGACGCCAGGATCCGCGCCGACGGCTCCATCTCGGTGCAGCTCAGGTAACCGCCCGGCGCCAGCGGCCGCTCGGCGTCAGCCGCCGCTCGGCGTCAGCCGCGCTCGCGGTCGTGCGCCGCGATCGCCTGGAGTCGGGCGTTGTACTCCTCGAGCTCGGCGTCACCGGTGCGGTCGGCGTGACGGTCACGGCGCCTCGACTCCTTCTCGTCGCTTCGCGACCACTGGATAGCCACCGTGATCGCGAGCGCGACCGTGGGGATCTCGCCGATCGACCAGGCGATACCGCCGCCGACCTGCTGGTCGGCGAGCGCGTCTGTGCCCCACCCCATCGCGCCGTACCAGTCGGCGAGCAGCAGCCCGGCGCTCATCATGATCGACAGCCCGAAGAACGCGTGGAACGCCATGGTGCCGAGCAGCAGCACGAGCCGGAACGCGTAGGGCAGCCGGTACGGCACGGGATCGATGCCGATCAACGACTGCACGAAGAGATACCCGGTGATGAGGAAGTGCGCGACCATCCACTCGTGGCCGAGATGGTCGACCATCGTCCAGCGGAACAGGGGCGAGTAGTAGAAGATCCACAGCGACCCGGCGAACAGCACGGCTGCCACGATCGGGTTGGCGATGATCTGCGCGAACCGCGAGTGCACCGCGAGCAGGATCCATTCACGACCGCCCCGGCTGCCGTCTTTGCGAGGCCGGATCGCGCGCGCCGCGAGCGTCACCGGCGCACCGGGCACGAGGAGCACCGGGATGCCCATCGTGAGCACCATGTGACCGAGCATGTGCGCCGAGAAGAGGTACTGCTCGTAGACGTTGACGCCGCCGCTGGTCACATAGGCGAGCAACAGCAGCCCGGCCACCCAGAGGATCGTGCGGTACACCGGCCACCGGTCACCACGACGGCGGAGCCGGCGGACGCCAGCCAGGTAGAAAAAGATGCCGAACCCGGCAGCGAAAAGCCAGATCAAGTCTGGGTTCCACTCGGTGAAGTACCGCGTCCAGTCGGGGACCGGTGGCAACGGCTCGCCCGTGAGGATCTCCGCCGGGGTCCGAGCGAGCGAGCCGGGGACGTCTTCGGACACCGGGGTCGCGGTGCGCGCGAGGGCCGCCGCGACGCCCGAGGCGATGCCCATGAATGCGAGCTCGATCACCACGAGCAGCCAGAACGCGCCGGGCCGACGTGCCCCCTGGGCCGATGCGGGCCCGACCTCGCCGGCCGCGGCAGCGGCCCGGGTCATCCGCCCGATCAGGAACCGTCGCTGGACCGCACCCAGCACGCCCAGCGCGACCAACGCCGCGACCTTCGCGATCACGAGGGCGCCATACGGGGAATTGAGCTGCGGCCAGTCGCCGATCCGGAGCGCGGCGCTGGCATACCCGGACACCGCGACCACGATGAAGGCGATCAGCGCGACGGTCGAGTACCGTGCGAGGACGATCGGCAGGCGCCTCACGTCCAGACGCGAGCCGAGCAGTACGAGCGTCAGCAACCCACCGAGCCAGGCGGACGCGAAGACGAGATGCAGGCCGAGCGCCGTGACCGCGGCGCCGTGGCCCGCGGCGCCCGCCGCGTGGCCCTGCTGGGCGAGCGGGATGAGGCTCGCGACCGCAAGGACGGTGACGAACACCAGCGCCGTGTGGTTCCGCACGGCGAAGCAGAGGACGGTGACGGCCGCCGCGACCAGGGTGGTCGTGAGCCAGGCCTGGCCGAGTTCGATGGTCGTGAGGAACTGCCCGAGCTTCTGGCCGAACGCGTCGCTCAGCTCGACGCCCTCGCCGGTGACGACGAGGAAAGTGAACAGGCCGGTCGCGGCGCTCGCGACGGTCATCACCGCGGCGGATGCGGCGGCGACATCGAGTGCCGCCTCGAACTCCGGCTTCTTCGGGCTCAGGGCCCACACCGCGAGCACGAGGGACCCGATCATGCCGGCCGCTCCGAGGTTGACGAGCAGCTTCGCCACCGGCAGGCCCCACCGTGCCACCGGTCCGGGGTCCTGCAGCTGGAACGGTGCCGCTCCCCCGCCGACGGCGAGGCCGATCACCACCGCGATGACGGCGACGGCGAGCAGCACGGCAGGGCCGAGCACACGGACAGAACGCACCGGACCAGCCTAGGTGAGCGGCCTGTGAGTCACCGCCGGCGGTCTCGAGACGCGTGCTCCTTCGTCGCGCGCGACCGACGATCGGCACGCACGCAGAAGGGCGGGTGGCTGACGCCACCCGCCCTCGAGAGTCGCGGATTACTTCGCGGCAGCCTTGAGCTTCGAGCCGGCCGAGACCTTCACCGAGAAACCAGCGGGGATCTCGATGGTGGCGCCGGTCTGCGGGTTGCGGCCGGTGCGCGCGGCACGCGACGTACGCTCGACGGCGAGCCAGCCCGGGATCGAAACCTTGGTGCCCGAGCCGACGGCCTCGGCGAGCGCGTCGAAGAGACCGCCGAGCACGGCGTCGACGGCGGCCTGGCTCTGCCCGGTCGACGCGGCGATCTTCGCGACGAGCTCGGTCTTGTTCAGCGACTTGTCAGCCATTGAGTGTCCTCCTCGGACGTCTACTGCCGGTCGGCAGCTGTGGTGGTGAGCCGAAAGCGGTTCGCACCGCCCCCGTGGCCGATCAGGCCGCCTCGAATGTAACAGAGTTCCGCGGAATTCCGCGGATTTCCGGCCTGTTCCGCCGATCGCGGACGGCGTGTCGCCGCTGCCATGAATGTGATGGAGCGCGAAAGGTGGGTCGGCGCCCTTGCCTGCAGGCCGTCAACCCACCTTTGGTGCTCCATCACACCCCGCGCCGCCGCCCGAACGACCCGAACCCAGACCGACCGAAACCCCGAACGACCCGAACCCACACCGACCGAAATCCCCGCGGGGAACGCGAAAGGGCGCCCCCGGAGGGGACGCCCTTTCGTGAAGCGGTGCTTACCAGCTCGACTTGGTGATGCCGGGAAGTTCACCCCGGTGCGCCATGTCGCGGAAGCGCACGCGCGAGATGCCGAACTTGCTGAGGTTGCCGCGGGGGCGACCGTCGATGGCGTCGCGGTTGCGGAGGCGCACCGGCGACGCGTCGCGCGGAAGCTTCTGCAGGCCAACGCGGGCGGCCTCGCGGGACTCGTCGGTGCCGTTCGGGTCGACGAGCGCCTTCTTCAGCTCGAGGCGCTTCGCGGCGTAGCGGTCCACGATCTCCTGGCGCTGGTTGTTGCGTGCAATCTTGCTCTTCTTGGCCATGGACTAACGCTCCTCTCGGAAGTCGACGTGCTTGCGGACCACCGGGTCGTACTTCTTCAGCACGAGACGGTCGGGGTTGTTACGACGGTTCTTGCGGGTCACGTAGGTGTACCCGGTGCCGGCCGTCGAACGGAGCTTGATGATGGGACGGATGTCCTGCTGCTTCGCCATTAGAGCTTCACCCCACGAGCCTGCATGTCACGGACGACGGCCTCGATACCGCGGGCGTCGATGACCTTGATGCCCTTCGCGGACACGTTGATCGTGATGTTCCGGCGGAGCGACGGAACGTAGTACGTCTTCTTCTGCACGTTCGGGTCGAAGCGGCGCTTCGTCCGGCGGTGCGAGTGCGAGATGTTGTGACCGAAGCCGGGAACGGCGCCGGTCACCTGGCACACTGCTGCCATTGGTTTCCTCCAATACCGAGGGGCGGATGCCCCTCCCAAGGTCTCTTGTCTGCAGACGTCTCCCACCGGTCACCCGGTCAGATACATGGGATCGATCCACGGTCTGGGCAGTGGAAGTGCCCAGCCAAACGTCGAGTCTATCAGACGTCGGTCACCCGCCGATCTTTCGGTACTCGACGCTGAGGACGTACCCCTTGACCGAGCCATAGTCGGGACTCACGGCCGTGCCGGGCGCGACCTGCAACCACGGCGTCTCGTTGACGATGGGGCCGTCAGCCCAGGGGCGTGCAACCGCTCGCGCCTCATAGCCCGCCTCGAGGCTCGTGCACGTCACGCCCAGCTGGACGGAATTCCCGGCAGGCACCGACACCCAGGTGCAGTCATTGCCGGCACTGGCCTCCGACACGTCGGCGACCGCCGCGTTCGCAGCCCCTCCGACACTCAGGAGCGACAGCCCGAGCGCGAGCACTGCCGCCCCGGGAACGAATGCGTTCAGCTTGGTCATCGTAGTATTCTACTACATCGTTCGCCGGTGAGAAGAACGGATGCCCCGATGGGACATCCGCTCTCTTCGACGCACCGACGCACTCAGTTGGTGAGCGAGTCGACCCACTCCTGGTTCTCGGCAATCCACTGCTCCACCACGGGGCCGTAGTCGTCCGAGTCGTTCTCGTTGAACATCGCGTTCTCGAGCGAGTACAGCGTGTCGGAGTCCATCGTGAAGTTCTTCAACCAGCCGCTCAGCGTCGGGAAATTCTCCTCGAAGCTCTTACTGCCGAACGAGTGGATGCCCTCGGCCTCCCCCATGACCCCCGCTGGGTCCTCGAGGTCCTTCACGGGGAACGCGTCGTACGCCCAGTGCGGGCGCCACAGGGTGACCGCGATCGGCTCGCCCGCGTCGGTCGCGGCCTTGAGCTCGGACAGCATGGCGGGCGTCGACGACGTCAGGTACTCCATGCCTTCGAGGCCGTACGTGGGGATCGCATCCTCGCTTGTGACCCGGTTGAGGCCCGAGCCGGGCTCGATGCCGACGAGGCGGTTGCCGAAGTAGTCAGCCTGAGCGGCGAGCTCATCGAGCGAGTCGATCGGCGCATCTTCGTTCACCGCGATGGTGAGCTTGGCGTCCGTGTTCCAGGCGCCGAGGTCGACCATGTCGTCGCCGTACTGCTCGATGTAGTCGGCGTGCGTGATCGGCAGCCAGGTGTCGAGCACCACGTCGTAGTCGTCGTCGGTGAGTCCCTGGTAGACGGGGGCGACATCGGCGTATTCGAGCTCGACGTCATAGCCCTTCTCCTCGAGGATCGCCTTCCAGAGCTCGCTCGCGGCGATGCCCTCGTCCCAGCCGTTGAACACGGCGATGGTGAGGTCCTTCCGGTCGCCGTTCTCGAGGGTCTCGGCCTCCGAGCCGGCGCAGCCGGAGAGTGCGAGCGCCGCGGCGGCGCCCATCGCGAGCGCTCCGGTGAGGTGTCGCTTCTTCATGGGTGTTCCTTTCCTCCCGTGTGCTGTGGCACGGGCGTTGGGGATGGTTCCGCGCGCGAGCGCGCGGACGAACGGGCGACGGATGCTCCGGCGCCCACGTGTGGGCTCAGGCGTCAGGCGTTCGCGGGGTGCGTCACGGTGGCGCGCTCGGCCGCGAGGTCGCTCTCGGCGGTGTCGCCGGCGTTGTTCGCCTCCGAGGCATCCCTGACCTTGTCCGCGGTTCCCGTCCGACGCTTCCCGCGGAAGCCGCCGCCGAACGCGCCCGTGACGCGGTCCAGGATGACGGCGAGGATCACAACCGAGAGGCCGGCCTCGAAGCCCAGTGCGACGTCGATGCGCGTGAGGCTCTGCACGACGTCGCCGCCGAGGCCGCCGGCGCCGACCATGCCCGCAATGACGACCATGGAGAGCGAGAGCATGATCACCTGATTGACGCCGGCCATGATCGACGGCATCGCGAGCGGCAGCTGAATCTGGCGCAGGATGCGGCCGGGCGAGGAGCCGAACGCCTGGCCGGCCTCGACCACCTCCTTGTCGACGCCGCGGATGCCGAGCTCGGTGAGCCGCACCCCGGGCGCCATCGCGAAGACGATCGTCGCCACGATGCCGGGCACCACGCCCACGCGGAATAGGATCAGCGCGGGGATGAGGTACACGAACGCCGGCATCGTCTGCATGAAGTCGAGGATCGGCCGGATGAGGTTCGACGCGAGCGTGCTCCGGGCGGCGAGGATGCCGACCGGGATCGCGATGAGGACTGCGATCGTGCTCGCGACCAGAACGAGCGCGAGCGTCTCCATCGCGTTGTCCCACTGGTCCACGCCGAGCACCACGGTCAGACCGACGGCCGAGCCGAGCGCGAGCTTCCAGCCCTTCGCCCACCAGGCGATCGCGGCGATCACGATGATCACCGCCCAGAACGGCGGTGTCGCGAGCACCCACTCGACGGCGTCGTAGAAGCCGAGGAAGATCGCGCGGAGCACGGCGAACAGGCCCGCGAGCGCGTCGGTCAGGACATCGATGAACGCGTCGGCCCATTCGCCGAGCGGAAGTCGGAAGTCGTTCATCGGGCACCTCCCTCGTTCGCGGGCGCGACCGGAACCGGCGATTCCGCCAGCTCCCGCGTGTCGGGCCCAGGATCGGAGGTCGCGCGGAGCGTCTCGGTGATGACGTCGACCGGGATGGTCGTGGGCGGTTCGACGACCTGGATCTCGGCGGTGTCGGTCGACAGGTTGCCGAGCGCGGCGAGCAGCGTCACCCGCGGCACGGCACCCAGCAGTCGGCCCTGATCGTCCACGACCGCGAGCGACATCGGGCTGAGCGCCGCGCTCTCGAAGAGGTCCGTGAGGTACTGGTCGGGAGCCACGGTCGCGTGGTCGGTGCGGATGATCGACTCGAGCGACCGTTCCCCACGCGTGACGAGCTTGAGGACGTCGCGGTCGTGGATCACGCCCATGAGCTTGCGGCCGGAGCGGACGACGAACACCGTCGAGGTCTGCAGATCCCGCATGGTGCGCAGGGCCGCTCGGGGACCCGCCGACGCCGCGACGACCGCCCGCGGGGGCTCCATCACGTTCGCGGCGGTGAGGACGCGGGCCCGGTCGACGTCGGCGACGAAGGACGCCACATAGTCGTCGGCGGGATCGGTCAGGATCTCCTCGGCGGTGCCGACCTGCACGATTCGCCCATCGCGCATGACCGCGATGCGGTCGCCGAGGAACATGGCCTCGTTGAGGTCGTGCGTGATGAAGACGATGGTCTTGCCGAGCTCCTGCTGCAGCTCGATGAGCTGCTCCTGCATCTCCCGGCGGATGAGCGGGTCGAGTGCCGAGAACGCCTCGTCCATGAGCAGGATGTCGGTGTCCGCCGCGAGTGCGCGGGCGAGGCCGACGCGCTGCTGCATACCGCCAGAGAGCTCGGCGGGAAGCTTGTCCTCCCAGCCGGCGAGGCCGACCCGGTCGAGGATGCGCATCGCGCGCGCATGCCGCTCAGCGGCGGGCACGCCCTGGATCTCGAGGCCGTACGCGGCGTTGTCGAGCACGGTCCGGTGCGGCAGCAGCGCGAAGTGCTGGAACACCATCGAGACGTGGTCGCGGCGGACGGCGCGCAGCTGCTTGGCGGGCACGGCGGTGATCGGCTTCCCCATCACCGACACCGTGCCCGCGGTCGGCTCGAGCAGCCCGTTCAGTGCGCGGATGAGGGTCGACTTGCCAGACCCGGAGAGTCCCATGACGACGAAGATCTCGCCCTGGGCGACCGTGAAGTCGGCGTCGATGACGGCAGCGGTCCCGAGCGAGGAGATCTCGTCGCGGCTCGCGCCACGGCGGAGGCGCGCCAGGGCCTCGGTCGGACGACGGCCGAAGAACTTGGTGAGGCCACGCACCTCGATGGCGGGCGTGGCGGCGGTGAGGTCGGGAGCGAGGATCGGGAGGTGTTCGACGGGGGCTGCGGTCGCAGGGGGCATGCGGAAGGCTTCTCCACGGAGAGCACGGGTATGCGACGTCCGGGCGGCGGTCGCGGGCTCTCCTGGTTCAGGCCGGGTTCAGGCGATCCGGGACGCGGGAATCAAGCCGGCGAATCGTGCATGCCAGGCGAACGCCACGTCCAGCGCAGACCACCATCGGAGCGGCCTACCACGCGCGGAACCATACGTTCCCGTGAGGCCGGTAGGGACCGTCTCAGCGGGAGCGCGGACAGGGGGCAAAGGCCGTCAGGGCCTCGGTCAACGGTAGCCACATCGCCGATACAAGCTCAACCTGAGCCCGGAGATCCCCCCACTGACCGGGCGATTTATGATTCAGGCGTGTGAACTTTGGGCCGTGCAGTCCGCGCAGAGCCCGAAGACGTCGACGACGTGCGCGGCCCCGGTGAAGCCGTGCTCGCCCGCGACCCGCTTGGCCCAGGCCTCGACCTCGTCGGCGGCGATCTCGACGGTCAGTCCGCAGTTGCGGCAGATCAGGTGATGGTGGTGACCGGTGCTGCACGCCCGGTAGAGCGACTCACCCTCCGGGGATTGCAGCGAGTCGGCCTCGCCAGTGGACGCCAGGTCGCCGAGCGCGCGGTACACGGTCGCGAGACCAATGGGCGACCCGCTGGCGTGCAATGCCGAGTGCAGCGCCTGCGCGCTGATGAACCCCTCGGTGCCGTCCAGCGCCTCGCGGACGGCCTCTCGCTGCCAGGTGTTGCGTTTCATGCGATCCGTGCCTCTTCCGCAGTCTCGACGGGGATCGACTGTGTACTCCAACGTAGTCGCCGGAGTCTGGAGATCCCCAGAGCGAGCAGGAAGCACGCGGCGGCGGCCAGCGCGATCGAGGGGCCCGCCGCGACCGCGAACGCCCGCGACGCGAGCACGCCCGCGATGCCCGATGCGGCCCCGATGACGGGCGCCGCGAGCAGCACGCCCCGGTAGCTCGTGACGACGAGCCGCGCAGCCGCGGCCGGCGCCGCGATCAGCGCAATCGCGAGGATCGCCCCCACCGCGGGCAGCGAGCTCACGACGGAAGCCGCGATCAGCGCGAGCACCAGCAGTTCGATGGGCCACTCGCGGAACCCCGCGGCGCGGAACCCGGCCGGGTCGAACGTCGAGAACACGATCCGCGGCCCGAAGGCCGCGACCAGCACGACGGCGACGACGGCGACCGCAGCGGCCAGCAGGATGTCGGTGTCTGTGACGGTCAGGATCGAGCCGACGAGGAAGGCCTCCGGGCGGATGGGCAGCCCCGGCAGCGCGGCCTGCAGCAACGCGCCCGCGGCGAACCCGCCCGTGAGCACGATGCCGGCGGCCACCTGCGCGCCCTGGCGACGGATGCGCGCAATGCCCGCCATGATGGCGACGATGGCGACGGATGCCACGGCGGCACCCGCCGGCACGCTCACGCCGAGCGCGGCGGCGGCGACCGCGCCGGGGTAGGTCGCGTGCGTGAGCGCCTGCGCGAAGAACGTCCGGCGGCGGAGCACGACGAGCGCGCCCACGAACCCGGCGCCGGCGCCGATCACGATGGCGGCGAGCATGGCCCGCTCGAAGTAGGTCACGCGCGCCGCTCCCCCGCCGGTTCGGCCCGCACCGAGCTCGGGTGCGCCGTGTCGTGGCGCACACCGCCGCGACGCCGCATCCGCTCGCCCGGCGAGACCCTGGCGACGCCGACGCGACCAGCCGCCCACGCACCGACGAGCACGACGGCGTACCCGACCACGAAGACCCCCACCACGGTCGCGCCCGCCGGCAGGTCGACACCGGCGCCGACGGATGCGGCATACCCGGTCGCCAGCCCGAGCCACGCGGCGACCGCCGCGAACAGGCCGGCGACCGGGAACAGCAGCCACAACCGGTCGGTGACGAGCCTTGCCACCGCACCCGGGACGATGAGCAGGGCGAGCACGAGGAGCGTGCCCACCGTGCTCGCCGCCGCGACCACCACGAGCGCCACCGCGGCGTTCAGGGTGAGGTCGAGTACGAAAGCCGGGTCACCGGCCGCCCGACTCCCCCGCGCATCGAACGCACGGAACACCTGCTGTTTCAACGTGAGCAGCACGGCCGCGAGCGCGAGGGCGCACACGACGACGAGCGGCAGGACCTGGTCGCTCGGGATCGTGAGGACGCGTCCGAAGAGCAACGCCTCGAGCTCGCCCGCGTAGTCGGAACTCTTCGAGACCACGAGGACGCCCACGCTGAACGTCGCCGTGAGCACGATCGCGATCGCGGCGTCCGAGGCCACGCCCGCACGACCGAGCCACGTGAGCACAACCGCCGCCGCCAACGCTGCGACGGCGGCGCCGGGCACCAGGCCGGCGGTGCCGGCCACGGCGAGCCCGATCGCGAGACCGGGGAAGACCGCATGGGTGAGGCCGTCGCTGATGAATTCGAGCCCGCGCAGGTTCACGAGCACGCCGATGACGCCCGCGACCACCGCGAGGACGAGCATGACCCCGAGCGCACGCGCCATGAACGGCAGCTGAAACGCCGAGAAGAGCGCCTCCACTGCGCTCATCAGTGGCCCTCGTGACCGGGGACCACGAGGGTGTGCTCGTCGATCTCGATCTCGGTGCCCTCGAAGCAGCGTTGCAGGTTGGCGAGCGTCAAGACGTCGCGGACCGGGCCGTGCGCCAGTTGGTGGCCGTTGATGAGGACGACCGCGTCGCAGACCTGCTGAGCGAGCTCGAGATCGTGGGTCGAGACGAGCACGGCCACCCCACGCTGCTTCAACGTTCGCAGGGTTGCGACGAGGGCGTCACGGTTCTGCTGGTCGAGACCGTTGAAGGGCTCGTCGAGCAGCAGCAGACTCGGCTCCGACGCGAGGGCGCGCGCGAGCAGGCCGCGTTGACGTTGGCCACCCGACAGATCGCCGAATCGACGCGCGCCGAGATCCGCGAGCCCGACGGCCTCGAGCGCCGATTGCACCGCCTCACGGTCCCGTCGGCCGGGCCAGCGGAACAGTCCGAGGCGGGGATACCGGCCCTGCATGACCACCTGGCGGAGCGTGATCGGGAAATCGGGGTCGAGCTCGGTGCTCTGCGGCAAGAGACCGATCATGCCGCGGGCGGCATATGCCGCCCCGTCGAACTGCACCTCCCCGGCCGTCCGGGGCACGAGGCCGAGGACCCCGCTCAGCAACGTCGACTTGCCGGCACCGTTGGGGCCGATCAACGCGACGGCCTCACCGGGCGCGATGTCGAAGGTCAGCCCGTCGACGCCCTGCCCGCCCGGATGCGTGAATGCGGCGTCGCGCACGTGCAGCACGGGGGTCATGGCCCTATCCTTCCAGCGCTGCGGGGAGCGGGGAAGGCGTGGCGCCCCACGACGCGAGGATCAGGCGGACGTTGTGGATCTGGCTGCCGAGGTACGTCGCACCTTCACTGCCCGGCGCACCCAGTGAGTCGGCGTACAGCGCGTCGTCACCGGAGTACACGTCGATGCCCGCTTCGCGCGCGATCGTCTCGGCCGCTTTGGGTGAGATGGACCCCTCCGCGAACACCGCCGTGGCGCCGGTCTCGGCGATGCGTGCGATGAGTTCGTCGATCTCCGCAGCGCTCGGTTCGGCGTTGTCATCGAAGTTCGGGATCACGCTGCCGACGAACGTGATGCCGTATGCCTCGACGAAGTAGGTGAAGGCGTCGTGGTTGGTCACCAGGAGCCGATCGTCGACCGGGACCATCTCGATGTTCTCGGTGATCCAGTCGTCGAGCGCCACGAGCTTCGCCTCGTACGCCGACGCACTGGCCTCGAGCTCCCCCGAGTCCAGACCGTCGATCTCGGCGAGGCCGTCCGCGATGGTGCGGACCATGACCTCGGCGAGCGCCGGATCGGTCCAGATATGCGGATTGCCGCCCGCATGATCATGGTCGTCGTCGTGGCCGTCATCGTGGCCCCCGCCGCCGCCGTGATCGTGATCCTCGTCCCCATCGTGCTCGTGCGTGCCGTGGGTCACGACGCCTTCGCCGGCGTCGATGAGCAGGCCCTCGAACCCCGACGCGTCGATCGCATCGTCGATCCAGGACTCGAGCCCGGCGCCGCTGATGACGAGCGCGTCCGCGTTGGCGAGGGCGGCCAACTGCGCCGCGGACGGATCGAACGCGTGCGCGCTCTGCCCGGCGGCGAGCAGCTGCGTCACCTCGGCCTGCTCCCCCACCAGTGCGCGCGTGAAATCACCCACCTGGGTCGTGGTCGCCACGATGGTGACGCCGTCGGGGGCGGCCGTGGCCCCCGCGCAGCCGGTCAGGCCGAGCGTCGCTGTGGCGGCTGCGCCGATGAGGGCGGCCGTGCGCGCGAGTCGGGTACGGACCATGGGACGTGAAAGCACGTTCCCACCCTACGTTATTGAGAATGATTGTCAAACTCACGTCGTCACGAGTCACACTCCTGCCAATGCCTGGCGAGTTCGTCCCGGCAGATGAGAGGGTGATGGACGTGGACTCGACCACGTCACCGCTCACGCTGCATCCGTTCACCTTGACCGACGCCGAACGCATCCTCTCCGGCGAGGTAGACCCGTATGACGGCTGGGAAGGCGGCTACTCCTTCGTCGACGAGCCCGAGCTGATCACCGAGTACATCGCCGCCGTTCGGGCCGGGGGAGACCCGGCACCGTTCGGCCCCTATCTCGTGCGCCGCGGCGCGCACGGTCCGGCCATCGGTGGGGTCAACCTGTTCGCACCGGCCGATGACGGCGCGGTCGAGTTCGCCTTCGGACTCGTGCCCGCCGTCCGCGGCCAGGGACTCGCGGCGCACGTCGTCACTGCGGCGCTCGCCGTCATCCGGTCTGCTGGCATCGCCCTCGCGCGCGCCGAGTCCGAAGTGGACAACACCCCGGCACGGCATGCGCTCGAGCGCGCCGGCATGCAAGTGGTGCGGCGCGACGGCGACGCCGTCGTCTACGAGTGCCGGCTGTAGCGTCGGCGCCTGCGCTGCGTGCTCGCGCTCACTCCAGGAGCAGCGCCGGCTCCTCGATGATCGAAGCCACGTCGGCGAGGAATCGACTGGCGACATCCCCGTCGACCACCCGGTGATCGAACGATCCACCGATCGTGGTCACGAACCGCGGCCGCACCTCGCCGTCGACCACCCAGGGCTTCTGCTTGATCGTGCCGAGTGCGACGATCGCGACTTCGCCCGGGTTGAGGATCGGCGTACCGGTGTCCATGCCGAACACGCCGATGTTCGTGACCGTGATCGTGCCGCCCTGCATCTCCGCTGGCTGGGTCTTGCCCTCACGGGCGGTGAGCGTGAGCTGCTCGAGTGCCGTCGCGAGCTCGACCATGGTCATCGCCTGCGCGTCTTTCACGTTCGGCACGATCAGTCCGCGCGGCGTCGCCGCGGCGATACCGAGATTCACGAAGTGCTTGACGATGATCTCCTCATCGGTCCACTGCGCGTTCGCCGTGGGGTTGCGCCGCACCGCCCAGATGATCGCCTTGGCCATGATCAGCAACGGCGACACCTTGACACCCGCGAAGTCCGGCGAGGCCTTCAGCCGCTTCACGTACTCCATGGTGCGCGTCGCGTCGACATCCACGAACACCGACACGTGCGGCGCAGAGTACGCGCTCTGCACCATCGCGTTCGCGATGGCCTTGCGCACACCCTTCACCGGAATCCGGCTCTCCCGGTCGGCCGGCGCCTCGGGTGTCTGGATGTTGCGGAAGACACTCGCCTGACTCGCGTCTCTGATGACGTCTTCGCGCGTGACCTCACCGAGCGGGCCGGTGGGGGTCACGCGCGTGAGCTCCACGCCGAGGTCCTTCGCGAGCTTCCGGATCGGCGGCTTGGCGAGCACGGGCAACGAGGGGTCGGCGCGGCGGTCCGCGGCGGACTTCTGCGTTCCCGCCGCGGGCGCGGGTGGCGCGGCCGGCACGACCTGTTCGACGACCGCGGGCACGGTGGGAGCGGCCGCGGCGAGCTTCTCGTGCGCGGCCCCGGGGGACGGATGCCGGCGCCGGCGCGTCGGCGCAGGACCTGAGCTGCCGTGGCCCACGAGCACGGCGCCGCTTCCGTCGCCGCCGGCGGAGGTGGGCGAGCCGGTCGCGGGCGGCGCGGGCTCGGTCTGCGCCGCGGTCGGCCCACTGGAGCCGCTGCCGGAGGGCGCCTCGCCGCCGGATGCAGGGGAGTCGGTGGTGATGACGAGGATGGGTGTCCCGACGTCGACCGTCGCGCCCTCGTCGACCAGCAGTTCGGCGACCACGCCCTCGAACGCGCTCGGCAGCTCGACCAGCGACTTCGCGGTCTCGATCTCGACGAACACCTGATCAAGGGCGATGCGGTCGCCCGGCGCGACGCGCCACTGCACGATCTCGGCCTCGGTCAGGCCCTCACCGACGTCGGGCAGGAGGAACCGGATCTCGCTCATGCCTTCACCCTTTCAGCAGTCGTATCCCGTGTGCCGTATGCACGCGCGGGCCGTGGTCAGAACGCCAGCACCCGATCGACGGCCTCGAGCACCCGATCGGGGCTCGGCAGGAACTCCGTCTCGAGGGCCGCCGGCGGGAACGGCGTGTCGAACCCCGACACCCGAAGCACCGGCGCCTCGAGCGAATAGAACGCCCGCTCGGCGACGGTCGCCGCGATCTCGGAGCCGAGACTCGCGTTGCCGGACGCCTCCTGGGCGACGACGAGCCGCCCCGTCCGCTGGACCGAGTCCAGCAGCGGCCCATAGTCGATGGGGGAGAGGCTTCGAAGGTCGACGACCTCGAGGCTGGTCCCCTCCTCGGCCGCGATGTCCGCGGCCTGCAGCAGCGTCGCGATCATCGCGCCGTGCCCCACGACCGTCACATCCGTCCCCTGCCGCATGATTCGACTGACGTGCAGCGGCAGCCCGGCGTGATCGAGGTCGACCGGCCCCTTCGGCCAGTACCGGCTCTTGGGCTCGAAGTACAGCACCGGATCGTTCGACGCGATCGCCTCCTGGATCATCCAGTAGGCGTCGTGCGGGTTCGACGGGCTGACCACCCGCAGGCCCGGGGTGTGCGCGAAGTACGCCTCGGGGCTCTCCTGGTGGTGCTCGATCGAGCCGATGTGGCCGCCGTAGGGCACGCGGATGACGATGGGCATGGAGATCTTGCCGTCGTGCCGCAGCGTCTGCCGGGACAACTGCGTCGTGATCTGGTCGAACGCCGGGAAGATGAACCCGTCGAACTGGATCTCGAGGACGGGCCGGTATCCGCGCATCGCCAGGCCGATCGCGGTCCCGACGATGCCCGACTCGGCGAGCGGCGTGTCGAGCACCCGCCGCTCACCGAACTCGTCTTTGAGACCCTCGGTCACCCGGAAGACCCCGCCGAGCGAGCCGATGTCCTCGCCCATGAGGAGCACCTTCTCGTCGCCGCGCAGCGCCTCGCGCAGGCCCGCCGTGATCGCCTTCGCCATCGACAGCGTCTGGACCCCGCGAACGCTCCGCTCGCTCGAAGACAAGTCGTTCGCTGACGGCTCGGCAGCTGACGGCTCGGCGGCTGACGGCTCGGTCGCGATTGCCTCGGCCACGAGCGCCTCCTCGGTCGTGGATGATTCGGCCACGCGCGCCCCCTCGGTATCCATTCCGGATTCGGTATATGTCTTGGTCATGCGTCGCCTCCGTCGAGTCCACGCTCGAAAGCGTTCAACCACGCGTACTGATCCTGCATGAGCGGATGCGGCTCGCTGTACACGTGCTCGAAGATCGTCTCGCGCGTCGGGGCGTGCGCTTCGAGCGCCCGGCGCCGGACGTCCGCCGCGACATCCTGGGCCTCCTGGTCGACCTCGTCGAAGAACGCGGCGGAGGCGCCCCGACCCTCGAGCCAGGTTCGGTACCGGACGATCGGGTCGCGCTCGGCCCAGTACGCCTCCTCGGCCCGAGTGCGGTACTTCGTCGGGTCATCCGCCGTGGTGTGCGCGCCCATGCGGTAGGTGACCGCTTCGATGAAACTCGGACCGAGACCCGCGCGCGCCTCGTCGAGCGCGACACGGCTCACCGCGTAGCTCACGAGCACGTCGTTGCCGTCGATGCGAAGCCCCGGCATGCCGAAGCCGGTGCCGCGCAGCGAGATCGGACTCCGCGATTGGCGCGAGACGGGCACCGAGATGGCCCACTGGTTGTTCTGGACGAAGAACACCTGGGGCGTCTGGTAGCTCGACGCGAACACGAGTGCTTCGCTCGCGTCACCCTGCGAGGTGGCCCCGTCGCCGTAGTAGACGAGCACCGCGGCGTCGCGCTCGGGATCGCCGGTGCCGCTCGCGCCGTCGAAGTCGAGACCCATGGCGTACCCGGTGGCGTGCAGCGTCTGCGATGCGAGCACGAGGGTGTACAGGTGGAAGTTGCCGTTCTCGGCCGGGTCCCATCCACCGAGCGTCACCCCGCGCAGCAGCGAGAGGATCTTCACCGGATCGAGGCCGCGAATCATGCCGACGATGTGCTCACGGTACGAAGGGAAGAGGTGATCCTGCGGCCGAGCGGCCCGTGCCGAGCCGACCTGCGCGGCCTCCTGGCCGTGACTCGGCACCCAGAGCGCCAGCTGACCCTGACGCTGCAGATTCGCGCCCGCGATATCCACACGGCGCGAGATCGACATGTCGCGGTAGAACTGCTCGAGCTCGGCGTCGGCCAACGCCTCGATCACGGGGAGGAACTGTTCGGCTTCTGGCGTCGGACGCAACTGGCCCTCGTGAGTCAGGAGCTGCAGGGTCGGCACGTCGAAGTCTCGTTGGAGGGCTGCCACCGTTCAACGGTACTCGCTCTTCCCGAGCGCAATTCTTGTAACGCACCGACAAGCTCTGCCCGCCGAACTTTGCGGAAGGCTACAGGGACTGCGGGCGCTCGACGTCGGCGAGCGCGTCGAGCACCACCTGGACCGAGGCATCCTCGCCGACACTGATCCTGATCCCGTCGCCCGCGAAGGGCCGGGCGACGACGCCGGCGCGCCACAGCGCGTCAGCGGTCGCGTCGGTCGCAGCACCCGTCGGCAACCACACGAAGTTGCCCTGGGCGGCGGGCACCGACCATCCGTCGGCGATGAGCGCGGCCCGCAATCGGTCGCGCCGTTCGGCGATGACCCCGACGCGGTCGAGCAGCTCCGCCTCGGCCGCGGGTTCCAGCGAGGCGAGCGCTCCGGCCGTGGAGGCCGCGGTCACCGAGAGCGGGATCGCGGTCGATCGCGCGGCGTCGAGGATCTCGACGGGACCGATCGCGTACCCGACGCGCAGCCCGGCGAGGCCGTAGGCCTTCGAGAACGTGCGCAGGATCACGAGGTTCGGGTAGCGGCCGGTGAGCGCGCGGCCGTCGACGGATGCCTCGTCACGCACGAACTCGACGTAGGCCTCGTCGAGCAGCACGAGCCGGTCCGCGGGCACGCGGTCCATGAACGACGTGAACTCGTCGGCGGTCACGATGACGCCCGTCGGGTTGTTCGGTGAGCAGACGAGGATGACCCTGGTGCGATCGGTGATGGCGGCGATCATGTCATCGAGCTGATGGCCGTGATCGACCCGGTTGGGCACCTGCACGCTCGTCGCGCCCGAGACGGTCACGAGCCCGGGATACGCCTCGAAGGAACGCCACGCGTAGATGACCTCGTCACCTGTCGCGGCCGCGGCCTGGATGAACGCCGCGAGCAATGCGACCGAGCCGGCGCCGATGAGCACCTCATCGGCCGTGACGCCGTACCGTTCCGCGAGGCGCGCGCGGAGGGCGTAGGCACTCGCATCGGGGTAGCGATTGATCTCGGCTGCGGAGTCGGCGACCGCCTGACGGACCGAGGGCAGCGGGTCGAACGGATTCTCGTTGCTGGACAGCTTGAACCCGTCGGCAGGAGCGGGGCGACCCTGACGGTAGGCGGGCAGGGCGGCGATCTCCGGGCGCAGGCGGACGGGGTTCGATGCGGTCACGCCTCCACCGTAGTCGCGAACCGTGAGGCGGGTGTTGCCGTGTGCACAGCTCTGCCAGAGTGGAGGCATGCGGTTCATCATCAAGGTTCTCGTGGTCGCGTTCGCCCTCTGGCTCACCACTTTGATCGTCGCCGGGGTGCACGTGGTGCCGTTCGAGGAGACCACGCTCGGGACGGTCCTGACCTACCTGCTGGTCGCGCTCATCTTCGGCGTGGTGAATGCGATCGTCGGAACGGCGATCCGCATCGTCGCGTTCCCGCTCTACATCATCACGCTCGGCCTCATCTCGTTCATCGTGAACGGGCTGCTGCTCCTCATCGTCGACTGGATCAGCGGCCTCATGGGATTCGGCCTGCAGGTCGACGGGTTCTGGTGGGGCGTGCTCGGTGCGCTCGTCCTCGGCATCTTCAGCTGGCTCATCGGGCTCATCGTGCGCCCGACCCGGAGCTGACCGGGTCGCGTCCGCTGCGAGCGGCGATCCACTCGGTGCGCTCGCCCTGCGCACCGCCGGTGAGGTCGCGCACGAGCGCGCCGAACGCGGCGAGCGCGGGGGCGTCGGAACGATCGACGAGGCTCGCGGTCGCCCGGTAGTGCTCGAGCCCGTGTGCGGGCAGCGGGCCGCTCGCTTCGGTGCCCGCGAGGACGGACCTGCGGACGGTCACGAGACCGGGGGAAGACCCCGGAGGACCGGCGAGCGCCGGGATGACGTCCTCCTCGTGCTCGAGCGACAACACCGGCACCTCGCCGGTGTCGACGCTCGCCACCGGCCCTCCGAGATTGACTGCGCCGACCACGTTGTAGGTGGCGCCTCCGGCGAGCTGCGCGGCCGTGATACCCCCGAGCGAGTGCCCGACCGAGAGGACAGGGTCGCCCGCCGTCGCCCCTGCCGCCGCCAAGGCCTCCCGCACCGCCTCCTCGGCCCCGCCCGATCGCGCTCCAGGACGCACGGGTTCGAGCGCGGAGCCCGCGGCGACGGCGTGCAGATCGCTCGTCAGGTCCCATGGCTGACGGCCGGCGCTCGCGCTGCCGGATACGGTGCCGGCGATGTAGACGATCCAACGCGGGGAGGCGGGACTGCCGTAGCGCTCCACCCGGACCTGCGGACCGCCGGCACCCGGGCGTGGCACGCGCGCGGCGAGCTGGGCGATCCCGTTCGGGGCCGGCACCCGGGCCGTCGACGTCGAGGCGCGCCGCACCGTCACCGGGCCGTCGACCAGCACGGTGCTGCCCACAAGCCCGAAGGTGGCCGCCGCTCCGAGCATCACGCTCGCGTTCTCGGATGCGCGCATCGACCGCCCAAGCAGCACAGCGAGCGCTGGCGGCACCCCGATTCTCCCGAGCACAGCCTCGTCGATCGCTCCGCCCGCCGAGCGCACCAGCCTGATGACCGCCGGGTTCGACCCGAGCGCCCCGATCGTGCGCTCAGGACTCCAGAGTCCCACGGCGGCCGCGCCGGCAAGCGTGGCGCCGACGAGCCCGGCGGGGGCGGCCCACAACGGGAACGTGAGGCCGAGCACGCTCGCGCCATATCGTGCGCCGAGGTCCCACATCGCCGTGACCACCTGCTCGACGTGGCCGTACCGCTCGGCGCACCCGACCAACGACGCATGCAAGCCCTCGGCCTCCACCGCTGCACGGTCGAACAGGACCCAGGCGTGGTGCAGCGAGTAACCCGGTGTGTCGCCCCCGGCACCCGGCGCCACATCGATGCCGGCCGAGCCGACCCATTCGCGCAGCTCCCGCGATCGCTGCGCCCACTCACGGCACGCCCGGTGCAGCGCCCCCAACGCCGCGGCCTCCGCGAAGAGCTCGTCGACCGCGACACGGGTGCCACCGCCCACGCTCACGATCAGCTCGTCGGCCACAGTGTTCCCGCCTCGGCGTCGGCGAGGACGCGCAGGACCCGCGCGCGGCGCTCGAGTGCGTCGCGGCCTTCGCCCACCACACGCGTCGCCGCGGCGAGCCGATCGCGCAGCTCAGCCAGCCGGCGTTCATAGTGCTCGGCGGCCGACGAGCGCCACACCAGCCGCCCGGATGCGGCATCTGGAGCCCGCGCGTGAATCTCCAGCTCCGCCAGGAAGGCGTCGACCTCGACGAGGCCGCGCTCGACCTCGACGAGGAGATGGCCGGCCCCGCGCCCGGGGACGGGCCCCTCCGATGACCATTCACGCATCCGGAGAGCGTGACCGATGCGCGGCCTCGGGCCGAGGCATCCGCTCGATCTGGGGAGACCGCCGTCCGCTGTGGCGCCTGTGCAGGAAGACCTACGCATCCCTCATCTGGTGCGCGCGCCCCGATCTGACCAGAATGGAGCAATGACGCGAGCGGAACCCGCGGGGGACGCCGCGCAACCGTTCCGGGTGTCGTTCGTGTGCACGGGCAATATCTGCCGTTCGCCGATGGCGGCGGTGGTGCTGCGGTCTCTTGCCGAACGCGAGGGACTCGATGGCGCCCTCGCGATCGAATCGGCTGCGACGGGTGACTGGCACGTCGGCGAGCGCGCCGACCACCGAACGCTCGACGCGCTCGAGCGCGCCGGGTACGACGGGTCGGTGCATCGGGCGCGCCAGTTCGATCCGGGCCGCTTCCCGATGCTCGACCTCGTGGTCGCGTTCGACCGTGGCCAGGCGCGCATCCTGCGCAACTGGGCCCGCAGCCTGCTCGACCAGCAGAAGGTGCGACTGCTCCTCGAGTTCGACGCCGACCTCGCCCCGCTGCAGGACGTCCCGGACCCGTACTACTCCGACGCGGAAACCTTCGACCGAGTTCTTGGGATGATAGAGCGGTCGACGCAGTCGCTGTTCCGGCAACTCGCACCAGCTCTCAGACAAGGAATCCGATAGATGTCGCTGCCTCCCCAGCCGCTCAGCCCCCTCGACGGCCGCTACCGCGCGGCGGTGGGCGCCCTCGGTGAGCACCTCTCGGAGGCCGGCCTGAACCGGGCTCGCGTGCAGGTCGAGATCGAGTGGCTCATCACGCAGACCGATCACGGCTTCTTCGGCACCGCGCCGCTCGACGCCGAACAGCAGGCCACGCTGCGCCAGATCGTCACCGACTTCGGGCAGTCCGACATCGACGAGCTGGCCACCCTCGAGGCCACCACCCGCCACGACGTCAAAGCCGTCGAGTACTACGTGCGCCGGCGCCTCGCCGAGCGCGGCCTCACCCATCTCGCCGAGCTCACGCACTTCGCGTGCACCAGCGAGGACATCAACAACCTGTCGTACGCCATCACCGTGCG
>Ga0182737_1000891_pt1 | contig 34512 bp, 32 predicted proteins | sample eDN5th30CBELigOP_FD_128878 | JGI IMG/M metagenome (GOLD analysis project Ga0182737, IMG submission 128878) | Enriched Organic Plus compost microbial communities from Emeryville, California, USA - eDNA 5th pass 30_C BE-Lig OP (version 2) (version 2) ... | reverse complement strand
TTGTCACGCAGGGCGTGACATGGCGCCTTCGACCGACTATGTGATCGTAGCGCGCGAGCAAGCCCTCACTGCGCCCTTTTCGCGACTGACCGAAGAACTCTCCCGCCGCATCAAGGCGAAGGGCGAACGGCGGGGCGATGGGAAACGCCGAACGGAAAGACCGGAATCAGGACCCGTCAATGGAAAATAATCGTAATTTCTTCATCACCATTGCCCTGTCCATCCTCGTGCTAACGCTGTGGCAAGTGTTTTATCTGGGTCCGAAAACGGAAGCCCAGCGGGAGCAGGCACGCATTGAGGAGCAGCAGCAGCAGAAACAACAGGCGACGCAACAGCAGGCTCAAGGTGGCGACACGCCGCAGATGCCCGCCACCTCCGGGAACATTCCCGGCCACGGCGATGTTGCAGCCGCAGGCGGCGCGCTGACCCGCGAGGCAGCCATTGCCCAGACGCAGCGCGTCGAAATCGACACGCCTTCGCTGCGCGGTTCGATCAACCTGACCGGCGCGCGCCTCGATGATCTCTTCCTCAAGAATTATCACGAGACCGTCGACGACAATTCTCCGAATATCGAACTGCTCGCGCCTTCCGCGCTGAAGCAGGGCTATTTCGTAGAACTCGGCTTTACCGGCAACGACACGACCGGCCCGGTTCCGGGACCGAACACGGTCTGGACCGTGGAGGGCAACAACAAGTTGACCCAAACCACGCCGGTCACGCTGACCTATACCAACGAGAAGAACATCACCTTCAAGCGCGTCATTTCGGTTGACGACGCCTATATGTTCGCCGTTGAAGACACGATCACCAACAATACCGGCGCGCCGATTTCGCTGGCCTCCTATGGCCGCGTGACCCGCTTCAACCAGCCGGAACATGCAAGCGCGACCTATGTTCTGCATGAAGGCCTGATCGGCGTCATGGGTCAGGACGGCCTGCAGGAAATCAAGTATTCCAAGGTCGAAGACGATAAGGACATCTCGTTCAAGGACGTGATGGGCGGCTGGCTCGGCATCACCGACAAATACTGGGCCGCAACGCTCGTACCGCCGCAGGACGAAAAGTTCACCGGTCGCTTCTCGCACTTCACCAATGATCGCCCGCGCTATCAGACCGACTTCCTCGGCGCGCCGATGACAATCGCGCCCGGTCAGGCGCAGACGCTGAAGAACCACGTCTTCGCCGGTGCGAAGGTGGTCACACAGATCCAGGCTTACGAACAGCAGCTTGGCATCAAGCAGTTCGAACTCCTGATCGACTGGGGCTGGTTCTACTTCATCACCAAGCCGATGTTCTATCTCATCGACTGGATCTACAAGTTCTCGGGCAATTTCGGCGTCGCCATTCTGGTCGTCACCGTTCTCCTCAAGGGCCTATTCTTCCCGCTTGCCAACAAGTCGTACAAGTCGATGGCACGCATGAAGCTGGTGCAGCCGAAGCTGACTGAAATCCGCGAGAAATATGCGGATGACAAGATGAAGCAGCAGCAGGAGATGATGCAGCTCTACAAGCAGGAAAAGATCAATCCTCTTGCGGGTTGCTGGCCGGTGTTGGTGCAGATTCCGGTGTTCTTCGCGCTCTACAAGGTGCTCTACGTCACCATCGAAATGCGTCATGCGCCGTTCTTCGGCTGGATTCAGGACCTTGCAGCGCCCGATCCGACCTCGCTCTTCAACCTGTTCGGCCTCCTGCCTTTCGGCGTGCCGCACTTCCTGATGATCGGCGTCTGGCCGCTCCTGATGGGCATCACCATGTTCCTGCAGATGCGCATGAACCCGACGCCTCCGGACCCGACGCAGGCTGCCATCTTTACCTGGATGCCAGTGATCTTCACCTTCATGCTGGCTTCGTTCCCGGCCGGTCTCGTGATCTACTGGGCATGGAACAACCTGCTCTCCATCACCCAGCAGGGCATCATCATGAAGCGCCAGGGCGTGAAGATCGAGCTCTTCGACAATCTCAAGAGCCTCTTCAAGCGAAAGCCGAAAGAAGCAAAGAAATAGACTTGAAAGAACCCCGCTTCGGCGGGGTTTTTTGTGCCGTCATGTTGACAATGCCGCTCATAACATTGATGCGTGTACTCAATAGGATATACACCATCAGGATACGGACATTGAGCGAGCAGGATAAGAAGCAGGCGGCAATCAGGGCCGCTCAGGCAGCGGCGGATGCAGTCCGGGAAGCCCAGGCGGCACTCGTCGAGGAAGGACGCCTGCTCTTCAAGAAATCATGGATATTCATCCGTGGCGTGCCGTCGATGAAATTCCTGCCGCCGGAAGGTCCGGTGGAGATCGCCTTTGCAGGCCGATCCAATGTCGGCAAGTCGTCGCTCATCAATGCGCTCGTCAACAAGAAGGGTCTTGCGCGTACGTCCAACACACCGGGACGCACGCAGGAACTGAACTATTTCGTGCCGGACGGCTATTCCGGTGAGAACGGCGATCTTCCGCCCCTGGCACTGGTCGACATGCCGGGCTATGGCTTCGCCGAAGCGCCGAAAGCACAGGTCGATGCCTGGACGCGCCTTGTGTTCGATTATCTGCGCGGACGCACCACGCTGAAACGCGTCTATGTGCTGATCGATTCCCGCCATGGTATCAAGAAGAACGACGCGGAAGTGCTCGATCTTCTCGACAAGGCGGCAGTCTCCTACCAGATCGTGCTGACCAAGATCGACAAGATCAAGCCCGCAGGCGTGCCGCGCCTCCTGGAAGAAACGCACAAGCTTACTTACAAGCGCGCCGCCTGCTTCCCCGGTATCATCGCGACATCGTCGGAAAAAGGTGAAGGTTTCGATGAGCTGCGTGCAGCAATTGCACTGCTGCTGAAAGAATACTGATAATCAGCTCGGGCAGCTTTCCGGCTGCCCGTCCAGCCCTTCATTGAGACGCTCGAAACGGGCACTCACATGCCCGTCGTCGCGCTGGATATGCAGCACATAGATGCTGTCGAAGTCATCGCCGCGCCATTTCGGCACCGCAGCTTTATCTCCGCCATTGTCCCTGAGCAGATTTCTGGCCAGCTTGTAGAGCTGCTTGTGTTCCCAGCCGACCAGTATCGTCGCATCGCTGTATTGCGGCTGCTGGAGTGCGGCCTGCAGCTTCCCGATCTCGTCATAGCCGAAGCGCGTATCGACCGGCATCTGAAAGCGGATGGCGGTCGGCTCCACCGTCGCCAGCGGGCGGTTATAGGCATAGGAAATGCCGCTATCCTTCTTCTCCTTCGCAGGATCGGGCGCGAAAATAGCATCGGGCTTGCCGAAATCCTTTGCAATGACGGCAGGCAGCTTCAAGGAGCGATTAAGGCCCCGGCAGTCGAGCTGCCCCAACCCGCCTTGCGGCTTTTCGCCGTGACGGACGAGGATGATTGTTTCGGTCGTTGGTGCCGGTGCAGCATAGGATGCAGATGTGCCAAGCAGGGAGGTGAGGACGGCGAGGAATATTTTGCGCATGATGCGGTCTCTGAAAATCATTCCGGTTCAAAAACCTGCATAGACCGCAGAGCGGCTTTTTGTTGGGCACGTTTCGGGCTGCAAATTCAAATAATCGCGAACGGGTAAGCGAAAAATAAGCAACTGCGGATTCCAATTGCGATAAATCCGGTCTAGAAAAGCCTGCCTCTTTTTGCCCTGTCGCCTGCCATGGAGCCCGCGATGACGACACTTGAAAATCCCGAAATGCAAGCGCAACTCCTGTCCGCGGCCCTGCCCTATATGCAGCGCTACGAGAACAAGCATGTCGTTGTGAAATATGGCGGGCACGCCATGGGCAATCCGGAACTGGGCAAGGCCTTCGCGCGCGATATCGCGCTTTTGAAGCAGTCGGGCATCAACCCGATTGTCGTGCACGGCGGCGGACCGCAGATTCAGGCCATGCTGACCAAGCTCGGCATCGAATCCCGCTTTGAAGGCGGATTGCGCGTCACCGACGAAAAGACCGTCGAAGTGGTGGAAATGGTTCTGGCCGGTTCCATCAACAAGGAAATCGTCGCCCTCATCAATGCCGAAGGCGAATGGGCCATCGGCCTGTGCGGCAAGGACGGCAACATGGTCTTTGCGCAGAAGGCGCACAAGACGGTCATCGACCCGGATTCCAATATCGAGAAGGTGCTGGACCTCGGCTTCGTCGGCGAACCGGCGGAAGTGGATCGCACGCTTCTCGATCTTCTGGCCCGCTCCGAAATGATCCCGGTCATTGCACCGGTCGCACCGGGTCGCGACGGCCATACCTACAATATCAACGCCGACACGTTTGCAGGCGCGATTGCCGGTGCGCTCGCCGCAACGCGCCTCCTGTTCCTGACTGATGTTCCGGGCGTGCTGGACAAGGACAAGAACCTCATCAAGGAACTGTCCGTTGCCGATGCGCAGGCGCTCATCAAGGACGGCACGATTTCCGGCGGCATGATCCCCAAGGTGGAAACCTGCATCGAAGCAATCCGCCGTGGTGTCGAAGGCGTCGTCATCCTCAACGGCAAAACCCCGCATGCCGTGCTACTGGAGCTTTTCACCGAGCACGGTGCCGGCACGCTTATTGTGCCTTAAGGATCGACCATGACCGATATTCCGGAAAGAGCTGCTTTCGCCCACGTCACTGACTGGGTGTTCGACCTCGACAACACGCTCTACCCGCACGCCGCCAATCTGTTCTCGCAGATCGACGTGAAGATGACGACCTATGTCGAGACTTTGCTGAAACTGCCGCGCGACGAAGCGCGCAAGATTCAAAAGCAGTTCTATCTGGAATATGGCACCACGCTGAAAGGCCTGATGGAGTGCCATCAGATCGATCCGGACGATTTTCTGAGACAAGTCCATGATATCGATTATACGTGGCTTACGCCCGATCCGGCGCTGGGACGGGCGATCAAGGCACTGCCGGGCCGTCGCTTCATCTTTACCAATGGTGATCGCGGCCATGCCGAGCGCGCTGCCAGCCAGCTTGGAATCCTCGATGATTTCGACGATATTTTCGACATTGTAGCGGCAGGACTGACACCGAAGCCGGAACGGGCCACCTATGACCGCTTCCTCGGCGCTTTTGGCATCGATGCAGGCAAGGCAGTCATGTTTGAGGATCTGGCGCGCAATCTGGTCGTTCCCAAAACACTCGGCATGAAAACCGTGCTGGTCGTGCCAAACAATTTTGAGCCTACATTTTCCGAGATATGGGAAAGCGATCCCGAATTCACCGATCAGGTGGACTATGTGACCGATAACCTGACCCAGTTTCTGGAAACCATAATTGCAGACCGATAGGCAATTCACCGGCCTTGAAAAACGCATCGACAAGGCCGCCCACCGCCTTCTCGACAATCTGCCCCGTCACCGGATCAGCGATACGCTGATCGAGTTTCTGGTCTTCGGGCTGAAACAGGCATGGGCCTGCCTTTTCGGGGGCGCCATGCTGGCGCTCATCATGCTGACCCGCTGGTTCTGGCCGGATGGCGGCGCGGGGCTTATCACGCGTTACGATTTCCTGTTCCTGTCCGCGCTTGCGATCCAGCTTGCCATGCTGCTCTTCAAGCTGGAGGAGTGGGAGGAAGCCAAGGTCATCCTCATCTTCCATGTGGTCGGCACAGCGATGGAAGTGTTCAAGACCCATGCCGGTTCATGGGTCTATCCGGAGGAGAATTTCTTCCGCATTGGCGGCGTTCCTCTGTTTTCCGGCTTCATGTATGCGGCTGTCGGCTCCTATATGGCGCGTATCAACCGCATCTTCGATATAAGGCTGAACCACTATCCACCACTCTGGATGACTGTTGTTCTGGCCGCCGCAATCTATATCAATTTCTTCGCGCACCACTTCATCTGGGATATGCGCTGGCTGCTGTTTGCCGCGACCTTCGCCCTTTTCTGGCGCACCAGCATGCACTACCGCGTCTTCCGCTTCCGGCACAAAATGCCGCTGCTGGTCGCCTTCCTGCTGACCTCGCTCTTCATCTGGATTGCCGAGAACATCGGCACATGGTCGAAGGCCTGGCTTTATCCGAACCAGCGCAATGGCTGGGAGCTGGTCTCAATGAGCAAGCTCGGCTCGTGGTATCTCCTGATGATTATCTCGGTCGTGCTGGTGACACTCGTTCACCGCCCCCGTCCCTATCAGGCAGAAGAAGAGCCGCAAAAAGAAACGCCCGACCATTTGGCCGGGCGCATCGAACAGAAAATCCGGGGTGATCAGAGCTTATAAAAATCCTTGATCTGCTCCCAGGCTTCGTCGGCGGTTTCGACAAAGTTGAGCAGCTCGATATCGGCGGGCGAAATCGTGCCCTGCTCGGCCAGAAACTCGATATTGATCGCCTTCGTCCAGAATTCCTTGCCGAACAGGATCAGCGGCACGCGCTCCATGCGGTTGGTCTGGATCAGCGTCATCGCCTCGAAAAGCTCGTCCATCGTGCCGAAGCCGCCGGGGAACACGCAGATCGCCTTGGCGCGCATCAGGAAGTGCATCTTGCGGATCGCAAAATAATGGAAGTTGAAGCAAAGGTCTGGGGTGACATAGGCGTTGGGCGCCTGTTCATGCGGCAGCACAATGTTGAGACCAATCGTCGGTGCACCGACATCGGCGGCTCCGCGATTGCCCGCTTCCATGACGCCGGGACCGCCGCCCGTCACCACGATGAATTCGCGATAATAGGTCGTTGCCGAATATTCGGAGCAAAGCCGCGCGAATTTGCGCGCTTCCTCGTAATAATGCGCATTGGCTTCAAGGTTCTTCTTCTGAACCTCGTTCTTGGCTGCCCATGCCTCGCCGCCGGGCTCGGGAATGCGCGCGCCGCCAAACATGACGACAGTGGACTTGATGCCCCGGTCCGCCAGAATCATTTCAGGTTTCAGAAGCTCAAGCTGCAGCCGGATCGGCCGTAGTTCGCGCCGGGTCAGAAAATCATCATCCGTGAAAGCAAGGCGATAGGCAGGGGCTTCGGTCTGCGGCGTCTGCGGTACGGTTTTGGCCTGCTTGACCGCTTCCTCTGAATTCGGGAACGGCGTCCAGCCGGACTTCTCCATCGGGTTCATTCGTCTCACCTGCTCCTTCAATATCGCCATTCAACGCATATATCAGGGCGCTGAGATGCAAGCGCTATCCAAGCCCTGAAAATGCTCAATTGCCTCACGGGCTTAACCAAAACTCGATGAGTCAGGCTCATCGGGTTTTGGTATAACAGCATCCATTCTGGCGCTAAATGCTTAATCTGTCTCAAACGTGGCACGGCAATCGGATCACGAACGACATTGACCCTCATGGCGCCTTCGCTTAATCAATTTCCCAGCAACGGGCCGGACTTGTCCGCGCCTGCCATCCGCCGCCCCTTCATGGAGATCGCACCCTATGACCAAGCCAGACCTCGCCTCCCTTGAGAAGACAATCGACAAGGCTTTTGACGAGCGCGACGGTATCAACACGGCAACGCGCGGCGAAGTGCGCGAAGCCGTCGAACAATCGCTCATTCTGCTCGACCGCGGTGAAGCCCGTGTCGCAGAAAAACAGGCGGACGGCAACTGGCATGTCAACCAATGGCTGAAGAAAGCGGTCCTGCTCTCCTTCCGCCTCAATCCGATGGAAGTCATCAAGGGCGGTCCCGGCCAGTCATCCTGGTGGGACAAGGTGCCGTCGAAATTCGACGGCTGGACGGCCAATGAATTCGAAAAGGCTGGTTTCCGCGCAGTACCGAACTGCGTCGTGCGCCACTCGGCCTATATCGCGCCCAACGCGATCCTGATGCCGTCCTTCGTCAATCTCGGCGCCTATGTCGATGAAGGCACCATGGTAGACACCTGGGCGACCGTCGGCTCCTGCGCGCAGATCGGCAAGAACGTTCATCTTTCCGGCGGCGTCGGCATTGGCGGCGTTCTGGAGCCGATGCAGGCTGGCCCCACCATCATCGAAGACAATTGTTTCATCGGCGCCCGCTCGGAAGTCGTTGAAGGCTGCATCGTGCGCGAAGGCTCGGTCCTCGGCATGGGTGTTTTCATCGGCAAGTCGACCAAGATCGTGGATCGCGCAACGGGCGAAGTCTTCTATGGCGAAGTGCCGCCCTATTCGGTTGTCGTTGCCGGCACCATGCCGGGCAAGAACGTTCCCGGCGAAAACTGGGGCCCAAGCCTCTATTGCGCCGTCATCGTCAAGCGCGTCGATGAAAAGACCCGCTCCAAGACGTCGATCAACGAATTGCTGCGCGACTGAATACAAAGCAAGCTTGCTTAAAAACAAAAGGCGACGCTGTTGGCGTCGCCTTTTTTATAACTGGTCGCCCCTTCGGATGGCGCAATGCCTCTGATCCGGGCAGTCCGGGGAGACATTGACGCCATCCTCCGGGGAGATTCTTTAGCGGCCCTTCGGTTGCCCTGCCTGTCTCTTGCGTGAGGGGGAGGAACGCAACGGACAATGCAGGACGACCGACAGGCTCAGCCATCAGAACAAATTAGTTCTGGTAGCTGGACGGGGAAGCGTCGCCGAAGCGATGAGCCGAACCGTCCTGATTAACCGGCGCAGACCGGTGGATGGCAGCCGTAGCCGTGTAATCGACCGTGCGGTGGGTCGAAGCGACCGGGGCTTCGCCCGGAAGAACGAAAGCCTTGTCCTGGGCAGCCATTGCAGGCGGCTCGCCAACGAACGGGTTTCCGGCATAGGCAGCACCGGCGCTAAGAGCGACAGCAAGAGCAGCGATAGCAAACTTTTTCATCTCTTTATTCCTTCTTCATAGCGTCCCCTGATTTCAACTTTTCAGATCGGTGTTTCGCCGACTGAACCCCGAGACCACATCTCAGGCTTGCAGGGGACATTCTGTTAGCTGGGCCTTCGTGGCCCGCCCTGCGGTGTCAGGCGCATCTGGGAGGAAATGCACCGACACCTTCGGGAATACATGCAATGCGATAGTTCATTCATGCCCGGCCCATCTGGACCGGAAAGGCCAAAGTCCGAGCGGACTTTTAGTTCTGGTAAGAGGAAGGCGATGCATCACCGAAGCGATGAGCCGAACCATCCTGATAAACCGTTGCCTTGTTGATCGAAGCAGGAGCCGTGTAGTCGAGCTTCTGGCTCTGCGTTGCAACCGGCGTGCGGTCGTTTGCATAAAGATCGGCAGGTTCGCCGACATGTGGGTTTTCTGCAAAAGCGGCACCGGCGGTAAGAGCGAGAGCAGCGGCAGCAAGAACAATCTTCTTCATTTTCCTATCTCCTTGGAAAGTGGAGCGGCGTTTGTTCGTCGTTCCGATGCATCTGAAATGGGTGACAGTGGGTAAAAGTTCCAGTCACGAAAATGTTTTCTTCATCACAGATTCGTGCAGGTATTTTTTCTGAAAAGAATAACGATAATTCATAAAATATAACAACATCAATATGTTGTATTATATGCCAGCAATCACATGACTGTTACAGCCGTACATTTGTTCAAAAAACGCGAACAGTCTGTCCCGATATATTGTCCAATGAAAGTGAACAATGGGGCCATTTTTCGCAAAATCGACACGGAAAGACAAAGCTGGTTTCGTCGAAATGACACCCTGATCTGTCTTTGGCATCGACCGGCCAGTCAAAATCAGCCCATGCTAAAAAGAAAAAGCCGCATCGAAATGCGGCCTGGATACAGGTTTGATGGACCAGGTGAACCGGCATTCAATTGAATGCCATCACTCCGATCAGTTGTTTGCGACAGCGACCGAACGCCCGGCGATGGATACCCACTGACCGGAATTGGCTGGCGACTGCATCTTGATATAGCGATAAGAAGTCTTCTCGACCGGCAACACTTCGTCGCGCAGATTGTCGAGAATGTAATCGCCATGGTCAGTGCGCACCGTCAGAACGACATGCGGTTCGCTGCCCTGCACCATGGTGATGAGGAGCTGCGATGCGCTGATGCCCCGAGCCATCAGTTGGGCGCGCTTCATCAGAACATAGTCTTCGCAATCGCCCTTGCCGTTGACAGGCATGGTCCAGTAATCGCGCTTGCCATAATTATCCTGATCGGAAACCGGCTTGATGCGGTGATTGACGGAGCTGCTGACCGATTGCAGCAGCTTCAAGCGCTGCGGGGTCATCTTCATCGGCGGCAACACGCGATGCGCACCGCAATCGCGCTTGTTGCGATCACAGTAATCCTTGTGCCCATAAGGAATGCTTGTAAGCCCGCCAGCTTCACTCCATTGCGCGGCCTTGGCCGGTATTGTCGTCGCCCCGAAGAGCACCATCATGCCTGCTATCGCAGAAGTGACAAAACGCATGCGCAGTTTCCCATTTAAAAAGAGTCCCCGTTGAGCGGCCCTTTGCGGGTCTCGTTATCAACTTATTTTTAACTAACGATGACAGAGCCCCTTCGGTCAAGGAAATTTCGTTCCCAAATTGAAACCGATTGAGAAAAACAAGTGAAAGGCGAAACAGTACCCGTCGCGCGCAACCGCCGGATTGCTGTTTCTATCTGTTTGTTTCACGCGCATCTTGATCCGAAAACCGCTTCGCACTTTTCGGGATGCCGTTTGTTTCACGCGCATCTTGGTCCGAAAACCGCTTCGCACTTTTCGGGATGCGCGATAATCTCACCCTCAGACGATTCCCTTTTCAAAAAAGTCCCTATCTCATGAGCTTAGCCGTCAATCCCGCCGATAACCTTGCTGCCCTCATTCGCTGCGCATCCGTAACACCTGCCGAAGGTGGCGCGCTGACGGCGCTGGAAGCGATGTTGAAGCCGATGGGGTTTTCGGTGGAGCGACCTGTCTTCGATGATGAAGACACGCCGGACATCGAAAATCTCTATGCGCGCAAGTCGGGCAATGGCCCGCATCTGATGTTTGCCGGGCACACCGATGTCGTGCCGCCCGGCAATGAAGGCGACTGGAAGCACCCGCCCTTCTCTGCCGCTATTGAAGACGGCGTGATGTACGGTCGCGGAGCGGTGGATATGAAGGGCGGCGTTGCCTGTTTCGTGGCCGCAGTTGCCCGTCACATCGAAAAGCATGGCAGCATCAAGGGCAGCGTCTCCTTCCTTATCACCGGCGACGAGGAAGGCCCGGCCATCAATGGCACGGTCAAGCTTCTCGACTGGGCGAAACAGCGTGGCGAAAGCTGGGATGCATCCATTGTCGGAGAGCCGAGCAACCCGAATGCGCTTGGCGATGCGATCAAGATCGGACGGCGCGGCTCGCTGTCCGGCACGATCACCGTCCATGGCGTGCAGGGCCACGCCGCCTATCCGCATCTCGCCGAAAACCCGGTGCGTGGCATCACCACGCTCGTCGACAGCCTGCTCTACCCGGCTTTCGACGAAGGCACGGCCAATTTCCAGGCCAGCAATCTGGAGGTGACGAGCATCGACGTCGGCAACAAGGCCACAAATGTCATTGCGAACAAGGCGACTGCCTCGTTCAACATCCGCTTCAACGACACCTGGACGGCAGAGACCTTGCAGGCCGAAATCATCGCGCGTCTCGAAAAAGCCGCCCGCGACAATCGCCTGCGTCCCGGTCGCGAAATGCCGATCAACTATGAGCTCACCTGGCGCGAGCATCCGAGCCATGTGTTCCTGACCCGCGACGAGAAACTGATCGGCACGCTGACAGATTCGGTCGAAGCGGTAACCGGCAGGCGTCCGGAACTATCGACATCGGGCGGCACATCCGATGCCCGTTTCATCAAGGATTACTGTCCGGTGGTCGAATTCGGCCTTGTCGGGCAGACCATGCATATGGTTGACGAGCGCGTGGCTCTTGCCGACCTCGAAGGCCTGACACAGATTTATGAACGCTTCATCGCCGATTTCTTTGGGTAGAGCATAATCCCGGAAAGTTGCATGACTTTTCGCCCGGATTACGCGAAAAATTGGGAATCTCATGCCAAGCCTGGATGATATTTTCAGATATTTCTGGGGCGTCTGGAAAATGATGCTCGGGCGCAAGGAAGGACTGGATTATCTCGACATTTCCGCCGAGGGCTTCTGGTCGTCCTTCTTTGCGATAGCGATTGCGCTGCCCCCCATGTTCGCGAACTGGGTGTCTTATGCGGCGGACCTCACTGCTGGCCGTGACGAAGCAGGCTTGCGCTTCGCCATAGTCACCCGCGCCGCAGTCGTGGAAATAGCGGCCTGGATCATTCCGCTTGTCATCATCGGCCTTCTCGCCAAGCGCATCGGCATTGCCAAGCGTTATGCAGCCTTCGTGATTGCGACCAACTGGGGCAGCGCCCTGATTTCGTGGATCTTCGCACCGATCACATTGCTGCAATTGTTCTTTCCTGGACAGCTCGATATCACGACATTGTTCGCCATCATCATGTTCAGCATATCCATCGTGCTTGGTTACCGGCTGACTTTCGTCGCGCTGCAGCGCCCGCATGCCTATACGGCACCATTTTTTGCCTGCACCGTTTTCGGTTCGCTCTTCCTGACTGTCCTGTTGCAGAATTTGCTCGGGATCGGCTTCGATCCGCACGCCTATTAAAACGAAAAGTGCTATATCGGCATGCGATGATTGAGAGTGCCAGCGATCTCGGTCATGACCGCACGGAGAGCCGGAACCGTCTTCATGTCGGAATGAACGACCATCCACACCTCACGCAGAAGAGGAGCATGGTCTGGCAGCGCTGGCATCAGATGCTCCTGCGTCTCAGCCATGAAATCAGGCAACATGGCAATGCCTGCATTCTCGCTTACAAGAGCGAGCTGCATCTCCAATGTATTGGCCCGCAAGGCAATCGGCCGGGCGCCAGCCAAGGCAAATAAGTAAGCCTGCTGCGGAGCGTCCTCCAGACTTTCATCATAGGCGATGAACTGCCATTTATCAGGCGCAGTTTGCGCCAGATACTGTCGGCTCGCATAAGGGCGAAAAGCTTCCTCGCCAAGCCTGCGAATGGTGAGGTCGCCGGTTGTCGGACGTGTCAGGCGAATAGCTATATCCGCTTCCCGACGGTTCAGCGAGCTGAAGCGCGCCTCCCCCATTACACACATATGGATACCCGGATATTGCGCCGATACCGCAGCAAGCGGTCTGGCTAGTCTCGCAACTGCGTAGGAGGGCGGCGCTGTGAGTGTAACAGTGGCGCTTATGCCAGTATCCCGGACTGCTCCAAAACGGCTGATAGCTTGCGCTTCGTCTTGCATCTTGCGGGCAATTGCAGCGATCCGCTCACCATCTTCCGTCAGCAGAAAGCGACGTCCCCGACGGTCAACCAATTTCAAACTGGTTTCGGTTTCCAAGGCAGCCACACGTCGCGCAATCGTCGCATGTTCTACATTCAGCAATCGCGCAGCACCCGACAGAGTACCGGTATCGGCCAAAGCCACAAAGTAACGTACGCTTTCCCAATTCACCATTGTGAAATTTTTCCCATAGGTTGCGATCAAAACAGCAATTTTTTCCCGTTTCTCTATCCCCGATACTGCCCCGGATTGCAACGGAGGCTGACTGATGGACTACGAGATCATTCTGAACGCGACCGGTGAAGCAGGGCTGCTTCAGACAGTCCAACACACACCCCGAAGCCCCGGTGCAGGCGAGATACGCATTCGCCACGAGGCAATCGGCGTGAATTTTGTCGACATATACCATCGGACCGGCCTCTATCCGCTGCCGTCCTTTCCGGCTGTACTCGGTGTCGAAGGTGCAGGCGTTGTGGAAGCAGTCGGATCAGATGTAACCGACCTCAAACCGGGTGACAGAGTGGCTTATGCAGGCCTGCCAGTGGGGGCATACGCCTCAACCCGGCTTCTACCGGCCCAAAGAGCATTGCTACTGCCCGACACAATTTCCGCGCAGTCGGCGGCGGCGACGATGCTGCGCGGTCTTACCACCCACATGCTCCTGACCAATACGTTTCCCGTTGGCCCGGATACAATCATGCTTGTGCATGCAGCCGCTGGCGGACTGGGCACCCTGCTAACCCGCTGGGGCAAGACTCTGGGAGCAACGGTAATCGGAACAGTCAGCTCGGAGGACAAGGCCGAAACGGCGCGCGAAAACGGTGCGGATCATGTACTCGTCGGACGCGATTGTGATTTCATCACTGCTACAAGGCGCCTCACGAATGGACTGGGTGTTCACGTCGCCTATGACGGGATCGGTGGAGAAACCGTAGCCAAAACCGCGCAATGCGTGCGCCATCTCGGAACTCTGGCGAGCATCGGTCAAGCCGGTGGAAGAATCTCCGAGGCAGTCATTGATGCACTTGGCAATCAGGCGGACCTTTCCTTCGTCCGGCCAAGTGTGATCGCTTACATCAACGATCTCGATAACTACCGGAACTCCGCTTCCAGGCTTTTCGACATGATGGAAAAAGGCCTCGCCGGAACCGTCGGCACCACCTATGCGCTGACCGAAACAGTAGAAGCCCATCGTGCACTGGAGACGGGGAAATCGTCAGGAAGTCTGCTCCTGATCCCCTAGAGCCGGGTATCGAATGCGCTCCCGGTCTCAAAAGGGAAAGGCGTAGTCCACACCGACAAGATAAAGCCCATAGGGCGGGGCAACCTGCCCGCAGGCCTTGCGATCTCTGGCTTCCAAAGCAGACTGCAAATCATCCGCTGTCCAGCGACCCACGCCCACTTCCATCAGGCTGCCTGCGAAGGACCTGACCTGATTGTGCAGGAAGGACCGCGCCGAAACGCGCATTTCTATCATGTCGCCGTTGCGGGTGACATCGAGCCGGTCGAGCGTCTTGATCGGGCTCTTGGCCTGGCATTGCGTGGCGCGGAACGTGGTGAAGTCGTGCTCACCCAGAAGCCGCTTCGCCGCTTCATGCATCGCTCTCGCATCAAGCCGTTTCTGTACCCACCATGCACGCTGATAATCAATCGCCAGAGGCGCACGGCGATTATGGATACGATAGAGATAATGCCGTGCACGTGCGGAAAAACGCGCGTCGAACGTGTCCGTCGTCTTCTCGACATTCAGGATACTGACGCGCTCATCCGCCATGACCAGATGCGCATTGACCGCATCGCGCACCTTGCCTGCATCCCAATCCTTGGTGAGATCGACATGGACAACTTGTGCTGTCGCGTGAACGCCCGCATCGGTGCGGCCCGCAGCGCTTAATGTCAGGTCTTCGCCACAGAACTTCTTGAATGCCAGTTCAATGGCATTCTGCACTGCATGGCCGTTTTCCTGCCGCTGCCAGCCGACATAGGGCGTGCCGTCATATTCGACAGTGAGCTTGTAACGCGGCACCGCCTACAGAACCTTCGTGACCTGTGCACCACGCAGAAACTCCTGCGCAGGCAATGGCTTGCCGCCGGAGCGCTGCAGCGTGACGAGCCGAACCGCACCTTCGCCGCAGGCAACCGTCAGGCGATCATCCAGCACCGAACCCGGCTCGCCCTTGCCCTCACCCAACGTTGAGCGCTGAAGCTTCACGCGCTCGACAGCGCCGTTGATTTCCATTTCGCACCAGGTGCCCGGAAAAGGCGACAGGCCGCGAATGGTGTTGTGCACGTCCTTTGCAGGCTTCGACCAGTCGATGCGTGCCTCGGCCTTGTCGATCTTGGCGGCATAGGTGACGCCTTCTTCCGCCTGCGGCTGCAAGGCAAGGCTTTCACGCTCCAGCGCACCCAGCGCACGGATCATCAGGTCGGCGCCGATCATGCTCAGACGATCATGCAGTTCACCTGCTGTCATGTCAGGCGTGATCGCAACCTTTTCAGCCATTGCAACAGGACCGGTATCGAGCCCCGCATCCATCTTCATGACCATCATGCCGGTTTCCGCATCGCCCGCCATGATGGCGCGCTGTATCGGAGCTGCTCCGCGCCAGCGCGGCAGCAGCGAGGCATGGCCGTTATAACAACCGAGACGCGGCGCATCCAGAATGGCTTGCGGCAGCAGCAGACCATAAGCCACGACAACCGCGACATCGGCCTCGAGGCTTGCGAAAACGTCCTGCTCTTCCGCACCCTTCAGGCTCTTCGGCGTGAACACCGGAATGCCAAACTGCTCGGCTTTTTCATGCACTGGCGACTTGGTCAGCTCCAGCCCGCGACGACCCGCCGGGCGCGGCGGCTGCGTATAGGCCGCAACAACCTCATAACCATGACCGATGATGGCGGTGAGGATCGGCACGGAAAATTCCGGCGTCCCCATGAAAACGACACGCATTAAAGCACTTTCCCCGGCGCGCGCTGGCTGGCGAGCTTCTTGAACTTCTTGATGACCATATCGCGCTTCAGCTTGGAAATATGATCGATGAAGAGCACACCGTTCAGATGGTCGATCTCATGCTGCAGGCAGGTGGCCATCAGCCCGTCGGCTTCCATCGAATGCGGCTTGCCGTCAGCATCGAAGTAATTGACCTTGATGGCCGCTGGCCGTTCGACCTCGGCATAATAATCCGGAATCGAAAGGCAGCCTTCCTCATAGGTGCTGGCTTCATCCGTCACGCCGATGATCTCGGGATTGATGAAGACATGTGGCGCTTTCGGTTCACCTTCCTTGGCAAGGTCGATGACGAGCATACGGATCGGCTCGCCCACCTGAATGGCGGCAAGACCAATGCCCGGCGCATCATACATGGTGTCGAACATGTCGCCGGCAAATTTGCGGAGCTGGTCGTCAAAGCGCTCCACAGGCTTGGAAACCTGGCGCAGGACGGGATCGGGAAGGATGACAAGCGGTTTTACAGACATGGGCTTTCACGTAATGGCTCGCGTGAGAATCGTCAATTACACTTTGCAAAATGTTCCTGTTTTGATCTCATCAAGGCGACACGAATCAGCTAAGCTCCCTGCATGGAAAACCAGAATCTCTTGAATGAGCCGCTTCTGCAGCTCGGCGCCACGTCTTTCACGCTCGGCAACATCCTGCTCGCGGGTATCGTCGTGCTGGTGCTGTGTCTTGCCATTTTTCTCATCGCGGCGACACGCTCGGCCCGGCTTCGCGCAGTCGCGGAAGCGCAGGCCGAAGATCGTGCCCGCGATGCGGAATATCGCATGGCGGAAATCCTGAAGGCACAGGCTGAGATGCAGGGCCGTATGCAGACCATGGCGGAAGTGTTCGGTTCGCGACAGGCGGAGCTCAACCAGTCGATCCGCGAACGGCTCGACGGCATGACGCATCGCATCGGCCAGACCATGACCGAGCAGACCCGCTCAACGCATGAGAATCTCGCCAAATTGCAGGAACGCCTTGCGGTCATTGACACGGCACAGAACAATATCCAATCGCTCGCCGGACAGGTGGTGCAGTTGCAGGCGATCCTCGCCAACAAGCAGACGCGCGGCGCTTTCGGCCAGTCGCGCATGGAAGCGATCATCGCCGACGGCCTGCCACAAGGCGCCTACGAATTTCAGGCAACGCTTTCCAACAGCACCCGCCCCGATTGCCTTGTGCGGATGCCGAACAATGCGCCCTCTTTGGTGATCGACGCGAAATTCCCGCTCGAAGCCTGGAATTCCATGCGCGAAACGGAACAGCCGGAGGCCCGCAAAGCTGCCGTTGTGCAGTTCCGCCGCGATATGGAAATCCATATCAAGGATGTTTCCGACAAATATCTGATCCCCGGCGAAACGCAGGATACGGCTTTCCTGTTCGTACCCTCGGAGTCGATCTTTGCCGATATTCACGAGCATTTCGAAGCCCTGATCCAGCGCGCGCACCGGGCACGGATCGTGATCGTTTCACCATCGCTGCTGATGCTGTCGATTCAGGTCATTCAGGCGATCCTGAAAGATGCCCGCATGCGCGAGCAGGCGCACGTCATTCAGGGCGAAGTGATCCGGCTGATGGAAGATGTCGGCCGCCTCGATGAGCGCGTGCGCAAGCTGCAGACCCACTTCGTGCAGGCCAACAAGGATATTGACGATATTCTTGTGTCTTCCAGCAAAGTTACCAAGCGCGGCGCGAAGATCGAGGCGCTGGAATTCGGCCCTGCGCCCGCCGAGGAAGCTTCCCGCCCGCAAGCGCGGCAGGCGGAAGGTTCGAACAATCAGCTACGCCTGCGCGTGGTGGATGAGGATTGATCCTGTTTTTCCCTCGTCCTTCGAGACGGTGCTACGCACCTCCTCAGGATGAGGGAAGCGCGTATCCACTCTCGTTCGGAAAGTCCGTGCCCCAATCGCCTGCATGGATGTTTAACCTCGTTGGCGTCGCATCATCGAGCGTACTGCCGTCCTCATCCTGAGGTGCGGAGCGAAGCGTAGCCTCGAAGGATCAGGGGTAAGAGACAGCTCACGAATTAGCTGGCCGGTCCGAATGACCGAGATCACGTTCCGGCCAGACCAGATCGCGCACGCGTTGTTTCAAAACCTTGGCTTCCGGAAAACCGCCATCGCGCTTGCGTTCCCAGATGGGTTCCTCGCTGCCGTCCGGCATATGAACGCGGATTTCAAACACTCCACCGGTGCCCGGACGCAACGCCACTTCGCCTAAGTCCTGACCAAAAATCTGCAACAGCTCCTGTGCCATCCATGCAGCACGCAGCAGCCAGTTGCATTGGGTGCAGTAGCTGATGGAGATGCGAGGACGTACGGACATTGATTTCAACCTTCGGAACTCGGGCAATCTTAAAGTCTATTGCGGACTTGTTAGACAGGCAAACTTGCATCAACATCTAGCTTCCAAAGACGCGCGGGGGCAAGTCATGGAAGTCGTTGTCTATATTCTGCGTTGCGCGGACGGTTCATATTAAACCGGTCTCACCAAGCAAAACATCGAAGCGCGGTTGTGGGAACACAATGAAGGCATCTACGAGGGTTATACAGAAAAGCGACGGCCAGTCGTGCTTGTCTTCACCGAAACCTATGACCGGATCGTCGATGCTATTGCTCGCGAACGTCAGATCAAAGGATGGTCGCGTGCAAGGAAAGAGGCATTAATTGCTCTGAATTACGAAGGCTTGCCGGAACTGTCGAAGCGACGATAACTCCTGCTTCGCGCTACGCCTCCCCCTCATCCTGAGGAGGCGCCCTGAGCGTAGCTCAAGGGAGCCGTCTCGAAGGGTTGAGGGGAAGCGCCGTCGTCCTCGTCCTTCGAGACGCCTCCTTCGCAAGCTCCGGAGGCTCCTCAGGATGAGGACGAGATTGGCATCGTCAAGGCTCAAAAAGAAAGGGCGCCGAAGCGCCCCTAAAACAATCGTGTATCAATCATCGCCCATCTTGAGCGCCTGAATAAAGGCCTCCTGCGGGATTTCGACCTTGCCGAACTGGCGCATGCGCTTCTTGCCTTCCTTCTGCTTTTCCAGAAGTTTGCGCTTGCGCGTCACGTCGCCGCCATAGCACTTCGCCGTAACGTCCTTGCGCAGCGCCGAGATCGTCTCGCGCGCCACAATACGACCACCGATGGCCGCCTGGATCGGGATCTTGAACATGTGCTGCGGGATCAGCTCTTTCAGCTTTTCGCACAGCGCGCGGCCCCGCTTTTCCGCCGCCGAGCGGTGGACCAGCATCGAAAGCGCATCGACCGGCTCTTCGTTCACAAGGATCGACATCTTGACCAGATCGCCCTCGCGGTAATCCGAAAGATTGTAGTCGAACGAGGCATAGCCCTTCGAGATCGACTTGAGGCGGTCGTAGAAATCGAACACCACTTCGTTGAGCGGCAGATCATAAGTGATCATGGCGCGCGGGCCGACATAGGTCAGATCGATCTGGATGCCGCGGCGCTCCTGGCAAAGCTTCATGATCGCGCCGAGATAGTCATCCGGCGTCATGATGGTTGCCTTGATCCAGGGCTCTTCAATCGCGTTGATCTTCACGATATCCGGCATATCGGCCGGATTGTGCAGCTCTTTCTGCGATCCGTCCTGCATGTTCAGGCGGTAGACAACCGAAGGCGCGGTCGTGATGAGGTCGAGATTGAACTCGCGCTCAAGGCGTTCCTGAATGATTTCCAGATGCAGAAGACCGAGGAAACCACAGCGGAAGCCGAAGCCGAGCGCAGCAGAGGTTTCCATTTCGAACGAGAACGATGCATCGTTGAGACGCAGCTTGCCCATGGCAGCGCGCAGATCTTCAAAATCCGCCGCATCGACCGGGAAGAGGCCGCAGAACACGACCGGCTGTGCGGGCTTGAAGCCGGACAGCATCTTGCTCGTCGGGCGGCGATCTTCAGTGATTGTGTCGCCGACGCGGGTGTCCGCCACTTCCTTGATCGAAGCGGTGATGAAGCCAAGCTCGCCGGGACCGAGTTCGTCCACCTGAACCATCTTCGGCGTGAACACGCCGGTGCGTTCCACCGGATATTTCGCGCCCGTGCCCATCATGCGGATGGTCTGGCCCTTTTTCAGAACGCCATCAATGATGCGCACCAGAACGATAACGCCGAGATAGCTGTCATACCAGCTATCGACCAGCATGGCCTTGAGCGGCGCATTGCGATCGCCTTCCTTCGGCGCGGGCAACTGGGTGACGATAGCTTCGAGCACGTCTTCAATGCCGATGCCGGTCTTGGCCGAAATATGCACGGCCTGCGCGGCATCGATGCCGATCACTTCCTCGATCTGCTGCTTGACGCGCTCAGGCTCGGCAGCGGGCAGGTCGATCTTGTTCAGCACGACCACGATTTCATGATTGTTGTCGATGGCCTGATAGACATTGGCCAGCGTCTGCGCTTCCACGCCCTGAGAGGCGTCCACCACCAGAAGCGAACCTTCGCACGCGGCCAGCGAGCGCGAGACTTCATAGGCGAAGTCGACGTGTCCGGGCGTGTCGATCAGGTTCAGCACATAATCTTCGCCGTTCTTCGCCTTGTAGGTGAGACGGACGGTCTGCGCCTTGATGGTGATGCCGCGCTCGCGCTCGATATCCATCGAGTCGAGAACCTGATCCTTCATCTCGCGCGTGTCCAGCCCGCCGGTCAACTGAATGAGGCGGTCGGCCAGCGTCGATTTGCCGTGGTCGATATGGGCGACGATCGAAAAATTGCGAATATGGTCAAGTGGTGTGCTCATGCGCGCGATTTAACAGCAAGAAGCGGAATCTCAAAGCGGTTTTCGGATAAGATCATGCCGAAACCAAAAAACGAACATGGGAAAAACAGCCGCTAGCGTACTCGTGACAAGAAGTCCCCTTTGCCTTGTGGCCAAAAGGCGATAAATCACCGGCAATATAGATGCATCGTGGCCGCTCATTGCAAGCGGCACAACTGGCTTTCATGCAGGAGTTTAGGATGAAGACCGAACCGAACGAAGTCCACAACAGGCCGAAACTGGTCACCGTTTTCGGCGGCTCCGGCTTTGTCGGGCGCGCGGTCGTCGCAAGTCTCACCAAGCGCGGCTATCGCGTGCGCGTTGCCGTGCGCAAGCCGGAAGTTGCCTATTACATGGCTCCGCTCGGCAATGTCGGCCAGATCCAGATGGTGCAGGCCAATGTCCGCAACCGCGCTTCGGTCGAACATGTCGTCAAGGGCTCCGACCATGTCGTGAACCTCGTCGGCATTCTCGCCGAAAGCGGTCGCCAGCGCTTCAATACCGTTCAGGTGCTGGGCGCGAAAAACATCGCCGAAGCCGCCAAGGCCGCAGGCATCCGCATGACGCATGTGTCCTCGCTTGCTGCCGACGTCAATTCGCCATCGGATTATGCACGCACCAAGGGCGAAGGCGAAAACGCCGTTCTTTCCGTTCTGCCGGAAAGCGTCATCCTGCGCCCCTCGATCATTTTTGGCCCCGAAGACCGCTTCTTCAACCGCTTCGCCAACATGGCGCGCTTCTCGCCGTTCCTGCCGGCTATCGGCGGCGGCGAAACGAAGCTCCAGCCGGTCTATGTCGGTGATGTTGCGGAAGCCGTTGCCCGCGCCGTCGATGGCAAGCTGATGCCGGGTGGCATCTATGAACTCGGCGGCCCGGATGTGCAGCCGTTCAAGAACTGGATGAAGGACATGCTCGGCGTGATTGCCCGCAAGCGCCTCATCATTTCCATGCCCTGGTGGGTTGCCCGTTTGCAGGCAGCTATCCTCGGCCTGCTGCCGAACCCGATGCTCACCAACGATCAGGTGACGCTGTTGAAATTCGACAATGTCGTTTCCGAAAAGGCTATCAAGGAAGGCCGCACGCTGGAAGGCATGGGCATCACGCCGGAAGGCGTCGACGCCGTGCTGCCATCCTATCTGTGGCGCTACCGCGTTGCCGGCCAATACACCAAGACCGGCTTTGCGTGACTATCGCCAAGCTATAATTATCGCTGAATAAAAAAGCGCCACCAATCAATAATTGGTGGCGCTTCTTTTTTATATAGAAGCATGCACCTTATATTTAAATGATAGTACTCTGCAATCTATTGGTATTTCCAAACTGAAAGATTAGGCGCAATCTCGCTTCATGAATGAAGGGAGATTTGACGATCAAGTAAAATTATCAAGTTTTATTTCTTATTATTCAATTTTTTTGGAATTTAATATTGGAGAAATAATCATGAATAGTACGATTATGAAGATCGCTCTTGCATCTGCTTTACTTGCAGGAAGCATCCAGGCCAGTTCTGCCTGCATGTTGCAGACACCGCTGCCAGCATATTGTCACGTCAAATGCGTTATAGACACTTGGGGTCAAGGTTTCTGGCCCTTTGAAAAATGCTATATCGGCGCACCTGCCCCTAATCCAAATGCACATTGAAAAAAGCAGGGCGCAGTGTTTCTGCGCCCTGTCATCCTTGTTCATCCCCATACAAGCAATGCTGCCAGGCCCACCGATCCGACGATCAGGCGCCACCAGGCAAACAGCTTGAAGCCATGGCGGGACACGTAGTCGAGCAGATAGCGCACGACGAAAACGCCCGAGATGAAGGCCATCACGAAGCCGACGCCGATCAGCGCGGCATCGTTGAACGATAGCATATCCCGGCTCTTGTAAAGGTCGTAGGCAAATGCGCCTGCCATGGTCGGCATGGCGAGGAAGAACGAAAACTCTGCCGCCGAGCGCTTGTCGGCCCCCAGCAGCAGCGAGCCGACAATAGTGGAGCCGGAGCGCGACACGCCGGGTATCATGGCCAGGCACTGGATGAAGCCGATGGCAAGGCACATGGGCAGCGGATAATCCATCACATCGTGATAGCGCGGACGCAGATTGAGCTGATCCACCCAGAGCAGAATGAAACCGCCGATGATCAGCATGATGCAGACCAGCATCGGCGTTTCAAACAGCACGCTCTTGATGAAGCCATGCGCCAGCGCACCGATAAAGGCGGCGGGGAGGAAGGCAACCAGAATGCCGAAGACGAAACGCCGCGTGCGGGCATCGCGGGGGAAATCGGTCAGGATTTTCAGAAGTTTTGCCGAATAGACGGTCAGGATGGCCAGAATGGCACCGAGCTGGATCAGTACCTCGAAAGTCTTTCCTGTGGATTCAAAACCGAGAAAATGGCCTATCAGCAGCAAATGCCCGGTGGACGAAACCGGGATAAACTCGGTCAACCCTTCTATGAGACCGAGAAACGCGGCTTCCAGCAGATTAAAAATATCCATGAAGTCAGTACCTTAGAATGGTTGGCACGATGATGGCATCTGAACCGGCTCGCATTAGCGGCTGTGGCGACTAAAACGGGCACTTCCAGCGATTGCTTGTCTCACGCAGACATAGCCCTTATAGACTTTATATTCCGTTGAGGCGGCGTCGAATCGCTCGGTAGCAGGAATAGCCTGCTGCATGAGCAAACGCCAGCCGCCGTGCTATCTCCGGACGTTCAATTCAAGCTTCAGTCGAGAGTATCGCGTCGATCATGCTTACGCTTTTTCATCATCCCATGTCTTCGGGTTCGCGCTATGTGCGGCTCATCCTCGGCGAGTATGGCGTTGAAGCAGAGTTGATCGAGGAACGACCGTGGTCGCGCCGCAAGGAATTTCTGGCATTGAACCCGGCGGGCACCCTGCCTGTTCTTCTGGCTGAAAACGACCTTCCGGTCGTCGGCGCGACGGTGATTGCCGAATATCTGGACGAGACACGCGGCGCCTTGAAACGCAGCCGCCGACTTTTGCCGGAAAGCCCGATGGAGCGCGCCGAAGTGCGCCGCCTCGTTGACTGGTTCCTGCTGAAATTCGAAAATGAAGTGACCCGTCACATCGCCCGCGAACGTGTGTTCAAATTGCAGATGGCCGCCGAAATGGGCGGCAGCGCGCCGGATTCGACCGCTATCCGTGCCGCCCGAACCAATATCCGCCAGCACATGAAATATATCGACTGGCTGGCCGCAACCCGCGACTGGCTTGGCGGTGCGCATCCAAGCTATGCCGACATGGCTGCCGCAGCATGCATTTCCGTGCTGGACTATCTCGGCGAAATCGAATGGGGCGAGACCAAAGCGGCGCGTGACTGGTATGCACGCATGAAATCGCGCCCGGCTTTCCGCCCATTGCTTTCTGACCGCGTGCGCGGCCTTGCCCCGGTGGCCCATTATGGCGACCTCGACTTCTAGTTTGAAGACAGACAAGCTGAAGCGCTTCCTGATTGAAGAGGCGAAGGCGGTTGGTTTCGATGCCGTCGCCTTCACAACGCCGGATGCAATTCCGCAAGCGCCTGAACGGTTGCGCCAATATATTGCCGATGGCCACCATGCCGACATGGAATGGATGGAGGAAACCGAGGCGCGCCGCAGCGATCCAAGCGTGCTGTGGCCGGAAGTCCGCTCCATCATGATGCTGGCGATGAATTACGGGCCGGATGCCAATCCGCTTGCCATTCTGGAAAAGCGAGACCGCGCGGCAATCTCGGTCTATGCACAAAACCGCGACTATCACGACATCATCAAGGGCAAGCTCAAGCACGTGGCGAGCCGTTTTGCCGCGCGCGCCGGACAGGACGTCAAGGTTTTCGTCGACACCGCACCCGTTATGGAAAAGCCGCTGGCTGAGGCCGCAGGGCTCGGCTGGCAGGGCAAGCACACCAATCTGGTGAGCCGCGAGCTTGGCTCGTGGCTGTTCCTCGGCTCCATCTTCACAACGGCGGAAATTCCGCCAGACGCGCCTGAACGCGACCATTGCGGCTCCTGCCGCGCCTGTCTCGATGCTTGTCCGACCAAGGCCTTCCCCTCGCCTTATCGCATCGACGCAAGGCGCTGCATTTCCTATCTCACCATCGAGAACAAGGGGCCGATCCCGCACGAATTCCGTAAAGTCATGGGCAACCGCATCTATGGCTGCGACGATTGCCTTTCCGTCTGCCCTTGGAACAAGTTTGCGCAAGCGACCAGCGAAATGAAGCTGAAAGCCCGCGAGGACCTGAGAGAGCCACATCTGGCCGATCTGTTGACACTGGATGATCCCGCGTTCCGCACGCTCTTTTCCGGCTCCCCGGTGAAGCGCATCGGGCGTGACCGCTTCCTCCGCAATGTGCTGATCGCCGCTGGTAATTCCGGTGATGAAGCTCTTCTGCCAGATGTCGAACGACTGCTGGAAGACGAAGCGCCGGTCGTGCGCGGCGCGGCTATATGGGCCTTGAAGCAATTGGCCAATCCCGACCGTGTGGCTGAAATGCAGAAACGTCTGGCCTCATCTGAAGAGGATGCTACGGTACGGACAGAGTGGAATACGGAGATAGTCTGATATGCGCGTTTTTCTGTTCGGAGCCGGTTATTCTGCCCAGGCCTTTGCTCAAAGGATGACAGGTGAGGCGGAACGCATCGACGGGACAACGCGGCACGAGCAGAAATTCCCGTTCCTGGAAAAGGCAGGCATAAAGCCGATGCTCTTTGACGGCGAAACGCCCTCGCCCGATCTTCTGGACCGGCTTGCCCAATCGACCCATGTGGTTGTTTCAATCTCTCCCGGCGAAAGCGGCGATCCGGCGGTCGCCGTTGTTGAAGAAGCGCTTCGCCGTCCCGACAATACCATTCGCTGGATCGGCTATCTGTCGACGGTCGGCGTCTATGGCGACCATCAGGGCCAATGGGTGGATGAGACTGCTCCCTGCAAGCCTGCATCCCGACGCAGTCTGGAGCGCGTTGAAGCCGAAGAGGCATGGGGACAATTGAGCGAACGGCACGGAACGCCGCTCGCAATCTCGCGCCTTTCCGGCATTTACGGGCCGGGCCGCAATGCCTTCGTCAATCTTGAGCGCGGCACTGCAAGACGCATCATCAAGGACAATCAGGTCTTCAACCGCATCCATGTCGATGACATTGCCGGTAGCCTGCGCTTTCTGGCGGGAACCAACACGGGCGGCATCTTCAATATCACCGACAATGAACCAAGCCCGCCGCAGGATGTCGTCACCTACGCAGCCGAACTGATGAGCGTGACGCCGCCGCCGGAAGTCCCCTTCGCAGAAGCCGACATGACGCCGATGGCGCGTTCCTTCTATGGCGAGAACAAGCGTGTCTCCAACCAGCGTATCAGGGATCTCGGCTACGAATTCGTCTATCCGGACTACAAGGCGGCCTTCTCGGCCATGTGGCGCGACGATAGCTGGCGCTGAAGTCGCGCCAATGCTAAAAGCAGGTCTGCAATCGAACCGGGACAACACAGATGAGTAGCACCGAACTCGCAACCAGATAAGCCGCAACAGCCTTTCCGACCTGTTGCGGCATCTGCCCCGGACCAATTCCCCTTAAAGTGCATCCCGAAAAGCGTGTGACGGTTTTCGGATGAGACGCGCGTTTTAAAGAAGGCAGATCGCCGCCCGAATTCTTTCTCGAGCGGATGCTTCGTCATGCCTTTTGATAACAAACAAACTCCATGCTGGAGTTACTCCCTGCCATTTGCGCTCGCGTTGATGGCTCCCTTCGACATTCTCGCCTCGCTGGCCATGGACATCTACCTGCCGGTCGTACCGTCCATGCCCGCGATCCTGCAAACGACACCCGCCATGGTGCAGCTAACGCTCAGCCTCTACATGGTGATGCTGGGTGTCGGGCAGCTTCTTTTCGGCCCGTTGTCCGACCGTTTCGGACGCAGGCCCATCCTGCTTGGCGGTGGACTGGTGTTCGCCCTTTCGTCCTTCGCTCTGGCGATTACCGACAATGCCACCGTTTTCGTGTTGCTTCGTTTTGTACAGGCAACGGGTGCCTCGGCAGCACTTGTCGCCACTTTCGCAACAGTCCGCGACGTCTATGCGAAGCGTCCCGAAGGCGCGACGATCTACGGCCTTTTCAGTGCCATGCTTTCCTTCGTCCCTGCGCTTGGGCCGATTGCAGGCGCCCTGATTGCAAAAGGTTTCGGATGGCGGACAATCTTCGCATTGCTGGGCGTTTTCAGTCTTGTCGCAACATGGCGCGCCTTGCGCCACTGGCACGAGACACGACCGACCGGCAGCGCGCCAGGCACAGGCGGTCTGGGGCGGATCATGAAGGATTTTCCCTTCTGGACCTATACGCTCGGTTTTGCGACGGCGATGGGCACGTTCTTCGTGTTCTTTTCCACCGCACCGCGCATTCTGATCGAACGCGGCGGCTTCCGGGAAACCGGCTTCAGTCTTGCCTTCGCAAGCGTTGCCATCGTCATGATCGCCGCCACGCGCATCCTGCCACGCCATACGCAGAAATGGGGTGCCCGTAAAAGCGTGGCCCTTGGCATGGCGGTGCTCCTTGCCAGCGCGCTCCTGCTTCTGGCGGGTGAGAAACTACTACAACCATCGTTCACAAGCCTCATCGTCCCGATGTGGCTTGCTGCTGTCGGGATTGTTTTCACCGCATCGATGACGGCAAATGGAGCGCTTGCAGCCTTTGATGACAATGCAGGCATGGCGGTCGCAGTCTATTTCTGCATTCAAAGCCTGATCGTCAGTCTCGCAGGAACCGCACTGGTCATTTTCCTGCCGGGCGATACTGCCTGGCCATTGATCGCTTTCTGCACATTCATGCCATTGCTGGTTCTGGCCATGCTCGTGAGGCTACGAAAGAACTGAGGGAAAATGGCGGCCGGCAGCACAAACTGTCGACCGCCATTGAAGCCCTGCCGTTGACACAGCATAATGCCCGCAATTCGGTTGCCTTGATTCGCAGCCGCAGCCCCTAGAGCGCCGTGCGTCCAAATGGACGCTACACAAGGACGCTCTAACCGATAGAAACTACGCATCGTACTTTCCGAAAATCGTGATCGATTTTCGGGCCGATGCTGTAGGCAAAACATGGAATTGCCCCATGATCGCAAACAGATTGAAGAAGATCGTTCTCGCAGCCTCGCTGACAGCTATGATCGCGCCCGATTTCGTGCCAATGGCCATGGCAGAAGACATGCCCGCCAAACAGGCATTCGGTGGCGAAGCGCTTCCCGTGCTGGCACAGCAGCCGCAATCCATCGGCTTTTATGCCAAGGGATGCCTCGCCGGTGCTGTGGCACTGCCGACGGACGGACCCAACTGGCAAGTCATGCGCCTTTCGCGCAACCGTCGCTGGGGCCATCCGCGCATGATCGGCCTTCTGGAAAAACTGTCCCGCGACGCGGCAAAGGATGGCTGGCCCGGCCTGCTCGTCGGTGACATCTCGCAGCCGCGTGGCGGCCCGATGCTGACCGGCCACGCCTCGCATCAGGTCGGCCTCGATGCCGACATCTGGCTGACGCCCATGCCGAAAAAACGGTTTAGCGACGCCGAACGCGAAAGCGTATCAGCCGTTTCGATGCTGAAACCGGATTCGCTTTACGTGGACCCGAAGAAATGGACCCCTGCCCGCACGGCTCTCATCAGACATGCCGCAAGCTATCCGGAAGTCGAGCGCATCTTCGTGCATCCGGGCATCAAGAAGCAGCTTTGCGACACAGTGACGGGTGATAGAAGCTGGCTCGGCAAGGTTCGCCCCTATTGGGGTCACTTCTACCATTTCCATGTGCGCCTGACCTGCCAGCCCGGTTCGCCCCAATGCAAGCCGCAGCCGAAAGTGGCTGCTGGCGACGGTTGTGACAAGTCGCTTGCCTGGTGGTTCACCGACGAGCCATGGAAGCCTGCAAAGCCTTCAAAGGAACCACCGAAAAAACCGCGCCCGGTGATGGTGTCCGATCTGCCCAAGGCTTGCGCTGCCGTCCTCAACGGTCCTGCGCCAAATTCGGTCGCAGATGTCACCTACGGCGTGCAGTAGAGGCTTTTAGCGCTTTTCAGGTCTTTGGCACTTCGCTATAGGTTTAAAACGATTTAGAATGCCGGAGCGGTTCCTGTTTGAACAGAACCGCTGGAACCGCTCCGGCTCTTTGTTTCATCGCATTTCCTCACGCGAAACCGTTACACACTTTTGCTGGAAATGCTCTAATGACAAGGTTATCAACTCGTAAGGTTGCTCATTCATGACGGAACGCCTGCGCATCGCATTGATCGCCCATGACCAGAAGAAGGATGACATGGTCGCCTTCGCAAAAGCGCATGAGCAGGCGTTGGCCCGCTATGACATCGTGGCGACGGGCACGACCGGCGGTCTCATTCTGGATGCCTGCCCTTCACTCAGCATTCAGCGTGTGAAAAGCGGGCCACTCGGCGGAGACCAGCAGATCGGCGCAATGATCGCGGAAGGCACGGTGGAAGTGCTCATCTTCTTCATCGACCCGCTGTCCCCGCTTCCGCACGATGTCGATGTGAAGGCGCTGACACGCCTCGGCAGCGTCTATGATATTCCAATGGCGCTCAATCGCGCGACAGCGGAAAAGCTGATCAAGGCGCTTGATTAGAGCGCATCCCGAAAAGTGTGAAACGGTTTTCGGAAATGATGCGCGTAAAAACAAATGATTAGAGCGCCGATCTGATCCAATCAGATCGAAACGCGCTCTAATCCTGCACAAGACAGGCTCGCCCGCGGAAGACCACTGCGGGCGGAAGACATAACCAGGGAGAGGACATGCTGGCGACTACAGCATGTCTCCCAAAAATGGGAACCGGTTTTGGACAAAGACATGCATGAAAACAAAGAGATAGAGCGGGCCGAACAGAGTTTCCGGTTTCCGGTACTCGTCGGCGATATCGGCGGCACCAATGCCCGCTTTGCTATCCTGGTGGATTCCAATGCCGAGCCGAAGGAGTTTCCTGTTCTCCAGACGGCAGATTATGCAACCATCGATGAGGCAATACAGAACGCCATTCTCGATCACACTTCGATCCGGCCGCGCTCTGCGATTCTCGCTGTGGCCGGTCCCGTCGACGGTGACGAGATCGACCTCACCAATTGCGACTGGGTCGTGCGCCCGAAGAAGATGATCGCCGATCTCGGCTTCGAGGATGTGACCGTACTGAACGATTTCGAGGCGCAGGCACTCGCCGTTGTGTCTCTCGGCAGCGATCATCTGGAGCAGATCGGCGGCAAGCCGGAAGAAGTGATTGCCACCCGCGTCGTGCTTGGGCCGGGCACGGGGCTTGGCGTGGCCGGTCTTGTGCGCACACGCCATGCATGGGTGCCGGTGCCGGGCGAAGGCGGCCATATCGATATCGGTCCGCGTAGCGAACGCGACTATCAGGTCTTCCCGCATATCGAACGCATCGAGGGCCGTGTTGCAGGCGAACAGATCCTTTGCGGGCGCGGCCTGCGCAATCTCTATCTCGCCATATGCGCCGCCGACAAGGTGACACCAACGCTGGAGACACCCGCCGATATCACCTCAGCAGGGCTCGACAGAAGCAATGCGCAGGCGGAAGAAACCCTGCATTTGTTCGTCACCTATCTCGGACGCCTTGCGGGCGATCTGGCGCTGATCTTCATGGCTCATGGCGGCGTCTATCTTTCGGGTGGCATTCCGCAGCGCATCCTTTCCGCACTCAAGGCAGGCGCTTTCCGTGAAGCCTTCGAAGACAAGGCCCCGCACAAGGCCATCATGCGTGACATTCCTGTCCGCGTGATCACGCACCAGCTTGCAGCCCTCTCCGGGCTTTCCGCCTTCGCACAGGCCCCTGCCCGTTTCGAAGTCTCGACCGAAGGGCGCCGCTGGTGCATTGGAGCATGATTCCGAAAAGTGGGAACCGGTTTTCGGAATCATGCTCAAACAAAAATTTAGAGCGGGATGATGGTTCAGCTTAAAAACATCCCGCTCTGACCAACAAAGCTTGAGGATGGTCAAGCCGCACGGATAACGTTATAGAAACGCTGCACTGAAATTGCCGACGGCTTTTGCAGTGCAGCGTTTCCGTATGGGAAGTCGTATTTTTCAACGATAGCCGCCGGGCCTGCCGGAGGGCTAAGAGACAAAAAGCGCTTTTGCACGTGAGTCTATTCAAGAAGAAAAACAAGAAGATCGATACGGGCGAAGCCACCCGCGTAATCCGGCGCATGATGTCGGAAAACATCCGCGAATATAAGAAGAACTACATTATCGCCATTCTGGCATCGCTCATCGTCGGCGGATCGAATGGCGCGCTGGCCTATCTGATGAAGCCGATGATCGACAAGATCTTCTATGAGCAGAATCTCGGTCTGGTCTGGGTCATTTGCGGCACATTGCTGGTCATCTTCATACTGCGTGGTTTTTCCGGCTATATACAGGCTGTGGAACTTGCCAAGATCGGCAACAATCTGGTCGCGCGCTATCAGAAGCGCATTTTCGACCATCTGATGAAGCTCGGTCTCGATTTTTACAACGATACGCGTTCTGGTCATCTGGCGGCGCAGATCAACCAGAATGTTTCCGGCATTCGCGACCTTCTCAACATGACGATTTCGTCGATCGCGCGCGACCTCATTTCGCTTATCGGTCTCGTCGGCACGATGTTCTATATGGACCCTATACTGTCCGTTGCGATTTTCCTCATCGGACCGCCGCTCATTCTGGCCGTTGCCTATATTTCGCGTCGCATTCGCTCCGTCACCCGCGATCTCGTGCATCTCAACTCCCATCTGCTGGGTGCGATGCAGGAATCGATTCAGGGCATTGCCATCGTCAAGGCCTTTACGATGGAAGATCAGTTGCGCGCCAAGATCGGCAAGCTCATCGACCAGTCTGAAGGCCGCAGCAACAAGATCGCCAAGGTCTCCGAACGCACGACGCCCATTTCAGAAATGCTGGCCGGTTTCGCCGTGGCGGGCGTGCTGGCCTATAGCGGCTATCGCGCAATTCTCGAACAACAGCCCCCCGGCGCAACCTTTGCCTTCATCACCGCAATGCTGCTGGCCTACGATCCGGCTCGCCGCCTCGCCCGCCTTCAGGTCGGTCTGGAAAAGGCGCTCGTCAATGCACGCATGATCTATGAGGTGCTGGATATAGAGCCGCGCCAGCGCGATCTTCCAAGCGCAGTGGAGCTGAAAGCGGGTCCCGGTGAAATCCGCTTCGAGGACATTTACTTCTCCTATAACGAGACCGCTCCGGTCCTGCATGGCGTCAGCTTCGTCGCCAAGGCGGGCGAAACCACCGCCGTGGTTGGCGCTTCGGGCGCAGGCAAGTCGACACTCATCAATCTCGTCCAGCGCTTCTACGATCTCGACAGCGGCAGGATACTGTTCGACGGACAGGATATCGCGCATGTCAAGAAGCGCTCGCTGCGCCATGGCATCGCCTATGTTTCGCAACAGCCCTATCTGTTTGAGGGCACCATTGCCGACAATATCCGCTATGGCCGCCCGGATGCGACGGACGAGGAAATCATCGAGGCGGCCAAGCTCGCCCATGCGCATGAGTTTATCCTGCAGCAGCCACAGGGCTACGATACACCGGTCGGCGAAAATGGTGTGACACTCTCCGGCGGCCAGCGACAGCGCGTTTCCATCGCCCGCGCCATCGTGCGCAATGCGCCGGTTCTCCTGCTCGACGAGGCGACTTCCGCGCTCGACAACGAATCGGAAAAGCGGGTCCAGCAGGCGCTGGAAGGCATCATGCAGAACCGCACCACAATCGTGATTGCGCATCGCCTTTCCACGGTGGTCAATGCGGATCGCATCGTGGTGATGGAAGCCGGTCGCGTGGTGGAAGAAGGCCGTCACGACGATCTGATCGCCATCCAGAACGGCGTCTATGCGCGCTTCTATCAATTGCAGAGCGGTAATGGCGATATCATCACCGAACAGACGGCTGAAGAATTGCGGACAGGAGAACCCGGATGAGCGGAGAAACGCAGAACAGCGAAGTGGGCCTCGTCGTCGTCGGCGCTGGCGGGCGCATGGGACAGACCTTGATCCGCACTATCCAGACCATCGAAGGTGCGAAACTGGTCGGTGCTATCGAACGCTCCAGCTCTCCCCTTCTGGGCAGGGATGCGGGCGAAGTCACCGGTATCGGCCCGCTCGGCGTAACAATCACCGACGATCCGTTGCCGGTCTTTGCCAAGGCGCAGGGCGTCCTCGATTTCACGAGCCCTGCGGCAAGCGTGGAATTTGCAGGCCTTGCTGCGCAGGCGCGCATCGTGCATGTCATCGGCACGACGGGTTGCTCGGCTGAAGACGAAGAGAAAATCCGCGCCGCCGCCCGCCACGCAACCATCGTCAAGTCCGGCAATATGAGTCTCGGCGTCAATCTTCTGTCCGTTCTTGTACAGAAGGCGGCACAAGCGCTCGATCCAGCAGATTTCGACATCGAAATTCTTGAGATGCATCACAAGCACAAGGTCGATGCCCCCTCCGGCACCGCGCTGTTTCTCGGCGAAGCAGCGGCCAGGGGACGCGATATCGCACTGGCGGAAAACAGCGTTCGCGTGCGCGACGGCTATACCGGCCCACGCGAAACCGGCTCCATCGGCTTTGCAACGTTGCGCGGCGGTTCGGTCATCGGCGATCACTCGGTAATTCTTGCCGGTCCCGGTGAACGCGTCGTTCTCTCCCATCATGCCGAAGACCGTTCGATCTTCGCGCGCGGCGCCATCAAGGCCGCACTCTGGGCCTATGGCAAAAAGCCCGGTCTCTATTCCATGCTCGACGTTCTCGGGCTGAATGACTGATTATCTTTATTAACGGAGCGTTGCATATGTCTCGTACTCTCGTCCTGGTCCGTCACGGTCAAAGCGAATGGAACCTCAAGAACCTTTTCACCGGATGGCGCGATCCGGGCCTGACCGAACAGGGCCATGCCGAAGCCAAGGCCGCTGGCCAGCGCCTGAAGGCTGCTGGTCTCAAGTTCGACATCGCCTACACGTCCGCGCTGTCGCGTGCGCAGGTAACCTGCCAGCACATTCTTGATGAACTCGGCCAGTCTGATCTCCAGACGATCCGCGATCAGGCCCTGAACGAACGCGACTATGGCGATCTGTCCGGCCTCAACAAGGATGATGCCCGCGTCAAATGGGGTGAGGAACAGGTCCATATCTGGCGCCGTTCCTACGACGTCCCGCCTCCCGGTGGCGAAAGCCTGAAGGACACCGGCGCGCGCGTATGGCCATATTATCTGCATACGGTGCAGCCGCACGTGCTGCGCGGCGAGACGGTTCTGGTTGCCGCACACGGCAATTCGCTGCGCGCGCTCATCATGGCGCTCGACGGTCTGACGCCGGAACAGATTCTCAAGCAGGAACTCAACACCGGCGTTCCGGTCGTTTACCGGCTCAATGCTGATTCGACAGTCGCTTCGAAGGAAATCCTCGAAGCTTAATAGCTGTCTGGCTGTGAATTTATCGGGCGCATCATCGCGCCCGTCCCTCTTTTCAACGCGAAAAAAGCATTGGCTGAAAAAAAGCTGGCTGAATGTCGAAAACGCGATTGACAGAGGCAGGTCGACCCCTTAGATGGGTCCTCGTCGCCCAGATGGCGGAATTGGTAGACGCACCAGCTTCAGGTGCTGGCGCT
>Ga0182737_1000890_pt1 | contig 34528 bp, 35 predicted proteins | sample eDN5th30CBELigOP_FD_128878 | JGI IMG/M metagenome (GOLD analysis project Ga0182737, IMG submission 128878) | Enriched Organic Plus compost microbial communities from Emeryville, California, USA - eDNA 5th pass 30_C BE-Lig OP (version 2) (version 2) ... | reverse complement strand
TCAAGTCGGGGAACCTCCCACCGAAACGGCTCACGCAACACCGCTCGCCCGACGGTGCGTTGTACCGCGAGGAGCTGATGGGCGAGGAGGGCTTCAGCTCCGACTCGTCGCTGCTGTACCACGTGGGCGTGCCGTCGGCGATCGTCGAGGCGCGGCCCTGGGAGCTGCCGGATCAGGCGACGACGCCGAACGAGCCGCTGCTGCCGCGCCACCTGAAGCTGCACGATCTGTTCCCAGGGAACGCGACGAGCGCCGAGCGCGATCTGGTGACGGGTCGGCGCCTCGTCCTCGGCAACGGCGACGTGCGTATCTCGTACGCGGTCGGATCGCACGCGTCGCCGCTGTACCGGAACGCGACCGGCGACGAGTGCGTCTTCATCGAGGCCGGCAGTGGAGTCCTGGAGACCGTGTTCGGACACCTGCCGTTCGGGCCCGGCGACTATCTGATCGTGCCGCGGGCTACGACGCACCGGTGGACTCCCGAGGGAGAGGTGCGGGCGTACTGCATCGAGGCGAACAGCCACATCGGGCCGCCCAGGCGCTACCTGTCGCGGTTCGGCCAGCTGCTGGAGCACGCGCCGTACTGCGAGCGCGACCTGCGCGGACCCGGGGAGCCGGAGGTGCGCGACGATCAGGACGTCGAGGTGTATGTCAAGCACCGCGGGTCCGGCCCGGGCGGTCTCGCCGGCACGGTCCACGTGGTGCCGCGGCACCCGTTCGACGTGGTGGGCTGGGACGGCTGCCTGTACCCGTACGCGTTCAACGTGGCCGACTTCGAGCCGATCACCGGGCGCGTGCACCAGCCGCCCCCGGTGCATCAGGTGTTCGAGGGCACCAACTTCGTGATCTGCAACTTCGTGCCGCGCAAGGTCGACTACCACCCGCTGGCGATCCCGGTGCCGTACTACCACTCCAATGTCGACTCCGACGAGATCATGTTCTACGTCGACGGCGACTACGAGGCGCGCAAGGGTTCGGGCATCGCGAAGGGCTCGATCTCGGTTCACCCGGGCGGCCACTCGCATGGGCCCGTTCCGGCTGCGATCGAGGCAAGTCTGGGGGCCGAACGCTTCGACGAGCTGGCCGTCATGGTCGACACGTTCCGGCCGCTCGAGCTGGGTGAAGGCGGCCGTGCCGTCGACGACGGCGTCTACCACCTGTCCTGGGGGCGAGGCACGTGAACACCATGAGCTCATGGTGTTCATGCACCCACCATGGCGTGTATGCCGTGAGGAGTGAGGGAAGACGATGGTGAGTGCGTTCGAGCGGTTCTTCGACGACGCGGCGATCTTCCCTCCGGGGAACGCGCCGCTCGATGTCGCGGTCAAGGCGCACCTGGATCGCGCATCGACGGCCGACGCTCGATACGTCGGGCCGTTCGTCTGCGACGAGGCTAGGCTCCCCGCGCTGGCCGATCTACTGACCGAGCCGCTCGACGTGGTCGTCGTCGGGCAACCTTCGGTCGCCTGCGACCGAGGAACGGGGGAGCGGGTAGGCGCTCGTGAGTGGCAGGGTTCGCTGATCCGGGTCGTATCCACCGAAGGGCCCGTCGGCTCCACCGCAGTGGAGAAGGCCTGGGGCTCGGGCTTCGAGGTCCCGGACGGCTCGATCCTCAAGCTGCGCTGCGGTGGCGACTACGTGCCGACGGTCTGCGAACTGACCGAGGCCATCAGGTTCTGCGTCGACCACGCCCAGCCGTTCAAGCTGACGGCGGGCCTGCATGCCGCGATCGCGACCGAGCACGCGCACGGATTCGTCAACATCATGGCCGCGGTCGTCGCGGCCATGAACGGCAAGGACCCGGCTCCCGTGCTCATGGCGTGGGCTGACGAGATCGACATGTCGACGGTGGGCGAGTCCCGTCGCCTGTTCCGGTCGATCGGCACCTGCGACATCGACGGGCCGTTGACGGATCTGCGGGTCTTGGGTCTGATCCCATGAGCGCGGCGTGCCGGGCAGGGGCGTGCGACCGATGACCGACTTCCATCCGCACACGCTGCCGTACTGCAGCTTCGTGGCGCCCGATCTCGACCGACCGCACGTGGGGGTCGGGATCGGTACTGACGTCGTCGACCTCACCGCGGCCGGACTGGCGGATGCGGGGAACCTCGACCCGATCCTGGCCGGTGGACCGGACCGGTGGGCCGCGTTGCGCGCTGCGGTATCGGACCTCGTCGCCGGCGATCCGGTCCGACGCCCGGCCGCCGAGGTCGAACTGCTGCTGCCGTTCACGGTGGCCGACTACGTCGACTTCTATGCCTCGAGGAACCACGCCACGAACGTGGGGCGGATCTTCCGGCCCGATGCGGACCCGCTGACCCCGAACTGGAACCATCTGCCGATCGGCTATCACGGGCGAGCCGGCACGGTCGTCGCGTCGGGTACGCCTGTGCGTCGTCCGTTCGGCCAGATGCGGCGAGCCGACGGCGAGATCGGCTTCGGGCCCAGCGCGAAGCTGGACATCGAGGCCGAGATCGGGTTCGTCGTCGGAGCCGGGTCGGCGTTGGGTACGCCCGTATCGGTCGAGGCCTTCGAGCAGCACGTGTTCGGCGTCTGCGTCGTCAACGACTGGTCCGCGCGTGACATCCAGGCCTGGGAGTACGTGCCGCTCGGCCCCTTCCTCGGCAAGTCGTTCGCGACGTCGGTGTCGCCGTGGATCGTGCCCTGGGCCGCGCTGTCCGAGGCTCGTGTGGCCCCGCCGGAGCCGCATGTCGAGCTCAAGGAGTATCTGCAGCCCGTCGGTGACGGGCTCGACCTGGAGCTGACGGTCACGGTCAACGACACCGTCGTGTCGCGGCCGCCGTATTCGACGATGGCATGGACGCCGGCCCAGATGCTGGCGCATCTGACGGTCAACGGAGCCTCGCTGCGCACCGGCGACCTGTTCGCGTCCGGCACCGTGAGCGGCGATCAGCGCGATCAAGTCGGTTCGTTGCTGGAGCTGACACTGAACGGCGCCGAGCCGGTCGCGCTGGACGACGGCAGCACGCGCACTTTCCTGCAGGACGGAGACCGCGTCACGATCGCGGCCGCCGCGCGGACCCCCGGGGGCCTGATACCCCTCGGCGAGGTCGTCGGAGTCATCGAAGGACGAGGGGAGTAGGTCATGTTCGACGAAGGTCAGTACTTCGCGCCCGTGACGAAGAAGTCCGACGGCAGTCTGTCGGTCGAGCTGGGCGAAGGCCATCCCGGCCTGGAGGATCCGGTCTACCGGGAGCGCCGCGACCGCATCGCCACGGTCGCCGATCGGTGGCATCCGGGGGAGCCGGCACCGCTTGTCGAGTACACCGACGAGGAGCACGAGGTGTGGCGGGTCGTGTGCGACGACCTGCGCGCGAAGCACCGCACGTATGCGTGCCGGGAGTTCCTCGACGGCAAAGAAGCGTTCGGGCTGCCGGAGGACCACGTGCCGCAGTTGGAGGACCTCACGGCGGCGCTGGCGCCGCTGACCGGATTCGGATATCAGCCGGCGGCGGGCCTGGTACCGCTGCGCGACTTCTACGGCGCGCTCGCGGACAAGAAGTTCTGGGCCACGCAGTACCTACGCCATCACTCGGTGCCGCTCTATACGCCCGAGCCCGATGTGCTCCATGAGGTCGTGGGGCACGGCAACACGCTCGCCGACCGTCGCTTCACCGACCTCTACGAGGCCGCTGGGGCGGCGGCTCGCCGGGTCGAGTCCGATGCCGCGTTGGAGTTCGTCAGCAAGGTCTTCTGGTTCACGCTGGAGTTCGGTGTGGTGCACGAGCCGGACGGACTGAAGGCGTACGGGGCCGGCATCCTGTCGAGCCCGGGCGAGATCGAGGAGTTCCGTGACGTCACGATCCGACCGATGGACATCGTCGCGATGGGCACCCAGGCGTACGACATCACGCACTATCAGGACGTGCTGTTCGCCGCTGAGTCGTTCGGTCAGGTGCAGGACGTCGTGGGCGGGTTCTGGGACACCTGCACCGACGACTCCATCGCTGCGCTCCAGGTCGCCGCTTGAGGGGTATGCTGCGGAGGCCGTGCAAGAGATCGAGGAGGTGGTACCCGTGACCGCAGTGACATGGGCGCTCCCCTCAGGAGACATGGTCCGACGTTAGGTCGTTCGGGAGCGCCGTTCAGCTCTCCCGAAGGAAGTACGACCATGAACATCACCTCTGAACGACGTCTCGACGACGGTGTCGTCGAACGTCACATCAACCTGGGCGACGTCCCCGGCATCGTCTGGACGCCCCCTGCCGCGGAATCGGTTCCGCTGATCCTGATGGGTCATCCCGGCGGTGGCCTGGACCGGATCTATCCGCGCCTCGTCGGCCGGGCTCAGCATTCGGCCGCGCTGGGCTTCGCGTCGGCCACGCTCGAGCTTCCGGGCAGCGGCGTCCGGCCGCGTGTCGTCGAGCTCGACGCCGCGCGAGACGATCTGCAGCGCGCCGTCAGGTCCGGTGAGCCGGTGCCCGACGACGTCGTCGACCGGCTGATCCTGCCCCTGCTCGACCTGGCGGTGCCCGAGCTGCGCTCCCTGATCGACACGTTGCTGGAGTGGCCGGAGATCGGTGGCCCGGTCGCTGTGTCGGGTGGGGTGATCTCACTGGGGATCCGGCTGGCCACGACCGATCCGCGCATCGTGGCGGCCGGGCTGTTCGCGGGCAGCTACGTCCCGCGCAGCATCCTCGACGAGGCGAGAGCCCTCACGATCCCGGTGCACGTCCTGCTGCAGTGGGACGACGAGGGCAATGACCGGCAGATGGCGCTCGATCTGTTCGACGCATTCGGTTCGCCGGAGAAGACCCTGATGGCGAATCTCGGCGGACACACCGGGGTCCCGGCTCACGCCGGCGAAGACGCCGCCCGGTTCTTCGTCCAGCACCTGCGCGACGACCAGGATGCGCCGCTGGTCAGATGACCGGGTCGGCAGGCGCGCCGATCACCGACGGGTGATCGGCGCGCCGTGCTCGATCTCGCCTAGCCTCGATGCCGCCCTACGGTGCGCGGTCCGCGGGTCTGACGGCCGAAGCGCATCAGGGCCGCGCCCACCATGATGATGCCTGCGGCGGATGCAAGCATCCACGAGCTCGCCATGGAACCAGCAGCCGGCAGCCAGCCGCCGGACGTGTCGTCGCCGGACGATCCGGCCGTGCCCGCACCAGACGCCTGCTCGACGGTGACCGTCTGGGCCGCGTCATCGAGATCGTGGTGGACCGCCACCGCCGTGGCGTTGCCGTCCGCGTACAGCGACTCGAAGGCGACCAGCTGCTGGCCCGCGTACCCCTTCGGGATCGTGAACTCGACGTCGATGCTCCCGCCGGCCGACGTGGGCGTGAAGGTCACCGAACCGGTGATGCCGGTCGCGGATCCATCCGACTTGACCATCAGCTCACCCTGCAGGGTGTACTCGGTGCCCGGCACGAGGTTCTGGTACTCCACGGTGTCGGTCACGGTGCCGCCGTCCCACGGCACGACGTGGTCGCCGTCGTCGGCATCGGTCAGGGTCGTGCCGATCGAAGGAACCGACTGGCCCGGTGCCTGCCACGTGACGCTGGCCTGATCGGTCGTCGTCGCGGTCGACGGCGCCACCAGGATCATCGTCTGCGCGTGGTCGTCCGCCGTGGGGCTCCCGCCGTTGTCGGTGCCCACCGAGATGATGCGACCGGTCCCGTTGAGGCCCGTGGCCGTCACCGTGATCGTGGCCGAACCCGAGGCCTGCGTGGCACGCAGATCCAGGTACAGCTCCTGGCCGTCGACGACAGCGTCGGCGTCGACGGGATCGCCATCGGCGTCGGTGAGGTCGAACGCCGGATCGACCGAGACACGGACCGTCGGCTGGTTGGTGCTCACGACGAAAGGTCCGATCAGGCCACCGGGTGCCTGGGGACCCGATGGCGCGTCGATCGACACGGTCACCACGAAGTCGTCAGGAGACAGACCGCCGGCGGCGTTGGCGCCGTTGACCAGGTACCAGTAGGCGTCCTCGGAGTCCTCGGTCTCCCAATCCCAGGGGGCGTCATAGGTCAGGTCGGTGTAGCGCCAGATCGCGTACTGAGTCGCCTCGATGGCGTCGTCCTGCGACAGGCCCGGGATTCCCGCGGCGTCGGCGAAGTCGCCGAGGCTCATCGCGGGATAGCTGTGGGCGAGGATCCACAGCACCTTGCCCTGGACCTCGTCGGACGTGACGTAGTTGTCGCCGACATAGTCCGAGAAGTCCCCGACCACGCCGGAATGCCGGGTGTTGGCCGGGATGTCGTGTTCGATGCAGTACGCCCAGAAGTCCGGCGCCGCGGTGTCGGGGTCGGACGGCGCCTGTTCGAAGACCTGGTACAGCCCGGTGCCGCCATAGCCGAGGTCCTTGTCGCCGACATACACCTGATCGCCGGGATTCACATCGGCCGATGCCGCCGGCAGGCCGGCGGAGAAGACGGCGATGACGGCCATCACGGCCACGGTGAGCCAGGTGCGATGCGCGGTTCTGGCCGAACTGATTGCTTTCACGACGGGTTCCTCCCTGATCAACGTCGTCGAGCCAGCGAGGCGGCAGCCGATCGATGGGACCGCTCAGGGTTTTCGGTCGTGCGATGAGTTCAGCCGGACTCGTGACAACCCGAAGACTAGGGGTCCGATGCGCACCGGAAATAGCCCCCGAAATGGGGTCATTTCGGGCGATCTACGCGTCAGTCACCGGCGTTCGGCACGTGGCTGTGGTGGAACCGGCCGAGCGCCTCGACCTCGGCCTCCATCGACGGCACGCTCCGGCCGGCCAGCCGCTTCAGGAACGGCCAGACCAGCGGTGAGTTGACCAGCGCCTTCGACCAGTTCGCGACCTTGACACCCTTCGGCACGTACACCCGGGACTTGCGCTTGGCGAAGCCCTTGAGGATCAGGTCGACGCACTTCTCGACACTGGTGGTGCCGTTCGCGGGGTACGGCAGCTTCTTGCGGATCTCACGGAAAGTGGGCAGGTCGGCCTCGGCGTTGCGCACGATGTCGGTATCGATCCACGACGGGTGGCAGATCCCGGAGTCGATGCCCAGGTGGGCGACCTCCTGCTTGTACGCCAGCGCCAGCGACTCGGCGCCGGCCTTGCTCGCGTTGTACGAGGCCAGACCCGCCAGCGGTGTGAACGAGGCGAGCGACGCGACCGTGAGGGCGTACCCCCGGGTCTTCTCCAGGTGTGGCGTCGCGTACTTGAGGGTGCGGAAGACGCCGTTGACGTTGATGTCGACGACCCGCTCGAACGCGGCCTCGTCGATCTGGCGCACGGTGCCGTATGACGCGATACCCGCATTGGCCAACACGTGGTCGATCCGACCGAAGTGCTCGGCGGCGGCGTCGATGGCCGCCTTCATCGCCGCGCTGTCGCGGACGTCGGCCTCCCACCAGGCTGCAGCGTCGCCCAGATCATCACTGATCGCCTGCAGGCGCTCGGGTTCCAGGCCGACCAGCGCGACCCGGCCGCCGTCGGCGACGTAGCCGCGTGCCACGCCCTCGCCGATACCTCGCGCCGCGCCCGTGATGAGGGCGACCTTGCCGCTGAATCGCTGTGCCATGGCCGCCAACATACCGTCGGTATCCCACTTCTGCCAGGGCGGATGTCGCGATCGGTCCGGTCACCAGCCCCGGAGTCAGGCGGTCTGCTCACCCAGCCGCGGGAAGGGGGCCAGCGAGAAGACCACCTCGACCGGCACCTCGAAGAAAGCAGCGATGCTCAGCGCCAGGTGCAGGCTGGGGCTGAACTCGCCGCGCTCGAGATATCCGATGGTCTGGTAGTGCACCCCGACCCCGTCGGCGAGCTCACGGCGCGTGATGCCGCGCTCGGCCCGCAGCATCGCGATGCGCTGGTGGACGATCTCCGCCGTGGGCGCCATCAGCCCCACCCCTGGAGCGCCTTGGCCTTGCGGCTCTCGACCGCCGAGCCCGACTCTTTGCGCGCCATCGCCCGCAGCACCCGCGGCGCGACGATCATGCCGATGACGGCGTAGGCACCGAGCACGCCGAACATGGTCAGCGTGTGGAACTGGCCGCCGAGCTCGGCCGCTGCCGCGGCGTCGGGGAGCAGGGCTTCCCGCATGCCTGCGCCCAGCCAGTAGACGGGGAAGACCTGGGCGATCGGATGCAGCCAGTCGGGCATGCCGGTGATCGGATAGAAGATGCCCGAGATCGTGACGAGCAGGACCATCGGCAGGAACGACAGGCCGAAACTGGCGCTGGACGACTTCACCGAGGCGCCGACGACCGCGCCCCACGGCATCGTGGCGAGCATGCCGAGCACGAAGACCGCCAGCAGCATCAGCCATCCGGAGATCGGGACATCGGTCAGGCCCGGCAGCAGGAACAGCCCGGCGCCGACGAAGATCACCAGGCCCAGCGCGGTGTTCAGCACGGCCAGCGTCACGCGCGCGACGACGTAGGCGAGCATGCCGTGCGGAGTGGACTTGGCCCTCAGCAGCGTGCCGTCCTCCCGCTCGACCGCGAGTAGCTGGGCCGTGCCCATCCACCCGCCCATCACGATGTTCATGCCGATCAGGCCCGGCAGGGTGGCGCCGGCCAGGGAGAGCCCGGTACCGCCCAGGTCTGAGTCGCGCTGGAACACCAGCACCGCGATGAAGATGCCGTTGAGCAGCACGATCCAGATCTGGTCCGCCCGGGTCGTCAGTGACTGCATCATCTCGATCGCGCCGCGACGGAGGCCGAGACGGACGGCATTGAACATCGGGTCGGGCGGCGTCGGGTCGGTCGCGCTGGTCATCGGACCACCTCCAGTCCTGGGACGGCCCGCGTGGGTTCGGTTTCGAATCGTTGGACCAGAGCCATGTAGGTGTCCTCCAACGTGCTGCGCCGCACCTCGAGGTCGCCGATCGCCGCGCCGTACTGTTCGAAGAGTTGCCGCACGAACGACGTGGCGTCCTCGGTCGCATGGACGAAGTGCTCGCCGTCTCGGCTCCACCGCACCTCGGTGCGTCCCTCGACCTCGCGCGACAGCTGGGCGGCGCTGCCGTGGGCGACGATGCGTCCGCCGGCCAGGATGAGGATCCGGTCGGCCAGCTTCTCGGCCTCGTCGAGGTCGTGGGTCGTCAACAGGACGGTGGTGCGCTCCAGATCCGCCAGACGATGGACCACGTCGTGGAACTCGCGACGCGCCTGCGGATCGAAGCCGGTGGTCGGCTCGTCGAGGAACAGCAGATCGGGGCGTCCGATGAGTCCGATCGCGACGTCCAGCTTGCGCCGCTGCCCTCCTGACAACGAGCCGACCTTCTGGTCGGCATGGTGCTGGAGGCCGACCCTGGCCAGCAGATCGTCGACGTCCATCGGACGGATCCGGTCGGGCGCCGAGAATGGGCGGTAGAAGGCGCCGAGGTGGTCGAGCAGCTGGCGGACGCGCCACCGACCGTGGTCGCGCCAGGATTGTTGGACGATGCCCAACCGTGCTCGCCACGCGTCGTCGGCGCTGATCGGATCGACACCGAGCACGCTCACCTGGCCGTCGGACCGCCGGCGAAAGCCCTCGAGGATCTCGATCGTCGTGCTCTTGCCCGCGCCGTTCGGTCCGAGCAGCGCCAGCACCTCGCCCGGGCGTGCCTCGAAGTCCACACCGTCGAGCACCACATGATCGCCGTAGCTCATGCGGAGGTCGCGGACCGCGATGACCGGCGTCTCGAGGTCCGGCGAGAGACTGCTCATGACTCCATGTGTAGCATGAATACTATAAACCATACAAGGAGGCATGCTGGTCGATCGCTGTGAGCCGGCCGATATGGTCGCCACATGAGCGCGCTGCCGAACGTCTCGGACACCTTCGATCCTCAGGCGTGGGAGGTCGTCCCCGGCTTCGAGGACCTGACCGACCTGACGTATCACCGAGCCAAGGCTCACGGCACGGTCCGGATCGCCTTCGACCGGCCCGATGTCCTCAACGCCTTCCGGCCGCACACGATCGACGAGCTGCTCCGCACCGCAGAGCATGCGCGCATGTCGGCCGATGTCGGTTGCGTCCTGCTGACCGGCAACGGCCCCAGCGAGAAGAACGGCAAGCACGCGTTCTGCACCGGCGGCGACCAGCGCATCCGCGGCAAGGCCGGATACCAGTACGAGGACGTCACGGCGAAGGCCGGCGACACCGGGGCCGAGGAGCCGTCGCCCATCGACAAGGCCAAGCTGGCGCGACTGCACATCCTGGAGTTCCAGCGTCTGATCCGGTTCATGCCCAAGGTGGTCATCGCGGTGGTCAACGGCTGGGCGGCGGGCGGCGGTCACAGCCTGTTCGTCACGTGCGATCTCGCGCTGGTCTCGACCGAGCACGGACGCTTCAAGCAGACCGATGCCGATGTCGGCTCGTTCGACGGCGGCTACGGATCGGCGTACCTGGCTCGCCAGGTGGGGCAGAAGTTCGCCCGCGAGATCTTCTTCCTCGGCCAGGAGTACTCGGCCGACGACGCGGTGCGCATGGGTGCCGCCAATCGCGCGGTACCGCACGCCGAACTGGAGCAGACGGCGCTGGAGTGGGGGGCGCTCATCAACGGCAAGAGCCCCACGGCCCAGCGCATGCTCAAGTACTCGTTCAACCTGCTCGACGACGGGCTCGTCGGCCAGCAGCTGTTCGCCGGCGAGACCACCCGCCTGGCCTACATGACCGACGAGGCCCAGGAGGGCCGCGACCAGTTCCTCGAGAAGCGCGACCCCGACTGGTCGCCCTACCCCTGGTACTACTGAGCCGGTCTACGCTCCTGGTGTCGCGGACTTGACTTCAGGTCGACCTGAATGTGCAGGGTGATGGTCTACGCACGCGAGGACAGCGATATGACGCATCACGACCACGGCCATGCCCACGACTGGGCCTTCGAAGGTCCCGAAGAGGTGGAGCGAGTCACGCGCGACGGTGAGGTGGCGCTGCCGTTCGTCGGACTCGTGCTCGACCAGCTCGGAACGCGTGACGTGCGGCGGGTGCTCGACGTCGGCCCCGGTCCGGGTGTCGGCACGTGCGAGCTGGCCAGGTTGCTGCCCGATGCCACGGTGATCGCGCTCGAGCCGTCGGCGTCGATGGCCGACGCGATCGTCGCGCGAGCGGCGTCCGAGGGCGTGGGCGAACGGGTCCAGGTACGTCAAGGCGGTCTGCCCGAGGGCCTCGCCGACCTCGCGGACATCGACCTCGTGTGGGCGTCGATGTCGTTGCATCACGTCGCCGACGAAGTGGGCGCGCTTCGGGCCCTGGCCGGCGTCATGAACCCCGGCGGCGTCATCGCGCTGGTCGAACGCGGCGCTCCGAACCGTGTGCTGCCCGACCTGGGGGATCCCGGACTGGCCGAGCGCCTGGACGCGGCGTACGGCGAGTACTTCTCGCACATGCGGCACACGTTGCCTGGCGAGATCGAATCCGGTGACCTCGCTGCGATGGTCGAGCAGGCTGGTCTGCGCGTGTTGAGCGACGCCGAGGAGGTCGTGACTCACGCGCCGCCGTTGACCGCGGACCAGCGTGCGTTCGTCGCCGCGTGGACCGGCCGGACGCTGCACCAGCTCGAGGATTCGCTCACGGCATCCGACCTGGACCTCTTGCGCGGCTTCGTCGCCGATCCGAGACGGCCGGACGCTCCGGTCACCATCGCGCGCCGAGTGCTGATCGCGTCGCGGTCATCGCTGTGACCTGAGTTGAGCTGAGAGCGGACAGGGGTTGTCCTCCGGCTGCGTACGGCGTTGGCTGGGTGCATGAGGCTGCTGGTTCTCGGAGGCACCGTCTTCCTGTCGCGCGCTGTCGCGGCCGATGCCGTGGCGCGCGGGCATGACGTCGTCTGTGCTGCCCGTGGCGTCTCGGGGGCTGTGCCCGACGGCGCGACCCTGCTGGTGTGGGACCGCGATGATCCCGCACCCGATCTGAGCGGGTACGACGCCGTCGTCGACGTCGCGCGGTTGCCGTCGCACGTGCGGAGTGCGGTCGCCGCGGTGCCGTCGGCTCACTGGGTCTTCGTGTCGACGATCAACGTCTACGCCGACGACTGGACTCCCGGCGGTCGTCCCGGTGTCACGCCGTTGCGCGAACCGCTCGACGAGGACGTCGACCCGGCGAGCTCGCCGGAGGCATACGGCCGCATGAAGGTGGCGTGCGAGCAGATCGTCCGGGCCGGCGCGCGTTCGTCGACGGTCGTACGGCCGGGGCTGATCGTGGGGCCCGGCGATCCCACGGGCCGATTCACTTACTGGCCGCGACGTCTCGCTGCCGGAGGTGAGGTGCTGGCGCCGGGTGATCCGCTCGACGTCGTCCAGGTGATCGACGTGCGCGATCTCGCGGCGTGGATCGTCACTCTCGCTGAGAGGCGGGTCAGCGGCACGTTCGACGGCGTCGGCGAGCCGATGGCCTTCGAGACGCTGCTGGGCGCGGGCGATCCGGACGCCGAGTTGACCTGGGTCGGCCAGGACTTCCTTCATGAACAAGGAGTGCAGCCGTGGATGGGCGATGACGCGATCCCGCTATGGCTGCCGCGCCCCGAGTACGACGGGATGCTCGCACACGATGTCGATCCCTCGCTCGAGGCAGGACTGCTGTTGCGCCCCCTGGCCGACACGTTCGCCGACACTCTGGCCTGGTCCCGTTCAGACCCGGCCGCCGTCGTCACCGGCCTCGACCTGCAGCGCGAGCACGAGTTGCTGGAAGCGTGGGGCCGCACGTCGTAGGCAAACTGCCACGATCATCGGGTAGTTCTCCCAGGATCGTGGCGGTTTCCCAACTTAAGTTGGGAAACCGCAGGGCCGTCAGCAGACCGGCTCGCGCATGACGGAGAGCGGGGTGGGTTCGCGGCGACCGCGGAGGACGGTCTCGCCGTGGTCGACCCAGTGCTCCTGCTCGCTCGGGTAGGAGGCCTCGACCGAGCGGCGCGCCGCGAGCACGTGCCCCGGGGCGGCCTTGGCGAGTTCGGTGAGACGTGCCGCGGCGTTCACGGCATCGCCGATGACGGTGTACTCGAAGCGGGAGGCGGCGCCGACATTGCCGGCGACCACCTCGCCGGTCGAGACACCGATGCCTGCGCCGATGTCGGGGACGGCGTCGCCGAGCCGGGTCATGATGCCGCGCGCGGCGGACAAGGCCGCGGTCGCATGGTTGTCCAGGTCCACCGGAGCGCCGAAGATCGCCAGCACGGCATCACCCATGAACTTGTTGACCAGCCCGTTGCGCCGCTCGACCTCCTCGACGATCACCGTGAAGAACCGGTTCAGCATGTCGACGACATCCGTGGCGTCACGGTCGGTGGCGTAGCCGGTGGAGCCGATCAGATCGATCATCAGCACCGACGCCTCCGTGGTGCGCCCGCCGAGCGTGACGTCGGAGTGGGTGGCGACCGCCGCCACCGACTCGCCGACATGGCGCCCGAACAGATCGCGGATGCGCTCCCGTTCGCGCAGACCGGCCACCATGTCGTTGAATCCGGCCTGGAGCATGCCCAGCTCGGTGCTGTCGTCAACGGGGACCCGGACATCGAGCTCGCCGGAGCGCACCAGGGCCAACGCCTCTCGGACCGTCGCGATCGGACGGACCACGGCCGATGCGTTCAGCAGTGTGACGAACAGGCCGAACCACATCACGATGATCGCCAGCGCGCAGATCGCCCACGCGTACTGCTTGAGCGTGACGTCTTCGGGGTGGAGCAGCGCCACCACGGCCGCCATGATCAACCCCAGCGCGGGAGCGCCCGTGCCGACCAGCCAGAACAACACCATGCGCCGCCGCACGCCGGCGACGATCAGCCGGTGGTCGCCCTGGTCCTCGAGCGCCTTCGCAGCGACGGGTCGCAGGACGAACTCGGTCAGCAGATAGGCGAACGCGCCGGTGACCAGGCCGGCGATCACGACACCCGAGGCGATCGGCAGCGCGGCCCCCGGCTGGACGATGACGGCTAGGCCCGGGAACAAGAACGCGGCACCGACCCACAGGGCGAACTGGACGCGCGTGATGCGCCACGGCAGGCGCAGGGCGTCACGACGCTGGCGCGACGTCGGGGTCTGGCCCTCCGTCACCCAACGCAGCCGGCTGATGGTGCGCCGCGTGATGACCGTGGCACCGAACAGCACCGCGAGGCCGACGTAGACCGGGACGGCGATCGCCAGGACGAGCCACAGGTCACGACTCGGGCCGCCGCCCGGGATGATCAACAGATTGAGGGCGACCAGGATGCACGCGCCGATCAGGTTCGCACCGACCAGCAGGATCGTCAGCCACACCTGGATGCGCACGCGGAGCGCCTTGAGATCCTGCTCCTCGGGCCCGAGCAGCCGTCGCTGGAGCCGACGAGTCCGTCTGCTCACGCACGCCTCCCGCCGATGCCCGTGACCCGCCACCCCGGCCGGTCGTTGACACATCGTGGCACGGCACGTCTCAGTTCCGTGGAGATTGACAGGCGGGCGCTACCCCGTGACCCTGTGAGTGCAGCCGGCTGACTCCCGTCCGGCTCGGCGAAAGGAACCCCATGGCGCGCAAGTCCGATCCCGAGATCGTCGCTGCTCTCGAGGCCGTCACCGATTACGACCCCGCGGTCATCAACGACCTCGCGGCTGTCGGCAACCGGGTCAACATCCCAGACCGCTGGTCGGTCATGTTCGAGAAGACGTCGGCCGACATGGCCTACATCCTGCTCGACGGCCAGGTCGAGGTCCGCAAGGACGGCGCCACCATCGCGACGCTCGACCCCGGTGCGATCTTCGGTGAGATGGCACTGATCGACCACACGCTGCGCAGCGCCTCGGTCATCGCGATCACTCCCATCTCGGCCCTGCGCCTCGATCACGAGTCGCTGGCTCAGCTCTTCCAGGACCACCCCGCGTGGGCCGACCAGCTGCGCGCGGCGGCGGCCGACTACAAGAATTAGACGCTTCGACCTGAACTAAGCGTTCGCTTAGTGAGACGATCGTCTCACGGCATGGTCGACCGGGTGGCCAGCCGATAACGTCACCCAGATGAAGATCGGCGTCATCAAGGAGTCGTCCGCCGGGGAAACCCGTGTGGCCGGCACGCCGGCGACCGTGGCCCAGCTCGTGAAGCTGGGTTACGACGTCGTCGTCGAGTCAGGTGCAGGTGTTGCTTCGAGCTTCACCGACGAGGCATATGTCGAGGCTGGTGCCGCGACCGGCACGCACGCGGAGGCCTGGGGGGCCGATGTCGTGCTCAAGGTCAATGCGCCCACGTCCGACGAGATCGGCCTGCTGGCCGACGGCGCGACGCTGGTCAGCCTGATCGCGCCGGCGCTCAACGAGGCGCTGGTCGACGAGCTGGCGCAGCGGAACCTGACGGTTCTGGCGATGGACGCAGTGCCGCGCATCTCGCGGGCCCAGTCGATGGACGTGCTGTCGTCGATGGCCAATATCGCCGGCTACCGCGCGGTCGTCGAGGCGGCCCACGAGTTCGGCCGGTTCTTCACCGGCCAGGTCACGGCCGCGGGCAAGGTGCCACCGGCCAAGGTCCTGGTCGCCGGAGCAGGTGTGGCCGGTCTCGCCGCGATCGGCGCGGCTTCGAGTCTCGGCGCCATCGTGCGGGCGACCGATCCGCGCCCCGAGGTCGCCGACCAGGTCAAGTCGATCGGTGGCGAGTACCTCAAGGTCGATGTGGAGCAGGAGGTCTCGACCGACGGCTACGCCAAGGCCACCAGTGAGGACTACGACCGCCGCGCCGCGGAGATCTACTCCGAGCAGGCCGCCGATGTCGACATCATCATCACCACGGCGCTGATCCCGGGCCGCGCCGCTCCGCGCCTCATCACCGAGGCCGATGTCGCCGCCATGAAGCCGGGCAGCGTCATCGTCGACATGGCCGCCGCGCAAGGCGGCAACGTCGCCGGGTCGGTCGCCGGCGAGAAGGTCGTGACCGACAACGGAGTCACGATCCTGGGCTACACCGACCTGGCCGGTCGCTTGCCCACCCAGGCCTCGCAGCTGTACGGGCAGAATCTGGTGAACCTGCTCAAGCTGGTCACACCCGGCAAGGACGGCGAGCTCACGCTCGACTTCGACGATGTCGTCCAGCGCGGCGTCACGGTCGTGCGCGACGGCGAGAAGACCTGGCCGCCGCCGCCCGTCAACGTGTCGGCCGCGCCGGCCGCGGCGCCCGCCGTCGCCGAGGCGAAGAAGGCCGAGGAGAAGCCGCCGCCCAACCCGGCTGTCAAGTGGGCCGTCATGGGGGCCGGCGTGCTCGCGCTGTTCCTCATCACCGCGTTCGCGCCCGGCGAGCTGCCCAAGCACTTCACGGTGCTGATGCTCTCGGTCGTCATCGGCTTCTACGTCATCGGCAATGTCGCGCACGCGCTGCACACGCCGCTGATGTCGGTGACCAACGCGATCAGCGGCATCATCGTGGTCGGCGCGATGCTGCAGATCGGCGGGAGCACCTACGGCGACAACGGAACCGTGATCGGCGTGCTGTCGTTCGTCGCGATCCTCGTCGCGTCCATCAATGTCTTCGGCGGTTTCGCCGTGACCCGTCGCATGCTCAGCATGTTCAGCAAGTAAGGGCCCGGCGATGTCTACTCTTTCCGCAACCAACGCTGCGTATCTCGTCGCGGCGCTGCTGTTCATCCTGTCCCTCGCGGGACTGTCCAAGCACGAGACGTCGCGCAACGGCGTGCTGTACGGCATCGTCGGCATGACGGTCGCCCTGGTGTCGACGTTCGTGCTGCTGGCCGACAAGGCAGACTCCAAACCGGTGCTGTTCCTGCTGCTCGCCGTCGCGATCGGCGCGGCGATCGGCCTGTGGCAGGCCAGGATCGTCGAGATGACCGGGATGCCCGAGCTCATCGCGATGCTGCACTCGTTCGTCGGCCTGGCCGCGGTGCTGGTGGGCTGGAACTCCTATCTGGCGCACGAGTCGTTCGCCTCGGACTCACTCGAGAACATCCACCACGCCGAGATCTTCATCGGCATCTTCATCGGCGCCGTCACGTTCACCGGCTCCATCGTCGCCAATCTGAAGCTGTCGGCCAAGATGAAGTCCGCGCCGCTGATGCTGCCGGGCAAGAACGCCATCAACCTCGGTTCGCTGGCCCTGTTCGCGGTGCTGACGGGATGGTTCGTGGCCACCCCGAACCTGGGTCTGCTGATCGCCGTCACCGCTTTGGCGCTGGCGCTCGGTTGGCACCTGGTCGCCTCCATCGGCGGCGGCGACATGCCGGTCGTCGTGTCGATGCTCAACTCGTACTCGGGCTGGGCCGCGGCGGCCTCGGGCTTCCTGCTCGACAACGATCTGCTGATCGTGACGGGCGCGCTCGTCGGCTCGTCCGGTGCGTACCTGTCCTACATCATGTGCCAGGCGATGAACCGCTCGTTCATCTCGGTCATCGCCGGCGGCTTCGGTCTCGAGGTGTCGTCGAGCGACGACACCGACTACGGCGAACACCGTGAGACCAATGCCGAGGACGTCGCCGATCTGCTGAAGAACGCGTCCAGCGTCGTGATCACGCCCGGCTACGGCATGGCGGTCGCGCAGGCCCAGTATCCGGTCGCGGATCTCACCAAGAAGCTGCGCGAGCGGGGCGTCGACGTGAAGTTCGGCATCCACCCGGTGGCCGGCCGGCTGCCCGGGCACATGAACGTGTTGCTCGCCGAGGCCAAGGTCCCGTACGACATCGTGCTCGAGATGGACGAGGTCAACGACGATCTCGCCGAGGTCGACGTGGTCTTGGTGATCGGCGCCAACGACACCGTCAACCCGGCGGCCGCCGAGGATCCCAGTTCGCCGATCGCCGGTATGCCGGTGCTGCGGGTGTGGGAGTCCAAGGACGTCATCGTGTTCAAGCGGTCGATGGCGGCGGGCTACGCGGGCGTGCAGAACCCGCTGTTCTTCCGCGATAACACCCAGATGCTGTTCGGTGATGCCAAGGATCGCGTCGAGGACATCATCCGCGCTCTCTGAGGCTCCCGCCCCCTCGAGAGAGGGGGCGGGCAGGCTGGCATCGATCTGGGCTATCTAGTATCATAGTTGCCATGAATGATGCGGCGGGATCGGTGTCCGAGGCCGAAGCGTTCCGCGCCAAGGTCCGTGCTTTCCTCGACGAGGAACTGCCGGACGACTGGAGCGGCGTCGGCCAGCTGGATCACGACGAGGCGGAGGCGTTCGCGAAGCGGTGGCGTGCCACGCTCGCGGAGCGGGGATTCCTGGCGACGTCGTGGCCGGTCGAGTACGGCGGTGGCGGCCTGACCGAACTTGAGCAGGTCGTCCTGGCCGAGGAGTTCGCCCGGGTGGGCGTCCCGACCGGCACGATGAACGATCTGTTCAGCATCGTGATGATCGGCAACACGTTGCTGCACTGGGGGACCGAGGAGCAGAAGAAGCACTTCCTGCCGCGGATCCTGTCCGGTGAGGACGTGTGGTGCCAGGGCTACTCCGAACCCGGGTCGGGATCGGATCTGGCCTCGCTGTCGACTCGTGCCGTGCTCGACGATGACGAATGGGTCATCAACGGGCAGAAGATCTGGACGTCCGGCGGACACCTGGCGAACTGGATCTTCGTGCTCGTGCGATCCAATCCGGATGCTCCGAAGCACCAGGGGATCTCGATGCTCCTGGTCCCCATGGACCAGGAGGGAGTCGAAGTCCGGCCCATCAAGAACATGGGCGGCGAGAGCGACTTCAACGAGGTCTACTTCACGAACGCGCGGTGCCCCAAGGAGAACGTGCTCGGCGAGGTCGACCACGGGTGGCCGGTGGCCATGACGTTGCTGGGCTTCGAGCGCGGGGAGTCGGCCGCGACGCTGCCCATCATGTTCCGCGACGAACTGGAGCGGCTGTTCGACCTGGCTCGGGAGAACGGTGCCACCGAGGACCCGGTCATGCGCGCGAAGCTGGCCGATGCCTACATCGGCAACGAGGTCATGCGCTTCCTCGGCCACGATTCGCTCGCCCGCTATCTGGCCGGCCACGCGCCCGGCCCGGACGCCGCCATCAACAAGCTGTACTGGAGCGAGTATCACCAGCAGGTCTCGGAACTGGCGATCGAGGTGCTCGATCGTGAGGGTCTCGTCGCCGAAGGGCGCCGGCCGACCAACACGATCATGTTCCAGACCGACGACGTCGGTGCGCCGAGCTCGAGCGCCTCGTGGATCACGACGTTCGCCATCGCCCGATCGGGCACCATCTACGCCGGCACCTCGGAGATCCAGAAGTCGATCATCGGCGAGAAGCTGCTGGGGCTCCCCAAGTGACGACGACTGCACAGAAGGCGGCATCCATGGACCCCTTGCTCGACGACGACCAGCTGGCGTACCAGCGCAGCCTGCGCAGGTTCTTCGACACGCGGTGGACCGATGACCAGGTGCGCGCCGACCTCGAAGCCGATGGCCCGGACCGGGACGTCTGGCGCCGTCTCGCCTCGGAACTCGGTGTTGCGGGCCTCAACGTCCCGGAGGAGTACGGCGGATCGGGTGGGGCCCCCGCGGAGGCCCTGCTGGTCGCCGAGGAGATGGGCCGTGCCCTCTACGGCGGGCCGTATCTCAGCACCGTCGTCCTCGCGGCGAACGCGATCGTACTCAGCGGAGACGAGCAGGCCGCTGCGCGGCTGCTGCCCGACATCGTGTCGGGTGAGAAGACCGCTGCCCTGGCCCTGGTCGATCACGGTCGCGATCGGTCGACCGCCCCAGCGCCCGCCGCGACCCGGACGGGCGAGGCCTGGGTCATCAGCGGCGAGCTGCGTCGAGTGATCGACGGTGCCGATGCCGACCACCTCGTCGTGGAAGCGACGTCCCCGGGCGGTCAGTCCCTGTTCCTGCTCGATGGGTCCGGCGTCGAGTGCGTCCGAGCCCAGACCCTCGACCCGACCCGCCGCATGGCGACCCTGGTGCTCGACCAGGCCGCCGCGACGCTGATCGGTCGTGAGGGTCAGGCCGACGAGGTGCGCATCGCCCTCAAGCCCCTGGTGTCGCTGGCGCTCGCCGCCGAGGCGGTGGGCGGTGCGAGCCGCTGTGTGCACGACACGGTCGAGTACGCCAAGGTGCGCGAGCAGTTCGGCCGCCCGATCGGTTCGTTCCAGGCCGTCAAGCACCGCTGTTCGGAGATGCAGGTCCGCCTCGACGGCGCACGCACCGGAGTGCGGCACGCTGGCAAGGTCCTGGTCGACGGAAGTGAGGACCTGGCGCTGCTGTCGTCGGTCATCAAGGTCTTCGCGACCAAGGGATACTTCGAGAGCGCGGCCGACATGATCCAGCTCCACGGCGGCATCGGCTTCACCTGGGAGCATTCGGCGCACCTGCACTTCAAGCGCGCCAAGTCGTTGGAACTGCTGGGCGGAACCCACGCCGAACACCGAGCGGCCATTGCCGATGTCGTGCTCGCAGCCCGACACTGAGCCCGGCCCCGACTGGTTCGTCGAGGCGCTGGCGGACACCGGTCAGCTGCGGTCCGTCCAGGTCGACGGTGCTCGTGTCGAGTATCGCGTCTGGGGGCCGCAGGGGGCTCCTGTCGTCGTCCTGGTCCACGGGGGAGCCGCGCACGGTGGCTGGTGGGATCACCTCGCTCCGCTGCTGGCATCAGGGCGCCGAGTCGCGGCGATCGACCTGACCGGCCACGGCTCCAGCGACTCGCGACCCGACTATCAGTTCACAACCTGGGCCGACGAGGTCATGGCGGTCGGCGCGGCCGAGAGCGGATCTGAACATCCGTACATCGTGGGGCACAGCATGGGCGGCGTGGTGGCGCTCACGGTCGCCTATCGGCATGTCGACACGGTCGCCGGCACCGTCGTGATCGACCCGCCCGACTGGCTGGTGACCGAGGGCGGCCTGCCGCCTCGGCCGGCCGAGCTCCCGCCTCGGCGGTACCACGCGACGCAGGAGCTCGCGGCCCAGCGCTTCCGCACGAAGCTGCGCGACAGGTCCCGGCTCGCGTTCGTCGAGCAGCACGTGGCCGCTCGCTCGGTCCATCAGGTCGACCAGGGTTGGTCGTGGCGATTCGATCACGAGGTGACCCTGCACGGCTCCTTCCCCGACGAGTTGTGGGGCGGTCCGATCGGCCCGCTGGTGCTGGTGTTGGCCGAGCGGAGCCTGCTCTCCGACGACGAGGCGGCAGAACTCGCGCGTCGTCTCGACACCACGGCGGTGACGATTCGAGACGCCGGCCACCACGTGATGCTCGATCAGCCGCTGGCGCTGCTCTCCTGCATCGAGAGCGCCCTGCAGGCGTGGCGGGCGCCGACACGTGCCGGTGGATCCACGACGCTGACCGGCGCCGATCCGGAATAACTCTGCGTATCATGATGCGAGTGAACCCTGTGGAGATGCCGGCCTTTCGGCAACGCACGCCCAAAGCGTCCGAACGTCTCGCCCGTCATCTGGCGACGTCGATCGTGGAAGGCGAGATCGAAGAAGGTGCGCGTCTCCCGCACGAGGGCGAGATGCTGGCGCAGCTTCAGGTCGGCCGCGCGACCCTGCGTGAGGCGTTGCGGCTCCTGGAGGTGTGGGGCCTGGTCGTCATCCGTACCGGGCCCGGAGGCGGCCCGACGGTCCGCCGGCCGAGCTCGGGAGAGTTCGCCGAGCACCTGGCGCTGATGCTGCAGTTCCAGCAGCTGACTCTGCAGGACGTGTCCGACGCCCGCCTCGCTCTCGAGCCGATGATGGCACGGTTGGCGGCGGCGCGGATCTCGCCGGAACAGGTCGCGGACCTGCGCGACTCGATCGAGATCATGAAGGACAGCTACGACGATCTCGGCGAGTTCTGGGCGCAGAACGCCCGCTTCCACTCGGCGGTCGCCGAGGCCGGCGACAGCCGGGTCATCAGCATGATCGTCGATGCGCTCAAGTTCATCGCCGACGGCGCGTCGAGCGGTGTGCACTACGACCGTCCGGCGCTCGAAGAGGTCGTCAGCGCTCACACCAAGATCGTGGATCTGCTCGAGGCCGGTGACGAGGAGGGGGCCGCCGAGGCGATGCGCCATCACCTCAGCGAGGGCCGGCGGTTCGCCAGCAAGAACTACCCCGAGGCCATGCGCACTCGTATCCACTGGCCCGAGTGACGCGCCGCCGTCCGATGCTCAGATGAAGTTGCGCGGCACGTTGGTGAAGCGCTTCTCCGAACGGCGGAACCAGCCCGCCGAGGCCAGCGTCCCGCCGTCGACACGGATCGACTCGCCGGTGATCCAGCCTGCTGCGTCGGAGGCGAGGAACGCCGCCAGCTCGCCGTGATCGCGGGGGGTGCCGAAGCGGCCCATCGGGACCCAGCTGCCGATCTGGTCGTGGAACTCCGGCCCGATCAGGCGGTGCAACGGGAACTGGGGTGTGTCGGTCAGATCGGGCGCGATGCCGTTGACCCGTACACCGTACTGGCCGATCTCGGTGGCCAGGCCAGCCGTGAAGTTGACGACGGCCGACTTGTGAGCGGCGTACACGGCGCAGTGCGGGACTCCTCGGAAGGCCTCGACCGATGAGATGTTGATGATCGAGCCCGACCGTTGCTCGATCATGCCGGGCAGGAACAGGCGGGTCACCCGGAGGACGTGCTCGAAGTTGACCGCGTAGATCGCGTTCCAGTCCTCCTCGGTCGAGTCGACGAACGGGCCCCACGGCACATGGTCTCCGACGTTGTTGACCAGGATGTCCAGGCGTCCGCCGGCGGCGTCGACCGCGTCGCCGAGTGCCTCGGTGCAGGTCCGGTCGCGGACGTCGGCGACTACGCCGGTCACGGTGTGACCGGCGTTCCCGATCCGGGTGACCTCGGCGTCGAGCGCCTCCTCGTCATGGTCGACCAGGATCAGGTGCGCCCCCTTGCGGGCCAGGGCCTCGGCCACGCCGGCACCGATCCCGACCGCACCCCCGGTCACGAGAGCCAGGCGTCCGTCGAGGCGGGTCAGGTCGTCTTGGTCCATGGTGTCCTCCGTCGGGTTCCGGCTGGACGAATCCAGCCTTGAGACGCATAATGATAACTATGACTATAAATACAGATGAGGCGGTCTCGGAACCCCTGTCGATCGACATCTTCGAGGTTCCCCAGGCCATCGGCGCACAGATCGGCCCGAGCTCCTGGCTGACGATGGAGCAGGAGCGCATCGATGCGTTCGCCGAGGCCACCGGCGATCATCAGTGGATCCACGTCGACGCCGAGCGTGCCGCGAGCGGGCCCTTCGGTGGCACGATCGCCCACGGCTACCTGACGCTGGCGATGGTCCCGCAGCTGCTGGCCGAGATCCTCACCGTGACGGGCCGCAGCAGCGGTGTGAACTACGGGATGGAGAAGGTGCGCTTCATCAATCCGGTGCGCGAAGGCGCCCGCATCCGGATGCGCGGATCGATCCTCGGCGCGACACAGCGCTCGGGCGGCATGCAGTACCGACTGGAGCTGGTCATCGAGCTCGAGGGCGCCGAGAAGCCGGCCATGGTCGGCGAGTTCCTCGTGCTGGCGTTCCCCTGACCCTCGCCGTTCGGCCGGCCGGCACATCGAGTGCCGCCCTCACCGTCCGGTGAACCGGGGCTCACGTCGCTCGAGACTGGCGGCGATCCCCTCGTGACCGTCGGCGGTCTCCCACAGCCACGTCTGCTCGGTGGCCTCACGGTCGAGGGCCTCGACGATGCGCTGGGCCAGGTCTCCGCGCAACGTCTCGCGAATGGAGCGCACCGCCAGGGGGGCGAGCGCCGCCAACTCCCGGGCGTAGGCGAGGGCGCCCTCGCGCTCGGATCCGGGTTCGGTGAGACGGTCGGCCAACCCGAGCTCGAAGGCCTGCTTGCCGTCGATCCGCTCCGCGCCGACGAGCATGCGGCTGGCGGCCTGCGGCCCGATGATGCGGGGCAGGCTGACCGACAGGCCGAAGCCCTGATGGAACCCGAGGCGCGCGAAGTTGGACCAGAAGCGGCTCGTAGCCGAGGCGACGCGGAAGTCGGCGGCGCAGGCCAGGCCCAGCCCGCCGCCGACCGCTGAGCCCTGGACGGCCGCGATCACCGGCAGGGGTGAGGAGAACAACCGCGCCCCCTCGGTGTACAGGCGGCGGGACTCGGCCGCGCGGTCGGCGCCTTCGGCGGTGGTGCCGAAGTTCGCGCCGGCGCAGAAGTGCTTGCCCTCGGAGGCGAGCACCGCGACCCGGGTCGTGCCGTCCTCCGCCAGCGCATCGAGGGCGTCGGCGATCGCGGTGATCAGGGGGCGATCGAAGTAGTTGGCCGGCGGGCGGGCGATCTCGAGGAGCGCGACATGACCGTCGGTCTCGATGCGCAGGTCGGTGTAGGTCGGCAGGCTCATGAAGCGATCTCCGGTCGGTCGTCGTCGAGGATGAGGTGGGCGAACGACACGGCTCGTGCCGCGGTGGCACCGAGCCGCGCCGAGAGTTCGAGGGTCTCGCCGAAGTCGCTGCTCCAGGTATGGAGTCGCCGGGTGTACCCCTGCAGTCGATACTCACGTGTCATGCCGATGGCGCCATGCGCCTGATGCGCGGCCCGAGCGGCGACGAGTGCGTTCTCCGCGGCCACCACCTGAGCGGCCGTGACGTCGAACGCGTGGAGCACGGGTTCGAGCGCGAGACGGTCCGCGAGCGCCGTCGTCATGACGGCCATCTGCTCGAGCTGGACCACGTGCGCCTGCACGGCCTGGAAGGCGCCGATCGGCTTGCCGAACTGCACGCGCTCGCCGACATAGCGCCGCGTCAGCTCCGAGACCGCCTGGAGTGCTCCGGCCATCAGCGCGATGCGGAGGGTGGCGGCGCGGCGGCGCAGCTCCGCGCCGGAGACACCGGGCGCCAGGGCGACGGGCGTCGCCCGATCGAAGACGAGGGTGTCGCGAGGCTGCCCGGCCAGATCGATTCCCGGGCGGACGACCGCGTCCCGCGTCGGCAGGGCGAGGGTCTGTCCGTCATCGGTCACCGTGACGACCAGGTCCACCGAGGCGCCCCAGGGCACGTCGGCCACGCTTCCGCTGACCGATCCGTCCTGGATCGTCAGCGTCGTCGGCCCGACGGGGATAGACAGGCTGGATGATCCGTCGAGCTTCATGCCCGCTGCGGCGAGTGCCCAGGCCGCCGTGTTGGCCTCGGCGACGGGAATGTCGGCCGCATGCCGCCCGGCCAGTACGGCCAACGCGGTCAGGTCGGCGAACGTGCCGCCGGATCCGCCCCGGTCCTCCTCGATGCCGACCAGATGGAGGCCGAGTTCGGTGTAGGCGCCCCAAGGGGTCTGATCGAGCGCGCCGGACTCCTCGATCGGTTGATCCGTCGGCCAGGTCGCGGCGAAGAAGTCCGCGAGGGCCGCGGTCAGGTCCGAGCTCATCGCTTGACCAGTCCTTTCGAGATGACGGAGCGGAGGATCTCGGTCGTCCCGCCACGCAGGGTCCAGGACGGTCCCACCAGGATCGCCTGCGCCAGCAGGGCCTCCCACGGGTCGTCGGAGGTCAGCGACGGGGTGCGGCCGTAGTGGCGGCGCACCAACGCGAGCGATTCCTGCTCGAACTGGGTCGCCATCTCCTTGACGAGCGCCGCCTCGGCGACCGGGAACCGCCCGGAGTCGACCAGGCGCGCGATCGAGAGGCTCATGCCGCGGTAGGTCCACAGCCTGGCGAGGATGCGTCCCAGGTCGATCTGGGCCGCCACGGAGTCGCGGACGCCGTCGGACTTCGCCCAGTGCTCGAGAACCGGCATCATCGACATCCATCGGTCGACACCGCCGCGTTCGAGGGCGAGCTCACTGGTGTTCTGACCCCAGCCCGCCCCCACATCGCCGAGTCGCGCCGAGTCGGGCAGCGTGACAGCGTCGAAGACGACCTCGCAGAAGTGGCGGGTGCCGTCGATGAACGGAATCGGCGACACAGTCACCCCCGGCGTCTCGCGCGGCACGATGAACTGGGTCAGTCCACCGTGCCGGTCCTCCGAGGTGCGGAACAGGCAGAGCAGATGTGTCGCGGTGGCCGCACCCGAGGTCCAGATCTTGGTGCCGTCGACTCGCCAGGTGTCGCCCGTGCGGACGGCCCTGGACCGCACGGAAGCCAGATCGGATCCGGCGTCGGGCTCGCTCATGCCGATCGCGAACGAGAGTTCTCCCCTCGCGATGCCCGGCAGGAGGGAGCGGCGCTGGTCCTCGGTTCCGTTGTGCAGGATGTTCAGCCCCGACTGGCGATCGGCGGTCCAGTGGAATCCCACGGGCGCTCCGCGCGTCAGCAGCTCCTCGACCACGATCTGCCGCTCGACCGCCGTGCGACCGCCCCCGCCGTACTCGGTCGGCAGGGCCATGCCGATCCAGCCCTGAGCGCCGAGATCTCGCGAGAACTCCGGATCGACGTCGCCGGCCATGCCGAGTCCCAGCGGATAGGTGCCGGGAGCGAGGCGCTCGTCGAGGTAGGCGCGGACCGCTGCCTGGAGTTCGCGCTCCTCGGCGGTCAACGTGGTGGGCGCGAGGTTCACGGGGCCTCCGTCGTGGCGGTGTCGGGCGAGACTGGCCCGGACGAGACTGGCCCGGACGAGACTGGCCCGGACGAGACTGGCCCGGACGAGACTGGCCCGGACGAGACCGGCTTGAGCTGGTCGAGCACGGCGGCGGTGTGTTCGCCGATCAGGGGCGCCGGGGACGGGACGGACTCCTCGACGCCGTGGAACACCGCCATCGAGGGGATGACCCGGTACGGGCCGGCGTGCGGGTGGTCGGCGAGCGGCAACTCGTCGACCAGGTCCTGCAGGCTCGCGACCGCGGTCGCGGGGATGCCGGCGGCGCGGCAGTAGTCGAGCCAGGCGGCCGTGGTCCGGGTCGGGGTCAGCTTGCGAACGTCGCGGTACAGCGAATCGGAATTGGCGATGGTCGCCCGGAGATCGGCATAGCGCGGGTCGGAGTCGGCGCCGGGGATCCCGGCCTCGCCGAACAGCGACGCGTAGTGCTCGGGCCGGTACGGCAGCAGATGGACCCAGCCGTCACTGGTCGGATGGGGGCGGCGGTCCGGCGACAGGACGCGCGGGTACCCGGTGGCCGGCCGGTCCGGCGCGGCGACCGGTGGTTCGCTGATCGCCCCGGCACCGTGCTCCACGAGCATGAACGCGGTCATGGCCTGGTTCATCGGGACCTCGACGTGGCACCCGTCGCCGGTGCGCGCACGGTTCAAGAGCGCTGCCGTGATCGCCTGCGCCATGACGAGACCGCACACCTTGTCGGCGAAGATCGTGGGCATCAGGCCGGGCTGGCCGGTGACGCGCTCGATGACGTCGGAGACACCGGTCGCCGCTTGGATGATGTCGTCGTACGCCGGTTCGTTGGCGCGGGGGCTGCCGACGGCGAACCCTTGTGCCTGGCAGTAGACGATGTCCTCGCGGAGCGCTCGCACCGTCGCGTAGTCCAAGCCCAGTCGGGTCAGGACGTGCGGGCGCATGGTCGAGACGACGACATCGCAGTCGCGGATCAGATCCTCGACGACGGGCCTGGTGTCGGCGGACTTCAGGTCCAGCGCCACCGAACGCTTGTTGCGCAGCAGGTTCAGCGAGATGCCGGAGAGCTCTGGATGCGGGCCGGGCCCCATGACGCGATTGGTGTCGCCGCCATCGGCCTCCAACACGATGACCTCGGCGCCCTGGTCGGCGAGGATCTGGGTCGACAGCGGCCCCATCACGACGCGCGTCAGATCGAGTATCCGGATGCCGGCCAACGGGCCCTGGGGTGTGGTGTCGTTCATGCTCGTCTCTTGTTCCGCGGGAACCAAGAACGTATGCTAAAATGAATACATTGTCAAAGGAGAGGACGCGCGATGACGGACGGTCTCCCCGGGAGTCCCGCTGAGGTGCCCGAGCACGTCGGTGGTCCGCATGCCGCCTACCAGGCGCTGCTCGCCGCAGGTGTCCTGTCCTTCCAGGCCTGCGGCGCGTGCTCGAGCGCAGTGTTCCCGCCCCGCGGGCGATGTTCGTCGTGCGGCGCCGACGCCCTGCAGTGGCGTGTGTCGACCGGCCACGGCACCGTCTACTCCGCGACCACGCTGACACCGCGCGACCGTGCGGCCTACTCGGTCGTGCTCGTCGACCTCGACGAGGGCTATCGGATGATGTCTCGGATCGATCAGGCGCCGGTCGCCATCGATACGCGCGTCACGGCTCGCCTGGTGCGCTCTGGCGACGACGTGCTGCCGGTGTTCGACGCCGAAGGAGAGGACCGATGACCGAGGAGCGCGCCCTGAGGGGCCGGACGGCGATCGTCGGCGTGGCCGAGTCCGATCTGGGCGAGGTCGGACCTGGCGTCACTGCTCTGGACCTGACGGAACAGGCGGCGGGTCGGGCGCTGGACGACGCGGGCCTGACGATCACCGATGTCGACGCGGTCTTCTCGCACTCGGCGTTCTACCCGATGCCGACCGTCGTGCTGGCCGAACGCATGGGCATCCGCCCGCGCTACAGCGACAGCACCGCGACCGGTGGAAGCTCCTTCCTGGCGCACGTGCGCCATGCGACGGCCGCGATCGAGGCCGGCATGTGCGAGGTCGCACTCATCGCCTACGGCAGCAACCAGCGGTCGGCGTCGGGCGGGTTGATCTCGTCGGGCCAGAACCACATCCCGTCCTACGAGGCGCCGTTCGGGCCGCGTCTTCCGGTGTCGGCCTACGCCTTGGCCGCGGCCCGTCACATGCACGAGTTCGGGACGACCCGCGAGCAACTCGCCGAGGTCGCGGTCGCCGCCCGGCTCTGGGCTCAGCGCAATCCGGCCGCGTTCGAGCGCGGCGACCTGTCGATCGACGATGTGCTGAACGCGCGGATGGTCTCGTCGCCGCTGACGGTGCGCGACTGCTGTCTGGTCACCGACGGCGGTGGCGCGGTGGTGCTCACCTCCGCCGAACGCGCCCGCGATCTGCCGAAGCCGCCGATCTATTATCTCGGCGCGGCTGAGGCGCATTGGCACATGAACATCTCGCAGACGCCGGATCTCACCGTGACCTCGGCGGCTCAGACCGGTCCGAGGGCGTTCGACCTGGCCGGCCTGACCCCCGCCGACGTCGACGTGGTCGAACTGTACGACGCGTTCTCGATCAACACCTTGCTGTTCTTGGAGGACCTCGGATTCTGCGCCAAGGGCGAAGCAGGGGACTTCGTGTCCGGCGGCGGCATCGCGCCGGGTGGACATCTGCCGGTCAACACGAACGGTGGCGGGCTGTCGTATTGCCACCCCGGCATGTACGGCATCTTCACGCTGATCGAGTCGACTCGCCAGTTGCGTGGCGAAGCCGGCGACCGGCAGGTCGCAGATGCCCATGTCGCACTCGCGCACGGCAACGGTGGCATGCTGTCGAGCCAGGTCACGGTGCTGCTGGGTGACGCGTCGGTGGTGTGAGGAGGCGGGTCGATGGTCGGTGCGGCCGATGAGGTCGACACGTGTCTGGCACGCCTGCGTCAGCTGATCCTGACCGGAGACCTGCTGCCGGGCGAGAAGGTGAATCAGGCCGAGCTGGCCCAGCGCCTCGGGGTGAGCCGGGTCCCCGTGCGCGAAGCCCTGGCGTCGCTGCGCGCCGAGGGACTCGTCGAGGCGCGCCCCAACACCGGGTACACGGTGGTGCGGCCGACCGTCGAGGATCTCGCCGAGATCTACCAGATGCGTGCCCTGCTCGAGGACGCTCTGCTCGAGACCGTCGAGCTGAGCCGCATCGACACGACCGCACTGCGTCGGCTGAATGCCCGGCTGGCCGAACTCGACCCGGTGACTCAGTTCGCCGAGTACCGCGAAGTCAACGAGGCGTTCCACGGCGCGATCTTCGACGCCTCGCCGCAGCGCATGGTGCGACGTCAGGTGGCGCAGCTGTGGACGCTCTCGGAGTTCTATCGGTCGCTCTACGTGCGCACCGACACGGCGCACCGTCGCGTGGTCGACGACCATGTGCGGATCGCCGAGGCGATCGAGGCCGGCGACCGCGCGGCGCTGATCGCCGTCAGTGGCGAACACCGGGCCGAGACGCAGGCCTGGCTGGGCGGCCTGCTGTCGCGCCGCAGCCCCGGCTCCTGACTCAGCGCCGGCCGATCGCCTCGATGACCTCCTGGGTCGTGGAGATGGTGGCCAAGGCGGGCAGGATGACGCGGAACGTCAGCTCCTGCACCTCAGGCGACGTGGCTGCCGTCGCATCCTCGGGGATCACGACCGGCAGGCCGCGATTGACGGCCTCGACCGCCGAGCCGGGGATCGCGATGTTGACCGAGATGCCGACCAGCACGACCGTGTCGACACCGCGCTCTCGGAGGGCGGCACCGAGGCCGCTGCGGAAGAACGACGTCATCGCCGTCTTCCGGGGGAACAGCAGATCGCCGTCGTGGGGGGTCAGGCCCGGATGGATGTCGGGGAGCGGGGTGCCCTTGCGGAACTCGCCGCGTTTGACCGTGATCGCGGCCAGGGGCGAGGCGACGTCGAAGCCGGCGAAGTCGGCCTCCGGCTCGATCGTGGCGTAGGCGACCGGCAGATCGGCCGCGCGGAAGGCATCGGCCAGGGCCGCGATCTTGGCCACGATGCCGCGCTCCTCGGCCTGAACGGCCAGCTGGTCCATCGTGGTCGCGTACTCGGGGTTGATCAGGCCGTTCTGGCACTCCGAGATCAGCAGCACCGGCGTGCGGCCCGGGCCCAGCCAGCGATCGAGGGTCATGCCTCGTCCGCCGTTCCACGTGCGGCCTCGTGTCGGTCGAGCCAGCCGCCGGGGGTGCGGCCCTCGAGCTGCAGGAGGCGGTGCTGGATCTGCCAGGCCGATCCGTCGTGGCGCAGGGTGTCGCGGTAGCGCCCCCAGTGATCGGGGCCGATGTCGGTGATCGCGAGGAAGTAACCCGTCGTGCGCGCCTCGGTCGGGCTGTCCAGCTCGATGTGGATGCTCGACAGGTGGTGGCGCAGGTACGGCTTGGCCATGAAGGCGCGGGCACTGCGGCCGGCGCGCTCGAAGTAGGCCCGGATCTCGTCGCGGCCGTGGCAGGCGGGGTCGTTCGTCGCCTCCATGACCGCGTCGGGCGCGAACAGCTCGAGCATCCGCTCGGTGCGCCCGCCGTCAGCGCATTGGACGTACTCGATCAACAGGGAGCGGATCTCCTCGCGGGCGATCATCTCGGATTCGAGCATCGTGGCTCCACCTTTCGGGTTCCTGCGCACGGATCTGGCTATTTCAGGCTAAGTATAGTATTTATGATACTACTATTGGCTTCTTCGGACTAGAGCGAGGCGCTCCATGCACATCGGCATCATGATGTTCTCCACCGACCAGACCGTCGCCCCGGCCCCGCTGGCCACGATGATCGCCGAACGCGGCTTCGAGGCCATGTTCCTGCCCGAGCACAGCCACATCCCGGCGACTCGCTTGACGCCCTACCCGCGCGGCGGCGACCTCCCGAACGAGTACTACCGCACGTACGACATGTTCGTGGGTCTGGCAGCGGCGGCCGTGGCGGCCCCGAACCTGACGATCGGCACCGGTATCACGGTCGTCCCCCAGCACGACCCGATCTATCTCGCCAAGCAGGTCGCCAGCGTCGACCAGGTGTCGCAGGGCCGACTGATCTTCGGCATCGGGTACGGCTGGAACCAGGACGAGATCGAGGACCACGGAGTCCCGTTCAAGAAGCGCCGCGGGGTGACCCGCGAGAAGATGCTGGCGATCCGCAGGCTCTGGACCGAGGAACTCGCCTCGTTCGAAGGCGAGCACGTCAACTTCGGTCCCTCGTACATGTGGCCCAAGCCGGTCCAGGCCGGCGGACCGCCCGTCGTGGTGGGAGGCCTGGCCGGGCCGAAGCTGTTCGAGCACATCGCCGAGTTCGCCGACGGTTGGGCCCCGATCGGGCCGCGAACCATCATGGACGGCCTGCCCGTGCTGCAGAAGGCGTTCGAGGACGCCGGCCGCGATCCGGCCTCCATCCGGCTGCACGCCTTCGACCATCGCAGCGAGCCGAGCCTCGTCGAGCATTACGCGAGCCTGGGCGTCGAGCGTCTCGTCATCAACATCGCCCCGTACGAGCGCGCTGAACTGGAGAAGGTGCTGGACGAGTTGGCGCCGCTCAACGATCTCGTACGCTGACGCGCCTCACCGCACAGCTGAGCCCCGGCACCGTCGCGGTGCCGGGGCTCAGCTGTGTTCGTGCGGGTTCAGCTCGCGGTGTGGCCGCCATCGACGACGTACTCGGCGCCCGTGACGAACGACGCCTCATCGCTGGCGAGGAAGACGATCACATTGGCCACCTCCTCGGCGGTGCCGAGCCGGCCCGACGGGGTCGAGGAGGCGATCCGCTCGCGGTTCTCCTTCAGGAGCGGGGTGTCGATGAAACCCGGGTGCACGGAGTTGACGCGCACGCCGTCGGGCCACCAGGCGATGGCGGTGTTCTTCGTCAACAGCCGCACCGCGCCCTTGGCGGCGTGATACGCAGGACTGCCCCCGGTGCCGCCGACCAGGCCGTAGACCGAGCTGATGTTGACGACGGAACCGTGACCGCTGGCGTGCAACGCGGCGCTGGCGGCCTTCGTGCCGAGGAACACGCTGGTCTGGCTCAGTGCGATGACCCGGTCCCAGACCTCCTTCGTGGTGGCCTCGATCGGCTCGTAGTGCCCACCGCCGGCGTTGTTGACCAGGATGTCGAGCCGACCGAACCGCGCGACGGTCTCGTCGACGGCCGCGGCCCACTCCTCCTCGCTGGTCACGTCCAGGTGCACGTAATGGGCGCGGTCGCCCCAGGTGGCGGCGCACTCGCGGCCGAGATCGTCCTGGATGTCGGCGATGACGACGGAGCCGCCCTCGTCGAGCATCCGCCGGGCGGTCGCGGCGCCGATACCGCTGGCGCCGCCGGTGATGAGTGCGACTCGGCCCTCGAAGCGATTCACGTGCTCTCCTCAGTCTTGACGTGTCCAGAATAACTATGCGTATAGTAATGAGAAATTTCTCACTCTGGAAGGGCGACGCGTGCTGGACACCATGAACGGCTCGGCTGTCATCGTCGGTGCCTACGAGCACCCCGGCCGCCGGCTGCCCGGGCACACGCTGGCCGGTGTGCACCGCGAGGTCGTGGCCGGCGCGCTCGCCGACGCGGGACTGGCCTGGTCCGACGTCGACGGCTTCTTCACCGACTCGACCGCACCGGGCCTGGGCGTCATCGACCTGATGCAGTACCTCGGTCTGCAGTGCACCTACACCGAGTCCTCCGAGATGGGCGGCTCGACCTATGTGGCCTACGTCGGGCACGCCGCTGCCGCGATCGCCGCCGGCAAGTGCCGGGTCGCCGTGATCTCGCTGGCCGGCCTGCCGGCGCAGCGCCAGCGGGTCTCGCCGCCCGACACGCCCGCTCCCGTGTCGGCCTTCCAAGTCAACGGCTACGGCGGTGGATACGGACCCGTCGCCGACTACGCGGTCCTGGCCCGCCGCCACATGCACGAGTTCGGCACGACGCCCGAGCAGCTCGCGTGGGTCAAGGTGGCGTCGTCACAGCACGCCCAGCACAACGAGAACGCATTCCTGCGTGACACCGTCACGGTCGACGACGTCCTCGGGTCGTCCATGATCGCCGATCCGCTGCACAAGCTCGACTGCTGCGTCGTCACCGACGGCGGCGGTGCCCTGGTCGTGGTCCATCCCGACGTCGCGCGCGAACTCGGCCGGGCCGGCGCCACCCTGCGCGGGCACGGCGAGAGCCACAAATCGTCGATCGCGGGCGAGGTCGACCTGACGTACAGTGCCATCCGCCGCTCCGGTGAGCTGGCCTTCCGCGAGGCCGGCATCGCGGCCGACCGGATCCGTTACGCGTCGCTCTACGACTCCTTCACCATCACGGTCCTGATGGCGCTGGAGGATCTCGGGTTCTGTGCCCGCGGCGAGGGCGGCCGGTTCGCCGAGGATGGTGGTCTGGTCAGCGGCACGGGCCGGCTTGCGGTCAACACCGACGGCGGCGGGCTGTCCAACAACCATCCGGGCAATCGCGGCGGCATGACCAAGGTGATCGAGGCCGTGCGGCAGCTGCGCGGAGAAGCTCATCCCGCCGTGCAGGTGCCGGACCTGGAGTGGGCCGTCGCGTCGGGCACGGGCTTCCGCCTGTCGAACAACCACTACAGCTCGACCATCGTCCTGGAGCGCTTCTCGTGACCGAATACTTTCCGGGCGGACTGCCCACGCCAACGCCGGTCGTCGACCCCGACACGCAGCCGTACTGGGATGCCGCCGCTCGCGACGAGCTGGTCGTGCCGCATTGCGATGACTGCGATCGATCGTTCTGGTATCCGCGCGGGTTCTGTCCCCGCTGTGGTGGAACCGCGATCGACTGGCGGCCGTCATCGGGTCGCGGCGAGGTGTACAGCTTCTCGGTCGTCCGCCGTGCCGCCGAGCCCTGGGGCTCGCACACACCGTTCGTGCTGGCCTATGTGACGCTCGAGGACGGCGTGACGGTCCAGGGCAATGTCGTCGAGTGCCCGTCCGATCGACTGGTTCCGGGCCTGGCGGTCCGCGCGACGTTCGAACGCGCCGACGACGATGATCTGCCGATCCTGCGTTTCACCCCGCGCGACAAGGAGGCCTGACCCATGACCGATGTCCTGGACGAGATCGAGATCTGGGACCGCGAACGACTGCGCGACCTGGAGGACGGGCTGCTGCAGAAGCAGCTGGCTCACGTCGAGCAGGGCTCGGGTTTCTATCGCGACAAGTTCGCCGCGGCCGGGATCG
>Ga0182737_1000886_pt1 | contig 34632 bp, 34 predicted proteins | sample eDN5th30CBELigOP_FD_128878 | JGI IMG/M metagenome (GOLD analysis project Ga0182737, IMG submission 128878) | Enriched Organic Plus compost microbial communities from Emeryville, California, USA - eDNA 5th pass 30_C BE-Lig OP (version 2) (version 2) ... | reverse complement strand
CGGATGCAGCAGGCCTCGCTCGACGGCGTCAACATCCACGACATCAACCGCACCCTCGACACCTTCGAGGCGCTCTACCGCGGCAAGCCACTGCCCGAGTAACCGTCGTGCACGTCGTGTTCTTCGGCGACCAGCACCTCGAGTCGCTGGGCGGAGCCCAGGTGTCGATGCGCCTGCAGCGCCGGTTCCTCGAGCGTGCCGGGCACACGGTCACGGTCGTCGCGCCGCGCATGCACAAGGCGCACGCCGACGATCCCGGCTACCTCGACCTGCCCGCGATCCCGATCACCCCCGATCGCGAGTACTCGCTCACCTGGCCCGGCCGGCGCACCGACCGCCGGCTCGACGCCGCGATGGCGGAGCGCCCGCCGGTGGACCTCGTGCACGTGCAGGCCGACTTCTGGGGCGCGTTCATCGGCCACCGGTACGCGGCCCGGCACGGGCTGCCGGTCGTGCACACCATGCACAACCGGGTCGACGTCGGCATCGCCGCGGTCGCCCCGTTCCCGCGGCTGGTCATGCGGGTGCTGAACGCGTGGCAGCGCCGCGTCCTCCGCGGCGTCGAACCCCGGGGGAACGCGTCGACCGCGCAGCACGCGGGCGCGCACCTCCGCGGACCGGCCGACGTGCCGGCGACCGGCGCGGACGGCTGGGCGTACCTCGGCCGGTTCGCCGAGCGGTCGGATGCGGTCACCGCCCCCTCCGGCCACTTCGCGCGCCGGCTGGAGGCCCACGGCGCCGCGCCCGCGGGCAGCGGGGTGGACGTCATCTGGAACGGCATCGACGACGAACTGCTCGCGGCCGTCCCCGCCGGGGATCGGGCGGCGGGCCGTCCCCGGTTCGTGTGGGTCGGGCGGATGAGCCCGGAAAAGCGCCTCCTCCCCTTCCTCGAGGCGGTCATCGCCGCCGGGATCGACGCGGACGTCGAGATCATCGGCGGCGGCGGACAGCTGCGTGCCGCGCGTCGCCTGCTCGCGAAGGGACGGCCCACCGCATCCGTCGTGTTCGCGGGGCGACTGCCCTACGCCGAGACGCTGCGGCGGCTCGCGGCCGCCGACGCGGTCGTGCAGACCTCGATCGGGTTCGAGACGCAGGGGATGACGGTGTTCGAGGCCGCGTCGCTCGGAACGCCGGCCGTGGTGAGCGACCCCGACATCGCCGCCGAGCTCGGGGCCGGGGTGTGGGCCCCGGCGGACGGGTCGGTGGCCGCGCTCGCCGACACGCTCCGCCGGGCGGCGGCCGACATCACGGCGGGCGCGGCCCCGCGCCCGGACCCGACCGTGGCCGAGCGGTTCCGGCAGTCCTCGCGCACCGCGGCCATGGTCGGGGTGTACGAGCGGGTCACCGGGTCGCGCCGGTCCTGACCCGGCGGGCTGCGCCGCGCGTGCGCCGGCGGGGCCGGGCCGCGTGCGCCGCGGCGACGGTCCGCGTCGGGGCGACGGGGGTGGGTGCGACGATCGGATCGAGCTCCGGTTCGTCGCGGCGGTCCCGTACCCGGCTCCAGTCGGTGGGGACCGGCCTGTAGCCGTCGGTGAGGAGTGCGCCGAGGGAGGCGATGGCACCCAGGAGGGCGAGGATGCCGAGAATGCTGAGGAAGGTGATCATGGCAGTCAAACTACGTCTGGCGTGATCATGCCAACAGTGGCAGAATCGACACCCGTCGCGTGAAAACTGCCAGAGCGGAGCACATCATGGAAAGCGTCGCCGTCATCGTCCAGCCCGGGTTCGCGCCGTTCGAGTTCGGGCTCGCCTGCGAGGCGTTCGGGCTCGACCGCTCGGACGACGGCATCCCCAACTTCGACTTCCGCATCTGCGCCGCCGAGCCCGGGCTCGTCGAGTCGAACCTCGGCTTCTCGATCACCGTCGACCGCGACCTGAGCGCCGCCGAGGACGCCGACCTGGTGGTCGTCGCCCCGGTCGTGCGCGAACGCTGGATGGACCTCGACGAGCGCGTCGCCGGGGTCGTGCGCCGCGCCGTCGAGCGGAACGCGTGGCTGCTGAGCGTCTGCTCCGGCGCGTTCGTGCTCGCCGCCGCCGGGGTGCTCGACGGCCGCCGCGCCACCACCCACTGGAAGTACGCGGACACCATGGCGCGCATGTACCCCGCGATCACGGTCGACCCCGACGTGCTCTACGTGCAGGACGGCAAGATCATCACGAGCGCCGGGACCGCCGCCGGCCTCGACGCCTGCCTGCACCTGCTGCGGCAGGAACTCGGCGCCGAGACGGCGAACATCGTCGCCCGTCGCATGGTCGTCCCGCCCCAGCGCGACGGCGGGCAGGCGCAGTTCATCACCACGCCCATCCCCGAAACCGCCTCGCTCTCCCTCGCCCCGGTGACCGACTGGATGCTGCAGCACCTGCACGAGGACCTCACGGTCGACCAGCTCGCCGCCCGTGCGCACATGTCGCCGCGCACCTTCGCCCGCAGGTTCCGCGCCGACATGGGCACGACGCCCGCCGCGTGGCTGAACCGCCAGCGGGTCATGCACGCGCAGCGCCTGCTGGAGCGCACCGACCTGGGACTGGACCGCATCGCGGCGGAGTGCGGGTTCGGCTCGGCCGCAGTGCTCCGCCAGAACTTCTCCCGCGTGCTCGGCACGACGCCGACCGCCTACCGTGCCCGGTTCTGCTGCACGCCCGCGGCCACCGCGGCGGCGAGGTCGGCCGCATCCGAGACGGCGGCCTGATCCCTGGTCAGCGCGGCAAACGCTCGCGGAATTCGGACGGGAGTGCTAAACTTGAGCCATACAGACTCAAGTTCTGAGTCCCGAAGATTTCAGGAGAACGTATGAACGCAACCCAGCAGCCGGGGCAGGAGGAGGCCAAGAGCGCCCTCGAGCAATTCGGCATCAACCTCACCGAGCGCGCCCGGCAGGGCAAGCTCGACCCCGTCATCGGCCGTGACAGCGAGATCCGCCGCGTCAGCCAGGTGCTCACCCGCCGCACGAAGAACAACCCCGTGCTCATCGGCGAGCCCGGCGTCGGCAAGACGGCGGTCGTCGAAGGCCTCGCACAGCGCATCGTCGCGGGCGACGTCGCTGAGTCGCTGAAGGACAAGGAGCTCGTCTCGCTCGACATCTCCGCGCTCGTCGCCGGCGCCATGTACCGCGGCCAGTTCGAGGAGCGCCTGAAGAGCGTGCTCAAGGAGATCACCGAGTCGGACGGCCGTGTGATCACCTTCATCGACGAGCTGCACGTGCTCATGGGTGCCGGCGGCGGTGAAGGGTCGGTCGCCGCATCCAACATGCTCAAGCCCATGCTCGCCCGCGGCGAGCTGCGCCTCATCGGTGCGACCACGCTCGACGAGTACCGCGAGTTCATCGAGAAGGACGCCGCGCTGGAGCGCCGCTTCCAGCAGGTGTACGTGGGCGAGCCGAGCGTCGAGGACACCATCGCGATCCTCCGCGGTCTGAAGGAGCGCTACGAGGCGCACCACAAGGTCGCCATCGCCGACGGTGCGCTCGTCGCTGCCGCCGCGCTCTCGAACCGGTACATCCCGTCCCGCCAGCTGCCCGACAAGGCCATCGACCTCATCGACGAGGCCGCGTCGCGACTGCGCATGGAGATCGACTCCGCGCCGCTGGAGATCGACGAGCTGCGCCGGCACGTCGACCGGCTGAAGCTCGAGGAGCTCGCGCTGAAGAAGGAGAAGGACCCGGCGTCGCGGGAGCGGCTCGAGAAGCTGCGCGAGGACCTCGCGAAGGAGGAGGCCAAGCTCGGCGAGCTGCAGGCGCGCTGGGAGCGCGAGCGGTCGTCGCTGAACCGCGTCGGTGAGCTGAAGACCCGGCTGGACTCGGCGCGCGTCGAAGCCGAGCTCGCCCAGCGCCGCGGCGACCTGGAGAAGGCGTCGCGCCTGCTCTACGCCGAGATCCCCGCCCTCGAGCGCGAACTCGTCGCCGCCGAGCAGGCGGAATCGAGCGAGGACCGGATGGTGAACGACCAGGTCACCGACGAGGACATCGCCGCCGTCATCGCGGCGTGGACCGGCATCCCGGTCGGCCGGCTGCTGCAGGGCGAGTCCGAGAAGCTCGTGCACCTGGAAGCCGAGCTCGGCAAGCGCCTCATCGGGCAGAAGGAGGCCGTGAAGGCCGTGTCGGATGCGGTGCGCCGCTCCCGCGCGGGCATCAGCGACCCGAACCGCCCCACCGGTTCGTTCCTGTTCCTCGGCCCCACCGGCGTCGGCAAGACGGAGCTCGCCAAGGCGCTCGCCGAGTTCCTCTTCGACGACGAGCACGCCATGGTGCGCATCGACATGTCGGAATACGGCGAGAAGCACTCCGTCTCGCGTCTGGTCGGCGCCCCTCCCGGCTACGTCGGCTACGAGCAGGGCGGCCAGCTCACCGAAGCCGTGCGCCGTCGGCCCTACTCGGTCGTCCTCCTCGACGAGGTCGAGAAGGCGCATCCCGAGGTGTTCGACGTGCTGCTGCAGGTGATGGACGACGGGCGCCTGACCGACGGTCAGGGCCGCACGGTCGACTTCCGCAACGTCATCCTCATCCTCACCTCGAACATCGGCTCGCCGATCCTCATCGACCCGACGCTGACCACCGAGCAGAAGCGGGAGCAGGTGCAGGCGCTGCTGCGGCAGTCGTTCCGCCCCGAGTTCCTCAACCGGCTCGATGACATCGTGATGTTCCAGGCGCTGTCCGAGGACGACCTGGCCCAGATCGTCGAACTGTCCGTGGACGCGCTGCAGCGCCGCCTGAAGGACCGCCGCCTCGTGCTCGCGGTCACCCCGGACGCCCGTGCCTGGCTCGCCGAGCGCGGCTACGATCCGGTGTTCGGCGCCCGACCGCTGCGTCGCCTCATCCAGTCGGAGATCCAGGACCGTCTCGCGATGGCGATCCTCTCCGGCGGGGTGCACGACGGCGACTTGGTCCGGGTGGACGTCGCCGCCGACGGCTCGCAGCTCGTGCTCACGAGCGAGGGCGCGGCCGAGGGCACCGGTCGCGGTGGCGACGACGACGTCATCGAGGCCGAGCTCGTCGAGGAGTAGTCGACGCCGAAACGCGGACCGCCCCTCCTCCCGCTGTGGAGGAGGGGCGGTTCCGTCTTCCCGGGACTGACACGCCGGTCCCTGCGCACAATTCAGGACAGATCGACGCGAACGCCCCGGATTCCGCGGGTCTTCGGCCCGTCACCGCAGAACGTCCTGAATTCTGCGCACGCTGCAGTCGTGGATGCGGCGGGTCGCCGCATCCGGGGATCAGTCGTCGACGACGACGGTCTCGGCGATCGAGAGCCGGGTGCGCGGGGCGGCCTCGCGCTCACGCATCTTCTCGTCGGCGGTGCTCGGGTCGCCGTACGCGCCGACGGCCATCACGGCGATCGGGGTGAGGCTCGCGTCGAGGCCGAACGCCGCGGCGAGGGCCGCACGGTCGAAGCCGCCCATCTGGTGGGTGAACAGCCCGCCGGCGTGCGCCTGCACGGTGAAGAACGCGGCCGCCTGGCCGGTGTCGTAGACGGCCCACGGCAGCGGCTGGCCCTCGCGCTCGGTCTCGGCGATGAACACGACGAGCGCGGCCGCGTCGCCGGCCCACATCTGGTTGAAGCCGACGAGGGAGGCGAACACCTTGGCGTGCGCCTCGGAGCCGCGGCGGGCCACGATGAAGCGCCACGGCTGCGTGTTGCTCGCCGACGGCGCCCAGCGGGCCGCCTCCAGCGCGCTCGCCAGCGCGGCCTCGTCGATCACCGCGTCCCTGTCGAAGATGCGGGTCGACCAGCGCTGCTCGAGGACGTCGAGCACGGGCGCGTCGGTGGCGGCGGGGTTGGTGGCGACGGGGGTCATGCGGAATGCTCCTGGGTCGAACGATGGCTGGTGGAACGAGACGCCATCGGCCCGTCGTCTTCCACGCTAACGCGCTCCGGCTGGACGTCGGCGTTGTGTGTCGGTACTTCCACGGTGCTTCCGCGGCGCGAGGCGGCGGGTGCGCGGCGGCGGCCTTCCACGAAGCAGAAGGAACGCCGAACTTCACCCCGCATCCGGCGGCCCCCACCCGCCACCGCGGCCTAGCGTGGCGGTATGACGATCGCGACGGCCGACCTGTTCGACGAACGCGGCGACGAGCTGGACTCGCTCGCGCTGCAACTGCACGACATCGGCGGGCGCACCGCCTTCGACGGTCCGGTCCGCACCGTCCGATGCCACCGCGACAACGCCCTGGTCAAGCAGGTGCTCGCGACCCCCGGTGCGGGCGCGGTGCTCGTCGTCGACGGTGCCGGCTCGCTCGAGTCCGCGCTGGTCGGCGACCTCATCGCCGCATCCGCCGTCGAGCACGGCTGGGCCGGCATCATCGTGCACGGCGCGATCCGCGACCGCGAGGCCATCGGCCGGCTGCCGCTCGGTGTGAAGGCGCTCGGATCCAACCCGCGCAAGAGCGCGAAGGACGGCGTCGGCGAGGTCGACGTGCCCGTCACGATCGCGGGCGTCGTCTTCGCCCCCGGCAAGCACGTCTGGGCCGACGCCGACGGCATCCTCGTCGAGCGCTGACCCGCCGCATTCACGTCGGGCGCCCGCGCAGCCCGGTGCGACGGGCTACGGCAGCGCGGGCCAGGATGCGGGGCCCTCGCTGCCCGCGGGGTACTCGTCCAGCGGCACGTCGCCGCGGCGCCAGGCGTCGATGATCGGCTGCACGATGCGCCAGCACTGCTCCGCAGCATCCCCGCGCACCGCCAACGCCATGTCGCAGTCGAGGATGTTCTCGATCACCTCGGAGTAGGCCTTCAGCGCGCCGGTGCCGAGCTCGGTGGTCAGCGTCGCGCGGGAGAGCTCGAACGGATCCTCGCCACCGTTCACGTTCAGCTCCAGCGACATCGCGTCGGGCCCGAGCGAGAACCGCAGCACCGACCCCGGCGCATCCCCGCCGAACCCGTCCGGCAGGTGGCGCACCGGGCGGAAGCGCAGCACGATCTCATGCGTCGCCGACCCCAGCGCCTTGCCCGAGCGAAGCGTGAACGGCACGCCCTGCCAGCGTGCCGTGCGCACCTCGAACACGGCCTCGGCGAGCGTCTCGGTCTCGCGTGACGGATCGACGCCGTCCTCGTCCGTGTAGGCGGGGAGCTCGCGGCCGTCGATCGTCCCGGCGGTGTACCGGCCGCGGCGGGAGAAGCGCACGGCGTTGTCCTCCCAGACGTGCGTCGATCGCAGCGCAGCGCCGGTCGCATCGCGCAGATCTGCCTCGTGCAGGGTCGCGGGCGGCTCCATCGCCACGACCGCCATCACCTGCAGCAGGTGGCTCTGGATCATGTCCCGCAGGGCACCGGCCCGGTCGTAGTACCCGGCCCGGTCCTCCAGGCCCAGCGTCTCGTCGTAGCGGATGCAGACCGACTCGATGTGCTCGGCCCCCCACACCGGCTCCAGCACCCGGTTCGCGAACCGCACACCGAGCAGGTTCAGCACCATGGAGCGGCCGAGGAAGTGGTCGACGCGGAAGATCCGGTGCTCCGGCAGCAGTGCGCGCAGCACCTCGTTCAGCTCGCGGGCCGTGGCCTCGTCGGCTGCGAACGGCTTCTCCAGAGCGAAGACGACGTCCTCCGGCAGATCGCCCGGGCGGAGCGCCTCGCAGGCTGCCTGCGCGACCTGCGGCGGCACGGCGAAGTACACGACCGTGCGGCCCTCACCCGCACCCAGCAGTGCACGAAGCTGCGCACGGTCGGTGATGTCCACCCGCCGGTAGACGGTCGTGCGCGCGACCTCCTTCGCGTGCTCGGCGAGGTCGTCGCCGAACGCGTCCCGCACACGCTTGCGCCACGCGGTCTCGGTGAGTTCCTCATTCCCCGCGCCGACGAGCGTCACCCGCCGCGAGGGCTGCTCGGCGAGCAGCTGCGCGAGCGCGGGCAGCAGCAGCCGCTTGGTGAGGTCGCCGGTGGCCCCGAGGATGATCAGCGTCGTCGCGTCGGTCATACCCGCCACCGTAATGCGGACACGGCAGAATCAGGCACGTGAGCGCAGACATCGAGGACTATGCCATCATCAGCGACTGCCGTACCGCGGCGCTGGTCTCCCGCGACGGCAGCATCGACTGGTTCTGCGCCCCCCGCTACGACTCGGGCTCCCTCTTCGGGGCCCTGCTCGGCACCCCGGACCACGGATGCTGGCGCGTCGCCCCGACCGACCCGGACGCCGTCGCCACCCGCCGCTACGACGGCGACACCATGATCCTCGTGACCCGGTGGGAGACCGCATCCGGCGTCGCCGAGGTGACCGACTTCATGCCGACCGACCACGGCCGGGTCGACATCGTCCGCCGCGTCGTCGGGATCTCCGGCGAGGTCGAGTTCGCCACCGAACTCCGGATGCGGTTCGACTACGCCCGCGCGATCCCGTGGGTGCGCCAGACCGGCACCGCGCAGTCGCCGGCCCTGCGGGCGACCGCGGGTCCAGACACGCTGGTGGTGCGCGGCGTCGCGCTCTCCGCATCCGACCACGCCCACCGCGCCGTGTTCACGGTGGCGGCGGGGGACGGCCGCGACCTCGTCGCCACCTGGTGCCGCTCGTTCGACCCGGAACCCGCGCCGCTCGACGTCGCGCACGCGTACCGGTCGACCCGGGAGTGGTGGCTGCAGTGGGCCGGCACGATCTCCTACGACGGACCCCACCACGACCACGTCGTACGCTCGCTGCTCGTGCTGCGGGCGCTCTCGCACGAGGACACCGGCGGCATCGTCGCGGCGGCGACCACGTCACTGCCGGAGCAGTTCGGCGGCGCCCGCAACTGGGACTACCGCTACGTGTGGCTGCGCGACGCCGCCCTCACCCTCGAGGCCCTGGTCGCGCACGGGTTCCTGGGCGTCGCCGAACGCTGGCGTATGTGGCTGCTGCGGACCGTCGCCGGCAAGCCCTCGCAGATGCAGATCATGTACGGGCTCGCGGGGGAGCGCGACCTCGCCGAGCGCGAGCTCACGAGCCTCCCCGGCTATCAGGGCGCCGCGCCCGTGCGCATCGGCAACGGCGCCGTCGACCAGTACCAGGGCGACGTCATCGGCGAGGTCATGGTCGCGCTCGAGGCGGCGCGGATCGCGGGCCTCGCCGAGGACGACTTCTCGTGGCCCCTGCAGCGCGCGCTCATCGACCGTGTGGAGGCCGGGATCGCGAACCCCGACAACGGCATCTGGGAGGTGCGGGGCCCGCGACGCATGTTCACGCAGTCGCGCGCCATGATGTGGGCGGCGTTCGACCGCGGTGTGCGCGCGGTGGAACGCTGGGGCCTGGAGGGTCCGGTCGAGAAGTGGAAGACGCTCCGCGCCCGCCTGTCGGCCGAGATCCGCGACCACGGCGTGCACCCCGAGGGCGGCTGGTTCACGCAGCACTACGAGACCGACGAGGTCGACGCGTCGCTGCTGCTCCTGCCGCAGGTGGGCTTCTGCGCCCCGGACGACCCCCGCATGGTGGCCACGGTCGAGCGCATCGAGCAGACCCTCATGCCCACCGGCCTGGTCGAGCGCTACCGATCCGCGACGGGGGTCGACGGGCTCGCGGGCGGCGAGAACGCGTTCATCGCCTGCTCGTTCTGGCTCGTCGAGCAGTACGCCGGCATGGGCCGCCACGAGGATGCGGAGCGGCTCATGGCGTCGACCCTGCGCGCCGCGAACGACGTGGGACTCATCGCCGAGGAGTTCGACCCGGTCAGCGGGCACCAGGCGGGCAACACCCCGCAGGCGCTGTCGCACCTCGCGCTCGTGCGCGCCGCCGACGCGCTCGCCGGCCACACCGGCCGCGCCGCCCACCGCAGCTGACGCCCGCAGCCCCCGCTGCTCCTTCCGATCGACTTGCCTCAGATGTGCGCGAAACGCCGCCGCGCGCGTACATCTGAGGCAAGTCGACCGGGGAGGTGCATGCGTGGGAATAGAGCGGATGCGGGGACGGTTCGGATGCAGAGGGAACCGGCTCACCGGGAGCCGTCACACACGAAGGAGCACACGTGAGCGACATCACGATCGGGTACATCGTCGGCAGCATCTCGAGCACGTCCATCAACCGGCGTCTCGCGAAGGCGCTCGAGCGGCTCGCGCCGGAGGGCGTCACCCTCCAGGAGATCCCGATCAAGGACCTGCCCTTCTACTCGCCCGACCACGACGCGGACTACCCGCAGGTCGCCAGCGACTTCAAGCAGGCCATCGCCGACGTCGACGGCGTCATCATCGTCACCCCCGAGTACAGCCGCTCCATCCCCGGCGTGCTGAAGAACGCCCTCGACTGGGCCGCCCGCCCGTGGGGGCAGGGGTCCTTCGACGGCAAGCCCACCGCCGTCATCGGCACCTCCGGCGGCGGCATCGCCACCGCCGCGGCGCAGCAGCACCTGAAGGCCATCCTCAGCCACTACAACGCCCCGACCCTGGGTCAGCCCGAGGGCTACATCCAGGCCACCCCGGGCCTGTTCGGCGAGGACGGCGAGGTCACGGTCGACGCCACGGCCGAGTTCCTCCGCGCCTACCTCGACGCGTTCATCGCCCTCGTCTCGCGCTACGCGAGCGTCGAGGTCGCCGCGTAATCCCACGCGACCCTCACGGAAGCCCCGGGCCGACCGCCCGGGGCTTCCGTCGTCCCCAAGGGGGTTCCGTCGCACCGGGCGAGGGCGCATGCTGGGCGCAGCGTCCGGCGAACGAAGGGGTTGCCACACATGCCGCGGATCTTCGTGAACCTGCCCACGGGCGACGTCGAACGGGCGAAGGCGTTTTACACCGCCCTCGGCGCCCGGGCGGAACCGAATTTCACCGACGCGAACGCGGCCTGCATGCTCTGGGACGACGACTCGCTGGCCCTCATTGGATGCCGCCGACCGGGGCCTGTGAACGTCAGCCGAAGATCATCGGGACGTCGTCGTCGTCCGGACCGGTGAGGTCGAGGTCGACGACCACCGGCACGTGGTCGCTGGGGATCTCGCCCTTGCGCTCGTCACGGTGGATCGCGGCGCCCGTCACGGCCTGCGAGAACGCGTGCGACCCGAGGATGAAGTCGATACGCAGCCCCTGGTTGCGGGGGAAGCGCAGCTGCTTGTAGTCCCAGTACGTGTAGCCGGTCGGCACGAGCGGCCGGACGGTGTCGGACAGGCCCGCGTCCAGCAGCGCCTGGAACGCGGCGCGCTCGGGCGGCGACACGTGGGTGGTGACCCCCTCGACGACCGTGGGGTCGCCGTTGTCGTCGTCGGTCGGCGCGATGTTGAAGTCGCCGACGAGCGCGAGGGGCAGGTCGGGGTTCGCGGCGAGCGAGTCGCGCGTGTAGTCGGTGAGGGCGCCGAGCCAGTCGAGCTTGTACCGGTAGTGCGGGTCGTCGAGCGAGCGGCCGTTGGGCACGTACAGGCTCCACACCTTCACGCCGCCGACGGTCGCGCCGAGGGCCCGGGCCTCCTGCGGCACGTCGGGCCCCTCGTGGCCCTTGAGGAACCCGGGCATGCCGGGGAACGCGGTCTCGACGTCCTCGATCGGCTCACGGCTCGCGATCGCGACGCCGTTCCACTGGTTCAGCCCGTGCGCGACGACGTGGTAGCCGGCCTCCTCGAACGGTCCGTAGGGGAACTGCTCGGGCTTGCACTTGATCTCCTGCATCGCGAGCACGTCGACGTGCTCGCGCACGCAGAACTCGACGGTGCGCGCCACCCGGGCGCGGATGGAGTTGACGTTCCAGGTGGCCAGCCGCATGCCTTCCAGCCTACGAGGCGCGGTCAGTGCCCGTGGAACACCGGGCGCCGCTTCGCCTGGAACGCGGCGAACCCCTCCCGGTAGTCGTCGGTGTCGCGGAGGGCCGCCTGCGCGGCGTTCTCGGCGGCGACCGCCTCCCAGAGGCCCGCCCGCTCGTCGCGGAGCCGCGCGACGATCCGTTTGCTCGCGAGGAACGCGGCGGTGGGCCCGGATGCGGCGGCCCGCGCCGCCGTGTCGACGGCGTCCTGCACCTCGCCCGCCAGCATGCTCCGTGAGAACAGGCCGAGCCGCACGGCCTCCTCGCCCGACAGCATCCCGCCGGTGTACACGAGGTCGAGCGTGCGGTGCGCGCCGAGCCGCTCGACGAACAGGGCGTGTCCGCCGGAGTCGAGCGTCGCGCCGAGCCCGGCGAACGGCGACCCGATCTTCGCGGTGTCGGCGACGTACACGACGTCGGTCGCGATGAGCAGGCCGAGTCCCACGCCGAGGCAGGCGCCGTGGGCGGCGGCGAACGTCGGCGCCGGGAACGCGGCGATGCGCCGTAGGAGCGGGGTGAGCAGGCCCTCGAGGTAGCCGGTCACGTCGTCGAGGTCGCGGAGCGCCTGCTCGTCGCACCGGGGGCCGCGGCGCGTCCCGCCCGGTGTCGTCCCCGGTCGTGAAGAGCTCGTACCGCACGTGCGCGCGGTCGACGTCGATGTCGGCCAGGGTGTCCCGGCACAGACGCACGAGTTCTATCGGCCCGCACAGGAACCATTCGTCGACGGTCGACGGCAGCACGAGCCTGTCGAGCGCGAACGTGCGCTACTCCGGCATCTCGATCGGGTACGCGCTGGGCGCGATCCTCGGCGGCGCGTTCGCCCCCGATGATCGCCGAGGCGCTCATGAACGCCACCGGCATGTCGTGGACGATCGGGCTCTACATCGCGATCGCCGCGGTCGTGTCCCTCATCGGCGTCTCGCTCATCAAGGACCCGATGAACATCGACCTGCACGCCTGAGCGCCGCGACGCATCCGGCCCGGTCCCGCTTCGGCGGTGCCGGGCCGGACCTGATGACTCGTTCTGCTGGCGATGGGTGGCCGCGGATCCCGACAGCGCCGCATCAACGGCTTTGGACCATCTCGGCGTGCTTCGTTAGGCAGGCGTGCACATCGCGGAAGTCATCGTTCCGCTGGGTGTCGACGTGGAGGGACGTGACGGCCTGAACAAGCGGCAGCGACATTCGAGTGCCTTGCTCCTCGACGGGGGTGGCCGTCTCGCTGCGTCGGGTCGAGCCCGTCTCCGCTGAGGGGTAAGCGCCGCCCAAACCCGCTCCTCGCTGTCAGCAGTTGGGAATGCGAACACCATCTCGCGCGCTGTACCCGGTGTTGCTTTTACATCTGCAAGCAACTAGCGTCCTTTACAGGCATACCTGCAGATATATCCGCAACAGTACATCGCAACCATAGATAGCAACCAGAAGAGTCGCCATGAAGACCTCTGTTCTCGCAACCATCACCTCCACCGAACTGAGCACTCAGCTCCTCCTCGACGAGAACGTCCGCGAGTCCGCGCGGGAGCTTGTCGTCAACGCTCGGGACCGTCGTGTCACCGGCTTCATGCTGAAGTTCGACGACGGCAGCGTCGCCGAAATGCCAGATGTGCTAACGGATCCGCTACGCCACGTGATCCTCAACCTTGTGCAGGGCGACGTCACGCTGCGCGCTATGCCGGATGAGCTCACGACCACCACCGCTGCGAGCCTGCTCGGTGTCTCCAGACCCACACTGATGAAGCTCATCGAGTCTAAGGAACTACCCGCCACCAAGGTCGGGAGCCACCACCGGCTCCGCGCCCAGGACGTGCTCGCGCTCCGCGATAAGCGCGAGAAGGCTCGTCGAGCAGCGTTCGACGAACTGCGCGAGATGGAGCTGGAGCTCAACGACTGAGCTCAGCTGCCGCCGTCCGAGCGCTGACAGATATCCCCCGCCGTTGACGCCGGGGGATATCGTCATGCGCATGGGTCTCGTTTTCGTCGATGCCAACGTCCTCTACTCCCGAACACTCCGGGATTGGACATTGCTGCTGAGCCGGTGCAGCGGGCGGTTCACCGTAGTCACTTCGCGGGACGTGCTGGTCGAGGTGCTGGCGAACCTCCGCGAGATGTACCCAGAGAAGGACGGCGGGTGGATCGAGATGATCCACCAGAAGATCACCGAGTCGGTTCACGACGTGATTACTGACTGGCCCGGCGGCGCGGTTGAGGGCTTGGCCGACCCGAAGGACTGGCACGTGGTGAATGCGGCCATCCACCCGGGGCTGAGATCCTCGTGACGGCGGACCGGGACTTCAGCGCGATCGCTGATCAGCTCAGCTTCGACCTTTACACACCGGACGAGCTATTTACGCTGATCGCGCACAATGACCCGCACGCGGTGCGCGAGGTCATCTTGATTCAGGTTGAGTACTTCAACAAGAAGCGACAGCTCGCCGAGGAGGAGGGCCGGCCGGCTCCTCGGAGCCATGGTCGAAACCTTCCTGAAGGGGCTGTCCGGCATCGAGGTTGAGCCTCTGCCGACAGTGACGGTTGGTGAACAGTTCTGATGCACGCAGCCCGGAGGAGCGGGCGGGGTGATCCTCGGCTGACGGAGACCCCGGAGCTGCGCCCGCCACGGCGCACATCGCACTCACTCCATTGAGCTCGATCGCGCTGCATATCGACGGGCGGTACGCGTGAAACGCGATTAACGAAACTGCGCAGAGAGGGGCACCGGCGCGCTGCCCCAGGGTGAACCTGTGACGGCGAGGGGGACCAGGGCCTCGCTCTATCGCAGTCGATGGGACGTTGGTCGAGACAGCGTTCGCAGCGACTTCAGGGACTTGGAACGGGCGACATGGCTCTGTATGCATTGTGGGCGCATGAGTGAGCGCGATCGTGCGCGGATGCTGAACCACCGGTCCCGCTCCGGCGGTGCCGGGCCGGACCGCGTCAGGAGGCGGGCGGGCGCAGCCCGTCGAGCGCGACCGTGAGGATGTCGTGGCCGAGCCGGGCGCCGTCCGCCGGGGCGGCACCACTCGACGAGCGAGTTGATCATGCCGAAGATGAGGCACGCGACGACCGAGGCGTCGACGTCGTCGCGCACGTCGCCGCCCTGCTGCGCCTCGGCGACGAGCTCATCTTCTCAGTCTGTCACCGACGCCCGCCCGGCCTCACAGCGCGCGCAGGATGTCCTCGACCCGTGCCTTCGCGTCGCCGAACAGCATCTGTGCGTTCTCGCGGAAGAACAGCGGGTTCTGCACCCCGGCGTAGCCGGAGGCCATCGACCGCTTGAACACGACGACGTTCCGCGCCTCCCACACCCGCAGCACCGGCATCCCCGCGATGGGGCTGCCCGGGTCCTCCGCGGCGGCGGGGTTCACGGTGTCGTTCGCACCGATGACGAGCACGACGTCGGTGTCGGCGAGGTCGTCGTTGATCTCGTCCATCTCGAGCACGATGTCGTACGGCACTTTCGCCTCGGCCAGCAGCACGTTCATGTGGCCGGGCAGGCGTCCCGCGACCGGGTGGATGCCGAATCGCACGTCGACGCCGCGTGCGCGCAGCGTGGATGCGAGCTCCGCCACCGGGTACTGCGCCTGCGCCACCGCCATGCCGTAGCCGGGCGTGATGACGACGCTGGCGGCGCCGGCAAGGAGCTCGGCGACCTGCTCCGCATCCGTCTCGCGGTGCTCGCCGGTCTCCTCCTCGCCGCTCTTGGGCGCCTCGATGCCGAACCCGCCGGCGATGACCGAGAGGAAGGACCGGTTCATCGCCTTGCACATGATGTACGACAGGTACGCACCGGAGGAGCCGACGAGCGCGCCGGTGACGATGAGCAGGTCGTTGTCGAGCAGGAACCCCGCCGCGGCGGCCGCCCACCCGGAGTAGCTGTTGAGCATCGAGACGACCACCGGCATGTCGCCGCCGCCGATCGAGGCGACCAGGTGCCAGCCGAGCGCGAGCGAGAGCAGGGTGACGACCACGAGCAGCCACAGCTCGGGGGTGATGACGTACCAGACCGTGAGCGCGAGGAACACGACGACCGCGCCGACGTTGAGCACGTTCTTGCCCGGCAGCATGAGCGGGCGCGACGAGATCTTCGCCGACAGCTTCAGGTACGCCACGATCGACCCGGTGAAGGTGACGCCGCCGATGAACACGCCGATGAACACCTCGCCGTGGTGGATGTCGCGCAGGGCCCCGTGCAGGCTGCCGTCGTCGAGCGCGCCGTTCCAGCCGACGAGCACCGCGGCGAGACCCACGAAGGAGTGGAACAGGGCGATGAGCTCCGGCATCCCGGTCATCTCGACGGTGCGGGCCCGCCACAGACCGATCGCGGCGCCGACCACGACCGCCACGAGCAGCAGCACCAGGCCGAGGGTCGCGGAATCCGAGCCCCACGCCTCGGTGACCGTGAGCCAGACCGTGGCCAGCAGCGCGATGGTCATGCCGACCACGCCGAAGCCGACGCCGCGACGGGCGGTCTCGTGCTTGCTGAGCCCTGCCAGGCTGAGCACGAACAGCAGCGCCGCGACGATGTAGGCGGCGCCGGCGACCGCGGCGGACGCGAGGATCAGATCGGTGCTCATCCGCGACCGCCCTTCTGGAACATGGCCAGCATCCGTCGGGTCACGGCGAATCCGCCGAACACGTTGACGGATGCGAACAGCACGGCGACGGCGGCGAGGATCTGCACGAGCAGCGAGCCGGAGGTGATCTGCACGATCGCGCCGACCACGATGATGCCGCTGATCGCGTTGGTCACGCTCATGAGCGGGGTGTGCAGTGCGTGCGCGACGTGTCCGATGACGTAGAACCCGATGATCACCGACAGCACGAGCACGAGGAAGTGCTGGGGGAGCGGCGCGGGCGCCACGGCGCAGACCGCGAACAGCGCCGCGATGCCCACGGCCATGAGCCCGAGCTTCGTGCCGGTCGACGGCTTCTTCTTCTCGGGCGCCGGTTCGGCCGCGGCCGCCGTCGGCTGCGCGGGGGCTGCGGAGACCTGCACCGGGGGTGGTGGCCAGGTGACCTCGCCGTCACGGACGACCGTCACCGAGCGCTGCACGACGTCGTCGAAGTCGATCGTGAGGGCGCCGTCCTTGCCGGGGGTGAGCAGCTTCAGCAGGTTCAGCACGTTCGTGCCGTAGAGCTGCGACGCCTGCGCCGACAGCCGGCCGGCGAGGTCCGTGTACCCGAGGATGATCACACCGTTGTCGGTGACGACGCGCTCGCCGGCGACCGACCCCTCGACGTTGCCGCCCTGCCCGGCCGCCATGTCGACGATGACGCTGCCCGGCTTCATGCGCGCGACCATGTCGGCGGTGAGCAGCCGCGGCGCGGGCCGCCCGGGGATGAGCGCCGTCGTGATGACGATGTCCACGTCCTCCGCCTGCTCGGCGTAGATCTCCGCGGCGCGGCGGTCGTACGCCTCGCTCGTCGCCTTCGCGTAGCCGTCCGAGGAGTCCATCTGCTCCGCCACCTCGACCGGCAGGTACTCGCCGCCGATCGACTTGACCTGGTCGGCGACCTCCGGGCGCGGGTCGGTGGCGCGCACGATCGCGCCGAGGCTGGATGCCGCCCCGATGGCGGCGAGGCCGGCGACGCCGGCGCCGGCGACGAGCACCTTCGCCGGCGGGACCTTGCCCGCGGCGGTCACCTGTCCGGTGAAGAAGCGGTCGAACTCGTGGGCGGCCTCGACGACGGCGCGGTACCCGGCGATGTTCGCCATCGAACTGAGGACGTCCATCGACTGGGCGCGCGAGATGCGGGGCACCGCGTCCATCGCGATCGCCGTGACACCGCGCTCGGCGAGCGTCGCGAGCAGCTCCGGGCGGAGCGCGGGGCTCAGCATCCCGAGCACCGTGGCGCCCGGACGCAGGCGTGCGATCGCCTCGTCGTCGGGCGCGTTGATCCCGAGCACCAGGTCGGCGGCCCACGCCTCGTCGCGGCCGACGATCCGAGCGCCGGCTTCGGCGTACGCCTGATCGGGGAACGAGGATGCGGCGCCGGCGCCCGTCTCGACGGCGACCTCGTATCCGAGTGCACGGATCTTCGCGACGGTGGACGGCGTGGCGGACACGCGGTGCTCGCCGGCCGGTTCGGCGACGATGCCGATCAGCGTCATGCGGTCTCCTCACTGGGGGCGTGCGGGGCACGCCGAGCGGAAAGGGTCCGGAGTAACCTAGCGCGCCCGGTGTGCGGATCCGGACATATTGCCGCGACCTGTGCGGGAAGGTTCCGCGATTCTTCACAAAACCGGATGTCCGTAGACTCGAGGGCGTGACGACCGCATCCACGCCCGAACTCGAAGCCGACCGTCAGCGACTCATCTCGCTCATCAAGGACGAGGCGGTGTTCCACGGCGACTTCACGCTCTCCAGCGGCAAGCAGGCCACCTACTACGTGGACATGCGCAAGCTCACACTCGACCACCGTGCCGCCCCGGCCATCGGCCGCATCATGCTCGACCTCATCCGCGACGTGGACGGGATCGTCGCGGTCGGCGGGCTGACGCTCGGCGCCGACCCGATCGCGAACGCGGTCATGCACGAGTCCGTCCGCGCCGACCGGCCACTCGACGCCTTCGTCGTGCGCAAGGAGCCGAAGGACCACGGCCGCGGTCGGCAGATCGAGGGCGCCGACGTCACCGGCAAGCGCGTCGTCGTCGTCGAGGACACCTCCACCACGGGCCAGTCCGCGCTCAAGGCGGTCGAGGCGCTGCGCCGTGAGGGCGCCGAGCCGGTCGCGGTCGCCGTCATCGTCGACCGCAAGACCGGTGCGCAGGCGGCGATCGAGGCCGAGGGCCTGCAGTGGCTCGCGGCGATCGACCTCGACGACCTCGGGCTCGACCCGCAGTAACCGGTTCGCCGACCGCGGCGCTCAGTCGTCCCGCGTGTCGCGGAAGTACCGCACCGCCTGCCAGATCAGCACGCCCAGCGCACCGAGGCCGGTGATGAGGCCCACGATGAGCACCGGCGTCGTGTCGACGTCGACGGGCATCACGGCGCCTGTTCGGGCAGGTCGGACTCGAGCGGCTCCGCGGCGACGAGGTCGGCGACCGAGCCGACCACCTCGTCCGGCCGGAACGGGTACCGCTCGATCTCGGTCGGGTCGCTGATCCCGGTGAGCACGAGCACGGTGTGCAGGCCCGCCTCGATGCCGGCGACCACGTCGGTGTCCATGCGGTCGCCGATCATCCCGGTGTTCTCCGAATGCGCGCCGATGCGGTTCAGCGCGGACCGGAACATCATCGGGTTCGGCTTGCCCACCACGTACGGGCGCTTGCCGGTCGCGTGGGTGATGAGCGCCGCGAACGAGCCGGTCGCCGGCACCACGCCGTGCGGGGTCGGGCCGGTCGCATCCGGATTCGTGATGATGAAGCGGGCGCCCTCGTTGATGAACCGGATCGCCTTCGTGATCGCCTCGAACGAGTACTGCCGTGTCTCACCGACCACGACGTAGTCCGGCTGCGTCTCGGTCATGATGATGCCCGCCTCGTGCAGCGCCGTGGTCAGCCCCGCCTCGCCGATGACGAACGCGGTGGCACCGGGCAGCTGCGAGTGCAGGAACTCCGCCGTCGCCAGCGCCGAGGTCCAGATGCGGTCCTCCGGCACGTCGAGGCCGGAGCGGGCGAGCCGCGCGCTGAGGTCGCGCGGGGTGAAGATCGGGTTGTTCGTGAGCACGAGGAAGGGCGTGCCGGTGTCGCGCCACTGCGCGAGCAGCTCGGCAGCGCCCGGGATGGGACGGTTCTCGTGCACGAGCACACCGTCCATGTCGGTCAGCCAGCACTCGATGTCCGCGCGGGTTCGCATGGCCACAGCCTAGGACCCGGCCGCATCCGCCGTCCCGGCCTTGCGCGCAGCATCCGCACACCCGTTCCGGCAGGACACAGCTGCGGAGATCGTGGCCGACACGCCGACGCCGGATGCGGTTGGCCCGCGTGTCCAACACGATCTCCGCAGCTGTGCACGGCGGCGAGCGAAGGGGGTGCGACCGCGCGGCTAGGCTCGACGCGTGAGCCCTCGTGCGGCGGACTGGGATCCGCGCGACCTGCCCGACCTGACCGGTCGGACCTTCCTCGTGACCGGCGCCAACGCCGGCCTCGGATACTTCGCCTCCGAACAGCTCTACGGTGCCGGCGCGAACGTGCTCATGACCGGCCGGAACCCCAACCGGCTCGCCGCGGCGCGCGCCGCCGTCCTCGGCCGGGCGGCCGGCAACCCGCGCGCCACCGGCACCCTCGAGACCCTGCTGCTGGACACCAGCAACCTCGGCTCGGTGCGGGCGGCGGCCGCGACCGTGCGCCAGCGCGGCCGCATCGACGGACTGCTGCTGAACGCCGGCATCGTGCACGCGCCCCGTCGCCGCGAGCACACCCGCGACGGCAACGAACTCGTGTTCGCCACCAACGTGCTCGGCCACTTCGTGCTCGCCGGCGCCCTGCTCACCACGCTCGCCGCCGGTCGCGGCCGCATGGTGTGGGTCGGCAGCATGTCGACCTCGCTGCCGCCGCGCCGGGAACTCGTCGACCCGCAGCTGCGCACCGGCTACAGCGGCTGGCGTGCCTACGTGCAGTCGAAGATCGCGACCACCGCGATCGGACTCGAGGCCGACCGACGCCTACGCGCGGCGGGCGTGCCCGTCAAGAGCGTCATCGCCCACCCCGGCTACTCCACGAGCGGGCTCACCCCCGGCATCCGGGGCGTCAACGAGCCGACCCGGCTCGGACGCTTCGCCGACAACCTGCAGGGCCCGATGACGCAGTCGAAGGAGGTCGGCGCGTACTCGCTCGTACGGGCGCTCGTCGACCCGGCGGTCGAGGGCGGCGAGATGTGGGGACCGCAGCGCGTCGTCACCGGACCGCCGCGCCGCGCCGTCCCGGCCAAGATCACCCGCGACCCGGCGCTCGCCGAGCGGCTGTGGATCGAGTGCGAGAACACCACCCGCATGCGCTGGCCATTCGAGGCCGCGCGCCGCTGACGCCCGGGCGGGTCTCCCGAGCCGCCGGGTTCGCGTCTCAGGCGGGGTCGAGTCCGCGGGCGACCGTCGCCGCGGCGGCGAGCCAGGCGCGCTGCGTCGCCGGCCGCAGATTGTCGTAGCGCAGCTGCCCGCCGATCATGGCCGGGTCGTAGGGGATCGTCGCCACCGCGTGCGCGATCCCGGAGAACCCGGCGACCACGCGCCGCGTCTCGTCCGCGGACGCGCCGGGGTCTGCCTGGCTCACGATCGTGACCGCGCCGCGGGCGAGCGCGGCGGTGCGCTCGTCGCGGTTGGCGAGCGCCTCCAGCAGCAGTGCCCCGGCCTCGGCGTGTTCGCCACGGGTGCTCGTGGCAACGACGAGCTGGTCGGTGTGATCGATCATCCGCAGCCACATCGGGTCCGACTCGTCGTTGCCGGAGTCCATGATGATCAGCCGGTAGTACTTCGCCGCCACGGCATGGATGCGGGACACGTCGGCGGACTCGACCCGCTGCTCCTCCGCGAGCGCGATCGGCTGCGATCGGAGCACGTCGAAGCGGTCCTTCGACTGGTGGTGCACGAACCGGGACAGGTCCGCGGCCTGCGCCTGCGACGACAGCAGCCGCCCGGTCTCGGGCAGCAGGTCGTGCAGGGTCGCGTCGTGCTCGGGCGACTTCTCGGTGCGCCAGCCCAGGGTGCCGCGGGTCTGGTTGTTGTCCCAGGCGAGCACCGCCGAGCCGCCGTGCCGGGCGAACACCGCCGCCAGCAGGATCGCGGTCGGCGTCTTGCCCGACCCGCCCTTGCCGTTGACGACCGCGATCGTGCGCGGCTCGGTCCACATGCGCGAGACCGCGGCGACGTCCTCCCGCTCGCGGCGCTCCTCCGCGCCGGGCGGCACCCGCAACCCCAGGGCGACCAGGCCCCGTCGCCAGCCGCGGGTCGCCGGTTCCTCCGCCCGTTCGGCCGCGAGGAACGAGGGACGGGAGTCGTGGTGCCGGTCACGGTGCCGGTGCGGTGCCGGCTCGGGCTCCGGGTCGGACAGCTCGGGTTCCGGTTCGGGCTCGGCCGCCGCAGCCTCCCCGTCGTCGTCACCCTCGTCGTCCTCGTCGTCCGCGTCGTCCTCGTCGTCCTCGTCGTCCGCGTCGTCGGCGTCGCCGTCGGGTTGCGTGTCCAACGCAGCCTGCGGCGCGTCGTCGATCACCGGGTCAGGCACCGACAGCGGCGCCTCGGATGCGGCCGGGTCGTCGACCGCATCCGCCACGGGCTCCGCCTCCGCCGACTCGACCTCGCCGTCCGGGTGGACGAGCAGCGGGAACACGCCGTCCGGCTCCTCCACCACGAGCGAGACCGGCGCGCCGATCCGCGCCGCGATCGCGGCGGCGCGCTCCACGACCTCCCGCCGCGCGTCCTCGGCCGCGGTCGTGCCGATCCGCTCGGGTGTCTCGTCGACGGTGAAGACCGCCGAACCGTCGCTGTGGATCACGGCCCGCAGGCCGCTCGCGCCGTCCTCTTGCATCGTTGCCATCTCCTCGGGGAAGGCCGGTGGTCGCTCCACGGTAGCCGCCCCGGGCGGATGACACCTACGGGTTGCTCAGGCGGAAAGCCACACCGCGTCGGCCGCATCCACCGGCAGCGCGACCGTGTCGGCGCCGAGACGGAGGCTCGCCGCATCCACCACGACCGCCTCACGGCCCACGTGGACACCCAGCTGCTCGAGTTCGCGCAGCAGGGCCGGATCACGATCGCTCACCCGCAGGATGCGGCCCTCGTGCCCCGTCTCGGCATCGCACAGTCGAACGAACGGCGCCCGCTCGGTGGACCCGTCGGAGGCCGGGATCGCGTCGCCGTGCGGGTCGAACCGCGGATGGCCGAGCCGCTCGTCGATGCGGTCGAGCAGCCGGTCGCTCAGCGCGTGCTCGAGCACCTCGGCCTCGTCGTGCACCTCGTCCCAGGTGTAGCCGTACTCCCGCACCAACCACGTCTCGATGAGCCGGTGCCGACGCACGATCGCCGCCGCGCGCCGGTGCCCCTCCGCCGTCAGCGAGATCGGACCGTACCGGCGGTGCTCCACGAGCCCCATCGCGACCAGCTTCTGCACCATCTCGGTGACGCTCGACGGGGCGAGCCCCAGTTCGGTCGCCAGCTGCGAGGGCGTGATCCGGCGGTCCTGCCACTCGGTGTGGTGGTAGATCGACTTCAGGTAGTCGTCGACGGCCGCGGACGAGGAGAGCACCGCCCCAGGCTACCCGGGGGCCCCTGCGCCGGCCCGGGTAATCTGACCCGGTGGACGACGCGAACCGAACCGCCCCGGACGCGCTCGCCGACACCGCCCCCGCACACGGCGTCGGCCCCTGGGAGGGCCCGTGGCCCGACGACCCGCGCTACGACCCCGATCTGCTCGCCGAGGGCGACCGCCGCAACGTGATCGACCGCTACCGCTACTGGCGGCTGGAGGCGATCGTCGCCGATCTCGACGAGCGCCGGCACGCCTTCCACGTCGCCATCGAGAACTGGCAGCACGACATGAACATCGGTTCCATCGTGCGCAGCGCCAACGCCTTCCTCGCCGACACCGTCCACATCATCGGCCGCCGCCGCTGGAACCGCCGCGGCGCGATGGTCACCGACCGCTACCAGCACGTCGTCCACCACGAGGACATCGCCGCGTTCCGGGCCTGGGCGGATGCGGAGGGCCTGCCGATCATCGCGGTCGACAACGTGGACGGGTCCGTGCCGGTCCAGCGGGCCGACCTGCCGGAGCGGTGCGTGCTGCTGTTCGGCCAGGAGGGGCCGGGCCTGTCCGCGGAGGCGCTCGCCGCAGCATCCGGGCATGTCGAGATCACCCAGTACGGCTCGACCCGCTCCATCAACGCCGCTGCCGCGGCCGCGGTCGTCATGTACGAGTGGTGCCGCCGCTGGGCGTGAGCCGCGGTTCACTCCCGTGGGTCGCGGTCAGCCGCCGGCGGTGAGCCAGCGCGGACCGCGCACCCGCAGCCCGAGGGTCACGAGCCGGGCGAGCATGTACACGCCGAAGAACGCGACCGCGAGCCACGCCAACCCGGCCGCTCCGGTCCCACCGAGCCAGAGGACGAGTGCGAGCGCGGGGACGAAGGGCACGAGGTTCGCCACCCCGGCGAGGGCCAGGTACCGGCCGTCCCCCGCCCCGATGAGCACCCCGTCCAGCACGAACACCACCCCGCACACCGGCTGCGCGACCGCCAGCACGATGAGCGCGGGCTGCACCAGCGCGGCGATCGCCGCATCGCCGGTGAACACGAAGCCGATGAGGCCGGAGCACAGGCCGATCACGACGCCGACGAGCACCCCGAACCAGGCGCCCCACGCGACCGTGCGGCCGAGCACCCGGCGCACGAACGGCTCGTCGCCCGCGCCGAGCCCCCGACCGATGAGCGCCTGCGCCGCGATCGCGAGGGCGTCGAGGGCGAACGCCGCGGTGGAGAAGATCGTGAACGCGACCTGCCAGCCGGCGAGCTCGTCCGTGCCGAGGGAGGTCGCGACCGCGACCGTCGCCAGCAGGGCCGCCCGTAGCGTCACGGTGCGCAGGAACATCCACGAGCCGGCGCGGGCGCTCGCGCTCACGCTGTCCGCGCGCGGGCGGAGCGATGCGGCGTGCCGCCGTGCGAGCCGGCCCACCACGAGCGCGTAGACCGCGACCATGCCCCACTGCGCCGTCACCGTGCCGGCCGCGGACCCGGCGATGCCCCAGCCGAAGCCGTAGATGAACAGCGCGTTCAGCAGCGCGTTGCCGGCGAACCCGGCGCCGGCGATCCACAGCGGGGTGACGGTGTCCTGCATCCCGCGCAGCAGTCCGGTCGCCGCGAACACGATGAGCATCGCCGGCAGGCCCCACATCGAGATCGACAGGTACGACTCCGCCTGCGCCGCGACCTCCGGCGTCGCGCCGAACAGCGACACCAGCCACGGGGTCAGCAGCGACCCAGCCGTGGCCAGCACCGCACCCAATCCCAGCGCCAGCCACATCCCGTCGATGCCGGCGGAGACCGCGTCGCCGTGCTGCCCGGCGCCGAACCGGCGGGCGACCGCGGGGGTCGTCGAGTAGGCGAGGAACACCATGAGCCCGACGATCGTCTGCAGCACCGCCGACGCGATGCCGAGGCCCGCGAGCGGCACGACGCCGAGGTGGCCGACGAGCGCGGCGTCGACGATGAGGAACAGCGGCTCCGCGACGAGCGCGCCGAGCGCGGGGACGGCGAGGGCGAGGATCTCCCGGTTCAGGGTGCCCGTGCGCGCGCTCATGCCTCCGAGCGTAGGGCGCGCCGCCGACCCCCGCGGTGCGCACAATTCAGGCAGAACGGGGGCGGGAGGGGAGGAATCCGGGCGCCGGGGTGGTTCTGCCTGAGTTGTGCACGGGGAGTCGGCGGTGTGCGGCGGCGGATGCGGCGCGGCCGCGGTCAGCGGAGGGGCACCTCGGCGGCGGTCGCGGTGCCGGCGGTGCGTCCGGGGCCCTCGTGGAAGCCCCAGTACAGGTTCGTGTGCCGGACGACCTCGGCCACCGGCGGTGCACCCCACGCGGACTTGTCGACCGCGGTGTGCGCATCCGAGACGAGCTCCGTGTCGTAGCCGCGGGTGAACGCGCCGTGGATCGTCGAACGGATGCAGGCGTCCGTCTCGGCGCCGGCGACCACCAGCCGGTCGACCCCGAGCCGGGCGAGGGTCTCCTCCAGACCGGTCTCCTCGAAGGCGTCGCCGTATCGCTTGTACACCCGGTCCTCCTCGTCGATCGGGGTCAGCTCGTCGACGATCTCCCATGCCGGGGTGCCGCGTCCGGGATCCTCGTCCTGCACCCACACGACGGGCACCCGCTCCGCCCGCGCCCGCTCGACGAGCCCGGCGATCCGGGCGACGACCGCATCCCGTTCCCATGCGTCGGCGACCACCCCCTGCTGCACGTCGACCACCAGCAGGGCGGTCCCGGATCGGTCTGGGAACAGCGACATGGCATCCTCCTCGAAGCCTCGGGCGACACCGGGAGGGTACGCCTGAAGGACCGTCCTACACAGGGGGGTGCGTGGTCGGGCCGGGGCACAGGATCGTCGGCCTATCCTGGACGACATGGCCGAAACCCCCCGCACCTCCGGTCTCGCGCTGGACGACCTGAGCAGCACGATCCGCCCGCAGGACGACCTGTACCGGTACGTGAACGGCAATTGGATCGACCGCACCGAGATCCCCGAGGACAAGGCCCGCTGGGGCTCCTTCCACCTGCTGGCCGAGCAGGCGGAGAAGCACGTGCAGGAGATCGTCGTCGAGTCGCAGCAGGCCGAGCCCGGCACCGAGGCGCGGAAGATCGGCGACCTCTACGCGAGCTTCATGGACACCGAGCGCATCGCCGCGCTCGGCGCCGAGCCGCTGCGTCCCCAGCTCGAGCGGGTGGATGCGGTCGACTCGGTGCCCGCGCTCCTGCGCACCGTCGGCGAGCTCGAGCGCGAGGGCGTCGGCGGCATCATCGACCTGTACGTCGAGCCCGACCCGGGGAACCCGCAGCGGTACGTGCCGTTCTTCATCCAGGCAGGTCTCACCATGCCGGACGAGTCGTACTACCGGCTGGAGAACTTCCAGGAGACCCGGGTCGCCTACCGGGCGCACATCGAGCGGATCCTCCACCTCGCCGGCGTCGGGGATGCGGCCGCGCAGGCCGACCGCGTCGTCGCGCTCGAGACCGAGCTGGCGGGACACCACTGGGACAACGTCCGCAGCCGTGACGCCGTCGCGACCTACAACCTGAAGACCTGGGACGAGGTCGTCGAGCTCGCGGGGATCGACCTCGGCCCGTGGCGCGAAGGCGTGGCCCCGCAGCATCCGGACGCGTTCGCCGAGATCGTCGTCTCGCAGCCCAGCTTCCTCACCGGCCTCGGGGGCCTGCTCACCGAGGACCGCCTCGAGGACTGGAAGGCGTGGCTGCGGTTCAAGGTCGTGCACGCGGCCGCCGCGTTCCTCTCGGACGAGTTCGTCGACGAGAACTTCTCCTTCTACGGCACCCAGCTCACCGGCGTGCCGGTGAACCGCGAGCGCTGGAAGCGCGGGGTGAGCCTGGTCGAGGCCGCGCTCGGCGAGGCCGTGGGCAAGGTGTACGTCGAGCGGCACTTCCCGGCCAAGGCGAAGGAGGCGATGGACGAGCTCGTCGCCAACGTCATCGAGGCATACCGCCGCTCCATCGCCGCGCTGGAGTGGATGGGGCCGGAGACGCGCGAGCGGGCGCTGGCGAAGCTCGACGCGTTCACCCCGAAGATCGGCTACCCGGTCAGGTGGCGCGACTACGAGGGCCTCGAGATCGACGCGACCGACCTGGTCGGCAACGTCCGCCGCGCGCACGTGCGCGAGCACGACCGGCAGCTCGGCAAGGTCGGGCAGCCGATCGACCGGGACGAGTGGTACATGACCCCGCAGACGGTCAACGCGTACTACAACCCGCTGATGAACGAGATCGTGTTCCCGGCGGCGATCCTGCAGTACCCGTTCTTCGACGCCGACCGCGACCCGGCGGCGAACTACGGCGGCATCGGCGCGGTCATCGGGCACGAGATCGGTCACGGGTTCGACGACCAGGGCAGCCGCTTCGACGGCGACGGGTCGCTGCGCGACTGGTGGACCGAGGAGGACCGCGCCGCGTTTGAGGAGCGCACGAAGAACCTCATCGCACAGTACGACGCGCTCGTACCGAAGGGCCTCGCCGAGGAGCACCACGTCAACGGTGCGCTCACGATCGGCGAGAACATCGGCGACCTGGGCGGGCTCGGCATCGCGATCAAGGCCTACGAACTGTCGCTCGACGGCGCCGAGGCGCCCGTGGTCGACGACCTCACCGGCATCCAGCGCCTGCTGCTGAGCTGGGCGCAGGTGTGGCAGCAGAAGGGTCGGGATGCGGAGACCATCCGGCTGCTCACGATCGACCCGCACTCGCCGAACGAGTTCCGCTGCAACCAGATCGTCCGCAACATCGACGCGTTCTACGAGGCGTTCGACGTGACCGAGTCGGACGCGCTGTGGCTGCCGCCGGAGCAGCGCGTCACGATCTGGTGACCCACCGCTGACCCCGCGGCGCCCGCCGCCGGCTGCACCCCGTCCGTCCACCACAGAAAGGACCGATCGTGCCCACGCCGTCCGAACCCGCACGGGGAACGGATGCCGCCCTGCGCCGCCGCCCGGCCGGGGCCACACGGAGGGCACGACGGCCCGCACCGCCGCGCCGGTCCTTCCCGTCCACGTGGAAGGCCCTGGACGCACTCGCCGCCGCCGGCGCCCAGGTGTCGGTGCGGGTGGACGACATCGACACGCAGGCCGAGGTGCTCGCCGGCGACGACCACCTGGCGATGCCGATCGCGGGCCTGGGCCTCGTGCCGGTGCTGCTGGAGGTCGCGGCCCGGATCGACGCCGGCACGCTCAACCCGCTGGAGATCGTCGAGCGCGACGGCATCGACCCGGTGACCGGATCGGGGATGTGGCGGCACCTCGCCGCACCCGCGCTGCCGCTGCGCGACCTCGCCGTGCTGGCGGCCGCCGCGGGCGACCCGCTCGCCGCGAACGCCCTGCTGGCCCGGGTCGGTCTGCCCGCCGTGCGGTCGCGGCTGGACGAGCTGGGCCTCGTCGAGTCCGCCGTGATGGACCGGTTCCGCGACCGGCGCGGCCCCGACGACGCACCCCACGTCGCGGTCGGCACCGCACGGGAGTATGCGCGACTGTTCGCGTCGCTCGTGAACGCGGATGCGGTCAGCGCCGGGGTGAGCGCGCAGGTCGCGGAGTGGCTGAGTCTCGGCCAGGACCTGTCGCTGGTCGCATCCGCGACCGGGCTCGACCCGTTCGGGCACGATGAGGACGAGCATGGGCTGCTGTTCGTGAACAAGACCGGGCGGGCCGACGGCATCCGCGCGGAGGCGGGCGTGCTCGCCGGGCCGCGGGCCGGGGTGGCGTACGCGCTGTTCGTCGCCTTCGACGATCTCTCCATCGCGCACCGGCTGCGCGTGCACGAGGCCTTCCGCATCCTCGGCGTCGAACTCATGGAGTACGTCTTCTGACCCGAGCCGCGACGCCCGGCAGGCGGCGCACCACGTTTCTCACGGTGACGCGGGATGCGGCGGACGCGCGGGGCGGGCATACCATCGAGGGGTGAGCGAACGACCCCCCTTCCGCGCCGACATCGTCGGCAGTTTCCTTCGTCCCGCCGAGCTCGCCGAGGCCCGCCGCCGGTTCGCCGACGGTGAGATCGACGCCGCGGCGCTCCGCGACGTCGAGGACGCCGCGATCGCCGATCTCGTCGCGAAGCAGGCCGAGGCCGGGCTGCAGGTCGTCGCCGACGGCGAGTTCCGCCGCTCCTGGTGGCACTTCGACTTCTTCGGTCTGCTCGACGGCGTCGAGGTCGTCGAGCTCGACCACGGCATCCAGTTCCAGGGTGTGCAGACCCGCCCCCGCGGGCTGAAGATCACCGGGAAGATCGGCTTCTCCGACACCCACCCGTTCCTGGAGCACTTCCGCCGGCTGCAGGAAGCGGCCGCCGCCACCGGAGCAACCGTGAAGTTCACGATCCCCGCGCCCACCGTGCTCGACTTCCGCCTCGAGCCGGAGAACATCGATCCCGCCTGGTACAGCGGTCGCGACGCGATCGTCGACGACCTGGTGCAGGCCTACCGCGACGCGGTGGCCGCGTTCTACGCCGCCGGCGCCCGGTACCTGCAGTTCGACGACACCGCCTGGGCGTACCTGTGCTCCGAGACGGAGCTGGCCAAGGCGCGCGAGCGCGGCATCGAGACCGACGGCATCGCAGAGCGGTACTCCTCGATCCTCAACCGCATCCTGGACGGCAAGCCCGCCGACCTCGTCATCACCACCCACGTGTGCCGCGGCAATTTCCGCTCCACCTGGATCTCCTCCGGCGGCTACGAGCCGGTCGCCGAGCAGCTGCTGGCGAACACCGCCTACGACGGCTACTTCCTCGAGTACGACTCCGACCGGGCCGGCGGGTTCGAGCCGCTGCGCTTCCTGCCCGAGGGGGAGAAGATCGTCGTGCTCGGCCTGGTCACGACGAAGGACGGTGCGCTGGAGGATGCGGCCGTCATCCGCGAGCGCATCGCCGAGGCCGCGCAGTACGCGCCGCTCGCGCAGCTCGCGCTGAGTCCGCAGTGCGGGTTCGCCTCGACCGAGGAGGGCAACACCCTCACCGAGGACGAGCAGTGGGCGAAGATCCGCCTGGTCGTCGAGACCGCGAAGGACGTCTGGGGCGCCTGAACCCTATTCCGGGTGGGCCAGCAGCACGGCGCGCAGGCCCGCCCGGAGCGCGGTGCGCTCGTCATCGGTGAGGTCGCCGGTCAGTGCGTCCTCGACCTCCGCGACGAGCGGCTGCAGCCGCATCCGCTCGGCCCGGCCGTGATCGGTGAGGGTGACGGTGTTGCGCCGAGCATCCTCCGGGGAGCGGCGCCGGGTGATGAGACCGTGGCGCTCCATGCGGGAGACGAGGTCGGCGATCGTGGACCGGTCGAGGTCGACCTCGTCGCACAGTTCGCGCTGACTCGCCTCGCCCAGCCGGTCGAGGGTGGTCAGGATCGAGTACTGCACGCTCGAGATCTCGGTGGAGACGATCCGGTTCCAGGCGGCCACATGGGCCTGCTGGGCGCGCCGGATGAGGTAGCCGGTGTATCGCTGGGGTTCCGGTTCGGACGTGGGATCGGTCACTGCAGCACAGTACTGCGCCGAGGCAGCAGGAATCCCGCGAAGAACGCGGTGAGTTCCTCACGTGCGTCCAGCGGCAGCACGTGTGCGACGTACTGATCGGGGCGCACCACCACGACGGCGCCGGATGCGGCGATGCCGCGGTCGGCGAACACGTCGGTGCGCGGGTCCACCGCCCAGAGCTTCTCCCAGTCCTGCAGGCCGAGCCGGCCGGAGCGGGGGATGAGCACCTCGGGGAAGCCGGTGACGTCGACACCGTGGTGCGTGCCGCGCACGACGCCGTGCACGTCGATCACGGCGTCGAGGTCGTCCCCGTCGGCGCGGAACCGGTGCACCGGGCTGCCCGGGTCGTCGGTGAGCCAGGCGGCGAACCCGGTGAGGCCGCCGTCCACACCGTCGAACGCGTAGATCCGCCAGCGGCCGTCTGCCCGGTGCGTGTGGCCGAGGTGCATGCGCCGTGCGTCGGCGACGCGCACGACCGGTGCGGCCTGGAACCGCTCCCCGATCGGGTACCCGGGTGCGAGCTGCTGGTGCTCGTCGGTGCCGGTGAGGACGGAGGGCGGGTAGCGGGTCGCGAGCCCCGCGGTGCACCGGCCCTGCCGGGCGAACTCGGTCTGCATCTGCTCGGTGGTCACGCCGCCGAGCTCGGGGTGCGCCGGGTCGAGGATCGGCTGCGCGATGAACGCCGACCAGAACCGGTCGAAGTCGATGAGATCCTTCGCGACCGCATGCCGCTCGGCGGAATAGGTGCGCAGCAGCTCCGGCGTGGAGCGCCCGCGGAGGACGGCGGCGAGCTTCCAGCCGAGGTTGAACGCGTCCTGCATGGACACGTTCATGCCCTGACCGGCCTTCGCGGAGTGGGTGTGGCAGGCGTCGCCGGCGATGAAGACGTGCGGGAGCCGGTCGGCGTCGTCGTCGGTGACGTCGTCGAATCGGTCGGTGAGTCGCTGGCCGACCTCGTAGACCGAGGACCAGACGACCGAGCGCACGTCGATCGAGTAGGGGTGCAGGATGCGGTTCGCGATCTCGGTGAGCTGCTCGGCGGTCGTGCTTCGGATCGCGGTGTCGCCCGCGGGCACCTCGCCGAGGTCGACGTAGAAGCGCACCATGTTCCCGCCCTCGCGGGGGATCATGAGCAGGCTGCCCTTGCCCGCGGACTGGATGACGTTCTTCGTGCGCCAGTCGGGGAAGTCGGTGACGGCCAGGACGTCCATGACCCCCCACGCGTGGTTGGCGGCGTCGCCGTGCAGGGTGCGGCCGATGGCGCGCCGCACCGCGCTGCGGGCGCCGTCGCAGCCGACGACGTACTTCGCACGCACGGTGAACGGGCTGCCGGCCGCGGGGCCGTCGGTGCGCCGGAGGGTGACCTCGACCGGGTGGTCGCCGGTGCCGACGACGAGCCCGACGAACTCGACGCCGTGGTCGACGGTGAGCCGGGCGGTGGAGTTCGCCGCCGCCTCGAGCAGGAACTGCTGCATCCGTGCCTGGTTGACGATGACGTGGGGGAACTCGCTGAGACCCTCCGGCGTGTCCGCCACCCAACCGGTGCGCACGATCCGGTCCCGGTCCTCGTCGGACGGGCCCCAGAAGCGCACCTCGTTCACCCAGTACGCCTCTCGGACCAGCCGCTCCGCGAGGCCGAACGCCTGGAACATCTCGACCGTGCGGCACGCGACGCCGTCGGCGTGGCCGAGTTCGAGGGGGGTGGCGCGCCGCTCGACGACGCGGGTGTGGATGTCGGGGAACGCCGCCAGCTGCGCGGCGAGTACGGCGCCGGCGGGGCCGGTGCCCACGATGAGCACGTCGAGTTCGTCGGGGAACGCCTCGCCGCGGGCCAGCGTCTCGGGCGCGGCGGGGTGGATGTCCGGGTCGCCGGGGCGGTATCCGTCGCGGTGGAACTGCATGCTCGATCTCCCTCGATCCGATTCTGGCCCGAGCAGATGCTCAGTACTCCAACGATGCAAGGGGTCCGCTGCGCCGCCGCGGCGCTCGATCGGCCCGCGCGCACGAGGGTCCCGGCCCCGTCCGGAGCCGGGACCCTCGTGCGTGGGTCAGTGACCGCCCTCCATGGCCTGGCGGTCGATCTCCTCCTGGTTCTCCACGTACGGCGTGCCGTGCGTGTGGAAGGTCGGCACCGTCTTCATGCCCCAGGCCTGGCCCTTGGCCCGCTCGGCCTGGCTCCACTCCACGACCGGCCAGTCGGGGTCGAGGATGAGGCGCGCCTGCGCGTTGGCGAACTCGATGCGGTTGCCGCCCGGCTCCCAGACGTAGAGGAAGAACGTCTGGTTGATCGCGTGCTTGTAGGGGCCGTACTCGATGTAGATGCCGTTCTCGAGGCAGATGTCGGCGGCCTTGAGGATGTCCTCGCGCGAGTCCGGCGAGATGGCGAAGTGGTGGAAACGGCCGCGGGTGCCGGTCCAGTCCTCCGAGTACACGACGTCGTAGGACTTCTGGTGGAAGCGGAACCACCACGCGCCGTACTTGCCGTTGTCCAGGCGCACCCGCTCGGACTCCCGCGCCATCATGACGTCGCGCCAGAACTCGCCGGCGGCGTTCACGTCGCTGGCCAGGTAGTTGATGTGGTCGAGGCGACGGGCGTTGATGCCGCGGCCCGGGTAGGCGGAGGCCTGATTCTTCAGCGCCGGGCGGTCCTCGTCGTCCGGGACGTAGTGCTCGGTGTCGAAGTAGAGGGCCATGAGGTGCCCGTCCGGGTCCTCGAACTCGAAGGAGCGGCCGACGCCGACCTCCGCGTCGCGCCACCCGTGGCCGAGGCCGGCCTTCTCGATCGCGGCGACACGGCGCGCCAGCGCCTCCTCGCTCGTGGTGCGGAACAGGGTGCGGCCGACGCCGTTGGTGTCGCTCGCGGTGAGCTTCAGCGAGTAGAGCTGGTACTCGTCCCACGTGCGCAGGTACGCGGAGTCGCCGATGCGGGCGACTTCGCGCATGGCGCAGATGTCGCGGAAGAAGTGCAGACTCTCCTCGAACTTCGGGGTGAACAGCTCGATCGCGCCGACGTGGGCGAGATCGAAGTTCTCGGAAACGGCCATGGGGTGTCCTCTCTGACAGGTGGTCACTGACGCGGACGCGCGAACACGCGACCGTCGAAGATCTTGCGCGCGGTGCGCACGGAACGCGAGGCCGCGTGCCAGCGGCCGTCGCCGCCGAGCTCGACGCGGACCTCGCTGCGCAGCATCCCGCCCGGGTGCTCGACCGGCGTCGGCCCGTCGCCGACGGGGAGGTCGGCCAGGTCGGCGCCCACCGCGCCCGGGATGCGGATGCCGGCGGCGACGGATGCCGCCATGAGCACGCCGATCGAGGTGTGCACGCGGTGCGGGATGAAGGCGCGGGTGCCGATCGCCCCGCCGTGGCGCGGCGCGGAGAGCAGGAACATCTTCGGCACGGTCTGGCCCGAGACATCGCCCAACCCCATGCGCGGCCCCGCGGCCAGCCGCACCCGCTCGACCTCGGCGGCGAGGTCGGCCCGCGCCTCGAGCTCGGCGGGGGACTCGTCGCCGGCCACGCCGAACGCCGCCGCATCCAGCAGCACGACGGGCATGCCGTTGTCGATGAGCGTCGCCCGGTGACCGGCGATCTCGTCGACGACGTTCCCGGTGGGCAGGAGCGGCTTGTCGGCGGCGCCGGTGAGCTCCAGTTCGATGCGCGCGGCGGTGCCGGGCACCCCGTCGATCGCGGTGTCGCCGTCGTAGTCGACCCGTCCGTCCGGGGTGGGGATCGTCGCGGTCGCGACGTCGCCGGTGTTCACGAGGCGGATGCGCACACTCGTGCGCGCCCCGGTGGGCTCGACCAGGCCGCGCTCCAGTGCGAACGGCCCGACGCCGGCCAGGAGGTTGCCGCAGGTCTGGGTCGTGCCCACGCGCGCCTCGTCGACGACCACCTGCAGGAACAGGTAATCGACGTCGATGCCCTCCGCATCCGAGCGGGAGACGATCGCGACCTTGCTGGTGAGCGGGTGCCCGCCGCCGAGCCCGTCGATCTGGGCCGGGTCGGGACTGCCCATGACCCGCAGCAGCAGATCGTCGCGGGCGGCGGGTTCGGCGGGCACGTCCTCGGCGAGGAGGTACGCGCCCTTCGAGGTGCCGCCCCGCATGAGCATGCAGGGGATCCCGTCGCGGACCGGGTCAGTTCCCGCCACGTTCGTACTCCGCCTGCGTCACATAGGTCACGCCGAGCTGCTCCAGGAGGGGGCGCAGCCCCTTGCGGTCCAGGCTCAACTCCCGTCCGCTGCCGTAGGCCTCGCGGTCGGCGGCCTCCTTCGCGACGCGGGCGTCGGCGGCCGCGAGCGCCTCCTCG
>Ga0182737_1000885_pt1 | contig 34645 bp, 28 predicted proteins | sample eDN5th30CBELigOP_FD_128878 | JGI IMG/M metagenome (GOLD analysis project Ga0182737, IMG submission 128878) | Enriched Organic Plus compost microbial communities from Emeryville, California, USA - eDNA 5th pass 30_C BE-Lig OP (version 2) (version 2) ... | reverse complement strand
GGCCTCGGTGCTGTACAGCAACCGCTGGAACACCGGCGCCGGCGACTTCGGCATCCTCGTCGACCTGGCCCGTTCCGACCTGGCCACGCGCACCGACGGCATGTTCGTGCGCCCGTTCTTCCTCAACAGCAACTCCGACGTCGACGGCGACGGCAGCAACGACGCGCTGTGGGTGCCGCGCGGCGCCGACTGGCGCACGCTCAACTACGACCGCGAGCGCAGCGGCGCCTACCTGGCCCTGCAGTGGCGGCCGAACGACGACGTCGAGGTCGTCGCCACCGCGTTCCAGAGCAGCTACAACGAGCTGTGGAACGAGGACGCGATCTTCGTCGACAACGACCCGACCCAGGTCCTGCTCGACCCCAGCCAGCCGTACCAGCTGGACGGCAACGTAGTGCGTTCCGGTCGCATCACCCAGCCGGACGGCGTGCCGATGGGCACCGACATCCGCGCCTCCAACCGCCGCTCCAAGACCACCGACTTTTCCGCCGGGCTGCGCTGGACGGTCAACGACCACGTCGACCTGTCCACCGACCTGCAGTACATCAAGGCCGACACGAAGAGCCTCGACTCCACCGTGGCGCTGGGCCTGCGCATGCCGTACATCGACGTCGACCTGGGCGGCGGACTGCCGTCGATCGGCGTCGACCAGCAGTTCACCGCGAACCCCGCCAACTACTACTGGGGGTTCACCATGGACCACCAGGACGACAACGAGGCCGAACAGTTCGCCTGGCGCGCCGACCTGAAGTACAGCTTCGACAGCGGCTTCTTCCGCTCGATCAAGGGCGGCGTGCGCCTGACCCGGCGCGAGGCCACCAGCATCGACACCGGCTACAACTGGGTGGCGGTGATCCAGCCGTGGATGCAGTGGTGGCTCCTGCCGGGCGACCAGCCGCTGCCGGGCCTGGATCTCAACGGCCAGATCAATTCCAGCCTGACCCACCTCAACACCTTCAACAACTTCTACCGCGGCAAGGCGAACACGCCGGGCGGCTTCTACGCGCCGGTGCTGTCCAACGCGCTGGGTTTCCCGGCCAGCTACCAGGCCATCCACGACGCGGCCCAGCCGTACTACCTGGACAACCCGCCGCCGTACGAGCCGACCCTGCCGGGCCCGCAGCACATCAACGACCAGGAAGAGGACACCACCGGCGGCTACCTGATGCTCAGCTTCGGCCTGGACGACGTGGCCTTCGACGGCAACGTCGGGGTGCGCGTGGTCCGCACCGAGAACTCGGCCAAGGGCTTCCTGATCTACCCGGACGAGTTCCGCGCGCCGTACCTGGGCGCAGGCGAGTCGGAGCCGATCACCGCGTCGAACTCGTACACCGACGTGCTGCCCAGCCTGAACATGCGCTGGGAAGCGGTGGAGAACCTGATCTTCCGCTTCGCCGCGTCCAAGGCGATCGCCCGCCCGAACTTCAGCGACATGCAGGCCTACCAGGAGCTGCAGGTCGGCATCCGCGACTTCGACGACGCCGGCAACAGCTGCGACGGCACCAGCGTGGTGACGCCCGCCTGCCTCACCCTGACCGGGAGCTCGTACGACAACCCGTACCTGGAGCCGATGAAGGCCAACCAGTTCGACGTGTCGGCGGAGTGGTACTTCGATCCGGAACACGGCGGCATGGCCTGGATCAACCTGTTCTACAAGGACATCAAGGACTACTTCCGCCGCCAGACCGAGGTGGTGTCGTTCCCGGGCGCCGACGGCAACAGCTACGACTACCTGATCAGCCGACCGGTCAACGTCGGCACGGCCACCGTCCGCGGCGCCGAGGTCGGCTGGAACCAGTTCTTCGATTTCCTGCCGGCGCCGTTCGACGGGCTGGGCATGTCGGCCAACTACACCTACATCGACAGCTCGACCAGGGTGCCGGACAACGTCGACGTGGTGCCGGTGGACACCGACGGCTCGCTGTTCGACGACCTGCCGGCCGATGGCCTGTCGAAGAACGCCTACAACGTGGCCGTGTTCTACGAGAAGGGCCCGTGGCAGATCCGCCTGGCCTACAACTGGCGCAGCAAGTACCTGCTGTCGGTCGGCCCGAACGGCTACAACGGCGACAACAACGGCATCGTCTGGAAGCTGCCGGTTTACAGCGACGACTACGGCCAGCTGGACGGTTCGATCTTCTACCGCTTCAGCGACCACGTGCAGCTGGGCCTGGAGATGAACAACCTCAACGACGCCGAGCAGCGCACGATCATGGACCAGAACGGGGCCGGCAGCCGGGTCACCTCCTGGTACCTCAACGACCGTCGCTACGCGGCGACGCTGCGCCTGACGTTCTGACCGCGGCGGGGGGAGGGCGCGGCCCTCCCCCCGCCGGCTCCACCGGCTCCAGGGAACGCGTTTCGCCCGATGCGGGGCGCGCTCCACGAACAGGGAACCCGATGCACAGGCTCCACCCGGCGTCCGTCCTCGTCGTGCTTCTGCTGGCCTGCATGGCGCCCGCGTCCGCGGCCGCGCAGGACCAGGTCCCGTACCAGTGGCGCAACGTCGCCATCGGCGGCGGCGGTTTCGTCACCGGGCTGGTGTTCCATCCGTCCGAGCCGGGCCTGCTGTACGCGCGCACCGACGTCGGTGGCGCCTATCGCCGCGATGCGGCCAGCGGACGCTGGATCCCGCTGACCGACTGGCTCGGCCAGGCCGATGCCAACCTCACCGGGATCGAGAGCCTGGCGCTGGATCCTTCCGATCCGGGTCGCCTGTACCTGGCCGCCGGCACCTATACCCACGAGCGCGCCGGCAATGGCGCGATCCTGCGCTCGGACGATCGCGGCGCGACCTTCCAGCGCAGCGACCTGCCGTTCAAGCTCGGCGGCAACGAGCTCGGTCGTGGCAATGGCGAACGCCTGGCGGTGGATCCGGGCGACGGCCGGGTGCTGTTCCTCGGCACGCGCGCGCATGGCCTGTGGCGCAGCGGCGACCATGGAGCCAGCTGGCAGCGCGTGGACGGCTTCCCGGCGCAGGCGACCTCGGATTCGGCCAGCGCGGTGAACCACGCCGGCCGCCGCCAGGCGATCGGCATCGTGTTCGTGGTGTTCGATCCGGCCAGCGGCCGCGCGGGGGAACCGACGCCGGTGGTGTACGCCGGCGTGTCCAGCCGCGAGGGCGGACTGTTCCGTTCGGACGATGCCGGCCGCAGCTGGGCGCCGGTGGCAGGCCAGCCGACCGGGCTGCGTCCCAGCCACATGGTCCGCGACGCGCGCGGCGATTTCCTGCTCAGCTATGGCGACGAACCGGGCCCGGACCGGATGAACGACGGCGCGGTGTGGCGCTACTCGCCGGCACGTGGCGCGTGGACCGACATCACCCCCGCGCCGCAATCCACCGATGGCGAGGGCGACGGCTTCGGCTGGGGCGCGGTGGCGGTGGACGCCTCGAATCCCGACGTGATCGTCGCCACCACCTTCCGCCGCTGGCGGCCTCGCGACGAGGTCTACCGCAGCATCGACGGCGGCCGCCACTGGACGCCGGTGCTCGCCGCCTCGGAGTTCGACCACGCCGCTTCGCCCTGGACCGCGCATGCCACGCCGCACTGGATGGCCGACATCGAGATCGACCCGCACGACCCGGACCGGGTGCTGTTCGTCACCGGCTACGGCGTGTGGGCCTCGCTCGACATGCGCGCGCTGGATCGCGGCGGCACCGTGCACTGGGTCTTCGACGATGCCGGGCTGGAGGAAACCGTGCCGCTGGACCTGCTGAGCACCACGCAGGGCGCGCCGCTGGTCAGCGGGCTGGGCGATATCGACGGCTTCCGCCACGACGACCTGGAACGCACCACCACACAGTTCGCCGGCCCGCGCTACAGCAATACCGAGAGCCTGGACTATGCCGGCCGCGACCCGCTGCACCTGGTGCGCGCCGGCCACCTGCACCATCCGGATCCGGCGGTGGTGCGCGTGGCGCAGTCGCGCGATGGTGGCCGCACCTGGACCGCGTTCGCGCAGGAGCCGCCGGCAACGGATGGAGAAGGCCGCGTCGCGGTGGCGATGTCGGCCGACGGCGCGCGCGTGGTCTGGCATGCGCGCGGCGGCCCGCACTGGCTGACCACCGACGCCGGCCGCCACTGGCAGCGCGTCGAAGGCCTGCCGCACGGGGCCGTCACCGCCGCCGACCGCGTCGATGCGGCGCGCTGGTACGCGCTCGATCCGGCCGATGGCGGCCTGTACCTGAGCGGCGATGGCGCCGCGCGCTTCCAGCGCGTGACCGTCGGCACCGGTCCGGTCGATGCGCGCTACCGCGTCGAACTGCTGCCCGCGCCGGATACGCGCGGCCTGGTCCACGTCGTCGCCGGCGACCGTGGCATCCTGCGCTGGAGCGGGGGCGGCCTCGAACCGGTTGCTGGCGTCGAGGTGGCGCATGCCGCCGGCCTGGGCGCGGCAGCCGCCGGGAGCGAGGTGCCGGCGCTGTTCGTGGCCGGCATGGTCGACGGCGTCGACGGCCTGTTCCGCTCGGACGACGGTGGCCGGCGCTGGCTGCGCATCGACGATCCGCAACACCGCTTCGGCAGCCTGCGCATGCTCACCGGCGACGCCCGCGTACCCGGGCGCGTCTACCTGGCCACCGGCGGCCGCGGTGTCATCTACGGAGAACCTGCACGATGAAGCAACGCCTCTTCCTGCTGCTCCTGGCCTGGCTGGCGCCGTTGTGCGCGATGGCTGCCCCGCTCGAGCTGCCGCTGCTGTTCTCGGATGGCGCGGTGCTGCAGCGCGACCGGCCGTTGCCGGTCTGGGGCAGCGCGGCGCCGGGCGCGCAGGTGCAGGTCGAGTTCGCCGGCCACCGCGCCAGCGCCGTGGCCGGTGCCGATGGCCGCTGGTCGCTGCAGCTGCCGGCGCAGCCGGCGGGCGGGCCGCACGTGCTGGTGGTGCGCGCGGGCAGCGAGCAGCGCCGCATCGCCGATGTGCTGGTCGGCGATGTCTGGCTGGCCTCCGGGCAGTCGAACATGGAATGGCCGGTAGCCACGAGCCTGCACGCGGACGAGGACATCGCCGGCGCCAACGATCCACTGCTGCGCCACTTCAAGGTCCCGAAGTCGTGGGCGACCACGCCGCAGGTGCAGCTGGCCGGAGGGCAGTGGCTGGCGGCCACCCCGCAACACGTCGGCGAGTTCTCGGCGGTGGGCTACGCCTTCGCCCGCGAACTGCGCCAGGTGCTCGACGTGCCGGTGGGCATCATCGACAGCACCTGGGGCGGCAGCGCGATCGAGGCGTGGATGGACGCCTCGATGCTCGGACTGGATGCGGCGGAGCTGGAAGCGCGGATGGCCGAACGCCGTGCAGAAGATGCGCGCACCGAGGCGGCCACGCGCGAGCGCGTGGCCCGGTGGCCGGCGGTGGATCCGGATTCGGAGGCCTTCGCCGCCGCGGACCTGGACGATGCGGACTGGGCATCGATCGTCGTGCCCGCGCTGTGGGAAACCGAAGGCTATGCCGGCATGGACGGCGTGGCCTGGTACCGCGCGCACTTCGAGCTGACCGGCGCCGAGGCCGCCGCGGGCGTGACCCTGGGCCTGGGCCAGATCGACGACAGCGACGTGGCCTGGGTCAACGGCCAGCGCGTCGGCGCCACCACCAATGCCTACAACGTACCGCGCGTGTACCGAGTGCCGGCCGCCGCGCTGAAGCCGGGTCGCAACACCGTCGCTGTGCGGGTCGAGGACACCGGCGGTGGCGGCGGCATCGCCGGTGCCCCGGGCGAGGTCTTCGTGGAGACCGCAGGTGGCCGGCACCGCACGCTTGAGGGCTGGCGTTTCCGCACCGCCACGGTCGCCGTGTCCGCCGACGAGGGCAAGAACCAGATCGAGACCCTGCTGTACAACGCCATGATCCGCCCGCTGCAGCCGTATCCGCTGGCGGGAGCGATCTGGTACCAGGGCGAGGCCAATGCCCACGACGAAGCGGCCTTCCGCTACCGCGACCAGTTCAAGGCCATGATCGAGGGCTGGCGCGGCGCCTGGCAGTCGCCGGCGATGCCGTTCCTGTGGGTGCAGCTGGCGGCCTTCCATTCCGGCGACGACCGGCTGCATGCGGACGGCACGGTCGTCGACAGCCCCTGGGCCACGCTGCGCGAATCGCAGTCGGCGGCCCTGGTGCTGCCAGCCACGGCGCAGGCCGTGAGCATCGACGTCGGCGACAGCGACGACATCCATCCGCGCGACAAGCGCACGGTCGGCCACCGCCTGGCGCTGGGCGCGCGCCGCGTCGCCTATGGCGAGCGCGACCTGGTCCACAGCGGTCCGGTGTTCCGCGCCGCGCGCCCGCAGGGCAGCGAACTGGTACTGGAGTTCGATGCCGCCGGCGGCGTGCTGGCCACCCGTGGCGGCGGCAACGCGCCGCGCGGCTTCGAGATCGCCGGCAAGGACGGGCGCTTCCATCCTGCGGAAGCGCGGATAGAAGGCGACACCGTGGTCCTGCGCAGCGCAAAGGTGCGGCAGCCGGCGATGGCGCGCTATGCCTGGAAAGACGATCCGGGCGATGCCGACCTCGTGGGACAGGACGGACTGCCGGCGTCGCCCTTCCGGACACAGGCGTGGTGAGCATGAAGGCCGCGAAGCGGCGGGAGGAGCAGGCGATGCGGAATGGAGCGGGAAGGCTAGTCACGCATGCCGGTCGCGTGCTGGGCGGAGTGGCCCTGGCGTTGCTGCTGGCCGCCTGCGGTGCGCGCGAGGGTGCAGCGGACGCCACGGCCGATGCTGGCCCGGCGTCGACGGCGGCGAAGCCGGCGACGGATGCGCAGCCGGCCGCCGAAGCGCCGATCCCAAGCATCGTCACCCGCGACGGCCGCCATGCGCTGCTGGTCGACGGCGAGCCGTTCCTCATCCTGGGCGCCCAGGTCAACAACTCCAGCAACTGGCCCTGGGCGCTGCAGCACGTGTGGCCGGCGGTCGAGGTGGTCAGGCCGAACACGGTGATGGTGCCGGTGGCCTGGGAACAGGTCGAGCCGGAGGAGGGGGAATTCGATTTCTCCTGGGTCGACGAGCTGCTCAGGCAGGCCCGCGAGCACGAGGTGCGCCTGGTCCTGCTGTGGTTCGCCACCTGGAAGAACAACGCGCCGCATTACGCGCCGAAGTGGGTGAAGCTGGACAACGCGCGCTTCCCGCGGGTGGTCACCGCCGACGGGCGCACGCTCGATTCGCTGTCGCCGCACGGCGCGGAGACGCTGGAAGCCGACCGCAAGGCCTTCGTCCAGCTGATGCGCCACCTGAAGGCCGCCGATCCGCAGCGCACGGTGATCATGGTCCAGCCGCAGAACGAGCCGGGCACCTACGGCGGCGTGCGCGACTTCTCGCCGCTGGCGCAGCAGCATTTCCAGGCGCAGGTCCCGCAGCCGCTGCTGGAGAAGCTGGGCAAGCCGCCGGGCACCTGGCGCGAGGTGTTCGGTGCCGACGCCGACGAGTTTTTCCACGCCTGGCACATCGCCCGCTTCATCGACCAGGTCGCCGAGGCGGGCAAGGCCGAGTACCCGCTGCCGATGTACATCAACGCGGCATTGCGCGGGCCGTTCAACCCCGGCCAGCCGGGCCAGTACGCCAGCGGCGGGCCGACCGACAACGTGCTGGACGTGTACAAGGCCGCTGCGCCGCATATCGACCTGCTGGCGCCGGACATCTACATGCCCGAGTACGTGAACTACACGACCGTGCTGGACCGCTACTCGCGGCCGGACAACCCGCTGTTCGTCGCCGAGACCGGCAACCGCGCCGAGTACGCGCGCTACTTCTTCGCCGCGCTGGGCCACCAGGCCATCGGCTGGTCGCCGTTCGGCATCGACTTCACCCGCTACAGCAACTACCCGCTGGGTGCGAAGCACGTCACCCCGGAGACGCTGGAGCCGTTCGCGCTCAACTACCGGATCGTGGCGCCGGCGGCGCGGGTGATCGCCAGGGCCAGCCTGGAGGGCAGGGTCCATGGCACCGCCGAGCAGCCCGGCCAGCCGGTGCAGACCCTGCCCATCGACGGGCGCTGGAAGGCGGTGGTGACCTATGGCGTGCCGCAGTTCTGGTTCCAGGGCGAACCGCCGGGCAATCCCGAGCCGGTAGGCGGCGCGCTGGTGGTGCAGCTGGGAGCGGACGAGTTCCTGGTGGCCGGCCTGCATGCCCGGGTGAACCTGGTCGCCAACGACCCGGCGATGGCCGCGCGGCAGATATACGAATACGTGGACGAGGGCACGTACGTCGACGGCGAATGGGTGTTCCAGCGCCGCTGGAACGGCGACCAGACCGACTACGGCCTTAACTTCTCCAGCGCTCCGCAGCTGCTGCGGGTGAAGCTGGCGACCTATTGAACCGCATACAGCAGGGCGTCGCGGGCGCCGCAAGGGAGGAAGCACCATGAGGGGACAGACGACGCCGGCGTGGCGGATGACGGGGCCGGCGGCCGCGGTGGCGATGCTGCTGCCGCTGGCGGCACTGGCGCAGACGGTGGAGCGGCAGGCCGACGGCGTGGTCGTGCGGCCGGCCGATCCGGAAGCCGCGGACGTGCGCCTGCAGCTGGTCAACGACCACATCGTGCGGGTCAGCGCCGACCCCGATGGCGACTTCCAGCGCAGCCCCAGCCTGATGCGCGTGCCCTCGCCGGGAACGCCGCCGGCATTCGAGCTGGAGCAGGATGGCAAGCGGGTGCGGCTGCAGGCGCCGGGCATCGCCGCCGAAGTCGCCCTGGCCGACGGCCAGGTCAGCTTCTTCGACGCCCAGGGCAGGCCGCTGCTGGCAGAGCGCGGCGGCGCGCGCGTATTCCAGCCGGCGACGTTCGACGGGCGCGAGTACTACAGCCTGCGCCAGCGCTTCGCATCCACCCCGGACGAGGCCTGGTACGGCACCGGCCTGCACCAGCAGGGCTGGATGAACCTCAAGGGCCGCGACGTCGAACTGCTCCAGCACAACATCGACAACGCCATCCCCTACCTGTTCTCCACCCGAGGCTACGGCATCCTCTGGGACAACAACTCGATCACCCGTTACGGCGATCCGAAGGGCCTGCGCCCGCTGCAGGAATCGCTGCTGGTGTACGACGCCAGGGGCAGGCCGGGCGGTTTCACCGCCACCTATTCGATCGACGGCAGGACGAAGGTCCAGCGCCGCGAGGCCGAGATCAACTACCAGTACATCAAGGACCTGGCCGCGTTCCCGGAGCAGGCGAAGAACAAGGCCGAAGGCGGCCGCACCCGGGTAACCTGGGAAGGCGCGATCGAGGCGAAGAACGGCGGCCGCCACACCTTCTCCATGTACAACAGCGAGTACGTGAAGGTGTACGTGGACGGCGAGCTGGTGATCGACCGCTGGCGCCAGAACTGGAACCCTTGGCACCACGAGTTCGCCCTGGAGCTGGAGCCGGGCCGGCGCCACCAGGTCAAGGTCGAGTGGGACACCATCGACCCGGCCTACATCGCCCTGCTGCACCGCGACCCGCTGCCGGCGCAGGAGGCCTCCGACCTGTCGATCTGGTCCGAGGCCGGGCAGATGATCGATTACTACGTGGTCGCGGGCGCCGATGCCGACCGGCTGATCGCCGGCTACCGCGAGCTCACCGGCAAGGCGGTGATCCTGCCGAAATGGTCGTACGGCTTCTGGCAGAGTCGCGAGCGCTACAAGACCCAGGCCGAGCTGACCGGGGTGCTGGACGAGTACCGCCGCCGAGGCCTGCCGATCGACGCGATCGTGCTCGACTGGTCGTACTGGCCGGAGGACGCCTGGGGTTCGCACGACTTCGATCCGGCCAACTTCCCGGATCCGGAAGGCATGGTCCGCCACGTCCACGACCAGCACGCGCAGGTGATGATCTCGGTGTGGCCGAAGTTCTATCCGACCACCGAACACTACAAGGAACTCGATGCCGCGGGCTTCATGTACAAGCGCAACGTCGAGGTCGGCGAGCGCGACTGGATCGGGGCCGGCTACCTCAACTCGTTCTACGACCCGTTCGCGAAGCAGGCGCAGGCCATCTTCTGGCGCCAGGTGAACGCCAAGCTCAACAGCAAGGGCTTCGATGCCTGGTGGCTGGACGCTTCCGAGCCGGACCTGCACAGCAACCTCGACGTCGGTGAGCGCAAGGCGCGCACGATGCCGAACGCGCTGGGTTCGTCGGTGGAGTACTTCAACGCCTATCCGCTGCCGCATTCGGAAGGCGTTTACCGCGGCTCGCGCGAGGTCGATCCGGACAAGCGCGTGTTCATCCTGTCGCGCGCGTTCTTCGCCGGTCAGCAGCGCGCCGCGTCCGCGTTCTGGAGCGGCGACATCGTGCCGCGCTGGGACGACCTGCGCGAGCAGATCTCCGGCCTGGTCAACGCCTCGATGGCTGGTGCGCCCAACGTGTCGATGGACATCGGCGGCTTCTCGCCGGAGCGCCGCTACGAACAGAAGGACCCGGCGCATCTGGACGAGTGGCGCGAGCAGAACCTGCGCTGGTTCCAGTACGGCGCGTTCGTGCCGGTGTTCCGCCTGCACGGCCAGTTCCCGTACCGCGAGATCTGGGAGATAGCGCCGGAAGGCACGCCGCACTACGACAGCTTCGTCCACTACCTGAAGCTGCGCTACACCCTGCTGCCGTACATCTACACCCTGGCCGGCGACACCTGGCACCGTGACGGCACCCTCCTGCGCGCGCTGGCGATGGACTTCCCGGACGACCCGAAGGTGCGCGACATCGCCGACCAGTACCTGTTCGGCCCGGCCTTCCTGGTCGCTCCGGTCACCCGTTACCAGGCACGCGAGCGCCAGGTGTACCTGCCGGCCGGCACCAGCTGGATCGACTTCCACACGGGCAGGCGTTACCCGGGCGGCCAGGAGATCGCCGCCGCCGCGCCGCTGGAGCGCAGCCCGCTGTTCGTGCGCGCCGGTTCGATCGTGCCGCGCACCGTGGTCCAGCAGTACGTGGACGAGAAGCCGGATGCGCCGCTGACCCTCGAGGTCTACACCGGCGCCGATGGCAGCTTCTCGCTGTACGAGGACGACGGCCGCAACTACGGCTACGAGCGCGGCGAGTTCGCGCGTATCCCGCTGGCCTGGAACGAGGCCAGGGGCGAGCTGGTGATCGGCGCACGCGAAGGCCGCTACCCCGGCATGGTCGGGCAGCGCGAGATCCGGGTGCGCTGGATCGACGGTCCGCGTGCCGACGCCGGCACCCTGGAGCCGGCCGCCGACACCACGGTTCGCTACACCGGCAAGCCCGTCACCGTGCGCCGTCCGCGCGGCTGAGCGATGCTGCGCGCCGCGCCACGATGGCCGGCGCGCAGCTTCCTGCATCGAAGGAATCCAGTGACCGCATGAGCCTGACCCGGCGCGAACTGATCAAGGCCACCGCGGCGGCGCTGGCCGCCGGCAGCGCGCCGGCGGCCGCGCTGGCGGTATCTCCCGGCGCGGCGGACAGCGCCGCGCCAGCGGCTCCGGCCGCGGCCGGTGCCGCAGCGTCGCCGCCACCGCTGAAGCTCTGGTATCCGCGCCCGGCCACGCAATGGGTCGAGGCGCTGCCGCTGGGCAATGGCCGGCTTGGCGCGATGGTGTGGGGTGGGGGACGTAACGAGCGGCTGCAGCTCAACGAGGACACGCTCTACGCCGGCCAGCCTTACGACCCGACGCCAGCCGGGGCGCTGGCCGCCCTGCCGGAAGTGCGCCGCCTGCTGTTCGCCGGGCGCCATGCCGAAGCCGAGGCGCTGGCCGACGCCACCATGATGGGCCAGCCGCCCAAGCAGATGCCCTACCAGCCGCTGGGCGAGCTGCGCCTGGATTTCCTCGAGATCTCCGGCCTCGACGGCTACCGGCGCGAGCTGGACCTGGACCGCGCGCTGGCCACGACCACCTTCGGATCGGGCTGGAAGCTGCAGCACACGCGGGAGGCCTTCGTGTCGGCTGCAGACCAGTGCCTGGTGGTGCGCCTGGCCACCAGCCAGCCGGGCAGGGTGCGGGTGCGCATCGGCCTGGACAGCGACCATGCCGAGGCCGGTGTCGTGCCCGACGGCGACGATGGCCTGCTGCTGCGCGGCCGCAACGGCGACGCCTTCGGCATCGAGGGCCGGCTGCGTTTTGCCGCGCGGCTGAAAGTGCTGGCCACGGGCGGCACGCTACGGCGCCGCGGTGGGCGCATCGAGGTCGAGGGCGCCGACGAGGTGGTGCTGCTGCTCGCCGCGGGCACCAGCTTCCGCCGCTACGACGACATCGGCGGCGATCCGGAAGCGACGACGCGCGCGCAGCTGGATGCGGCAGCACGCAAACCGTGGGAGCAGTTGCTGGCGGCGCACGAAGCCGGGCACCAGCATCTGTTCCGGCGGGTCGCCATCGACCTGGGGCGCAGTGCCCCGGAAGTGGCCGCGCTGCCCACCGACGAGCGCGTGGCCCGCTTCGCCGAGGGCAACGATCCGGAACTGGCCGCGCTGTACCACCAGTTCGGCCGCTACCTGCTCATCGGCTGCTCGCGGCCCGGCACCCAGCCGGCCAACCTGCAGGGCATCTGGAACGACCTGCTCGCCCCGCCGTGGGAGAGCAAGTACACGATCAACATCAACACCGAAATGAACTACTGGCCTGCGGAAGCCAATGCGCTGGCCGAATGCGTCGAACCGCTGGAACGCATGGTCGCCGAACTGGCCGAAGCCGGCGCCGACACCGCCCGCCGCATGTACGGCGCGCCGGGCTGGGTGGTCCACCACAACACCGACCTGTGGCGGCGTACCGCGCCGATCGATGGCGCGCAGTGGGGCCTGTGGCCGACCGGCGGCGCCTGGCTGCTGCAGCACCTGTGGGACTGCTGGGACTACGGTCGCGAGCCGGGCTACCTGGAAAAGGTCTGGCCGCTGTTCAAGGGCGCGGCCGAGTTCTTCGCCGCCACCCTGGTCGAGGACCCGGCCACCGGGGCGATGGTCACCGCGCCGTCGATCTCGCCGGAGAACCGGCATCCGCACGGCGCCGCCCTGTGCGCCGGGCCGTCGATGGATGCGCAGCTGCTGCGCGACCTGTTCGGCCAGTGCATCGCCATCGCCGGCCTGCTCGGCGTGGATGCCGACCTCGCGGAGCGGCTGGCCGCGCTGCGCGAACGCCTGCCGCCGCACCGCATCGGCCGCGCCGGCCAGCTGCAGGAGTGGCAGCAGGACTGGGACATGGACGCGCCGGAGATGGACCACCGCCACGTCTCGCATCTGTATGCGCTGCACCCGTCCAGCCAGGTCAACGTGCGCGACACCCCCGGGCTGGCCGCCGCCGCACGCCGTTCGCTGGAAATCCGCGGCGACGAGGCTACCGGCTGGGGCATCGGCTGGCGGCTCAACCTGTGGGCGCGGCTGTGGGACGGCGAGCATGCATACAAGGTGCTGCAGATGCTGCTGAGCCCGGCGCGCACCTATCCGAACCTGTTCGACGCGCACCCGCCGTTCCAGATCGACGGCAACTTCGGCGGCACCGCCGGGATCACCGAAATGCTGCTGCAGAGCTGGGGCGGCAGCGTGTTCCTGCTGCCGGCGCTGCCGCGGGCCTGGGCGGACGGCAGCGTGCGCGGCCTGCGCGTGCGCGGCGCGGCCGGGGTCGACCTCGAATGGGCGGGCGGCCAGCTGCGCCAGGCCCGGATCGCCAGCGAGCGCGGCGGCGGTTACCGGATCGAATACCGCGGCCAGGCCGTGGAGCTCGGACTGGCGGCGGGGCAGGCGGCCACGCTGGCCTGGCGGGGTGGGGCGCTGGTCCGCGCATGACTATGGGGGCGGGCCCGGAAGGCCGATGCTCCCTCCAGGTGGACGGCGACCGGTCCGCCGCTGGTCGCGGCAAGCGCCGCCGGAAGTCGACGGCAGCCCGGGAAAACAATGGATTGGACCATCTCGCCATACGCCTGCGGCGGGTGACGACAGCGCTGCCAATACGGGTAAGCTGTGCCGCGACGACCTGCCCGGGGGCTTCCGCGGCAGGAGTGCCCCGGAGCGCTGGGAGGCACCGTGGCGGTGGTAGCGGGACCGCGCAGGCGGGACCGCGAGGGAGGGGCGCGCCGGCTTGCCGGCGTGTAAGACCAACACGACGACAAGGGTTGAAATGAGCAGTCCATCGATCACGGGCCACGCGGCCGCGCAAGGCGGGGAAAACACCCGTTTCATCATCCTCATCAGCCTGGTCGCCACCATCGGCGGCTTCCTGTTCGGCTACGACAGCGGCGTCATCAACGGCACCGTCGACGGCCTGAAGCAGGCCTTCGGCTCCGATGCGGCGGTCACCGGCTTCAACGTCGCCTCGATGCTGCTGGGCTGCGCCGTCGGCGCGTGGTTCGCCGGCACCCTGGCCGACCGCTACGGCCGCCGCACCATGCAGCTGTGGGCGGCGGTGTTCTTCATCGTCTCGGCCTGGGGGTCGGGCATCGCCACCTCCTCGGCCGAGTTCGTGGTCTACCGCGTGCTCGGCGGCCTGGCCGTCGGCGCGGCCAGCGTGATGGCGCCGGCCTACATCAGCGAGGTGGCGCCGGCGCGTTACCGCGGCCGCCTGGCCACGGTGCAGCAGATCGCGATCATCTCCGGCCTGTTCTTCTCGTTCCTCAGCAACTGGTGGCTGGCCCGCCACGCCGGCGCCTCCACCGACGTCCTGTGGTGGGACTACGAGGCCTGGCGCTGGATGTTCTGGGCCGAGCTGGCCCCGGCCTTCCTGTTCCTGGTCGCGCTGTTCTTCATCCCGGAAAGCCCGCGCTACCTGGTCGCGCGCGGCCTGCGCGACCGCGCCCTGGGCGTGCTGACCCGCCTGTACGGCGCCGCCCAGGGCGAGCGCACCCTGGGCGAGATCGACGCCTCGCTGGCCCAGGACCACCACCGTCCGCGCCTGTCGGACCTGGTCAGCAAGGTTACCGGCAGGATCCGCCCGATCGTGTGGGTGGGTATCGGTCTTGCCACCTTCCAGCAGTTCGTCGGCATCAACGTGGTCTTCTACTACGGCGCGGTGCTGTGGCAGGCGGTGGGCTTCACCGAGGACCAGGCGCTGATGACCAACGTGATCTCCGGCGCGGTGAGCATCGGCGCGTGCCTGCTGACCGTGGCCCTGATCGACAAGGTCGGGCGCAAGCCGCTGCTGTGGATCGGCTCGGTGGGCATGGCGATCAGCCTGGGTCTGGTGACCGTGGCCTTCGCCTCCGGCGGCCTGGACGACTCCGGCAGGCTGCAGCTGTCCGGCTCGATGGGCGTGCTGGCGCTGGTGGCGGCGAACGTCTACGTGGTCTTCTTCAACCTGTCCTGGGGCCCGGTGATGTGGGTCATGCTGGGCGAGATGTTCCCGAACCAGATCCGCGGCTCGGGCCTGGCGGTGGCCGGCCTGGCGCAGTGGACCGCGAACTTCCTGATCACCTGGACCTTCCCGATGCTGCTGGCCGGCATCGGCCTGGCCGCGGCCTACGGCATCTACACCTTCTTCGCCGTGCTGTCGGTGTTCTTCGTGCTGAAGTTCGTGCACGAGACCAAGGGCAAGGCCCTGGAGCAGATGCAAGGCTGAGGCCTGCGCGCGGCCGCGGCGACGCCGCGGCCGTGAAGGCGGCGGGCCGGCCTGGCTGGCCCCGCTGCCGCCCGGACCTCCCGGGCAGGGCCCCCGGGCCGGCTTCCGGGCAACAAAAAACCCCGCCTGCGCGGGGTTTTTTGTCTTCTTCGACGCCGGGATGGCGCTCCCTAGGGGACTCGAACCCCTGTTTTAGCCTTGAGAGGGCCACGTCCTAACCACTAGACGAAGGGAGCGTTGCGGGTGTCGCCGGCGAAGGCGCGCTAGTATATTCACGCGCCAGCCGGACGGCAATCGGTCCGGCATGTTTTTGTTCACGGAAGCACGCCCATCAATCCGCAAGCCCTCCCGCAGCCCGTCCTGCGCATCATTCCCCGCGACCAGCATGTGCTCTCGCGCCGGGACGTCAGCCCCAACGCGCTCCGCGTCCTGTACCGCCTGCGCGAGGCCGGTTTCGGCGCCTACCTGGTCGGTGGCGCGGTCCGCGACCTCCTGCTGGGCCTGCACCCGAAGGACTTCGACGTGGCCACCGACGCCACGCCCGAGCAGGTCAAGCAGCTGTTCCGCAACTGCCGCCTGATCGGCCGCCGCTTCCGCCTGGCCCACGTGGTCTATGGCCGCGAGATCATCGAGGTCGCCACCTTCCGCGCCAACAGCGACGACGGCAGCGGTGACCGCGAGGTCGAGGACGGCCGCCTGGTCCGCGACAACGTCTACGGCACCATCGAGGAGGACGCGGTCCGCCGCGACTTCACCTGCAACGCCCTGTACTACGCCATCGAGGACTTCTCGGTGCGCGACTACGTCGGCGGCTACGAGGACGTGCAGGCGCGGGTCATGCGCCTGATCGGCGACCCGGAAACCCGCTACCGCGAGGATCCGGTGCGCATGCTGCGCGCGGTGCGCCTGGCGGCGAAGCTGGGCTTCAGCATCGAGCCGGCCACCGCCGCGCCGATCCCGCTGCTGGCGCCGCTGCTGGGCGAGGCGGCGCCGGCGCGGCTGTTCGAGGAAATGCTCAAGCTGTTCCTGTCCGGGCACGCGGTGGCCAGCTTCGAGGGTCTGGAGCGGCACGGCCTGCTGGCGGCGCTGATGCCGGAAACCGCCGCCGCGCTGCGCTCCAACCGCAGCGGCGCGCTGCGGCGGATGCTGCTGCAGGGCCTGGCCAACACCGACGCGCGGGTGGCCGCGGACGAGCCGGTGTCGCCGGCGTTCCTGTTCGCCCTGCTGCTGTGGCCGGCCTACTGCCGCGCCCTGGCCGGGCTGCAGGCGCAGGGCATGCACGCCGAGGAGGCCCAGCGCCGCGCCGCCGACCGGGTCACCCTGCACCAGGTGCAGACCATCGCCCTGCCCAAGCGCTTCTCCCTGCCGATGCAGGAAATCTGGCTGCTGCAGTCGCGCTTCTCGGGGCGCCAGCGCAAGCGCGTGTTCCGCCTGCTGGCGCACCCGCGCTTCCGCGCGGCCTACGACTTCCTGGTCCTGCGCCAGGCCGCGGCCGACTCGCATGCGGCCGACGTGGAGTTCTGGCGCACCGCCCAGCAGGTCTCCGGCGACGAGCTGGCGGCCAGCCTCGAGGCGGGCGCGGCGGCGGACGAAGGGGAGGGCGGCGACGCCCCGGCCCGCCGTCGCCGCCGTCGTCGCCGGCGTCCGGCCGCCGCGGCGGAATGAGCGCCCCCGAACCCCCGCAACCGGCGGTACACGCCTGCATCGGCCTGGGCGCCAACCTGGGCCAGCCGGTGCCGACGCTGCGCCGGGCCGCCGCGGAACTGGCGGTGCTGCCCGGCACCCGGCTGCAGGCGCTGTCGCGCTTCTACCGCACCCCGGCCTGGGGCCGGGTCGACCAGCCGGACTTCATCAACGCCGCGGCGCTGCTGCAGACCCGGCTGGAGCCGCTGGAGCTGCTGCAGCACCTGCTGCGGATCGAGCGCGAGGCCGGCCGCGACCGCGGCGACGGCCAGCGCTGGGGTCCGCGCGTGCTCGACCTGGACCTGCTGCTGTACGCCGGCCAGATGATCGACCTGCCGGGCCTGCGCGTGCCGCACCCGCACCTGCACGAACGCGCCTTCGCCCTGGTGCCGCTGGCCGAGATCGCCGCGGCCGAGCCGTTCCCGGGCCGCGGCAGCGTCGGCGACGCCCTGCGCGGGCTGGATGCCGGCGGCATCGAGGTGCTCGGCGAGCCCCCGGAAACGCAGTGATCCGCAAGGCGACGACACCCCTGGCGTGGACCCTGGGCGATAATGCCCGCCTGCCGAACCTGGAATACCGATGAGCGTACATGCCGAGCAGAAGCCATGGACCGTGCCGGCGCTGGCCGAGGCCAAGCGCGAAGGCCGCCGCCTGGCGATGCTGACCGCCTACGACGCGGGCTTTGCCCGGGTCATGGACCAGAACGGGATCGACCTGGTCCTGGTCGGCGACTCGCTGGGCATGGTCGTGCAGGGCCACGATTCGACCCTGCCGGTGAGCGTGGCCGACATGGCCTACCACACCGCCGCCGTGGCCCGGGTCCTGCAGCGCGCGCTGCTGGTCAGCGACCTGCCGTTCCAGTCCGACGCCACCCCCGAGCGCGCGCTGGACGCCTCGGTGGCGCTGCTCCAGGCCGGCGCGCAGATGGTCAAGCTGGAAGGCGCCGGCCACAAGCTGGAGGTGATCCGCTTCCTCGCCGAACGCGACATCCCGGTCTGCGCCCACCTGGGCCTGACCCCGCAGTCGGTGCTCAAGCTCGGCGGCTTCAAGCTGCAGGGCCGCGACGCGAAGGCCGCCGCGCAGCTGCTGGCCGACGCCCAGGCCGTGGCCGAGGCCGGCGCCTCGCTGCTGGTCCTCGAATGCGTGCCGACCCCGCTGGCGCAGAAGATCACCGCCGCGGTCCACATCCCCACCATCGGCATCGGCGCCGGCCCGCACTGCGACGGCCAGGTGCTGGTGCTGCACGACATGCTCGGCCTGGACAGCGGCCACCGCCGTCCGCGCTTCGTCAAGGACTTCCTGGCCGAGGGCGGCTCGGTCGCCGGCGCGGTGCGCGCCTATGCCGAGGCGGTACGCGACGGCAGCTTCCCCGACGCCGAACACGCCTACGCCTGAGCCGGCGCCTGCCGGCCAGCTCCCCCATCGAGCAGGAACAATGATCGAAACCATCACCGAACTGGATGCCCTGCGCGCCCGCGTGCGCGAGTGGAAGCGCCAGGGACTGCGCGTCGGCTTCGTCCCGACCATGGGCAACCTGCATGCCGGCCACTATTCGCTGGTGATGCTGGCCCGGCAGTACGCCGACCGCGTCGTCTCCAGCGTGTTCGTCAACCCGACCCAGTTCGGCCCGAACGAGGACTTCACCCGCTACCCGCGCACCCCGGACGCCGACACCGCCGGCCTGGAAGGCGCCGGCTGCGACGTGCTGTGGCTGCCGACGGTCGAGTCGATGTACCCGTTCGGCGTGGAGCTGGCCTCGAAGGTGCACGTGCCCGGCGTCAGCCAGGTGCTCGAAGGCGAGCATCGCCCCGGCCACTTCGACGGCGTGTGCACCGTGGTCAGCCGCCTGTTCCACCAGGTGCAGCCGGACGTGGCCGCGTTCGGCAAGAAGGACTACCAGCAGCTGGCGGTGATCCGGCAGCTGGTCGCCGACCTGCAGTTCCCGATCGAGATCGTCGGCGGCGGCATCGTCCGCGAGGCCGACGGCCTGGCGATGAGCTCGCGCAACCAGTACCTCGGCCCGGACGAGCGGCCGCGTGCGCCGACCATCCACCGCGTGCTGCTGGCGATGCGCGACGCCGCGCTGGCCGGCACCCCGCGCGCGCAGGTCGAGGCGCAGGGCAGCCGCCAGCTGCAGGACGCCGGCTTCGACGTCGACTACGCGGTGGTGCGCCGCCCCGACCTCAGCGAGCCGGCCGACGGCGAGCCGGGTCCGCGCGTGGCGCTGGTCGCCGCGCGACTGGGCCGCACGCGCCTGATCGACAACCTCGAGTTCTGACCCCGCGCCGCGGCGGACCGCCGTGGCGTTGCAGTCCATTCCTTGGCGCCATGCGGCGCCGCATTGCGTTCGGTTTCCTGCGCAACGCAAACCGCATTGCTAACATCCCCCACCCAGGAGTCGAATCCCCCATGCTGCTCACCCTGCTCAAGGCCAAGATCCACCGCGCCACCGTCACCCATTCCGAGCTCAACTACGAAGGCTCGGTGGCGATCGACGGGCTGCTCCTCGATGCGTCCGGCATCCGCGAGTTCGAGCAGGTGCACGTGTGGGACGTCAGCAACGGCGCGCGCTTCACCACCTACGCGATCCGCGCCGACGAGGGCAGCGGCATCATCTCGCTCAACGGCGGCGCCGCGCGCCACGTGCAGGTGGGCGACCTGGTGATCATCGCCGCCTTCGCCCAGATCGATGCCGCCGAGGCCGCCACCTTCGAGCCGGACCTGGTGTACGTGGATCCGGCCAACCGCATCACCCATACCAACCACACGATCCCCAAGCAGGCCGCCTGATGACCGCATCCGCCCCCGGTTTCGCCCAGCTCCAGTCCCATGCCGCGCGCCTTGCCGGCGCAAGCATCGCGCAACTGCTGGAAGCGGAACCGGAGCGGATCGCAGCGCAGGCGCTGCAGGTCGGGCCGCTGTACGCGACCTTCGCCCGCCAGCGCTACGACGCCCAGGCCTGGGAGGCGCTGCTGCAGCTGGGCCGCGGACACGACCTGGCTGGCGCGTTCCGGCGCCTGTTCGACGGCGGGAAGATCAACAGCACCGAGGGCCGTTCGGTCCTGCACACCGCGCTGCGCGGCGACCTGTCGCCGGCGCCGGTGGCGCGCGAGGCCTACCGCACCGCCGCCGAAGTGCGCCAGCGCATGCGCGGGCTGATCGAGGCGCTGGAGGCCAGCGACGTCACCGACATCGTCAGCGTCGGCATCGGCGGTTCGGACCTGGGCCCGCGCCTGGTGGCCGACGCGCTGCGCGGGCCGCTGCCGGGCCGCTTCCGCGTGCACTTCATCTCCAACGTCGATGGCGCCGCCGCGCAACGCGTGCTGGCGCCGCTGGATCCGCAGCGCACCGCCGCGATCTTCATCTCCAAGACCTTCGGCACCCAGGAGACCCTGCTCAACGGCGCGATCGTGCGCGACTGGCTCGGTGGCAGCGGGCGCATCTATGCGGTCAGCGCCAACCCGGAGCGCGCCGCCTCGGCGTTCGACATCGCCCCGGAGCGGGTGCTGCCGATGTGGGACTGGGTCGGCGGCCGCTATTCGCTGTGGTCGGCGGTCGGTTTCCCGATCGCGCTGGCGATCGGCTTCGAGGCGTTCGAGCAGCTGCTCGCCGGCGCCGCGGAGTTCGACCGCCACGCGCTGGAGGCGCCGCTGGAAGCCAACCTCGCCGTGCGCCACGGCCTGACCGCGGTGTGGAACCGCAACGCGCTGGGCCTGGCCTCGCACGCGGTGATGACCTACGACCAGCGCCTGGCCCTGCTGCCGGCCTACCTGCAGCAGCTGGTGATGGAGTCGCTGGGCAAGCGGGTGAAGCTCGACGGCAGCCCGGTCGAGGCCGACACCGTGCCGGTGTGGTGGGGCGGGGCGGGCACCGACGTGCAGCACAGCTTCTTCCAGGCCCTGCACCAGGGCACCGGGATCGTGCCGGCCGATTTCATCGGCACCGTCCACAACGACGATCCCTACGCGGTCAACCACGAGGCGCTGCTGTCCAACCTGCTGGCGCAGACCGAAGCGCTGGCCAACGGCCAGGGCAGCGACGATCCGCACAGGGTCTATCCGGGCGGGCGCCCGAGCACGACCATCCTGCTCGATGCGCTGACCCCGCAATCGCTGGGCGCGCTGCTGGCCATGTACGAGCACAGCGTCTACGTGCAGTCGGTGGTGTGGGGCATCAACGCCTTCGACCAGTTCGGCGTGGAACTGGGCAAGCAGGTGGCCAACACCCTGCTGCCGGCGCTGCGCGGCGAAAGCCAGGCATCAGACCCGGTGACCGCCGGACTGATCGCGCGCCTGCGCCGCTGAGCCGACGCATCGCGACCCGGGCGCCACGCGGCGCGCGGGCAGCGGCGCTCAGTCCTGCGCGCGCTGCAGGTATTCCTCGACCAGGGCCAGCTGCTCCAGCGCTTCCGGATGCCCGGCCGCGGCGGCGGCGCGCACCTGGTCCATGTCCGGGTGGCGGACGATCAGCAGGATGTCCTCGCAACGCGGGCACAGGTATTCGCTGAGGTCCTCGTGCGGCTCCAGGCTCATCTGCCGGCTGTCGCCGCGCCATTCGCAGGCCTCGCATTCGAGCGTGCGGCTGCGCCAGTCGACCTGGAAGTAGTTTTCGACCAGTACGGTCATCGCGTCTCCTCCGGGCGCCGCTGCGCGAACAGCCAGTCCCACATGGCCTGGCTGGCGTAGGTGGCGTCCCAGGCGTTGTGGTTGCCTTCGGGGTATTCGGTGTAGCGGAAGTCCGCGCCCACCGCCTGGGCCGCGGCGTGCAGGCGGCGATCGTCGTCCGGCCGCACCACGTCGTCGAGCGCGCCATGGAACAGCCACGCCGGCACGTGGCGCAGGCGGGTGGCCAGGGCGGTGTAGGGATCGGGCAGGTCGGCGACCCCGGTGACGCGGAGGGTGGGGCGTTCGGCTCGCGGCGCGCGCACGCCACCGCACACCGGCACCAGAGCGGCGAAGCGGTGCGGCGCCGCGAGCGCCACTTCCCAGGTGCCGTAGCCGCCCATCGACATGCCGGTGGCATAGGTGCGGTCGGGATCGCCGCCGAACTCGGCGCTGGCCGCGTCGAGCACGGCCAGGGCCATGCGCGCGTTGTCGCCCATCCATTCCTCGCCCTTGCCGACCTGCGGCATCACCACCAGGGCGGGGAAGCTATCGGCCTGGCGGCGCAGGTACGGGCCGAGGCCGGCGCGGGTCTGGGCGTCGCCGTCGTCGCCGCGCTCGCCGGAGCCGTGCAGGAACAGCACCACCGGCAGCTTAGCGCCGGGTGCGTGTGCCGGCACGAACACCGCGTAGCGATGGCTGCGGCCTTCGAAGACCAGGCTGCGCTGGACGAAGCCGGCCCGGGTCGTGGACGGATCAGGCGTGGAGCCGCAGGCGCCCATCAGCAGGACCAGCAGGCAGGCAAGCAGGAGACGGAAGGGCCACCGGGACATGGGACGGGCCTGGATCGGAACCGGGGCAGGATAGGCGCTGAGGCGTGCACGGGATCAGAACAGGCCCAGCACCCAGCTCCAGAACACCGCCGCGTTCGCCAGCGCCGCCAGCCAGAAGCCGATCCGGTAGGACAGTTTGCGGGTCTTGTGGCGCAGGACCTGCTGGGCCACGGCGGCGCCGGGCCAGCCGCCGAGCAGTTCCAGCAGGTGCAGGGTGCTCTCCGGGATGCGCCAGCGGCCGTGCCGGGCCGCGTGCTTGTCCAGGACGCAGGCGATCCATGCGACGCAGCACAGGCAAAGCAGCACCAGCGCGACCAGCGGCTGCAGGCGACCGGCCTGCAAGGCCCAGCCCAGCGCGACCCCGTGCGCGGCCACGGCGAGCCAGACCGCCCAGGCGTCGCCACCGCCGGTGCGTTTCGCGGAACGGGTTGGTGCCGGCGCCTCCCGGCGGCGCGGGGCGACCGCGCGGCGCACCGCGTCGGCGCGCCAGCGGCCGTCCTCCTGGCACCGCGCGCTGTAGCGGACCAGCTCGCCCGCTTCCGGGCGGCGCCCGTCCTGGCGGTACTCGCGGACATGGAAGAACACCCGCGGCAGGCCGGCTTCGAGCGGCTGGATGAAACCGTAGCCGCGATCCCCGTTCCATTCGGCGACCTTGCCCAGCTGCTCCATGGCCATGGCTCAGTGCAGCAGGATCAGCGTGGCCAGGCCGAGGAAGCAGAAGAAGCCCATCACGTCGGTGACCGCGGTGACCACCACCGTGCCGGCCACCGCCGGGTCGATGTTCATCCGCCGCAGCAGCAGCGGCAGCAGCACGCCGGCGCTGGCCGCGGCGCAGAAGTTCAGCACCAGCGCCAGCGCGATCACCAGCGACAGCAGCAGGCTCTGGAACCAGACGAAGGCGATGACGCCGACGATGCCGCCGATCAGCACGCCATTGATCAGCGCCACGCGGATTTCCTTCCACATCAGGATGCTGGCGTTGCTGGAGCCGACCTGGCCCAGGGCCAGGCCGCGCACCATCAGGGTCAGCACCTGCACCGCGGCATTGCCGCCGATGCCGGCCACGATCGGCATCAGCACCGCCAGCGCCACCACCTTCTCCAGCGTGGCCTCGAACTGGCCGATCACGCCGGCGGCCATGAACGCGGTGAACAGGTTGATGCCCAGCCAGACCACGCGGCCGCGCACGGCGCGCCTGACCGGCGAGAACAGGTCCTCGTCCTCGTCCAGGCCGGCCGCGCCGAGGGCCTGGTGCTCGGCCTGCTCGCGGATGATGTCGACCACGTCGTCGATGGTGATGCGGCCGAGCAGGATGTTGTTCTCGTCGACCACCGGCGCCGACACCCAGTCGTGGTCGGAGAATCGGCGCGCCACTTCCTGCGCGCTCTCGCCCACGTCGATCGCCGGCTGCTCGTCGTCGATCAGGCGGTTGATCGGGGTCGAATCCTCGTGGGTGACCAGCGCGGCCAGCGGCACGCGGCCAAGGTACTGGTGGCGGCGGCTGACCACGTACAGGTGGTCGGTGTGGTCCGGCAGTTCGCCGCGCAGGCGCAGGTAGCGCAGCACCACGTCGACGTTGACGTCGGCGCGCACGGTGACCACGTCCGGGTTCATCAGGCGGCCGGCGGTGTCCTCCGGGTAGGAGAGGACCTGCTCCAGGCGCTCGCGGTTCTCGCGGTCCATCGACTTGAGGACCTCGTCGATGACCGTGTCCGGCAGGTCCTCGACCAGGTCGGCCAGGTCGTCGATGTCCAGGTCCTCGACCGCGGCGACCAGCTCGTCCGGGTCCATGTCCGCGATCAGGCTCTCGCGCACCTCGTCGCCGACGTGCAGCAGCACCTCGCCGTCGTCCTCGGGATCGACCAGGCCCCACACCACCTCGCGCTTGCCCGGCGGCAGCGACTCGAGCAGGTTCCCGATCTCGGCGGGGGAGAGGGTGTTGACCAGCCGCCGCACCGGGCCCAGGCGCCCGCTGTCCAGCGCATCGGACAGCATGCGCAGCTGGCGCGCGGTCTTGTCGTGGCGGACGGCTTCGGCCATGCGCGGCTCCAGTGGCGGGCGGGGGTGCCGCGGTGGAGGTGCGCGGCAGGTCAGGCGTTCATGCGCGCATTATCGCCCATGCCGTCGCCGGGCGGCTACTGCGGCCGCTGGCGCCGCACCCGGTAGCGCGCCCAGCGCCGGCGCAGCGCGCCGGCCAGGCGGTTGAGCGTGGTGCGCTCCAGTTCGCCCTGCAGGCGCTCGATCTCGCGGTACAGGCGCCGGTTGTGGCCGGTCTGGTTGGTGAGCAGCGCATCGAGCTCGTCGCGGTCGGCGTGGGTCAGGGTGTAGCCGGCGACGAAGCGTTCGGGCAGGCCGCGGTCGACGTACACGGTCGAGTGGGTCGGACCGGTTTCCTCGGCCGGACGCTCCTCGGTGTAGAAGTACAGCGCCAGCGAGCGGCGGCTGGTGCCGGCCTGTTCCGGCGGCAGGGTGATGCGGCGGAAGCCGTGCCAGCTGTGTTCGGTGGTCTCGAAGATCACGCAGCGGTTGAACAGCGGCAGGACCTCGACCACCTCGTCGTTGGACGCGTCGTACGGGTCGCGGTGCAGCTCCAGCGCGCCGCCCCATTCCGGCTGCCAGCCAGGGTTGAGATAGACGATCAGGTTCAGCCGCCGGTGCCAGCCGGTGGCCGGGTGGTGGTTGAAGTCGATGTGCACGTCCAGCGCCTGGCCCTGGCGGTTCTCGTGGGTGCCGCCGCCGAAGTACATCGGGTCGTAGAGTAGGCCGGGGATGCCGGTGATGCGGCCGACCAGGGCGAGGAACTCCTCCGAGCGCGCCAGGTCGTCCAGTGCGGCGTAGTCCTCGCCGAGGCCGCGCAGCTGTTCGTGGGTGGACTTGCCGCCGGGACGGCCGTCCTCGTTGATGTGGTTGCCGCGCTCGAAGTCCGGGAAGCGCTCGAGCAGGCGCCGGGCGAAGCCTTCGTCGAGGAAGCCGTCGATCACGCAGTGCCGGAACGGGCGGGCGCCGGCGAAGGCGCGACGGATCTCGTCCTCCCGGCCGAGCACGGCCGGGTCGATCAGGTGCAGCATCGGTTACGTTCCCCTGTTACTCGTTTGTCCTGGCCCCGGTCGCGGCCCCGGCCAGCCAGCGCTCGATCCCGTTGCGGTCGCGCGCCTGCAGGAGTTTGCCTGCCTGGGCGCGCAGATGCTCCAGCCGGCAGTCACGGATGGCCCGGCGCAGCTCCAGCAGGTTGGCCGGGTGCAGGCTGAACTCGCGCAGGCCCAGCGCCAGCAGCAGCGGTGCCATCCGCGGGTCGCCGGCGATCTCCCCGCATACCGCCACCGGCGTGTGCGATTCCTCGCCGGCGCGGATCACGTGCGCGAGCAGGCGCAGCACGCCCGGGTGCAGCGGCGAGTAGAGGTCGCCGAGGGCATCGTTGTTGCGGTCCACCGCCAGCAGGTACTGGATAAGGTCGTTGGTGCCGATCGACATGAAGTCGACCGCGTCGAGCAGGCCGTAGACGCCGATCGCCGCGGCCGGCACCTCGATCATCGCGCCCAGCGGCGGGGCCTCCACCGCGATGCCCTGCCTGCGCACCGCGGCCACCGCGCGGGCGAGGCGGCGACGCACCAGCATCACCTCCTCGCGGCAGCTGACCATCGGTACCAGCACCCGCACAGGCCCGTAGGCGGCGGCGCGTGCGATCGCGCGCAGCTGGGTGTCGAACACGCGGTCGTACAGCAGCGACAGGCGCACGCCGCGCACGCCCAGCGCCGGGTTGTCCTCGTTCGCCAGGGTCAGGCCGGTGCGGTCAACCTTGTCCGCGCCCAGGTCGAGGGTGCGGAAGGTGACCGGTCGGCCGCTCATGCCCAGCACGGCATCGCGGTAGACCTGGAACTGCTCGTCCTCGTCCGGCAGCTCGTTGCGCTGCAGGAACAGGAACTCGGTGCGGAACAGGCCGACCCCGGCCGCCCCCAGCGCATGCGCGCGGCCCAGGTCCTCGCGCGACTCGGCGTTGGCGTACAGGGCGATGTCGACGCCGTCGAGGGTGCGGGTGGGCTTGCTGCGCAGGCGTTCCAGGTCGCGGCGCTCGCGCGCTTCCTGCTGCTCGCGCTGGTGGTAGCGGCGCAGGTCCTCGGCGTCCGGCTCGACCACCACCGTGCCCGCCTCGCCGTCGACCATCACCACGTCGCCGTCGTTGATCCGGGACAGCGCGTCGGACGCGCCGACCACCAGCGGCAGGTGCAGGCTGCGCGCCAGGATCGCGCTGTGCGAGAGCGGGCTGCCGGCCGAGGAGACGATCGCGACCACGCCCTGGGTCAGCAGCTGCGCCACCTCCGAGGGGGCGACGTTGTCGCAGACCAGCACCTCTCCGGCGGTGCCGCGCGGCACCGGCTCGCTGCGGTGCAGGTGCGCGTTGATCCGGCCGATGACATGGTCCAGGTCGTCCAGCCGGCTCTTGAGGTACGGGTCGTCCATCGAATCGAACACCGCGGCCAGGCGGTCGCGCTGCAGGCGCAGCGCGTAGGCGGCCGAGTAGTGTTCGTTGCGGACCAGGCCGTCGAGGGCCGAGACCAGTTCCGGGTCGTCCAGCAGCAGCGCGTGCAGGTCGATGAACTCGACTGCTTCCCTGGACAGCGCACCCTGCAGCTTCACCCGCAGCGCGCGCATTTCCGAGCGGGCGGCCTCCAGCGCCTCGTGCAGGCGCTGTGCTTCGGCCGCGACCTTGGCCGCGGGCACGTGCTGCTCGGCCATCTCCAGCACGTGCGGCAGGCGCACGCGGGCGCGGCCCAGGGCCAGGCCGCGGGATGCGCCATGGCCGGCGAAGGCCTGCCTCACCGGTCTGTCTCCTGGAGGGGGTGGGGGCGCGCCGTCCCGGCGAGGGAGGGCGCGACGAAGGGCGGCCGAGCGCGGTGTTGGCCCGGCGCGACCATGCTCAGGCGTCCTCGTCGAAGCGCCGTTCGAACAGCGAGGCGATCGCCTCCATGGCGGCGGCTTCGTCCTCGCCTTCGGTACGCACGGTGATCGGGGTGCCCTGGCCGGCCGCCAGCAGCATCACGCCCATGATGCTCTTCGCGTTGACCTCACGCCCCTTGGCCTGGAGGGTCACCGCGCAGCGGAACGGAGCCAGCTCCTGCACCAGCTTGGCGGTGGCCCGGGCGTGCAGGCCCAGGCGGTTGGAGACGGTGAGTTCACGTTCAAGCATCGTCGATGATCGCTCCATTGCGCGTGCCCGCCGCCGCGGTGGCGGGCAGGTCGTCCAGTCCCTGTTCCGGATAGTTCATTACCCGCAGCAGCATCGGCAGGCTCAGCGCCGCCACCCGCCGTACCGGCGTTCCCAGCCTGGCCACCTTCGCCGCCAGGTTGCTGGGGCTGGCGCCGTACAGGTCGGTAAGCACCAGGACGCCGTCCCCCTGGTCGACCCGGCGCAGCGCCGCCGAGGCCGCGGGCAGCAACTGGTCGAGGTCGGCGTCGAACGGAACTTCGAAGGCTTCCGCCCGCAGCGGCAGGGTGCGCAGGAGGGTGGTCGCCACCGACAGCAACGCGCTGCCGACGCCGGGGTGGGTTATCAGGAGGATGCCACAGGCCATGGCGGAAAGTTAACAGACGCCCGTGACCGGCGTCAGTGTTCCCGGTCATTGCCTTGCGGCTGGAACCGGTACCACGGCGCCGGTCGCGCCGGCGGCCGCTCAGTCCTGTTCGCGGTGGTAGGTCGCGACCTCTTCCCAGCCCTGGTCCCGGGCGTGGGCGGCCAGGCGCTCGGCCAGGTAGACGGAGCGGTGCTTGCCGCCGGTGCAGCCGAAGGCCACGGTCACGTAGGCCCGGGTCTCGTTGCGCAGGCGCGGCAGCCAGGTGTCGAGGAAGCCGGACACCTGGGCCACGTAGGTGGCCACGTCCGGGTCGGCGTCCAGGTAGTCGCGGACGCGGGCGTCGCGGCCGGTGAGCGGGCGCAGGTCGGGGTGCCAGTGCGGATTGGGCAGGACCCGCGCGTCGAACACGAAGTCCGCCTCCTCCGGCACCCCGCGTTTGTAGGCGAACGACTCGAACAGCAGCGACAGGCCCGGGCTCTGCTCCAGGGCGAAGCCGGTGATGACCAGGCGGCGCAGCTGGTGCACGTTGAGCGCGCTGGTGTCGATCACCGCGTCGGCCTCGCCGCGCAGCGGCGCGGTGAGCTCGCGTTCGCGGGCCAGCGCTTCCGGCAGGGACAGGCCCAGGCGGGTCAGCGGGTGGCGGCGGCGGGTGTCGGCGAAGCGGCGCAGCAGCACCTCGTCGCTGGCCTCGAAGAACAGCAGGCGCGCGTCCACGCCCAGCGAGTCGGCGATCTGCCGCCATTCGGCCAGGCGGGTGAGGTCGCTGTTGCGGCTGCGCACGTCGATGCCCACGGCCATGCGCTGGGGCAGGCCATCGGCGCGGACCATGCTGCGCACGAACGCCGGCAGCAGGTCCACCGGCAGGTTGTCGGCGCAGTAGTAGTCCAGGTCCTCGAAGGTCTTCAGCGCCACCGACTTGCCCGAGCCGGACAGGCCGCTGACGATCACCAGGGCAGGCTGGCCGGTGTTCATGATCCGCGGCGCTCCAGCAGGCTGCTGTGGCGGGCGATGAACATCGCCGCCGGGTCGATGCCCTTGGTGCGCAGGATGTGCAGGCGCGTGGCGGCTTCGGTGAGCACCGCCAGGTTGCGGCCCGGCATCACCGGCAGGGTGATCAGCGGCACGTCCAGGTCCAGCACGTGGCGGGTGCCGGAATCGCCGGTCAGGCGCTCGTAGCCGTGCGGGTTGGGCTCGGTCATCGGCCGGGTCAGGTGCACGATCAGGCGCAGGTACTTGTTCTTCTTCACCGCGGTGTCGCCGAACATCTCGCGCACGTTGAGCACGCCCAGGCCGCGCACCTCGAGCAGGTCCTGCAGCAGCTCCGGACAGGTGCCATCGAGCACGTCCGGGGCGATCTGGGTGAATTCGGGCGCGTCGTCGGCGACCAGGCGGTGGCCGCGGCTGAGCAGTTCCAGCGCCAGCTCGCTCTTGCCCGAGCCGGCCTCGCCGGTGATCAGCACGCCGATCGAATAGATCTCCATGAACACCCCGTGCAGGGTGACCCGCGGCGCCAGCGTGCGCGCCAGGTGGTAGGAGAGGTGGTTGAGCAGTTCATGGCCGCGCTTGGGCGAGACCCACAGCGGGGTATCGCTTTCCTCGGCGGCGGTGCGCAGGTCCTCGGGGCAGGACTGGTTCTTGCTGATCACCAGCGCCAGCGGGCGGAACTGGATGATCTTCTCGATGGTTTCCCAGCGCAGGCGCGCGTCCAGCGAGTCGAGCCAGGCCAGTTCCTCGCTGCCGAGGATCTGCACCTTGTTGGGATAGACGGCGTTGAGGTAGCCGGCCAGCGAGGGGCGGCGGGCGTTGGTGTCGCCGGATTCGATGCCGCGGTTGCCGCCGCCCTGGCCCGCGAGCCAGCGCAGGCCGAGTTTCTCCTGCTGCTGCTCGAACAGCTCGCGCGCGGTGATGCTGGCGTTCCTCATGCGGCCCTGGCCTCGGCTGGGAAGTGCGCGCATTGTCGCCCAAACCGGTGGCGCGTGGGCCACCGGCGGGCGGGCCAGCGTGGGTCAGAGGGCGTCGGACACGGCGCGCGGGGCGTAACGGTCCTGCTGCTTTTCCTTGTGCTTGAGGATCAGGCGGTTGAGCTTGTCGGCGAGCACGTCGATGGCCGCGTACATGTTCTCGCCGGCGGCGTCGGCGTGCAGGGTCTTCCCGGGAACGGTGACGGTGGCTTCGGCGCGGTGGTCGGGCTTGGCCACGGCCAGCTGCACGCGGACCTCGATGGGCTGGTCGAAATGGCGGTCGAGGCGCTTCAGCTTGCTCTCGACGTATTCCTGCAGCGCGGGCGTGATCTCCAGCTGCTGGCCGTAGGTTTCGATGCGCATCATGTACCTCCTGGTCGTTGCCGCGTGGGCGGCTCCGCCGGGGCGGTATCCGATTCAGGCGATCCGGACCCGCTCGTGCGAAGCCGAAATGTTCATGGCCTCACGATACTTCGCCACGGTCCGGCGCGCCACCGGGATTCCCGCTTCCTTGAGCAGGTCGGCCAGCTTGGCGTCAGACAACGGCTTGCGCGGGTTCTCCCCTTCGATGAGACGGCGGATCATGGCCTGGATCGCGGTGCTGGAAGCCTCGCCGCCGCCTTCGGTGTCGATGCCGGATGCAAAAAAAGCCTTAAGCGGCAGGGTGCCGCGCGGCGTGCGCACGTATTTGCGCGCGATCGCGCGGGAAACGGTGGATTCGTGCAGGCCGATCTCGGCGGCGATCTCGCGCAGGGTCAGCGGCCGCAGCGCCTGTTCGCCGAACTCGAGGAAACCGGACTGCATGCGCAGCAGGCAGCGCATCACCTTCAGCAGGGTTTCGCCGCGCGCCTCCAGGCTCTTCAGCAGCCAGCGCGCCTCCTGCAGCTGGGTGCGCAGGTAGCCTGCGTCGCTCTCGCCGCAGCGGCGGATCATCTGTTCGTAGCCGCGGTGGATCGACACCTTCGGCATCGCCTGCTGCGACAGCGCCACCTTCCACACGCCGCGCTGGCGCCAGACCACGCAGTCGGGGATCACGTAGGAATCGGATTCCACCTCGCCGATCTGCTTGCCCGGGCGCGGGTCCAGCGAACGCACCAGCTGCACCGCCTGTTCGACCTCGTCGACCGGGGCGTGCAGTTCCTGGGCGATGCCGGCCACGCCGCTGCGCGGCAGGCGTTCCAGCGGGCCGTCGACGATGCGCAGCGCGAGGGCGCGGCCGGGCGTGCATTCGGGCAGCACTTCCAGCTGCAGGTGCAGGCATTCGCCGAGGTTGCGCGCGGCCACGCCGACCGGGTCGAAGCGCTGCAGCTGGTGCAGCACGGTGAGGATCTCGTCCTCGTCGGCCACGGTTTCCGGCAGCAGCGTTTCGGCGATCGTCGACAGCGGCTCGCGCAGGTAGCCGTCCTCGTCCAGGGCGTCGATCAGCGCCGCGCCGATGCGGCGGTCGCGTTCGGACAGGTGCGACAGGTGCAGCTGCCACAGCAGGTGGTCGGCCAGGTTCTCCGGCTCGGCCATGCGCTCGGCGGCATCCTCGCGGTCCTCGTTCTGGCCGCCGCCACCGCCGCCGGAACTGCCTTCCCACACGCCGCCCTCGTCGGGCGACCAGTCGTCGGCGGCGTCGCGGACCGCGTCGGCCTCGCCATCGGCATGTTCGCCGTCGCCTTCGCCCGGGGGCGAGCCGTCGGCCGGCGCGGCGTCGTCGTAGCCCGCGTCCTCGGACCATTCCAGCAGCGGGTTGGTCTCGATCGCCTGGGTGACCTCGGCCTGCAGTTCGAGGGTGGACATCTGCAACAGGCGGATGGCCTGACGCAGCTGCGGCGTCATGACCAGGTGCTGTCCCAGCGATGTCTGCAGCCGTGCCTTCATGTCCCTGCCAGGTTGGGTGCCATGGGCTGCCGGCCAGCCGGGGGAGTGCGGGCGGACTACAGGCGGAACGCGTCCCCGAGGTACACCCGGCGCACGTCCGGGTTGGCCAGCAGCGCGTCCGGCGCCCCCTGCGCCAGTACGCTTCCTTCGTTCAGGATATACGCCCTGTCGCAGATTCCCAAGGTCTCGCGCACGTTGTGGTCCGTGATCAGGACCCCGATGCCCCGGTTCTTCAGGTGGGTGACGATGCGCTGGATCTCCCCGACCGAGATCGGGTCGACGCCGGCGAAGGGCTCGTCCAGCAGGATCAGGCGGGGTTTGGCGGCCAGGGCGCGGGCGATCTCGCAGCGGCGGCGCTCGCCGCCGGACAGGCTGGCGCCGAGCTGGTCGGCGACGTGGCCGATCTGCAGTTCGTCCAGCAGCGACGAGAGTTCGCGCTCGATGCCTTCGCCGTCCAGGTCCTCGCGCAGCTGCAGGACCAGGCGCAGGTTGTCGGCCACGGTGAGCTTGCGGAACACCGAGGCTTCCTGCGGCAGGTAGCCGACGCCCAAGCGGGCGCGGGTGTACATCGGCTCGCCGGTGATGTCGCGGCCGTCGAGCACGATGCGCCCGGCGTCGGCGGCGACCAGGCCGACGATCATGTAGAAGCAGGTGGTCTTGCCGGCGCCGTTGGGGCCGAGCAGGCCCACGACTTCGCCCGCGTCCAGGCTGAGCCCGAACTCGCGCACCACTTCGCGCTGGCGGTAGCGCTTGCGCAGGCCTTCGGCGACCAGCATCAGTTGTCCCCGCCCTTGGCCGGCGCCTGCACGCGCGGCTGGATCACCGTGCGCACGCGGGTGCCGTCGCCGCCGCTCTGCATCTGCCCGGTGGCCATGTTGTAGACCATGCGCTGGCCGCTGTTGCTGCCGCGCGGCGATTCGATCTTGAAGTTGCCGGTCAGGGTCAGGATCTCCTTGCGCGGCTCGTAGACGATGCGGTCGGCGCGCGCGTTCATCACCGTGCCGTCGTCCAGTTCCTGGCGCATGGTCGCCTGCTTGCCCGTGAGCACCACCTGGTCGACGTCGCCGCCGCGACGCAGCACCTCGGCGCGCGAGGCGCGCACGTCGAGGGTGCCCTGGCGGATGATCACGTTGCCGGAGAACACGCACTTGCTGTTCTCGTCGGCGACGTTGCAGTCCTGGTGGTCCGACTCGAGGTCCATGGGCTGGTTGCGGTCGGCGGAACGGGCCGCGGCCAGCCCGGGGACCAGCAGCAGGCAGGCCAGGGCCAGTGCAGTCCCTCTAGCGCTTGGAGAGCTCATAACGGACCTTGACTTGGGAAAGCAGGCGGTAGTTGCGGTTGCGGAGGTCGGCTTCCATGCCGACGCCGGTCTGGATGATACCCGGCTGGGTCAGGGTGACGCGGTCGCCGGTGCGCGCCTGGTGGGTCTCCGGGAGCAGTTCCAGCCAGCCGGTGCGCAGGGACACCTGCGAGGGATTGTCGCCTTCGCCGTCGCCGGCGACGTTGCCCTCGAGGCGGGCGAGGTCGCCGCCCGGGGCGACCCAGCCGCGGTCGGCGCTGAGCCGCCACATGCCCTCCTGGGCGGGCACCAGGAACACCGGCTCGGTGATCGCCAGGCTCTCGTCCTCGCGGCTGCGCTGCAGTTCCGGCGCCTTCAGGCGCACGGCCTCGGTGCCGTCGCGGGCCAGCGATACCATCTCGAAGTCGCGCAGCACGTAGTCCGAGCGCTGCCCGGCCTCGGCCGGGGCGGCGCCACGGTCGCGCATGCGCCAGGCCGACCAGCCGCTGACGATGGCGGCGGCCAGCAGGACCAGGCCGAGGACGGTGCGCCAGCTCATGCGCGGCGTCCGTCGCGCGCGCCGTGGCCGCCGGCGAGGATGTCGCCGACGTGGCCCTGCGCGGCCAGCAGCACGTCGCAGACCTCGCGCACCGCGCCTTCGCCGGCGTTGGCGCGGGTGCGCCAGTGCACGATCTCGGCGATCCACGGATGCGCGGTGGCCGGCGCCACCGACAGGCCCACCGCGCGCAGGCAGTCCAGGTCGGGCAGGTCGTCGCCGACGAAGCAGGTCTGCTCGCGCGACAGGCCGTGGCGGGCGATCAGTTCGTCCATGCAGGCCAGCTTGTCGAGCACGCCGATGTGCGTTTCCAGCCCCAGGTCGGCGCCGCGCTTCTGCGCCACCAGGCTGGGTCGCGCGGTGATCAGCGCGACCTGGAAGCCGAACCGGCGCAGCTGCACCAGGCCCTGGCCATCGAGCACGCTGAAGGACTTCATCTCGTTGCCGGCGCTGTCGAAGTACAGGCGGCCGTCGGTCAGCGTGCCGTCCACGTCCAGGCACACCAGGCCGATGCGGCGGGCGCGCTCGTGGATGTCGGGGGCGACGGTCGCGAGGGGGTCGTAGGGCACGTAGGGGTCCGTATGCAGGAAGCCGGTTAAACCACGCGCGCGCGCAACAGGTCGTGAATGTTGAGCGCGCCGACGGCGCGGCCGTCGTCGTCGACCACGAGCAGGCCGTTGATGCGGTGCTGCTCCATCAGCCGCGCCGCTTCGGTGGCCATCTGCCCGGCGCGCACGGTGCGCGGGTTGCGGGTCATCACCGCGTCGATCGGGGTGCCGCGCACGTCGACGCCCTGGTCGAGGGCGCGGCGCAGGTCGCCGTCGGTGAAGATGCCGAGCAGGCG
>Ga0182737_1000882_pt1 | contig 34724 bp, 26 predicted proteins | sample eDN5th30CBELigOP_FD_128878 | JGI IMG/M metagenome (GOLD analysis project Ga0182737, IMG submission 128878) | Enriched Organic Plus compost microbial communities from Emeryville, California, USA - eDNA 5th pass 30_C BE-Lig OP (version 2) (version 2) ... | reverse complement strand
GTCGGCAGGCCGTCGCGCCGGGCGCCGGCCACGGTCGCGTACGTGTCGGCCACGAAGGCGTTGAACGCGTCCTGGTACCCGGCCGGATGCCCCGCGGGCACGAGCGACAACCGCGCCGCGTCGAGCGACAGGCGGGCGGGGTCGCGGGCGATCAGGCTCGCGGCATCGATGCGGCCGACCCAGAGCGTCTCGGGGCGTTCCTGCTCGAAGCGCACGCTCGCGTCGGTGCCGGCGAGCTCGAGCACGAGGCCGTTCTTGTGCCCCGGCGCCACCTGGGAGACGAGAAGCGTGCCGATCGCGCCGCCGGCGAGCTCGACCATGACCACGACGAGATCCTCGGTGGCGATGTCGGTGTTCGTGGCGCGCGAACCGTAGACCGTCCGGGTCAGCGCGTTCAGACGCACGATCCGGTCGCCGCTCATGAACTCGAGCAGGTCGACGAGGTGGGAGCCGATGTCGGCGAAGGCGCGGGAGGGGCCGCCCTGCGCTGCGTCCACCCGCCAATCGTCGTCGTGTGGCGTGGCAAGCCAGTCCTGCAGGTAGGCGCCGTGCACGCTGACCACTCGACCCGTACCGCCGCGGGCGACGAGGTCGCGCGCTTCGCGCGCCATGGGGTGGAACCGGTAGACGAAGGGGACCGCGGCGACGAGTCCGCGTGCGGCGGCGAGCTCGACGAGGTCGGCCGCATCCCTTGAGTGGGTCGCGAGGGGCTTCTCGCAGATGACGTGCTTGCCGGCCTCGAGCACGGCACGCGCGAGGTGCGCGTGCGTGGTGTTCGGCGTGCAGATGTGGACGATATCGAGGTCGGGGTCGGCCAGAAGTTCGTCGAGCGAGCGGTAGCCGCGGTCGAGACCGAGCCGGTGCGCGGCGTCGAGCGAGCGCTCGGCGGACGACGAGGTCCCGCCGACCAGTGCGGCCCCCGCGGCTCGCGCTGCCCGGGAGTGCACCGCGGCCATGAAGCCGCCCCCGACGAATCCGGCGTGGATCGTCCGGGGCGGGGCCGTGACATCCGTTGTCATGGGCACATGCTGACACAGCCTCGACAACTTTTGCTAGCACACCGTCAAAAGTTGTCGGTCACGTTTCGATTAACGTCTGCCCGATACCGCCAAGCCGGTGTGCTTTACTCATTGCATGGTCGACATCAGCCGCGGATCGGCGCTCGGAGTCTCCGGCGCCAGCGAGCTGTTCCAACTCCTCCGCGACGGAGTGCCGCGGACCCGCGCCTCACTCGCCCAGGCGACCGGCCTCGCCCGCTCGACCGTCGCCGCACGCGTCGACGAGCTCATGGGCCTCGGGCTCGTGACCCCCGTCGCCGATGCCGCCTCGACCGGCGGCCGTCCGCCGTCGCAGTTCGCCCTGAACCCGGGCGCGCGGCTGGTCCTCGCTGCCGACCTCGGCGCCTCGCACGCGACGATCGCCGTCACCGACCTCGCCGGCACGGTGCTCGCCCAGCACGGCGAGCCCATGGCCATCAGCGCCGGCCCGGAGGCCGTGCTCGGCCGGATGGTCGAGGCCGGCCACGAGCTCATCGACGGACTGGGCCGCGACCGCCGAGACCTCGCCGCGGTCGGCATCGGCATCCCCGGACCCGTCGAACACTCCACGGGGCGCCCCGTCAACCCGCCGATCATGCCCGGCTGGGACCGGTTCGACGTGCCCGGCTGGGTGCAGCAGCACCTCGAGGTCCCGGTGCTGGTCGACAACGACGTGAACATCATGGCCCTCGGCGAACGCGCTGTGGCCTGGCCGCACGTCGAGCACCTCATGTTCGTGAAGGTGGCGACCGGCATCGGATCGGGCGTCATCTCGGGCGGGCTGCTGCAGCGTGGCGCCCAGGGCATCGCCGGTGACATCGGCCACGTGCAGGTCGCGCGGGGTGCGGGCGTGCCGTGTCACTGCGGCAATCGCGGATGCCTCGAAGCGCTCGCGTCCGGCCCGGCCATCGCCCGAGCACTGCGCCAACAGGGCGTCGAGGCGCAGACAGGGCGTGACGTCGTCGACCTCGTGAAGCGCGGCGACCTCAACGCGATCCAGGCCGTGCGGCAGGCCGGGCGGGACATCGGCGAGGTGCTCACCGCGTGCGTGAGCCTCGTGAACCCGTCGGTCATCGCGATCGGCGGGTCGATGGCGCGCGCAGGCGAGCACCTCATCGCGGGCGTGCGCGAGGTCGTCTACACGCGATCGATGCCGCTCGCGACCGAGCACCTCGCGATTGTCCAGTCGGCCGCGGCCGAGAACGCGGCGGTGCTCGGCGCCAGCATGCTGGCGATCCATCACGCGCTGTCGCCCGAGGGCATCGACCAGCTCGCCGCCGAGCGCTGACGCGCGCAGGCCGCCGCGCGGGGATTCCCGCCACCGCCGCAGGCGGGATGACCCCGGCAGGCGGGATGACCCCGGCAGGCGGGATGACCCCGGCAGGCGGGATGACCCCGGCAGGTGGGATGGCGGCGGCAGGCGGGATGACCCCGGCAGGTGGGATGGCGGCGGCAGGCGGGATGACCCCGGCAGGCGGGATGGCGGCGGCAGGCGGGATGACCCCGGCAGGTGGGATGGCGGCGGAAAAGTGGGTTGGAAGGTGCGCACGGCCGACCTCCGACACACTTTTCGACCGCCGACACATCCCCGGGCGGGCCGGGCGGGCCCGGGCGGAGACGCGACGCGCGGACGCGCGGACGCGCGGGCTCGTCGGCACGGCCGGCGGGGTGGGCGGAGGTACCCTCGATGGGTGACCATCGCCCAGCCGTTCGCGCTCTTCGAGCTCGACGACTACGCACCCCCGGTGCAGGCGGCAGCCACAGCGGAGCGCGTGCAGCGGCAGCGTGAGCCGCACCCCCACGAGCGACGCGTCGTGGCCGACTCCGGCGACCGCGTGGCGTGGCTGAAAGCGCGGGCGCGGGGGGTCACCGCGACCGACGCGGCGAAGCTCTCCAGCCGAACCGCGGTGCGGTCCGCGGCGTGGGAGAAGCTGCACGGCACCGGTGGCCGCCGCTTCGGCGGGAGCCGGTTTACCGACCACGGGCGTGAGCGCGAACCCGTCATCGCCGAGTGGGCGCGCCGCGAGCACGGCCTCCTCCCGTCGAGTCTGCTGTTCCACTCCGAGCAGGACAACCGGCATCTCGCGACGCCCGACGGCCTCGTCGTGCGCGCGAACGGCGCGCTCGAGCTCTGTGAGATCAAGACCACGGCGAAGGCGTGGCGAAGCATCCCCCGCCCGTACCTCCGTCAGGTCTGGTGGCAGCAGTACGTGCTCGGTGCCGAGCGCACGCTCGTCGTGTGGGAGCGGCATGAGGACTTCGTGCCGACCGGTGAGCCCGAGTGCCGATGGGTCGACCGCGACGACGATCAGATCGCGATGCTGATCAGCCTGGCCGAGGAGCTGCTGACCCTGATCGCCCCCACCTCGCCGCCGCTGGCGCCGCCCACCGGCCGCGACCGCTCGTTCTACCGGCCGGGTCCGCTCGCGTGAGCATCCTGCTGCTGCACGGCCTCGGCGCCGACCGGCGGCAGCCGCTCGACCTGTTCGGCCCGATCCTGGCGACCTCCGACGCCCCTACCGGGCGCAGCGAGGTCGTCGCGCTCGACGCTCGCGCGCACGGCGCGAACGACACCGTCGGACGGCCCGCGGACTTCGCGCTCGACCGGCTCGCCGACGAGATCGCCGCGGGCTTCACGGCGACGGATGCCTCGGGCGGCGGTCCGGCCGCCCCGCTCACGGTGATCGGTATCTCGATGGGCGCCGCGATCGCACTCCGGCTGGCGGTTCGGGGGCTCCTGCCGATCGAGCGGGCGGTCTTCGTGCGACCGGCGTTCGATGACCGATCGATGCCACCGAACCTCCGACTGTTCCCCGTGATCGGACAGCTGCTGCACGACGAGGGTGCCGAGCCGGGGCTCGCCCGATTCCGGGAGAGCGACCGATTCCGCGCGTTCACCCGCGAGACGCCCGCGGGGGCCAACGGGCTGTTGTCCCAGTTCACGGCGCCGCGCGCTGCGGAGCGCGCGATCCGACTCGTGGAGGTGCCGCGCAATCGCGCGTACACGGACGACGCCGAACTCGCCGGGCTCGCGGCCCGAGGCATCCGCTCGCTCGTGGTGGGTGCGCCTCGCGACCCGGTGCATCCGTTCGAGCTCGCCGAACGCTGGGCCGGCGGGCTGGGCGCACCGCTCGAGCGCCTGCCCGCGCGCGACGACGGCCAGGCCGCGCAGACCGCGGTGGTGCGTCAGGCCGTCGCGCGCTGGCTCGCGGGCACGTCCTGACCATCCGGTCCCCGTCCCGGCCCGCCCGCCGGGCTCGTTCGCGTGAGTACCGTGAGCACCGCACCGACGAGCAGGATGAACGCGGCGATCGCGATCAGGTAGAGGGCGACGGCGACGTACCCTCCGTCTTGCGCGGGGTCCAGGAACGGGTAGGGGTACCAGTCGACGATGGGGCCGCGCACGAGCGAGTACACGACCCAGACGATCGGGAAGGCGGCAATGGACCAATACCGTGACCACGACACCCTGGTGCGGCCGGGCGCGAGGATCCAGTCGAGGAGCACCAGCAGCGGCGCCCACACGTGCAGGATCTCGTTCGACCATGGCACCGTGGTTCCCTGGTCGAGTGAGATACCCCGCAGGAGCACGTTGTAGACCACGAAGGTCGTCGTCATGTAGGTCGCGACGCACAGGCGCGCCACCGTGAACCATGACGGTTCGAGGTCGCGCGAGAACGAGAACCCGGCCGCCACGAGCACGCACACAGCGGCGAGCGCGTTCGAGAGGATCGTGAAGTAGCTGAAGAAGTTGACGAGGAACATGCCACGGTCGGGCACGACCGACCAACTGACCGCGAACTGCCCGATGATCGCGGCGATGATGGCCACAGCCACCACGATCCGCGCCACCCCGGTGATCCGACGCACGCTTCGCTCCTCTCGCCGGCCGCGCTGCGCGGCGTCGATTGCAGCCTATCCGGATGGCATCCTCCGCGGCGAAGAACGTCGCGCCGACGAGACGACCGGCGACGGCGCGTCAGGCATTGAGGAGGAGGCCGGCGACCGCGATCGCCCCGGTGACACCGACGACGACCGCGACAGCGACCGCGGTGAGGGTGATCACGGCGACGCGCCGGGAGCTGCGGCGGATCGACGGCAGGTCTGGCGCGGGCGTACGCACGGGCGGCGCGTCCTCGAAGGTCGCGGGCGGGGGCGATGCCGCAGGCAGCTGCCGCGGCCGGTAGGCCTCGATCGCGCCCGGACCGACGCCGCGCACCGAGGCGCGGAGGTCGATCGGTTCGAGCGGTGCGGGTTCCAGGGTTCGGCGGCCGCCCAGGCGGCGGCGCCGGGCGGGCGGCTCGGCACGGCTCGGCGCGTCGGTGCGGGCGGGTGAGCCGGCGCGAGCGGCGACGAACGTGTCGGCGTCGGCGAGGTCGTCGGGCCCGTCGACCCGTCGGGCGCTCCGGTCGACGACCGTCGTCGGCGCGTCCAGATCGTCCACCCGTCGGGCACCCCGGTCGACCACCGTCGTCGGCGCGTCCAGATCGTCGACCCCTCGGGCGCTCCGGTCGACCACCGTCGTCGGCGCGTCCAGATCGTCGACGGCGGCTACGGGGCGTCGATCGACGACCACCGTCTCGCCGTCGAGCTCGTCGAGCTCGTCGAGCTCGTCTCGCTCCGCCGACCCGCCCGGTGCGCCGTCGAGCCCGTCGACGCCGGCGCCCGGCCCTTGGCCGTCGTACGTCATTGCCCGGCCCGCACCGGCATGGTCGTGCCGTCGAGCGTGGAGTCGACCGCCGCGCGGTCGAATCGGCTGCCGGTCGTGTCGTCGCGGGCCGCCGGCGTGCCGCCGGACACCACGTCGATGACGATCACCGTGACGTTGTCGCGACCGCCGGCCTCGAGCGCACGCTCGACGAGCGCGTCGGCGGCCGTGTCGGCCCGGCCGGTCATGGTCAGCGTCGCCCGGATGGCCTCGTCGGTGACCTCGCTCGTGAGCCCGTCCGAGCAGATCAGCAAGCGCTCGCCGGTGGTGAGCGGCAGCAGCCAGCTGTCGGCCGCACTGTCGACCGCGCCGATCGCACGCGTGATGACGTTCCGGCGCGGGAACTCGCGCAGGTCCTCGCGACGCAGTTCGCCGCTGTCGACGAGCTCCTGGCCGAGGCTGTGGTCGATCGTCACCTGCTGCAGGTCGCTGCCGAGCTGCCGGTAGACGCGCGAGTCACCCACGTTGAAGACGAGCCAGCACGGCAGGCCTTCGTGCTCGACGAGCGCCACGCCGGTCACGGTCGAGCCGGCACCACGTGCCGAGCCCGTGGCAAGGTCGCCGACGTCGGCCTCGGCCGCGGCCAGCGCCATGCGCACGCCGTCGATGGTGGCGCGTTCGCCCACCTTCGCATACCGGTCGAACGCGGCGACGACGGCCGCGCTCGCGCGGTCTCCGGCCTCGTGTCCGCCCATGCCGTCGGCGACGACGAACACCGGCGATTCCGCGAGCACCGAGTCTTCGTTCCCGGCCCGTTTCCGCCCGGCGTCGGTGCGCACGCCGACGGCGAGCGTGACGGGGGCGGATGCCGCGGTCACGCGTCGACCTCTGTGACGCGCATGCCGACTTCACCGAGGACGAATCGCCCGCTGATGGTGGTTTCCACGTTCGGTTCGATGAGGGTCTCCTCGCCTGTGTGGTCGACGATGAGCACGCCGTTGGTGGATCCGAGGTCGGTGATCGTCCAGACACCGTTCCGCTGGGCGAGCCGCGCGTGCGTCTTCGAGAGGGTGCGGGTGCGGTCGGGCACGGCGAGCCGCTGCTCGCCGACGCCAGCGGACGGGTTGCGGCCGAGAATCACGACGTCGTCGGTGAGAGACAGCACGTCGCCGTCGTCGAGTTCGATGCGCCACGCACGTCGCGGGCGACGGTCGACGACGACGGTCGCCTCGACGTCGCCCTCCTCGTCGAACTCGTCGGCGTAGCCGATGATGGTCGCGGCGTCGGCGAAGTCCAGGCCGCCCTCGGCGTGGTCGTCGGCATGGTGGGCCGGCGTCGCGGGCGCCGCCGGACCGTGACCGGATCCGGGCGTCGCGAGGTCGGGGCCCGGCGCCCACGGCCTCGCGGTGGGGCTGCTCGGCGCGGCGGCATCGGCCGCGGACGCGTCCGACGCTGGCGCGCCCGTCGCGGGCCCGTCGGTCGGCATCGGTGCACCGTCGGCTGCCGGAGGTGCGGTCGGCGCGTGCGACGCAGGCACGGCCGGCGGATGCTCCGGGGCGCCCTCGTCAACGCGGACCCGGCGACCGGTCGGCGGGGCGGCGGGCGAGCCGGTCGGCGGGGCGGCGGGCGAGCCGGGTGGCGAGTACGCGGGCCGGGCCGGCGGCGACGCGGGCCAGCCGGGCGCGGATTCGACGCCGGGTGGCGGCGTGATCGTCCGCGGTGGCGGCGGCACGGGGGTGGGCGGCTCGGCCGGGGCCGGGCTGCGGTGGGCGCCGGGGCGCACCGGCACCTGGTGCTCGAGCCCGGGAAGCGGTGGGAACGCCCGCTCACCCGCGGGTGCGGGGAGCGGGGCGGGCTGCGGCCCGTTCGCCGCCGGCCGCGTGGCGACGGGTTCCGGCGGCACGGCGAGCGGCCCGGTCGGCCGAGCTGGACCGCCCACCGCGGTCGCGAGCCGCCCACGTTCGGGGTCGGGGGTCGCCCGGCCCCACGCGAGCACACTGGCCCATGCGGGCGTCACGAGGACGGCCAGCACGGTCATCCCGGCGCCGCGACCGAACAGCGCGTTGACCCGGTGCGCCGCGATGGCGAACATGACGAGGGCGTAGATGTTCGCGAACGGCACGAGGAAGAGCAGGGCGATCCAGCGCGGCGAGCCGCCGAGCGCGAGGACCTCGGCGAGGTTCAGCAGCGGCACCCAGCCGCGCCAAGGCTCGACCGCAAGCCTCGAGAAGAGGCGGGACATCGCGAGGCCCATCCACACGTAGACGGCGGCCGCGATGACCACCGACGAGATCGTCGTCACGGCGAGCAGCGCGACGAGTCCACCGAGGTCCGACTGGTCTGGGGTCACGGAGCGAGTTCCTTCCGGGATGCACGCAGGGGGCGAGTGCGGAGTCTGCCGACGAGCGATCTGAGCGAGAGTGCGGCCGCGACGCGAGCCCGGGGCCGCAGGCTCGAGACGAGCTCGGCACGTTCCGCGTCGGCGATCCGCCACGCCTCCTCGGCCGCTTCCGGCGTCGGGGGGTGCGCGGCGAACACGGCCTCGTCGACGGAGGCCGCAAGCCTGACCATACCTGCCCGGCCCGTCCGCTGCGCGGCCGAGCGGCGGCTCGCCGTCGATGCGAGGGGCGTGCCGGCGTCGTCATACGCGTCGACGACCTCCTCCCAGGCCCCGAGGATCCGGACCTCAGGGTCGGCGGCGCGGCGACGCACACGCCGTCGAAGCGGTTTCGCGATGAGGATCGCGACGAACGGCAGCGCAACGAAGGCGAGCAGTGCGAGCGAGAGCCCGATGATGCGGGCGGCCGCGAGCAGCCACGCCGACGTCGCATCGCTCTCGTCGACGGGTGCCGTGTCCGCCGCATCGACGTCACTCTGCGCACGCTCCGGGTCGATGGGTTCGTTGCGTGCGTCGTCGGGCATGGTGGGATGCTGCGGCAACTGCTCGCCCTCGGCGATGTCGGTGGGCAGCATCGTGAACTGCGGCGTCACATCGACGGGCACCCATTCCCCGCCCGGGGAACGCACCTCGACCCAGGCGGCGAGGGCGGCGCCCGTGCAGTCGGGGTTGCACGTTGCCGTACCCGGCACCGGCTCATCGCCGAGCCGCACCCCGAGCACGACCCGGGAGTCGAAGCCGAGATGCCGGGCGATGAGCGCCGCTGCCGCGGCGAACTGCTCGTCGTCGCCCACGCCCGCGACGAGCATCTCGGGCGGAGCGTTCTCGCCGGCCCGGCGCTCCTGCTCGACGAGCTCCGCGAACAACGTCTCGATGCGCGAGCGCGAGTGTCCGGCGTAGCTCGGCAGGAACTCGTAGCCGCCGGCCTCCGCGGCCAGCGCGGCGGTCCACGCCGAAGCCGCCTCGTCGTTCACGAGCGAGTGGCTCAGGTATCCGCGAGCGCGCAGCCGGTCGATGAGCTCGAGATACCCCGCGCCCGTGCGCGGCTGCGCCTGCGCCTGCACCCACTCGGTGAGCTGCGGGTAGAGCTCGGCGTCGAGCGAGGCATCCGCGCCCGCTGCCGCCGCGAAGCCGGCCTGCTGACCCGACACGTCGGTACCGGACGCCGCGACCATCGTGTAGCGGTCGCCGGGCATGAGTCCGAGTGCGCCGGTCACGCCGTCCACGGGCGCGACGTCCACCGCGTCACCCGCGTCCGACCGGTGGAAGCCGTCGGCGAGTTCGTCGGCGCGCGGGCCGGCGAACGCGGGCGCCGCCGCGAGTCCCGCGGGCGCCGGCACCCACACGCCCGCGTAGCCGTCACCGATCTCGACGTCGAGCCGGGCGAGGTCGGCGCCGAACGGGGCTCCGGCGGGCAGCCGCGAGAACCGGGTCTCGGGATCGACCGAGAAGACCTCGCCGTCGTAGCGGTCGAGCGCTGCGAGCCGAAGCCGCCCGAGCCGGTCGAGGTCGCCGTCGAGACGGAGGACGACGTCGTCGAACCGGTCGCCGGCGAACCACGACCGGTACCCGCTGAGCGGGCTCGGCTGACGCTGCAGCACGGTCGACGGGACCACTTCGTCGCGCAGCGCCGAACGGTCGACGAACGAGGCCGCGGCCGGGGCGACGGCGACGCCGACGACGAACGCCACGGCGAGCAGGGCGGCCGCGAGCGCGCGCCGGCGAACCGTGAGCCAGGTGGACGCCGTCGACTGGCGCACCGTGCCGGCTTGCGCCCGGGCGAGGGCGCTGGCCCGGAGCATCCGGTGGCGGATCAGCAGCCATGCGACCGCGGCGGCGACGCTCGCCACACCCACCGCGAGCTCGCGCGGCGCCGCGATCGTGAGGCCGGCGACCGCGATCGGCGCGCTCGCGCTGCTACTGCCGAAGGCCAGGCCGAACACCGTCTCGCCCAGCACCGGCAGCACCGCCCATGGCGCGACCGCACCGCCGCGGAGCACGAGCAGACTCGCCGCGGTGGATCCGGCGAGCGTCACGACGAGGAACGGCACGAGTACGGCCTGATAGTCGCCGAGCGGCAGATCGAGGGTGAGCAGCTGCTTCCAGCCGAGGACGATGCCGAGCACTCCGTCGCGCAGGCCCTCGACCGCGTCGGGCAGCGAGCGCAGCGCGCCCGGCACCGCGACCGGCACGACGACGATCGTGAACCCGGCGAAGGCGAGGCCCACGGCGAGCAGCACGCGCGGCAGCGTGCGTTCGACGAGCCGGCGCGCGAGGAGCGCCGCCGAGACGCCGATCACGAGCCCCGTCGCCGCGACGACGGGCAGCCGCCACGTCTCGTGGATCGGCCAGGCGGCGACCGTCGCGATGGCCGCGCCGATCGCGAGGTAGCCGAGTCCCAGCAGCTCGAGCCGGGTCTCCTGGCCGGCAGACCGGCCCGCCCTGCGTCGGCCGCGGGTGCGGATGCCCCGCCGTGCGCCGCCGCTCACGACGCCGCTCCCCGGGCGAGCAGCCGGGTGAGGTCGCCGAGCGCTCCGATGGTCAGCACCGTCACCTCGCGCGTGGCGCGCACGACCGGTTCGGCGGCGGCCTCGCACCGGACCGCGACGACACCGATCCCCTGCGGCAGCGCGATCGCGGCCTGCCTGATGCGCTGCAGCGGCATGAGCGACCCGGTGACGAGGAAGACGATGGACAGGTCTGCGAACGTCTGCGCGGCGAGCGCGGCTGCGGCGTCCAGCCTGGTCACCCGCTCCCCGGGCTCGATGGCGGACATGCCGTCGAGCAGCACGCGCGGCGTGGTCGTTGCGAGCGTGCGGATGGATTGCACGGCGCCGGCCGTCTCGGGGACCTCCGCCCCGACCGCCGCGAACACGTCGCGGCCCTCGCGCACCGCCTGCAGCCCGAGCGATGCGGTCGCGCTCACGGCCATCTCGAACTCGTCGTCGTCGGCGTACTCCTCGCGCGCGAGGTCGAGCAGCAGCGCGATCCGCGCGTGCCGCGACTCCTCGTACTGGCGGACCATGAGCGTGCCGGTCTTGGCAGTCGCCTTCCAGTGCACGTGCCGCTGCGAGTCGCCCGCGACGTATTCCCGGACCGCGTGGAAGGAGAGGTCGGCGTCGACCAGCGTGCCGGTCGGCGTCCCTTCGAGGTCGCGGACGAGCCCGGCGCTCGTACTCGGGATCGGCACCGTCACCGGGTGCACGAAGATGCGCTGCACGTCGGGCCATGCCTGCTCCCGCCGCAGGATGCCGAGCGGGTCGCCCCGGCTCACCGTCATGGGGCCGACGTCGATGACGCCGCGGCGCTCGGCGCCGATGGTGAGCTCTTCCCCGTGCTGCGCACCCGGCCGGAGGAGCGGCACGTGCACCTCGACGAGCCCGGCGCCGACCGGGATGTCGACCACACCGGGCAGCGCGGTCCGGCGCCCGGCGTTCACAAGGTCGAGCCGCCCGGGGACCTCGGACCCCGCCACCACGCGATCGCGATCGAGCCGCAGTTCCAAGCGGTAGTCGTGCGCGCCGAGCAGGAACGGCACCGCGACGGCGAGCAGGGCGATGGCGATGCCCGCGGCGGCCCAGGCCTCGACCCAGCCGAAGAGCAGCCCGGCGATCACGCCGACGACGGCGACGACCATGAGCACTGCGCCGGCGGCCGACACCGTCTCGCGCGTCTTCCGGGCGGCGAGGGCGGCGCTCCGCCCGGCCCGCCGCGCGGTCGCCCGCACGCGGACCCACACCCCGGCGACCCCGCGCGCACCCCCGCGGCGGGTCACCGTCCCGGTCCGCGTGAGCGTCCCCGTTCGCGTGACGGTGCCCGTGCGGGTCAGCCCGCTCGTCCGGGTGAGGCCCGACTGGCGCGACAGACCACCGGAACGCGCCGAGCTGGTGCGTCCGGTGCTGCGGTCGTGCCGGGCCGAGGGGGTCACGCCGCGCCGTTCTCCCGGGGTGCGGCGACGTCGAGCAGGATCTGGCTGACCACCGCGACGGCCGTGACGCCGTCGAACTCGGCCTCGGGCTCGAGCACCATGCGGTGCGCGAGCGCGGCGATGGCCACCTCGCGGACGTCATCGGGCGTCGCGTACGAGCGACCCTGCGCGAGTGCCCACGCCATCGAGAGCCGGGAGAGCGCGATCGCGCCACGCACACTCACACCGAGGCGCACCTCGGAGGCGCGTCGCGTCGCGTCGACGAGCCGCATGACGTAGTCGGAGACGAGGGGGTTCACGTAGACCGCCCTCGCGAGCTCGGTCATCGTCACGATCGTGTCGGTCGTCGCGACCGGGGTGAGGTCGCGGCGGGGCGTGGCGACGCCCTGCAGGATACGCAGGGTCGCGGCCTCGTCGGGGTACCCGATGGAGGTCTTGATCATGAAGCGGTCGAGCTGGGCCTCCGGCAGCCGGTACGTGCCGCCCTGCTCGATCGGGTTCTGCGTGGCGAGCACGAGGAACGGGTCGCCGACCTTGCGGGTGACGCCGTCGACCGTGACCTGGCCCTCCTCCATGACCTCGAGCAGCGACGACTGGGTCTTCGGGCTCGCCCGGTTGATCTCGTCGGCGAGCACGATGTTCGCGAAGACGGGCCCGGCGTGGAACTCGAACTCGCCGCGCTTCTGGTCATACACCGTGATGCCGGTCACGTCGCCGGGCAGCAGGTCGGGCGTGAACTGGATGCGCGAGTTCGTGCCGTCGATGGTCTGCGCGAGCGCGCGCGCCAGCGCGGTCTTGCCGGTGCCCGGGTAGTCCTCGAGCAGGACGTGACCGCCCGACACGGCCGTCGCGAGCACGAGTTCGACGACGTGCCGCTTGCCGAGGATCGCCTGCTCGACGTTGTCGGCGATGAGCGAGAACGTCTCGGCGAACCAGGCGGTCTGCGCGGGAGCGAGCGTCATGCGGTGGATCCTCTCGGAGGGAGCGTGCGGTTCGGGGCGTGCGGGGTCACGGCGTCGTGGGCGGTTCTTCGGCGCCGGGCGGCGGCTCTTCGGGGCCGGGCGGCGGCGTGCACACCGAACCGGTGTGGGTGATCGCCGCGAGCGGGGAGAACGCTCCCGTGAACGTGACGACATAGGTCGCGGTGCCGTCGCCGTTGTCGGTCACGCTGATCGTGCGTGCGCCGCTCGCCGACGCGGAAACCCGGACGTCCGCCTCGGACGGCGCGGTCACGCACTGCTCGGGGAAGGACACGGTCACCTCGTTCGGTGCGGTCTCGGCGGTGATGGATGTCTCGCCGGTGCAGTAGAGCCCGGCGAACCGGCAGCCTCGACCGAGGACACTGCCCGTCGTGCGCTCGGGGTCGAGCCGGAAGGTGCTCTCCCACGCCCCGAACACCGAGTACTGCGGCTCGAAGCGGTTCGGCACCTGGAGCTCGGGTCCCCGTTCGAGCCGGTAGGCATACGTCGCCCCGCTGTGGTTCGGCGTGGTTGCGACGCGGTACGAGGCGCCCGGCGGCGCCGGCGCGTTGACGTACGTCCAGACATCGGGACCCCTGGTCTCGGTCACGCCGAAGCCGTTGCTCGCGCACGCCTTCGTGGAGTAGCGCTCGTACTCGGTGAGGCCCGAGATGGTCGGGCTCTCAGAGACCACACCGCCCGAGACTCCGAGGCCGCCCCCGGTCGACGTGACCGAACAGCGCGGCTCGCCGCCGCCCTCCCACGCGACGTACCGGACCTCGGTCGGTCGCGTGCTGCCGTTCTGGTCGACCGCGCCGCCGCTCACGACGATCGAGGTGTTCGTGCTCGCCGACGCGTCGATGCCCCCGATGATCGGCGCGCCCGCCGCGGTGACGGAGACGACCGCCGATGCGCCGTCGGAGCTGCCCGCGATGGGCGGTTCGAAGCGGCTGATCGGCACGATCGTGAAGTTCTGCGGGCCGGGCGGAACGTCGAGCCGCGCGGTCGTCAGGTCACCCGCCCGGTCGACCGTCTGGCCACGCTCGACGATCCGGAACGCACGCGTGTCGTCGGTGCCGCGCAGCTTCAGCTCCACGACCGCGTTGCTCTGCGTCGTGCGGCCGACCTGGTAGACGGGCTCGGCCGTCGCCGAGCGAACCTCGGGCGCCTGGTACGCCCACGACGTCACCGCTGAGGTGTCGACCGACTCGCCCACGCGGTTCACGGCCCGCGCCGTGAACTGGTGCTGCTCGCCGTTCACGAGCCCCGTGACCGTGCACGAATAGACGCCGGCGATCGACGGCGAGCAGCCTGCGGCATCCGCCCGACCATCGCGCACGACGACGACGCCCGTGATCGCGGGGTGGGCTCGCGCCGCCTCGCCGAGGGTCACGTTGAACGTGACCGAGTCGCCCGTGTACCGGGCCGTGCTGATGCTCGCCGGCCGCTGCGGGTACCCCTGCACGTCGAGGGTGAGGGTGCCGGATCCGGTGCGCCCCTGCGCGTCGGCGACTGTGAACGGCACGGTGCACTGCCCACCGAACGCGGTCTGCCCGCTGGGGAAGCTCGCGACGACGGCGGTCTTGCTCGCGGTCTGCACGGTCGCGACCTGGCACGAGACGCCCGCGCCCCCGCCCACCGACACGAGCGAGAGTCCCGCGCCGGCCTTGCCGGCGAACGGGTCGTACTCGCCGCCGACACCGACGACGTCGACCGTGCACGACCCGGCGCTGACCGTGCACTCTCGCGTGAACGTGGCGCCCCGGGGCGCATCGGGCGGCGCGATGCCCACGACGACCGTGATCGTCGCGGCCACGCCGCCGAACGACGGGAGCGTGACGGTCGCGGTCTCGCGCGTGCCGGGCCGGGCGTCCGCCCGCGCCTCGAAGGTGAGGCGGTCGCCGTCGCGGATCATGCTGAAGGCCGAGCCGGCGTAGCCGACCTGGTAGTCGAGGCGCGAACGGTCGCCCGTGCGGCCGCCCTCCCAGGACGTGAGGTCGCCGTACAGGTCGACCGATTCGCTCGCTCCGGGCGGAACCGTACGCGAGATCGCGGTGAGGATCGCCTGCGGGTCCTTCGGTTCGATCTCGACCGGCACCACGAGCGAGGACCAGCGCGTCTGGCCCTCGATGCGCACGGGGACGACGCACGAGTCGGACCAGGGCGCCTCACGGCCGGCCTCATAGGTCGCGTCGTCGGCACCGCTCGGTCGGCACTTCGCCGCCGCGCGCTGCGTCGCGTACGGGCCGTCGGCGAGCTGGATGCGATCCTTCGACGGCAGGTCCACGAGCTCGCGCACGTCGAACTCGACCGACCGCTCCTCGCCGACCCGCACGGGCGCGGCGCCCGCCACGAGCTGCACGGGCATGTCGTCGAACGCCGGGATGTGCAACAGCCCGTACGCGGTCACCTCGCGGCCCGCGGCGTCGTCACCGGTGAGTTCGAACGGCACGAGGTCGCCCTCGCGAGGCAGATCGCCCGACACCTTCCAGCCCGAGACCCGATAGCGGTTCGCTGCGTCGCCCCAGAGCCGGAGGGAGAGGCCGGTGACGTCGCCGGTCGCCCACTGCACCTTGCCCGTGACGACGTCGATGCCCGTGCCACTGAAGTCCCCGCGGGTGCGCGCGGTCACGACGGTGTCGCCGACCACGGGGTGATCGACGGCGGCCGCATCGCCGACGCCGAGCACGATCAGCCCCTGTGCCGTCGACGAGGTCTTCGACGAACGAACGGTGTACACGTACGAGTTGGTCCCGGCGAATTCGCCGGCTCGCAGCGCCACGACGCCCTGGTCGAGCGCGGTGGCCCCGTCGATCAGCCCCTCGAGACGGCGGTACTCCGCGGTGTCGGCCGGAGCGTTCGGCACGACCGAGACCAGCTCGAGCGTGCCGAGCGCGGGGTCGCGGTCGTTCGCGAGCGGGGCGATGCGGGCCGGCGCCGACGCCGCGCGCGTCACCCGGGCGTAGTCGCTGAACGTGACGGGGGCCGCATCCGCGAGTCCGGCCGCGAGGACGCCGACCCTGATCAGCCCGACGCTCTCGGCGCCCTGCGTGTCGCGCAGCGTGTACTCGAACGCGAGCTGACCGCCGTCGACGCCGTCGGCCGGCGCGTGGTACACGACGGTGTCGCCCTCCGCCGAGATCGACGCGGACCCCTGGCCGACGGGCGGCTGGGCGACCTTCGAGAGCACGACCCGGTCGCCGTCGGGGTCGACCCCGTACTGCGGCACCCGGATCTCGACGCTCTGCCCGCTGAGGACCCGCGCACTGAGCGCGGTCGGCCGCGGCGGGCGGTTCGCACCGCCCGGCAGCACGGTCACGGCGATGTCGGCGTGGTCGACCCGGTCGGGGTGGCTCTCCATGGCCACCGCGTAGGTCACCCGGTACGTGCCGGGCGCCTTCGGCGCGACGTAGCGGACCACGTCGCCCGACGCGAAGGCGAGCTCGCCCTCGGCGCCGGAGCCCTGCACGGTGGGCTGCACCACGAGCCGCGCACCGCGCGGGCTCACATCGTTGTCGAGCACCGGGACGGTCGCGAGCGCACCGGCGCGGACCGTGACGCTGTCGGGGAGCGCGATCGGCGCGTCGTCGCCGGCGTCGGCCGCGAGGAACACCGAGACCACGCCCGTGACGGCCTGGCCAGCCCCGTCGGTCACGACGACCTCGGCGCGCCCGACCAGCCCGTCGGCGAGGGCGATGCCGCCCATGACGCCGAGCCGCACCTGCGACGACGAGACCACGCCGACCGTGAGGTCTGGGCTCGAACTGCGCGCCTCCGAGACGAGCAGCACGCGCCCCGCCGCGTTCTGCACGGCGTCGAACACATCGATCGTGGTGTCTTCACCGGGGCGCACGTACGCCGTGGTCGGCGCAATGGTGAGGGGTCGACCGCCCGCGGACACGCTCAGCCGGATGGTGGCGGACTGCTCGGCCTGCGAGACGGCGTCGGCGACCGTGTACCCGACGAAGTACTCCCCAGGAGCGGCGGCCGAGAGCTCGATCTCGCCGGACGCCGCGTTCGGCGTGACGGTGAGGCCCGCGGCGGACGTCGCCGACGCCACGGCGTCCACGAGCCGGAACGCTCCGGAGCCTCCGGTCACGTGCTCGGACACGTCGAGCACCACGGTCTCCGCTGCGGCCGCGGTGAGCGCGACGCCGCCGGCCGTGAGGCCCGGCTGGCTTGTGGCCCGAAGGACCAGCGCCTTCTCGGCGACGGCCCCGCGCGCGTCGACGACCGTGACGGTCAGCGGGATCTCGGCGTCGCCCGCGTTCGGGTCGGTGTGCCGCAGGGCGAGCCGGCCATCGGCGCGCGGCACGACCGTGAGCGGCGCGAGCGGGTCGTCGGCGCGGGCATCGGCGAGCACGAACGCATCGCCCTCGGGGTCGACCCAGCCGTCGAGCACGGGCACGAGCAGCGTGCCGCCCGGCAGAACCTCGGGAGCGGGCCAGCGCTGCGTGCAGGCGTCGACTCCGCACCACACGGGCGCCGAGCTCTGCTCGTCGGGCACGACCGTGAGGGTCACCGACACGGGCTCGGACGCCTGCATCCCGTCGCTGACGGCGTAGCTGAACCGGGCGCTGCCCGCCGCGTCGGCGGAGACGCGGACGGCGAACGACTGCCCATTCGACACGATCGAGAGCTCACCGAACCCCGGCGGATCCAGTCCCGAGACCGATTCGACCGCAATGGAGAGCACATCGCCGCGATTCGGATCGTGGTCGTTGAGCAGGACCGGCAGCGTCACGAGTTCGCCGGGGCGCACACCGAAGGCATCGGCGACCGCGACCGGCGGGTGCTGTTCGGCGACGTCCTCGACCACGATCGTGCCCTCGCGCTGCTCGGGGTCGTCGTCCACCGACCACTGCTCGAGGGGGATGAGCCGACCGTCGGGCAGCGTCCAGACGAGTCCCGAGCCGGGCTCGTTCAGGACCGCCCGGTCGCCGTTGGAGCGGATCGTCGGCGCGAGCTGCGCAACCTGGTCCAGCGCACCCTGGGGAACCTCGAGCGCGGCTTCGCCGCCCGTGCTGCTCCAGACCGTGCCCGACTGCTGGCCGAGCCACGCGGCGACGACCTCGTCGCCGACGGTCACCGGTGCCGCCGGCACCCCGCTCGCGTCGGCGACCCGCTCGGCCGCCGAGCCGTCGAGCGCGATCTCGACGAGTCCTCGCGAGTCGGCGGCGTAGGCGACGTCGCCGCGATCGCTGCCCCGCTGGAGCCGTGCATCCGCCTCGACCTCGACCTCGACGGGCTCCGCCCGCCCGGACACCCATGCGCGACCATCGGTCGCATCGAGCAGCACCCATCCGGAACCGACGACCGCGAGGCTGAGCGCGGCGTCCGCCGCGGGCGCCTCCTCGATGGGCTCGACCCCGTCGCCGTGCTCCAGCGTGGTGGCGTCGAAGCGGCGGATGCCGCCCTCGGCCGCGGAGAACGCCGCGACCGCCCCGTCGGGCGCGATGCCGACGGCGTCGGCGGTGTAGACGACCGTCTCCTCGCCCTCCGCGACCTCCGCGTCGGCGAGCGGGTCGATCGGGATGGTCGCGCCATCGTCGAGGCTGCCGAGGAACAGCTGCCCGGTATCGGTGCGATACACGACGTACCGGCCGGCCGCGTTCACCTCCCGGGTGCCCGAGGGGGTCGCGTCGGCGATCTGACCGTCACCTGCGTCGACGGCGGATGCCGCGACCGCCGCCGCATCCGCCCCGGTGCCCGCCGCGCCTGGGTCGGCGGCGTCGCTCGAGGCATCCGTCTCGCTCGAGGCATCCGTCTCGCCCGGGGCATCCGTCTCGCCGACCAGATCGACGGGCGCCGCCGCGTCGATCGCCCAACGCTGCCGCAGACCGCCCGCGAAGACGACCCCCGTCGCCCCGTCCTGCACGACCGTCGTGGGGTCGTCGACCGCACGCACCGTGTCGAGCTCGGCGAGCTCGGTGTTGACGCGTGCGTACCGGCCGTCGTCGCGCGTCACCCAGACGGATGCCTCGAGCCGCGGCACCTCCTGCGACTCGTACCCCGTGGCAACGACCGCCAGCGTGGCCACCAGCCCGACCGCGGCGATGCCGCCGACCGCGGCGATCAGCGGCCCGCGTCGCCGCGGACGGGTCGATGCTCGAGCCATCAGACGACTCCGAGGAGCCGCGCCAGGACGAACAGGACGGCGACGCCCGCGACACCCGCGCCGGCCCCGATGAGTCCCGCCCGGACCCGGCCCGTGCGCTCGGCGGCGACGGGCAGTCCGTCGCGATCGGTCGAGTCGGGCGCGATGCGCTTGGAGATCCGGGTGGCGCGGCGCGACTCCGCGGCGACCGTGGTGATGACCGGGCCCCGCAACGACGCATCCGCGAACCGCACGGGCGCCGCGCCCGCCCACTCGGGCGAGATGACCTCGAACGGCGTGACCGCGAAGCCGAGCTCGTACTGCACGTGGCGGAGCCGATCGGCGAACTCGGCCATGGACGCGAACCGACGCCCGGGTTCCCGGGACATGGCCGTCGCGAGGAGGTCATCGACCTGCTGCGGCATCCCCGGCACGGGGATCGGCGTGTACTTCGCCCGCATGATGCGCTTGGTCAGCTGATCACGGGTGTTGTGCGAGCGGTCGGCGACCTCGAACGGGCTCCGACCGGCCAGCAGCGTGTACAACGTGGCCCCGAGGCTCCAGACCTCGCTCGGCACGGAGCCGCTCACCTCTTCTCGCAGCACCTCGGGCGCACTCCACGGCACGCTCATCGCGAAGAGCTCGCCCTCGCCGGCGCCCGCGGCGCGGGCCGCGGCGATGCCGAAGTCGGCGAGGACGGGTGAGCCGAGCGCGTTCACGAGGACGTTCGACGGCTTGATGTCGCGGTGCAGCAGCCCGGCACGATGCGCCGTCTCGAGCGCCCCCGCGAGCCGGACCCCGGTGTCGAGGACCTCGGCGACGGGCAGCGGCTGCCGTTTCGCGCGTGCCGACATCGTGTCGGGGCAGTACTCCATCGCGAGGTAGGGGCGGCCGTCGGCCGAGACCGAGGCCTGGTAGATCGTCACGATCGCCGGGTGCGAGGAAAGCCTGGCCGAGACATCGGCCTCGGCGTTGAACGCGCGCCGCACCTCGGGGTCGAGGGCGTCGGCGAGCAGCACCTTCACGGCGGCGAGCCGACGCGGCATGTCCTGCTCGTACAGGAAGACGTCGGCGAAGCCGCCGGCCCCGAGCGGACGGACGTAGGCGTACCCGGCGAGCACGGGAGGCGTCGCGGTCATGCGTCTGCCCATGCTCAACCCCTCCCCCAGGTGCCGGGGCTGAACGGACCCGACATGTCGCGGGTCGAGTATAACCGCGCGGAGAACGGCCTCCGCGGGATGTGGACATGGCCCGGTCGTTCCGGTACGCCGTCCACGAATGGAAAGATCGGAAGCATGGATGCCTCGTCAGAGTTCCTCGCGCGGAGCGAGGACGGTCGTTCCTTCACTGTCGACCACGCTGCCGGATCGACCCTCGTCGCGGGCTCGCTCGTGATCCTGCACGCCGACGGCGGCCGCCAGCTCGGCATCGTCGAGGAGCGCACCGTGAACCCCGAGGCATTGCGCGGCCGGCTCATCGGCGAACTCGGCGACGGGACCCTCGACCTCAGGGCGAGCCATCCGTTCACGGAGGCCGGCGTCGAGCCGGTCGACCACCGCACGATCGAGATGCTCCACGAGTCGACCGGTGCGGTACTCGAGGTGGGCACGAACCTGATGCCTCCCGGCGGTGCCGCGCGCCTGCTGCCGACGCGCTTCAACCGGCACACCTTCTGGTGCGGCCAGAGCGGGTCGGGCAAGACGTACGCCCTCGGCGTCGTGCTCGAGCAGCTCATCGCACACACCGCCCTGCCCGTCGTCGTGTTCGACCCCAATTCCGATTTCGTCCGGTTGGGCGAGCTGAACCCGGGGGCGTCCGGACCGGCGGCCGAGGCCCTCGCACAGCGCGACATCCGCGTCCTGCGTCCGCGAGACGAGTCGTCGCCGCTGCGCGCACGGTTCCTCGACATGCCGCTCGCCTCGAAGGCCGCGGTGCTTCGGCTCGACCCCGTGCAGCAGCGCGAGGAGTTCAACCAGCTGCTGCGGCTCGGCCAGGAGATCTCGAACGCCGACAACCTCGACGAGGTGCTGACCCGGTTGAACCGGCTCGGTGACGGCGCCTCCCACCCGCTGGCCGAGCGCATCCAGAACCTCGGCCTGCTCGACTGGGAGGTGTGGGCCGGTGACGACACGGCCGTGACCGATGTGGTCGACGAGCGTCCCGACGCGACCGTGCTCGACCTCGGCGGATTCTCGACGCCCGAGCAGCAGCTCGTCGTGGCCCTCGCGCTGCTCGACGACCTGTGGGCGAAGCGGGAGGAGCGCCGGCCCGTGCTGCTCGTCATCGACGAAGCGCACAACCTCTGCTCGCCGCAGCTCGACTCGACGCTCGCGATCGCGGTGCGCGAACGGCTCATCCAGATCGCGGCCGAGGGCCGCAAGTTCGGGCTCTGGCTGCTGCTGTCGACGCAGCGGCCGTCGAAGGTGCACTCGGGCATCATCACCCAGTGCGACAACCTCGCGCTCATGAAGATGAGCTCCCCCGTCGACCTCGCTGAGCTCGGCACCTCGTTCGGGTACGCGCCCGCGGCGCTGCTCGCGAGGTCGCCCTGGTTCCGGCAGGGCGAGGCGCTGTTCGCGGGCGGGTTCGTGCCGACACCGTCGCTGGTGAAGATGAACGCGCGGCTGACCCCGGAGGGCGGCACCGACGTGAAGGTCCCGATGCGCTGAGCGGGTGATCTACGATATAGATGAGATATTCATAGAGGGAGGCGACGTGTCCAGCGCACGCGAGACGTCGAACGGCACCAAGAGCGTCGAACGCGCGCTGTCATTGCTCACCACGTTCTCGGACCGCTACTCGGCGAAGCGCATCTCCGAGCTCGTCGCGGACACCGGACTCGGCCAGTCGACGGTCTCCCGCCTCGTGGGAACGCTCACCGCGCTCGGATTCCTGGCGCACGATGAGCGCACCGGGCTCTACACCCTCGGCCACGAGAACCTCCGGCTCGCGAACATCGCCCTGAACTACTCGCCGATCCACCAACGCTCCCGTCAGTTCGCGCAAGACCTCGCGCACGAGACCGGCCTGGGCGTCAACGTGGCCGAACTCGACGGGAACCGCTTCCTCTACCTTCTGAACTTCGAGGGCTCGAAGGCACCCCGGCCGGCGACCCTCGTCGGCCGGACGGGCTCACTGCACGCCACGGCGCTCGGCAAATCGTTGCTCAGCGGACTCACCGACGACGAGATCCGCACCCTCGTGGGCGACGAGCTGCCCCGGTACACCCAGCACACCATCACCGACCCGGATGCACTGGTCGCCGAGGTCGAACGGGTGCGGCTGCAGGGCTTCGCGATCGAGCGCGAGGAGGCCGCGCCCGGCCGGGCGTGCATCGCCGCGCCGATCCGGGGCCGTGAGGGCACGGTCGTCGCGGCCCTGTCGATCTCCGGACCGCTCGCGGCCATGCAGCTCGACACCGAACAGGACCGCCTCGCCCGGCTGGCGATCCACTGGGCGGGCGAGATCTCGTCCGAGCTCGGCTACCTGGGTGCCAACGTCACCTGACGTGCCGGAGCTGCGCTTGCAGCTCGATCTCCACCGGGATGCCGTCGGGCAGCTCGGCCATGCCGACGGCCGAGCGGGTGTGGATGCCGAGCTCGCGGCCGAAGGCGGCGAGGAAGACCTCTGAGGCGCCATCGATCACCGCGGGCTGACCACCGAACCCCTCGGCGGACCTCACCATGCCGAGCACCTTGACGATGCGCGCGACGCGGTCGAACCCGATCTCGTGGTCGATCGTGCTGAGCATGTTCAGCGCCGTCTGTCGTGCGGCCTGCCGCCCCGCGTCGAGGTCAAGCTCACGGCCGACCTTGCCGCGCAGACGGGGGAACTCGGGGGCGTCGGGGCCATGGCCGGACACGAAGAGCAGCTCGCCGACCGCGAGCGTGCGCACCCGCGGGAAATCCGACGGCAGCTGCTGGTAGGCGGGCAGTTCGAGTCCGGCGGCACGCAGGCGCTCGGTGACCTCTGACATGGGGAACCTCGTTTCGTTCAGGGAATGACGACCGGCCGTTGCGGGCGGTTCGTTTCGAGCGAGTCATGCACGGCCGCGACCAGTGCGACCGCGCGCGCGGCTCGGCGACCGCTGACCCCGTGCTGCACGCCCGTGCGGAGGGTCCGCACCCACGCGTCCAGCTCGGTCTGAAGATCGGACGCATCGGCGAGCCCGGCCGACGGGTAGTGCATGACGTCGGGCGAGTTCGCCCCATCGGGACCCGAGACGAGCACCTGCCCGTGACCGAGATCGACGTCGATGCTGCCGTGCTCGGCGACGACGGTGAATCCGCTGTCCGACCGGTTCGGGCGCGTCGGGGCGAGCGTCCACGACTCGTGCAGGGTGCCGTACGTGCCATCCGCGAAGTCGACCGCCGCGTCGATCACGTCCCAGCCAGGAGACACGAGGTTCCGCCGCCCCGTGGCCCGCACCTCGACCGCGTCGGACGACATGACCGACAGCAGCAGCTCGGCGTCGTGGATCGTGCCGAACCAGCCCACGGTGCTCGTTCCAGCGACGTGGGACGCGACCGCGCGGCTCGCGTGTCGGCGCACGCGCGCGTGCCAGGCCCGACCCAGCGCACCGCCGGCGAGCGCCGCCCGCGCGCGGACGACGCGGGGATCGTGCTGCAGGAGATGCCCGACCGTCAGCCGGGCGTCATCGCCGCCGGCGGCCGCGAGCATCCGCGTCGCGGCGGGCACCGAGGTCGCCATGGGCTTCTCGACGAGCACGCTGGCGCCCGCGTCGAGCGCGGCGATCACGAGCGCCTCATGAGCGGCATCCGGTGTGCACACGCTCACCGCGTCGATCGACCCCAGCAGCGGCGCGAGATCGCCGGCAGCGCGCGCACCCGTCTCGGCCGCGACCTGCGCGGCACGTTCGGGGGTGCGATCCACCACCGCGACCAGCTCGACCTCTGGGTGCGCGGCGAGCACCCGTGCATGGTCATGCCCCATCCAGCCGAGCCCGACCACCGCGGCCCGGATCGTCACGCGACCACCAGGTGGCAGGCGACGCTGTGCCGGCCGCCGAGATCGACGAACTGCGGAGGCTGCTCCGCACACTGCGGCTGGGCAAGGGGGCACCGGGTCCGGAACCGGCAGCCCGACGGCGGGTCGGCCGGGGACGGGATCTCCCCGGACAGGCCGCGGGCACCGTCGGGACGCGCCGACGGGTTCACGGTGATCTGCGGCACTGCACCGAGGAGCGCGCGCGTGTACGGGTGCCGCGGCGCACCGAACACGGCCTCCGCCGGCCCCGTCTCGGCGAGTTTGCCGAGGTACATGACGTTGATGTCGTCGGAGATGTGCCGCACCACCGCCAGGTCGTGCGCGATGAACAGGCTCGTCAGCCCCAGGTCGCGCTGGAGATCGGCGAGCAGGTTGAGGATCTGCGCCTGAATGCTCACGTCGAGCGCCGAGACGGGCTCGTCGAAGACGATCATCCGCGGTTCGAGCGCGAGCGCGCGCGCGATGCCGATGCGCTGACGTTGACCTCCGGAGAACTGGCCGGGGAGCCGGCTCGCGTGGTCGGGACTCAGCCCCACCCGCTCCATGATCTCGAGCGCGCGGGGCCTCCACTGCTCGCGGGCCACGATGCCCGGGTTGTGTCGCCAGCCCTCGCTGATCGCGTCGAGCACGGTCATGCGCGGGTGCAACGACGAGTACGGGTCCTGGAACACCATCTGGATCTGGCGGCCCACCTCGCGCCGTCTCCGACGCGACATGGTCACGAGCGATTCACCGTCGAAGCGGATGTCGCCACCGGTCACCTGCTCCAGGCCGACGATCGCCCGGGCGATCGTGGACTTGCCCGACCCGGACTCCCCGACGAGGCCGACCGTCTCGCCGGCGCGGACCGAGAAGCTGACCCCCGCGACCGCGTGCAACCGCGGCGCGCGCAGTTTCAGCGACGAACGCGTCAACGGGAAGCTGACGGCGAGGTCCTCGACCTCGAGCAGAGGGGTCGTCATGCGGGGACTCCTTCATGAGCGAAATGGCACGCGGCCGACCGGCGCGCATTCAGAGGCAGGAACGCGGGTCGGCTGGTGCGGCAGAACTCCTGCACCATCGGGCAGCGGGCGCTGAATGCGCACCCCTCGGGCAGGCGCCTGAGGTCCGGCGGCTGCCCGGGGATCGCCGGCAACCGGTGCTGGAGCTCGTCGATCCGCGGGATCGAGGCAAGCAGCCCGGTGGTGTACGGATGCGCCGGAGCGGGGAAGACCTCGGTCACGGGGCCCTCTTCGACCGGCTTTCCGCCGTACATGACCAGCACCTCGTGGGCCGACTCCGCGACGACCCCGAGGTCGTGGGTGATGAGCACGATGCCCATCTGCCGCTCGTCGCGCAGGTCGGCGAGCAACGCCATGATCTCCGCCTGAACCGTGACGTCGAGGGCGGTCGTCGGCTCGTCGGCGATCAACACCTTCGGCTCCAGGGCGAGCGCGAGCGCGATCATCACGCGCTGGCGCATCCCACCCGAGAACTGGTGCGGGTACGCATCCACCCGCTGGGCAGCCGCAGGGATGCGCACCTGCTCCATGAGCTCGATCGCCCGCGCCCGCGCCGCCTTGGCGCTGAAGCCGCGCCGGCGGCGCAGCGCCTCGCCGATCTGCTTGCCGACCGTCATGACGGGGTTCAGCGAGCTCATCGGGTCCTGGAAGATCATCGCCACGCCGTCACCGCGCACCGCACGGAACTGATCCTCGGTGACGAGCTCCCGACCCTCGAACCGGACCGAACCGCCGGCGATGCGGCCGGCCGGCCGGGGCAGCAACCCGGTGATGCCGAGCGCGGTGGTGGACTTGCCGGAACCGGACTCGCCGACAATGGCGAGCGTCCGGCCCCGGCGGACCGAGAAGGAGACGCCGTCGACGGCCCTGACGACTCCGGCACGCGTGGTGAACTCGATCTGCAGATCGGTCGCCTCGAGCACGACCTCTGGGTCGGGTGACATGACGGCTCCTTCTCGGTCTCTCTCGGGTTCCGGTTACTCCACGGACACCGCGGTGAACCGCGGGGTCTCGTTCGGGTCGGGCGTGAAGCCCTTGACCGTGTTCTTCCACGCGTAGTTCGCGAGCAGCTCCATCGGGAAGATGCCGACCGCGTCATCCCAGATGATCGCGTTCGCCTCCTCGTAGAGTGCGAGACGCTCGTCCTGGTCGACCGTCGCCTTCGCCGCGGCGAGGAGCTCGTCGAGCTCGGGGTTGGCGTACCCGGTGCGGTTCGCGGCGCTCGGGTAGAGCCGGCCGAGGGTGAAGTCGGCATCGCCGGTGAGCACCGAGTTGATCAGCAGGTTCATGTCCCAGTTGAGGGCCAGCAGATCCTCGAGCCAGACGGCGCGTTCCTTCTCCTGCAGCTCGACGTTGACGCCGATCTCCTGCCAGTCGGAGATCATGGTCTGCGCAATGAGGCGAACCTGCGGACCGCCGCCGACCGAGATGTCGAGCGCCGAGTCGAACCCGTCCGGGTACCCGGCGTCGGCGAGCATCTGCGCGGCGAGGTCGGGGTCGTAGGTGTACGGCGACATCTCGGCCCAGCCGAACACCGTTGACGGGATCGGCGCCGAAGCCACCTCGGCCGCGTCGGGAAACAGCTGCTCGACGAGGCTCTCAACGTCCACCGCGTGCCAGAGCGCACGACGCACCTCGGGGTCGGTGAACGGCTCACGCGACGAGTTGAACCAGCTCATGTAGTACTGGAAGCTCGGCATGGACTCGAGCGTGACGTCCGACATGGACTGGACCGTCTGGATCTGGTCGGGCGCAATGCCCCACGTGAGGTCGACCTCACCGGTCTCGAGCGCCGCGACGAGCGACGATACCTCGGGGATCTCGCGGATCACGAGCCGGTCGACCTGGGCCTGGTCGCCCCAATAGTCCTCGTTCTTCGTGAGCACCGTGCGGTCACCGGGCGTGAACGACTCGACGACGAACGGACCCGAGCCGATCGGCTCGAGGAAGAAGTCGGGCTCGTTCATGCTCGCCGCCGGCGCGATGAAGAGCAGCGCGAGATTGCTGAGGAACGTCCCGAGCGGCGTCGAGGTCGTGAAGACCACGGTGTGCTCATCCTCGGCAACCACGGACTCGACCGCGGCCCAGGTCCCGGCGAGCGGTCCCTTGAGCTCGATGAGCCGTTCGTAGGAGGCCACGACGTCGTCGGCCGTCACCGGCGTGCCGTCGTGGAAGGTCGCGTCCTCGACGAGGCTGAACCGCCACACGTTGGGGTCGCTGTTGTCCCACTCCGTCGCGAGGCTCGGCAGGAAGTCCGCACCGTCACGAACCACCAGGGTGTCGAACACGTGCTGCGCGACCGTGATGGTCGGGCGGTCGCCGCTGCCCGGACCGTGCGGGTCGATCGACGCGACGGACATCGGGTTGGCGACGATGAGCTCGCTCGGCGAGGCCTCATTCGTCCCCGACGCGCAGGCGGTGAGCGTCAGCGCGGCGACGAGCGCGCCGGCCAGCGCACTGCGGCGCGCGAGTGATCCGATTCTCATGATTCGACTCCTTCGTTCTCGTGTTCTCGTGTTCTCACGGTGGTGCGGGGTGTGATGCGGGTGGTGCGGGGAGAAAGCGGGGTGCTGCGCCGGTGGTGCAGATTTGGGGTGCGGATGCTGGGCGTGTCCGGTGGCCTCACCAGGCGAACGTGGTCGTCTTCGGTTGGGTCATCCGTCGCACGACGTCGGCCACACCGACGCGGCCGCTTCCCGAGGCGCGTCCGTGCCAGCCGCCGAACGGCAGGTGGAGCTCCCAGTACGACGGGCGGTCGTTCACCACGACCGAGCCATACCGGAGGCTCGACGAGGCGACCATCGCGCGTCGGTAGTCGCTCGTGAAGAGCGCGACCGACAGCGCGTGCGCCCCCGCGTTGGCGGTCGCGACGAGGTCCTCGTCCGCGACGGCGACGATCGGCACGACCGGGCCGAACGACTCCTCGGCCTCGAGCGGATGCCCGAGCGGGACGCCGGAGGCGACCACGGGCGGCAGGTAGCACTCGGTGGGGCGCGGCTCCGAGTCATCCGGGGTGTGCACGCGTGCGCCCGCCGCGACCGCCGACGCGAGTCGCTCGCGCAGCCGGCCGGCGATTCCGGTGTCGTGCACCGGCCCGATGACGGTGTCGGCCGCGAAGGGGTCGCCGAGCCGGTACCGCTCGGCTTCCTCGGCGATGAGGGCCGCGAGCCGATCGACGACGCTCGGATCGGCGAGCACGCGTCCGGTCGAGGAGCAGATCTGGCCGGACGCGGAGAAGCCCGACGCGGCGATCGCGGCGGCGGCGCGCGGCAGATCGGCATCGGAGAACACCAGCACCGGACCGTTGCCGCCGAGCTCGAAGATGAGCTCCTTGCCAACGGCGATCTTCGCGACGGCCTCGCCGGTTGCCGTCGAGCCCGTGAGCCCGATCCCGGCGACACCGGGGTGCGACACGAGGGCGGATGCGGTGTCGATGCGGTCGGTGGTGAGCAGGCGGACTGCCCCGCCCGGCAGGCCGGCCTCGCGCAGCGCCTCCATCACGAGCGCCGCCGAGCCGACGGTGCTCGGGGCGGGCTTCCAGACCACGCCGTTGCCCGTCGCGATCGCGGGGCCGAGGTACTCGATGGGGATGTTCACCGGGAAGTTCCAGGGGCTGAGCACAGCCCAGACGCCGAGCGGATGCCTCGTGGTGATCGTGTGCCGGTCGGCGGCCCGCACGGGCACGACGTCGCCGCCGAGCCGCACGCCCTCCTCGGCCGCGAGGACCAGGCCGCTCGCGGCCTTCGCCACCTCGTCGCGTCCGCTCGCGAGCGGACGACCGGTCTCCCAGGCCACGATCTCGGCGATCTCGTCGGTCTTGGCGAGCAGGTTCGCCGCGGCGCGACGCACCAGGTCGGCGCGTTCGAACGCGGTGAGCTGTGCGAGCTCTTCGCCACCCGCCGCCGCCGCGTGGACGGCGGCGTCGATCTCGTCCGGAGCGGCGTCGGGAGCCGTCGCGACGATCCGTCCATCGACCGGGCTGCGCACCTCGAAGCGCGGACGGTCGACGGTGGGGTCGAGGTGCATCGGGAGGTTCACGTACGTGCTCTTTCTGTGTGGCTGATGGGTCGGTCAGGCGTGCGGGGGATCAGGCCAGGGACGGATCCAACCGGTCGCGCAGCCGGTCGCCGAGCACCCCGATCGCGACCATGACGATCGCGAGGGCGATGCCGGGGAAGGTCGAGATCCACCACGCGTTCGGGATGTAGTCGCGCCCGTTGGCGATGATGAGCCCCCACGACGGCATCGCGTCGGTCGTGCCGAGGCCGAGGAAGCTGAGCGACGCCTCGGCGATGATGACGAGCCCGAACTCGACCGTCGCGACGACCACCAGGGACGTGAGGGCGCTCGGCAGCACGTAACGCACGAGCAGCGACAGGTCGGGCGCGCCCAGCAGCCGCCCGGCCTGCACGAACTCCCGATCCTTGACCGCGAGCGTCGCGCTCCGCGCGACCCTCGCGAACGTCACCCATCGCGAGATCGCGAGCACGATGATCACGTTCACGATGCTCGGTCCGAGGATCGCCGAGATGAGGATCGCGAGGAGGATCGAGGGGAAGGCGAGCTGGATGTCGGCGATGCGCATGAAGATCGAGTCGATGGCCCCGCCGTAGTAGCCGGAGACGACCCCGATCAGCGTACCGAGCAGGCCGGCGAGGATCAGGGTGGCGACGCCGACGATGAGCGAGACGCGCGCGCCCTGCATGATCTGGGCGGCGACGTCGCGGCCGACCTGGTCGGTGCCGAGCCACGCGATCTGGCCGGTGCTGAGCACACTGCCGGGCGGCAGCAGGCGCGCGGCGTTGTCGACCTTGGTGCCGTCGTAGCCCAGCAGGAGCGGCCCGATCGCCGCCGCGAGCACGAAGAGGACGAGCACGCCGACCGCGATCCACATGGGCGCCGAGGAGCGCCGCCGCAGGGCGGGCGCGACGGGTGCGACGGTCGTGAGGGTGCTGCCGGTCATCGGGAGGCTCCTTGACGGATCCGCGGATCGAGGACCCCGTAGAGGAGGTCGACGATGAGGTTGAGGGCGACGAACACCATCGCCATGACCGCGACCGCGGCCTGGACGACCGGGTAGTCGCGATTGCCGATCGCCTCGATCAGCAGCCGGCCGATGCCCGGCCAGGAGAACACCATCTCGACGACCACCGAGCCGCCGATGAGGACGCCGAACTGCAGCCCCAGCACGGTCACCACGGGGATGAGCACGTTGCGCAGCCCGTGGACGCCGACGACGACGCGCTCGCCGATGCCCTTGGAGCGTGCGGTCTGGATGTAGCCCTCCCGCATGACCTCGAGCAAGCCACTCCGGACGAGTCGGATGATGACGCCGATGAGGGGCAGCGACATGGTCACGGCGGGGAGGATCACGTGCTGCCAGGACCCTCCGCCGCCGCTCGGCAGCCAGCCGAGAAGTCTGGCGAAGATGAGGATGAGCATGATGCCCACCCAGAACGTCGGCAGTCCCTGGATCGTGAGCGAGGCGACGCTGGAGATGCGGTCGGCCCAACCGCCGGGGTTCAGTGCGGCCCGCACACCGAGGGGGAAGCTCACCACGAGGGCGATGACCATTGCGGTCCCCGCGAGGATGAGGCTCGCCGGCAGCCGGTCCATGACGTGATCGATGGCGGGACCGCCGAGTCGGAACGAATCGCCGAAGTCGAAGACCACCGCGTTGCGGAGGAACTCGAAGTACTGGACGAAGAGCGGCTGATCGAGGCCGAACCGCGCGCGGAAGGCGGCGAGTTCCTCTTCACTCGCGGTCGGGCCGAGCTGGGTCAGCGCGGGATCGCCGGGCACGACCCGGACCACCAGGAAGATCACGGTGAGGACGCCCCACAAGACGAACACGGTCATCGCCGCGCGTTTCGTAAGGAACATCAGCATGTCAGCAACCTCGCGGTCAGAAGGCACTGCGCGGGGTCGCGCGGTGGAAGGGTTACATGGATAGTACATCCATCTTTCAAGTTGCCAAATCCAGATTGTCGATGTCTAATTCATGTATCCCGGCGGTCCGCTTCGCGAGGCCGCCGTCGACAAGTGGCGGCACTCGGCCGACCGATAAAAGGAGCACCATGTCCACGGACATCCCGCTCGCAGAGATGTGCGAGCGATTCAAGAAGATCTACGTCCCCGCGATCGCGGACGTCCTCGACGACCTGGGCTATTGGAACCAGGTCATGCACGAGGACATCAAGTCGCTGCGCCTCACCGACCGGGTCGCCGGTCGGGCCTACACCGCCCTCGGCAAGCCCGAGCGCTCGACGGAGCGCGCGATCCGCCTCGGGCCGCGGATGATCGACGCGCTGAAGCCCTACGACGTCGCCGTGTTCGACTGCTCCGACGACCGGACGACCGGTCACTGGGGCGAACTGCTGACCACGGGCGCGCTGGCCCGCGGCGCCGTCGGCGCCGTGATCGACGGCGGCATGCGCGACACCGCCGCCATCCTCGACACCGACTTCCCGGTGTTCCACCGCTTCCGCGTCCCGCGGGACGCCCGCGGCCGCTGGAACGTCGTCGACATGGAGACGCCGATCGTGTGCGGTGGCGTGCCCGTCCGTCCCGGCGACTTCATCGTCGGCGACTGTGATGGAGTAGTGGTGATTCCGGCGGAGGTGGCCACCGAGGTGCTCATCGAGTCGGAGAAGACGGTCGAGATCGAGGGCGAGATCCGGGATCGGATCCAGGGCGGCGAACTCGTCGGCGACCTGTACATGGCCTACGAGCGTTTCTGACGAGGAGTTCTTCGTGACCGAGTACCGCATCTCCAGGATGAGCTCGCCGCAGTTCGCCGAGCTCGCACCCGGCGCGAGGGTGGCGCTGATCCCGTTCGGGGCGACCGAACAGCACGGTCCGCACCTCGCGATGGGCACGGACGCGGTCGTGGCCGAACGGCTCGCCCTGCGGATCGCCGAAGGCGCCGCTGGGCGAGCCGTCGTCACCCCCACCGTGTCGGTGGGGTTCTCAGCGCACCACCGGAACTTCCCCGGCACGCTCACGGCGCGCGTCTCGGCGCTCACGGCACAACTCGAAGACCTCGTGACCTCGCTCATGGGCCACGGTTTCGAACGGTTCCTGATCGTCAACGGCCACGGCGGGAACCTCGCGTTCCTCCCCGCGTGGATGTCCGAGACCCAACAGCGCCTCAGCGTGCGCATCGCCGTCGCCCACTGGTCGTTGCTCGGCCGGGACGTGGTCGCCAGGATCGCGCGCAGCCCGCTCACCGGCCACGCGTGCGAGGTCGAGACGAGTCTCGCGATGGCGATCGCCCCCGAGCTCGTCGTCGCTCCCCCGCCGCCCGCGGCGGAACTCATCCCGCCGGCCCATCCCCTGCTCCGGGGCCAGGCGATCCCCGAGCGAGAGGTCGGGGTGTTCATGTCGCGGAATTTCGACGAGCTCACCCCCACCGGTGCGCTGGGCGCACCGGAACTGGCCGATGAGGCGCTCGGGCGGGAACTGCTCGAGACCGTCGTCGCGCGCGGGGTCGAGTTCGTGACCTGGATGGCCGAGGCGTGACGCACGCCCTCCCCGGCGCGGTCACGGCGGGGCGCATCGTCCCTGTCCTCACCGCGCACGATCCCGACTCGGCGGTCTGGGCCGCTCGCGGCCTGCTCGAGGGCGGCATCGGATGCGTCGAGGTGACCCTGCGCACGCCCCGGGCGTGGCAGGCCATCGAGGCCATCCGCCGCGACGTGCCCGAGATCGTGCTCGGAGTGGGCACGGTTCTCAGCGCCGATGACGTGGCCAGAGCCCATCTGCTCGGTGCGGCGTTCGCGGTCGCTCCCGGTTTCGACCGCGATGCCTTCGCCGCCGCGCGCAAGCTCACGCTGCCTCTGCTGCCGGGCATCGCGACACCGAGCGAGCTCATGTCGGCCCTCGCCGCCGGTGCGCGGTGCGTCAAGGTATTCCCGGCCGGATCGCTCGGCGGACCCGGATTCCTCAGGTCACTGGCCGCGGTGTTCCCGACCGTCGGCCTCGTGCCGAGCGGGGGCGTTTCAGCGGCCAACGTGGACGAGTACCTGGCGATCGAGTCGGTGATCACCGTGAGCGGCAGCTGGATGCTCCCCGCCGACGCCGTCGCCGCCGGCGACACGGCGCGCATCGCCGAGCTCAGCCGCCAGGCAGTCGACCGCCTGTTGGACCTGGGATGACCCGCCTGGTGACCATCGGCGAGAGCATCGCCGTCGTCCGCTCCACCGCCCCGGGTGGCTTCGCGCTCGACGGCAGCGCCCAGCTCAGCGTCGGCGGCGCCGAATCCAACGTCGCGATCGCCGCTCGCCGGCTCGGGACGCCCACCTGCTGGGTGAGCCGCGTCGGGGATGACGCGATCGGCCGTCGTATCCTCCGCGAGCTCCGTGCCGAGGGCGTCGACGTGCGTGCCATGGTCGATCCGACCGCGCCGACCGGCCTGCTGCTGAAGGACTCGCCGAGACCCGGCACCACCCAGGTGCAGTACTACCGCGCGGCCAGCGCAGCCAGCCGGCTCGACGCCGATGACATCGACCGGGCCGAACTCCGCGCGACTGATCTGCTCCACCTGACCGGCATCACGCCGGCCCTGTCTGAGAGCGCCGAGCGCGCGGTCTTCGCCGCCGTCGGAGCAGCCCGCGCCGCGGACGCGCGCGTGTCGTTCGACGTCAACCATCGCAGCCGCCTCTGGTCGGCCGCGGTCGCGCGCCCGGTGTATCGCCGTCTCGTCGCCGCCGCCGACGTGGTGTTCGCCGGCGACGACGAAGCCGCGCTCGTGCTCGACGCCGACGTCGCCGACGGGCCAGAGACACTCGCCCGTGAGCTGGCCGCGCTCGGCCCGGCGGAAGTCGTCATGAAGCTCGGCGACCGGGGAGCCGGGAGCCTCATCGGCGGGCGCTGGACCGCTCGGCCGGCCGCCCCCGTGACGGTCATCGACACCGTCGGCGCGGGCGACGCCTTCGCGGGCGCCTACCTCGCCGGCATGCTCCAGGGGCTGGACGCCGCGACGCGGCTCGAGCTCGGGGTCCGCAACGGCGCCGCGGCCTGTACCCACCCGGGCGACTGGGAGGGCACCGCCACGCACGCCGAGCTGGCGGTCCGGACCGGGGACACCGTCATCCGCTGACCCGAGCGCCGCCGGCGGCACTCGCCCGGTCCGCGCCAGGTAGCGCCCCTGCGCGCCCGCCCGGCTGGTGCACAGGGGCGCGATGTGGCGCGGAGCCCGAGCGCCCCGGGTACCGCGGAGCCCGAGCGCCCCGGGTACCGCGGAGCCCGAGCGCCGCGGGCACCGCGCCCGGGGCATCCGCTGGCGCCTACAGGAACCGCGTGTACGCCGGGATCGTCAGGAACGTCGGGAACTCGGGCTCGAGGGCGACGGACCGGAAGACCGAGATCGCGTCGTCGAACCGGTCGCCGTCGGTGCGGGGCAGCTCCGCGACGGCGGCCGCCATCAGACGCACGATGCTCGTCTGATCGATGCGGGTCCCCTCGGCGGTCACGACGTTCTCGTGCAGCCACTGCCAGATCTGCGATCTCGCGATCTCGGCGGTCGCCGCATCCTCCATGAGGTCGTCGATCGCCGCGGCACCGGTGCCGCGCAGCCACGACTCCAGGTAGCGGATCGCGATCGAGATGTTCGAACGCACCCCCGCCTCGGTGATCTCACCGTCGGCCG